>Ga0302184_10002958_pt1 | contig 10654 bp, 10 predicted proteins | sample I_Palsa_N3_3_FD_200233 | JGI IMG/M metagenome (GOLD analysis project Ga0302184, IMG submission 200233) | Peat permafrost microbial communities from Stordalen Mire near Abisko, Sweden - I_Palsa_N3_3 | ecosystem: Environmental > Terrestrial > Soil > Palsa > Peat permafrost | place: Sweden...
GGACGCCCGCCGCCACGCACCGGTCCGGGACGGTACCGCGGACCACCGAGCCGGCCGCGATCACCACGTTGCGGCCGATGCACGCGCCCGGCAGCACGACCGCGCCGGCTCCCAGCCAGCTTCCCGATCCGATGCGGACCTCCGCGTTGCGCGGCAGCTGGCGCCCGATCGGCACGTCCGGGTCGGCGTACCCGTGGTTCTGGTCGGTGACGTAGACATACGGGCCGGTGAACACGTCGTCCCCGATCACCAGCGAATGATGCGCCACGATGTGGCTACCCCGGCCGATCACGCAGCGGTCCCCGATCTGGAGCACCGGCACCGGGCCAAGATCCTGCCCGGGGACCATCCCGGCCGACAGGCTGACGAACGGGCCGATCAGGGTATCTTCCCCGATCGCGATCGAGCGCTCGCCGAACACTGCCCCAGGCGGGAAGGCCGCCATCGACCCGCGGCCGAACGCGGCGAACCGCTGCCCGGCCGGGGTATCCGCGGTCACCGCCCCGGCCCGCTGCGCCGCACTCCACGCCCAGTGCACCGCCCGCCATCCGACGCCGCGACTCACCCGGGTCACGAGTGCGGCCGGGGTGACGCCGCGACTCACGGGGCGGCCGAGGCGGCGAGCTGGCCGCAGGCACCGTCGATCTCGCGGCCGCGGGTGTCCCGGACTGTCACCGGCACGCCGCGGGCCTCCAGGCGGCGGACGAACTCGCGCTGGTCGGCGGGCCGGGACGCGGTCCACTTCGACCCGGGGGTCGGATTGAGCGGGATCAGGTTGACGTGCGCGAGATCGCCGGCCAGCAGCGAACCCAGCAGATCGGCCCGCCAGGCCTGGTCGTTGATGTCTTTGATCAGGGCGTACTCGACCGAGAAGCGGCGGCCGGTGGCCGCGGTGTAATCCCGCGCGGCGGCCAGTACCTCGGCGACCTGCCACCGCCGGTTCACCGGCACCAGCGTGTCCCGCAGCTCATCATCCGGGGCGTGCAGGGACACGGCCAGCCGCACCGAGAGCCCCTCGGCGGCGAGCCGGGTGATGGCCGGCACCAGGCCCACCGTGGAGACCGTGACCGAGCGCTGGGAGATGCCCATGCCTGCTGGCACCGGATCTGTCAGCCTGCGGATGGCCGCCAGCACGCTCGCGTAGTTAGCCAGCGGCTCCCCCATGCCCATGAACACCACGTTGGAGATCCGGCCCGGCCCGCCCGGCACCTGCCCGGTCGCGAGCACACGCGCGCCCGCGACCACCTGGCCCACGATCTCGGCCGTGGACAGGTTGCGGGTCAGGCCCGCCTGGCCCGTCGCGCAGAACGGGCACGCCATCCCGCAGCCCGCCTGCGACGACACGCACATCGTGACCCGGTCCGGGTAACGCATCAGCACCGACTCCACCAGCGCCCCGTCGTAGGTCCGCCACAGGGTCTTGCGGGTAGTCCCGTCGTCGCAGGCAAGCTCGCGTTCTGCCGTCAGCAGCCGGGGCAGCAGGGCCTGCGCCAGCGCGTCACGGGACGCCCGCGGCAGGTCGCTCATCTCCTCAGCCCGGTCGGTGTAGCGGCCGAAGTAGTGCCGGGACAGCTGGCTGGCCCGGAACGGCGGCTCGCCGAGTTCGGCCACGGCGTCGCGGCGCTGCGCCAGCGGCAGGTCAGCCAGGTGACGCGGCGGCCGCCGGCTCGCCGGACGCCGCCCCGCTGTCAGGGTGAGCTCGACCGGGACCCCCGGGCTGGCTGAGACCACGGGAACGGTGACTCCGGGACGATGGGGTGACACGCGGCTCCGTTTCGATCAAAGAATTTCTCTTGCCTCACCAGGATAGGGCGACCGATGGGTGCCGACCCCGCGCCGCCGCCGGGGAGGAGTTTTGGCTCCCGTATTTAAGTCAGTACATTTCGTTCCATGGCTTTGTCGCATCCGGAAGCTAGCGGGCCGACCCGTCCGCGGCAACCGGTCACGCTGCTCGAGAGTGTCAGTCCCTACGGGAGCCGCAAGGTGACCGTCGAATACGACGGCCTGACCACAGCCGCTTACCTGCACGACGACACGTCCGCGATATCCGCCACCTGGATCGCCAACCACCGGCCCGCACCGCAGGCCACTGACCAGGGGCGGCTCGACGCCGGCCGCGCGCCGCTGATGCCCGCCGGGCGGACCAAGCATCCGCCCGGCCGCGCGCCGTTGCAGGCCGACGCCCTGGAAGCCCTGTGGTTCGAAGAAGGCGACGGGGTGGCGATCTTCGAGCACGGGCGCCCGATCGCGGTCATCGCGGGCTGGTCCGACTCCGGCCGCGGGATGCCCGGCTACAGCAGCGACGTGATCGGCCAGACACCGTTCGGCTGGTCACTCGACGACGCCATGGAAGGGCTCGCGCCGCGGCTGGAGCGGTCCCGGTCCTACTGGCGCTGGCGAGGCTCGGCCGCCGGCTGGGGGCAGTTCCAGCAATCGCTGCTCGACCACCTGGCGCCCCGGCTCGGCCCGGGCGGGCATTACTGGGACGCCTCGGCGGGCCACCAGCCGCTCGTCGGCGTGACCGAACGGCCGTCAAGCCCCCGCCGTCCCTACGCGGTGCTGTCCACCGTCGGCATGAGCTGCCAGCGGATGCCCGTGGTGGAGCAGGTCCTTGACGACCCGAGCGGGTACGCCAGGATCGAGCTCGCGCTCGCCACCACCCTGCCGCCCGCGCAGGCGGCCCGGGTGTTCGGCTGGCTGGCGACCTACCCCTGGCGCGCCGTCACCTGGTTCGGGCCGGGCCACAGCGTCCGCTGGTACGACGAACCCGCGACGTTCCCGCTCGGCTCCGGCGAGCTTTACGGTTCTGTCCTGCTGCTCGACTCCCCCGGAGTTCTGCCCGGGCCGCAGCCGCCAGACCTGTCGGGTTTCACCTTCGGCGGGGATCCCGTCCGCTGGCTCTGGATCGTCCCGATATCGGAACGGGACCGGCAGCTAGCCAAGGAACGCGGCTCCGCCGCCCTGGTTACCCGGCTCGCCGCGCAGCAGCGGAGCTGGGTGGTCGGGCCGTCCTAAGACCCGGCCAGGCAGCTCCCCGGAGAAGTGCGAAATGAAACTAATGAACGGGGACAAATACGAAGAGCAGAAGCCAGACCACGGGGGCGACGGCCAGCAGTGAGTCAAGCCGCTCGAGGATGCCGCCGTGACCGGGCAGCAGCGTGCCCATGTCCTTGATGTCCAGGTCCCGCTTGATCATGGATTCGACCAGGTCACCGAGGATCGCCGCGAGCACCGCCGCTGCCCCGGTGAGCACCCCCTGCCAGGCATGGCCGTGCAGCAGCAGCGGCAGGCAGAGCCCCCCGCCGATCAGGCAGGCGACGACTGAGCCCGCGAAGCCTTCCCACGTCTTCTTCGGGCTGATCGCGGGCGCCATCAGGTGGCGGCCGCCGCGGCCGAGCGTGATCCCGGCGAAGTACCCGCCGATGTCACTGCAGACGGTCAGGATCACGAAGGTCAGCACCCGCCGCGGGCCGTCGGCCGGGACCAGCATGGCGACCACGAACGAGGCGAGGAACGGCAGGTAGATCACGGCGAAGACGCCGGCCATCACGTCCTTGACGTAGCCGGACGCGCCGCCGGGCAGCCGCCAGGCGAAGATGACGATCACCGTCAGCGCGAGCGCCGCCAGCGCGTCCTGGACGCCCAGCCAGTACAGGCAGGTCAAGATGGCCGTTCCGCCGACCGCCACCGGGATCACCGGCACCCTGATGTCGCGTTTGGCCAGCGCGCCGGCCAGCTCGGACAGGGCGATGGCGAGAGCCGCCCCCACGTAGAGCAGGAACGTCGCCTTGACGGTCAGCAGCGTGAGGAAGACGAGGCCGCCCAGGGCCGCGCCGACGCCGATCGCGACGGGGAGGTTGCGGCCGGTGCTGACCCGGCCCGCCGGTTTTGCTGGGCCGGCTTCTGCCGGGCCGGCTTCTGCCGGGCCGGCTTCTGCCGGGCCGGACTGGGGCGCTGGCTGAGGTCTGGCCGGATCGGTGTCCAACTAGACCTCGAGGAGCTCGGCTTCCTTGTGCTTGAGCAGCTCGTCGACCTGCGCCTCATAGGTATGAGTGAGCTCGTCGAGCTCACGCTCGGCCCGGTGTACGTCGTCCTCGGGCGCGTCCCCCGTCTTGATCATCTTGTTCAGGGTTTCTTTGGCGTGGCGCCTGATGTTCCTGATCGCGACCCGGCCGTCCTCGGCCTTGTGCCGCGCGGTCTTGATGTACTCGCGCCTGCGGTCCTCGGTCAGCTCCGGCAGCACGATCCTGATCACGGTGCCTTCGTTCGACGGGTTCACGCCCAGGTCACTGTTCCTGATGGCCCGCTCGATAGCACCCAGCGAGTTCTTGTCGAACGGCTGGATGAGGACCATCCTCGGCTCAGGGACATGGAAGGAGGCCAGCTGGTTCACCGGCGTCGGACTACCGTAGTAGTCGACTGTGACCTTGCTGAACATGCCCGGGTGCGCGCGGCCGGTGCGGATGATGCTGAAGTCTTCCTTGGCGACCGAGACCGCCTTGTCCATCTTCTCCTCGGCTTCGAGGAGGGTGTCATCGATCATGTTCGGCTCCGTTGTGCTCGCCATGCCTATGCGAGCTTAGCTGTCCCGGGGTCCTTGCTGTTTACCGCTGTTACGGATCTCGGCGGCAGATCAGCGTTCCGACCTTCTCACCGCGGATGGCCCGGACCACGTTCCCCTCCCCCATCAGGGCGAACACTACAATCGGCAGCCCGTTGTCCAGGCACAGGCTGACCGCCGTGGTGTCCATCACCTTCAGCTCGCGGGCGAGGAACTCGCTGTAGTCCAGCCGCTCGAAGCGCACCGCGTCGGGCGTGGTATGCGGGTCGGCGTCGTACACGCCGTCCACCTTGGTGCCCTTGAGGACCGCGTCGGCGCCGATCTCCAGGGCCCGCTGGACGGCGGCGGTGTCAGTGGAGAAGAACGGCGCGCCGAGCCCGGCTCCGAAGATCACCACGCGGCCCTTTTCCAGGTGCCTGATCGCTCGGCGCGGGATATAGGGCTCCGCGACCTGGCCCATCGTGATGGCCGTCTGCACCCGGGTGTCGACGCCAAGCTTCTCCAGCACATCCTGCAGAGCCAGACAGTTGATGACCGTGCTGAGCATGCCCATGTAGTCGGCGCGGGCCCGGTCGATCCCCCGTTCGGCCAGGGCCGCGCCACGGAACATGTTGCCGCCGCCGACCACCGCGGCGACCTGCACTCCGTCCTTCACCGCGGCCATGATCTCCGCGGCCAGGTGGGCCACTACGTCCGGCGAGATGCCCAGGGGCTCAGTGCCCGCGAACAGCCCGCCGGACAGCTTCAGCACCACCCGATGCCAGCTCGGATGAAACACCCCAGCAGCCGGGGATTCGGGTGTCCCAGGCTCGGGTGTCCCGGGCTCCGGGGTCCCGGAGGCCGGCATTAGGCCTGGCCGACCTGGAACCTGGCGAAGGCGGTCACGCTGACACCGCTGCGGGCTAGAACCTGGTTGATCGCGGTCTTCGGGTCCTTCACGAACGCCTGCTCGGTGAGCACGACATCCTTGAAGTAGGAGTTCAGCCTGCCCGCCACGATCTTTGCGATGGCCTGCTCCGGCTTGCCCTCGTCGCGGGTGATCTGCTCCGCGATCCGGCGCTCCTTCTCCACGACGTCCGCGGGCACGTCCTCGCGGCGGACGTACAGCGGGCGCATCGCCGCGACCTGCTGGGCGAGGTCCCTGGCGACTTCCGGGTTGTCCTTGTCTATCTGGACCAGAACGCCGAGGGTCGGCGGCAGCGACGCGTCGCTGCGGTGCAGATAACGGTCCACGTAACCGCCCTCGAAACGGGCGACCCGGCCGAGCTCCAGCTTCTCCTTCAGGCTTGCGCCGGCCTCCTCGATCAGCTTCTCGACCGTGGTGCCCGGCCTGACCTCCGTGGTCAGCAGCGTCAGCCGGTCGCCGACCTTAGCCTGCGCCGCGGTCTTGGCGATGTCGGCGGCCACCTGCTGGAACAGGTCTGTCTTGGCCACGAAGTCGGTCTCGCAGTTCAGCTCGACCAGCACGCCCGCCGTGGTCCCGTCGAGTTCGGCCGTCACCAGGCCGTTGGCCGCCGTGCGGGTGGCCCGCTTGTTCACGTCCTTGGCGCCCTTGAGGCGGAGCAGCTCGACCGCGGCCTCGAGGTCGCCACCGGCCTCCTCGAGTGCGTTTTTGCAGTCCATCATGCCGGCGCCGGTCTGCTCACGAAGCCGCTTCACGTCAGCGGCGGTGGAATTCGCCATGTCCTCGTCTCTCACTCAGATACTTCATCAGTGCCCGCGGTTATTCGTCGGTGCCCGCGGTTGCCTCGTCGGTGCCCGCGGTTGCCTCGTCGGTGCCCGCGGCCTGCTCGTCAGCGACGCCCGCCAGGTCGTCGGCCTCGTCGGCCGCGGCGGCGCCCTCGCTGGTGATCGCGGACTCAGCACCGATCTCGGCGTCGACGGCACCTTCGGCCGCGGCCGCGTTCACGGTCTGCGAGTCGGCCGGGACCTCCGCGTCCGCCGCGGAGGCGGGTGCTTCCTCGGAAGCTGCGACCTCGTCGGCGGCCTCGAGGGTCGCGGCGGTGGCAGTCGGGTTCCCGGAGCCCACTAGCAGCTCGCGCTCCCACTCGGCCAGCGGCTCCTCGGCTCCGGGCACGCCACCTGCGGGCTTCTCGTCGCCGCCGGCCGCGCCGGCCCGGGCAATCAGGCCTTCCGCGACCGCGTCAGCCACGACCCTGGTAAGTAGTGCAACACTGCGGATCGCGTCGTCGTTCCCGGGGATCGGGAAGTTGACCTCGTCCGGGTCGCAGTTGGTGTCGAGGATCGCGACCACCGGGATGCCCAGCTTGCGGGCCTCGTTGATGGCGATGTGCCCCTTCTTGGTGTCCACTACCCAGATCGCGCTCGGCACCCGGGACATGTCCCTGATCCCGCCCAGCGTCTTGTCGAGCTTGTCGTGCTCGCGCCGCAGGTGCAGGAGCTCCTTCTTGGTCATGCCGGAGGCGGCGACGTCGTCGAAGTCGATCTCCTCGAGCTCCTTGAGCCGCTGCAGCCGCTTGTAGACGGTGGAGAAGTTGGTGAGCATGCCGCCCAGCCAGCGCTGGTTCACGAACGGCATCCCGACCCGGCGCGCCTGCTCGGCGATGGCCTCCTGGGCCTGCTTCTTCGTGCCGACGTACAGGATGGTCCCGCCGTGAGCGACGGTCTCCTTGATGAACTCGTACGCGCGGTCGATGTAGGCGAGCGACTGCTGCAGGTCGATGATGTAGATGCCGTTGCGCTCGGTGAAGATGTAGCGCTTCATCTTGGGGTTCCAGCGCCTGGTCTGGTGACCGAAGTGGACACCGCTCTCCAGGAGCTGCTTCATGCTGACGACCTGAGCCATTGGCCCGGCCCCTTTCCTTCGTGCGCCGCGTTTCGTTCTCGCGGCGCTGCTCGGTTGGTTCCTGGTGCCCGTGACATGACGCGCCTGCGGCCGGCCTTACGGCCGACGGACCGAGCGGCGCGTCCCGCCGGGAAGCTTGTCATCCCGGACAGCAAGCGGGCACGCGATTTAGCCCGCCGCGTGCGCATCAGCTCGGTGTGCCTACGGCAGACCTCCCCAAGGATACTTGACGCTGCCCGGGTCCCGCACATATCACCGATGCCGGCTGGCCTCTCGTTGGCGGAAGCGGTTTTTATGCTCGGGGGTGGGCCTGGCGGTAGCTGGACTTGAGGCGCTCGATCGACACGTGCGTGTAGATCTGGGTGGTCGCGGGCGAGGAGTGGCCCAGGATCTCTTGGACGCTGCGCAGGTCGGCGCCGCCTTCGAGCAGGTGGGTGGCCGCGGTGTGGCGCAAGCCGTGCGGGCCGGTATCCCTGATCGTCCCGGTTTCGCGCAGGCGTTCGTGCACGATCCGGCGGGCCGTACGCGGGTCCAGGCGACCGCCGCGGACGCCGAGGAACAGCGCTGGACCACTGGCCCGGGTGGCCAGTTCGGGGCGGCCCGCGGCCAGCCAGCGGGCCACCGCGCGGAGCGCGGGCACGCCGACCGGTACAGTGCGTTCCTTGTCGCCTTTGCCCCTGACCCGGACGGTCCGGCGGGCCTGGTCAAGGCGGCCCGCATCCAGGCCGCACAGCTCGCTGACCCTGATGCCGGTCGCGTAGAACAGCTCAAGGACCGCGGCGTCACGCAGGGCCACCGCGGCCGCGGTCCGCTCTCCCGCTTGCGCGCCTGCCTGGGCTCCGGAGGCCGCGGAGCCGCTGCCGGGATCGGCGGCAGTGACCTGCTCGGCCCGGCGTCCGGCCGCATCCAGATCGCCCAGGACGGCCTCCATTTCGTCCTGGCGCAGGACGTGCGGGAGGGTACGGCGCGTCTTCAGCGTTCCCAGCTGCGGTCCCGGGTCGGTAGCCAGCCAGCCACGGCGGTGCGCGAAGGCGGTGAATGTCCTGGCCGCCGCGCCCCGCCGGGCCAGCGTGGCACGCGCCGCGCCTGACCCGTGCTGAACCGCCAGCCAGCTGCGCAGCTGCGCCACGCCCAGGCCGTCCGGGGTCTGCACCCCGTCGCGGCAGGCGTGCTCGAGCAACGACCTGATGTCGCCGGTGTAGGCGCGGACCGTGTGCGGCGACAGCGAGCGCTCGGCCCGCAGATAGCGCTCGAATCCGGCCAGCGCCGCCGCCAACTGGGACGGCAGCGGGTCTTCGGCGTCCGCGGGCGCCCCGGGACCAACGGGGTTCCCGGCATCGGCAGGCTGTCCGCGACTCCCGGGTGCCCTGGCGGCCGCGGGCTTCGCGGCATCCGCGGGCTTCCGGGCATCCGTCATGGGCCCAGTGTGCACCTCGGACCCGCAGATGAGTGCGGGACAGGCCGCTAATTACCGCAATCGTGAGTGATTTCGTATCCCGACACGCCGATCGAACTGAAGTTTGACATGACGGAATTGATGCGGCAGGGTAATCATGCGTTCACCCACGAGGGTTCCGGCGTCGCGCCGGAGCCGCTGAACGCGCTCGCACCAGCGCCTAGAGAGGGATCGAGCAATGGGTCAGAAGACTGTCCGGTTCAGCGACCTGAGCGGCCAGCTCATCATGCACGACGACGCACTGGCACGCATCGTGGTGCACGAGCACCCCGAACTCGGCGACGGCCCGGTGGAGATCGAAGCTCTCACCGACGAAGCCGAAGCCATGGAAGAGGCTGCGCTTCGGGTCGCGGTCCTGGACCTGTATTTCCGCGATGACATCGAGCCGCACCGTATCGTCCTCGAGGCTGACGTCTTCGACAAGCTGGCCACAGAAAACCCGATGAGCGAGCTCCTCATCACCGCCCGGCCCGCCCGGCGCAGCCCGCGGACGCCGACCAACGGCGCCTCCCGCGGCGATCGCCTCGACTACGCCACCCTGGAGCATGCCGGGAAGCCGCACAAGGGCAAGACGACCGACACCGAGAAGCAGCTTGTCCGCGATCACCTGGCCGAGATCAACGAGCGGCTGGCCCGGCAGGGGATCCGGACGATCAGCCTCACCGATGCGGACCACATCGAGCGCTACGGCCTGGATCAGCTGGCCAGGGAGCACACCATGGAGCTCGAGTTCGGCCTCGATGACGAGGCTCAGACCGAAGCCGACGCTGAGACCGAGGCCGACGCTGAGACCGAGGTGGGTATCGGGGCCGAGGTCGGGTAGCTCGGGTTCCCCGTGCTGTGGGCCCCTTCGCCCCCGTCAGCGTACGATTTCGACGAGAAGAACCCAGGCGCTGTAAGAGGCTCCCACGATTCCCAGCAACGCGCTCGCGGCCAACCAGTAGAACCCGCCACCCCAGTGCCCAGCCAGCGAAAGCCCGGCCAGGGTGCTGACCACGACAAAGAGCAGCGTGGCCATGGTCTCAGCGGACCGGGCCGGGAGGAACTCAGCGCGCTTGAGTATCTTGTCGAGGTTGATGGAGACCGCGACGAACAGCAGGCCGGTCAGGGCCGCGGCGGCGGCGATGAGGGCAGCGAAGAACGGCTCCCAGTCGGCCGGGTCATAGCCTCGCATCACAGGCACTTCCGTAGGAGCAGTTTTCCTGGCCACGAACGTTAGCAGGTAATGGCGGGTCTCAGGCGGGTGCCTTGACCCACCCGTGCGCTAGCCAGGTCTGCGCAAGCGCCAGCCGTCGACGCCGCGCTCGATGAAGCCGTAGCCGGCCAGCACGCCGATACAGCGCAGCACCGTATCGAGATCCACTCCGGCGTCGACCGCGAGCGTCGAGGTCCCGGCGCCACCGCGGGCGGGAAACGCGTCCAGAACCCTGGCCGTGTCGGCGTCGAGGTCGTCATACGGGAGCGCCGGGTCCCAGGCGGGCGAGGTCGGCCCTGGGCCAGGCGACGTTGCCGGACCCCCGCCGCCTGCGGGTGCTGGGCCGGCAGGTGCTGGGCCCGCGGGCGCCTGTGCATCGGTCGCGCTCAGCGGTGAGAGCAGGTCGATGATGTCGGCCGCGCGGGTGACGCAGCTCGCGCCCCATTCCCTGATGAGCCGGTGGCATCCCGCGGACTGGGCCGAGGTCACCGGGCCGGGCACGGCCATCAGCGGCTTGCCGAGCTCGGCGGCATGCCGCGCGGTGTTCAGCGCGCCGCTGCGCTCACCCGCCTCCACGATGACGGTGCCGCAGCTCAGCGCGGCGATGACCCGGTTGCGGACCAGGAACCGCATCCG
>Ga0302184_10002959_pt1 | contig 10650 bp, 10 predicted proteins | sample I_Palsa_N3_3_FD_200233 | JGI IMG/M metagenome (GOLD analysis project Ga0302184, IMG submission 200233) | Peat permafrost microbial communities from Stordalen Mire near Abisko, Sweden - I_Palsa_N3_3 | ecosystem: Environmental > Terrestrial > Soil > Palsa > Peat permafrost | place: Sweden...
AGATCCACCCTTGGCAATGTATGCGAGCGCGACTCCGCGCTCAAGCGTCCGCGCAAGGCAGGTCTTGCGTTCATGCGCGCTGGCGTATCATTCAAGCATGCGCGCGGAGGCACTCGAACTCATCTGGCGCACCGTCGTCGCGATTCCGCGCGGAGAAATTGCGACGTATGGTGGCATTGCTCGGCGTGCGGGGCTGCCGGGGCGCGCGCGCATGGTCGGCCATGCATTGAAGGTCGCGCCGCGGGGACTCGCGCTGCCCTGGCACCGTGTTGTGGCTGCGGGAGGGCGCATCGCCTTCCCCAAGGGATCGCGCCAGTACGCCGAGCAGGGACGGCGGCTGCGGGCCGAGGGCGTCGACGTGGTACGCGGCCGCGTCCTCGCGAGCGCTGAGCCTGATCTGGATGAGCTCTTATGGAAGCCAAAATAAATTCGAGGCCGGTATGACCACTCGGTACGTCGTTTTCTCGCATGGCCAGGAAAGCGGTCCCTGGGGCCGCAAGATCTCCGCTCTGGCGGAAGTCGCGCGCAGCGAGGGCTACGAGACAGAGTCCGTCGACTACCGCGGTATCGATGCGCCGCGGGCGCGAATCACACGCCTCGCCGACTTCTGCAAGGAGTTGCAGGGGGATCTGGTGCTCGTGGGCTCAAGCCTCGGCGGCTATGTGGCGGTGGCCTCTGCATCGCTCTTGCATGCGCGCGGCGTGTTCCTCATGGCCCCGGCGCTTTTCATGGAGGGTCTGCCGGAGCTGCGCGCCGGCGTGCTCGACTGTCCCGCCTCGATCGTCCACGGCTGGCATGATGAGGTGGTGCCGTACGAGCACAGCATGCGCTTCGCGGCAAGCTACGGCGCGGCGCTGCACCTCTTGAACAGCGACCATCGGCTGCACAATCAGATCCGCGTGCTGCGTTATCTGTTTGAGTACTTCCTCATCGCGCTCGACCTGCCGGCGACGGCGTTCGAATGATCTCGCAGGCGCGGCTCCCGAGGCGGCGGTGAGCGCGCGTACGCAACTACCGTGACCTGGCTCTTAAGGCGCCTGCTCGACTTGTGGGTGCGTTATCAGGTGCGCCCGGAGGATGTCGTTGCACGCCTGAGTGAGCGCACCAATCCGGTCTGCTACGTGCTCGAGGGCCGCAGCTTCGCTGATCTTGCCGTGCTGCAGAGCGCCTGCGTACGCCTGAAGCTCGCACGCCCGCGCAAACGCCTGCCCGCCGCGGCGCGCGAGCTGCGCTCATTTTTTTACTTGAGCCGTCCGCGCGGTTTTTGGGACGAACGCCGCGACCGCCGCCCGCCGGCGCAGCTGGTGCGGATGATTGAGATCCTGCAGGCCGATCATACGCTCGACATCGATCTCATTCCGGCGGCGGTGTATTGGGGCCGCGCCCCGCAGAAGGAGGGCTCGTGGCTGAAGCTGCTGCTGGTTGAGGAGTGGGCGATCACGAGCCGGCTGCGCAAGTTTCTGCAGGTACTGATCAACGGCAGGAACGTGCTCATTGAGATCCACGAGCCGGTGTCGCTGCGCAGTCTTCTGACGGAGGCGGGCGGCATTCCCGTGCAGGGGCGGCGCGTCACGCGTGCGCTGCGGGCGATCTATGCACGGCAGCGCGCCGCGCGCATCGGTCCGGATCTATCCCACCGCCGCACTCTGGTGACGGGGATCCTGCGCACGCGCGCCGTGCGCGCAGCGGTCGCGCAGGAGCGCCGCGAGAAAAAGATCACGCGCCGCCAGGCGATGATGCAGGCGCAGAAATATGCGCAGGAAATCGCCGCCAATTATTCGCCCGCGTTCGTGCGCTTCCTCGAGCACATCCTGACGCGCCTGTGGAACCGTCTCTACGACGGCGTGCAGTTCACGCACGTCGAGACGCTCGAGCGCGCCGCGGAGACGTATGAAATCGTGTATGTCCCCTGCCATCGCAGTCACATGGATTACCTGCTCCTCTCCTATGCGATCTTCCGCCACGGCTATGCCATTCCGCACATCGCCGCCGGCATCAATCTCAATATGCCGATCGTCGGACGGTTCCTGCGCAAGGGCGGAGCGTTTTTCATTCGCCGCAGCCTGCGCGGCAATGCTCTCTATACCGTAGTCTTCATGAGCTATCTCGCCGCCATCATGGCGCGCGGACACTCACTGGAATATTTCATCGAAGGCGGACGCAGCCGCACCGGCAGGCTGTTGCAGCCGAAGACCGGCATGCTGGCGATGACCGTGAAGAGCTTCCTGCGCGATCCGGCGCGCCCCGTCATGTTTTTGCCGGTCTACTTCGGCTACGAGCGCATCTTTGAGAGCTCCACCTACATCGGCGAGCTTGCCGGCGCGCCGAAGGAGAAGGAAAGCTTCTTTGGCCTCTTGCGCACGCTGCCGCGGTTGAAGGAGCGCTTCGGCAAGGTGCACGTCAACTTGGGCGAGCCGATCGTGCTCACCGAGCTCCTCGACGGGTTTGATGACAAATGGCGCACGCGCGTCGTCGACGATGACGCGCGGCTGCCCTGGATGAGTGCCGCGGTCGATGCGCTCGCTCTTAGGATCATGCGCAACATCAATGCGGCGGCTGCCGTGACGCCCGTCAATCTGCTCGCGGTCGTGTTGCTGGCCACGCCGCGGCAGACTTTGCCCGAGGCGGATCTTTCACGGCAGCTTGATCTCTACCAGGCGCTGCTGGCCGCTTTTCCCTACAGTGCTCGTGTGACTGTCACGACGCTCTCGGGCGCGCAGATGATCTCCTATGGCGAGGAGATGCAAGTCGTCACGCGCGAGCGCCATCCTCTCGGGGACCTCGTGCGCATGAGCGACGCCGCCGCGGTGCGCGCCACCTACTTCCGCAACAATGTGCTGCACCTGTTTGCGTTGCCGTCACTCGTCGCCTGCGCGTTCACGAGCAATGCGCTGATGAGCACGGCGGATCTGCGGCGCCTCGCGCGCCGCATCTATCCCTACATCGCCTCCGAGCTCTTCCTGCGCTGGGGTGAAGATGAGGTCGCGGGCGTGGTCGACGGTGTACTCGCGGCCCTCGCGGCGCATGGGCTCCTCGAGTCCAACGACGAGGCGACGCAGTGGCGCCGCCCGCCACCGACCTCGGCGAAAGCCCTGCAGCTGTCGCTCCTGGCGCAGGCCACCATCCAGACCATTGAGCGCTACTACCTTGCCGTGGCGCTCCTCTTGCAGGCCGGCAGCGGTGAGATCACGCAGCATGCGCTCGAGGAGCGCTGTCAGCTTCTCGGGCAGCGCATGACCATGCTCTACGGCTTCAATTCACCGGAATTCTTCGATCGCACCATGTTCGAAAATTTCATCGATCTCCTACGCGCGCGTGGCGTGATTCGGATCGGCGAGGGCGGCAAATTGAGCTTCGATGAGGTGCTGTCTCAAGTAGCCGCGGATGCCCAGCTCGTGCTGCAGGAGCAGATCCGCCACAGCATCTTGCAGGTCACCCATACCTAGGCGGTGGCGCGGCGGGTCTGCATGGGCCCTTGGAAGTGTTGATTCTATCACACTTGATATCGTATCAAAAGTTATAATATACTTCGCTAGGTTCAGCCGAGGCCTCGCGAATGGAAAGACTGCGCAATTTTGGATTTCTCCTCAAGGATCTCGGCCGGCTCTACACCCGGCGGTTCGAGGAACGGGCACAGGGCCTGCACCTGACTTTGCTGCATTGCAAGACGCTCGGCCATCTCTCCAGGAATGAGGGCATCAGCCAGGCCCGGCTCGCTGAGCTTACGGAAAGCGATCCGATGAGCATGGTGCGCATCCTCGATTACATGGAGGCGGAAGGCTGGGTGGAGCGGCGCGCCGATCCCAACGACCGCCGTGCGCGGCGTCTTTATATCAAGGGTAAGGCGCACGCCATCCTGGATGAAATCTGGCGGCTCGCCGACGAGACGCGCATGGAATTCCTGCGGGATCTGTCCGCGCAGGAATGCGAGCGCCTCATCGACATGCTGGAGCGCGTGCATGCCACCGCGCGCGCGCTTCCCGTAACGCCGGAGGAGGGCGCCTCCGCAACCATCGCGAAGGCCGCCGCGGCGAGCGGCGCTCATACGGGGTCTGCATCATGAGCGCCGCGAAGTCACAGGCGCGCGTCGAAGTGCTCGACATCCCCAACGAACGCGTCGAGCCGACAGTCGCGAGGACCGCTCCGGCCGCCGTGCCGCGCACTTGGGCCGAGCGCCTGCGCCTGCCGCTCATGCTCATCGCGCCGCTCGTGGTCGTTGCCGGCGCCATCTACTTCTACCTGACCGGCGGGCGCTATCAGTCGACCGATGACGCCTACGTCGAGGCGGCGCAGATGGTCATCAGCTCCAACATTTCAGGCAGGGTGAGCGAGATTGACGTGCGCGACAACGAGCTCGTCAAGAAAGGCGCCGTGCTGTTCCGCATCGACGACGCGCCGTTTCGCATCGCCGTGCAGGAAGCCCAGGCGCGCCTCGGCAGCGCGCGCCTCGAGGTCGAGGCGCTGCAGGCAACCTATCGCCAGCGCCAGGCGGAGCTCACCGGCACCGAGGACACGCTCGCCTATCAGCAGCGCGAATACGACCGGCAGAACGGCCTTCTCGCCTCGGGGATCTCCTCGCAGGTGCAGGTGAACCAGCTGCGCCATGCGCTCGACAGCGCGCGCCAGGCGCGCAACTCGGCACGCGAGGAGCTCGCCGCGGTGGCGGCGAACCTGGGAGGCGATGCCAACATCTCAATCGAAAGTCATCCGTCCGTGCTGCAGGCGCGCGCCGTGCTCGAGCGCGCCCAGTTGAATCTGTCGTACACCGTCATCCGCGCTCCCGAGGATGGCATCGTCGCCAAGGTCGAGCAGCTGCAGGTCGGCAACTACATCAATGCATCGAACGCGCTCTTCGCGCTCATCTCGACCCAGGATGTCTGGGTCGAGGCCAATTTCAAGGAAAGCCAGCTCACCTACATGCGTCCGGGGCAGCCGGCCACAGTCAAAATTGACAGCTATCCGGGACAGATCTTCCATGCCCGGGTCACGAGCCTGAGCCCCGGCACCGGAGCTGCGTTTTCCCTGCTGCCTCCGGAGAATGCGACCGGCAACTGGGTGAAGGTCGTGCAGCGACTGCCCGTACGCCTCGCGGTGATTGACGCGCCGCAATCGCTCGCGCTGCGCGCGGGATTGAGCGCCGATGTGAGCGTGGACACGCGCCACGCGCGCAGCGCTCTGTCTGCATCGCTCGAGCGTCGTGCCGGGGCGGATCGCACACCCTAATTCAGGCGCGCGCTCATGACACCGGCAATGCGGCGGCACGGCGTGCTGATCACGATCTCCGTCATGGTCGCCTCCATCATGCAGGCGCTCGATGCGACGATCGCGAACGTCGCCCTGCCGCGCATTCAAGGAAGTCTCTCGGCCACGCAGGATCAGATCACCTGGGTATTGACCTCCTACATCATTGCGACTGCCATCATGATGCCGCTTTCCGGCTGGCTCGCCGGGCAGTTCGGCCGCAAACGGATCTTCCTCATCTCGATCACCGTGTTCACCGCCGCCTCGGTGCTGTGCGGGCTTGCACAGACATTGCCGGAGATGGTCGTCTTTCGCGCTCTGCAGGGCCGGCGCGGCGCTGGTGCCGATGTCGCAGGCCGTGCTGCTCGACATCAATCCGCCCGAGCGGCACGGGCGCGCCATGGCAGTTTGGGGAATGGGAGTCATCCTGGGCCCCATCATCGGTCCTGCCCTCGGCGGCTGGCTGACGGACGACTACAACTGGCGCTGGGTGTTCTACATCAACGTGCCATTCGGGATTATCTCCTTCCTGGGCGTACTCAGCTTTCTCGCCGAGAGTCCGCGCAAGCGCACGCGCTTTGATTTCTTCGGCTTCCTCTCCTTGAGCTTCGCGCTCGGTGCACTGCAGATGATGCTCGACCGCGGTCCATTGAAAGACTGGTTCGGCGCAACCGAGGTGTGGATCGAAGCGACGATCGCCGCCGTCGCCTTCTACTTGTTTGCGGTGCACTCCGCGACCGCGCGCGAGCATCCATTCATTAGTCCGGGTCTGTTCCGCGACCGCAATTTTCTGACCGGCAACATCTTCGTGTTTGTGGTCGGCGTCGTGCTGTACGCGACCCTTGCGCTCCTGCCGCCGCTCCTGCAGGAGCACATGGGCTATCCCGTGTTCCTGACCGGGTTGATCACCGCGCCGCGCGGCATCGGCACTCTGGTTTCGATGGTGCTCGTCGGACGCCTGATCGGGCTCATTCAGACTCGGTATCTGATTCTCTTCGGGCTCCTCACGACGGCGTTCTCGCTGTGGCAGATGAGCGGTTTTTCGCTCCTCATGGACGGCGGACCGATCGTCTGGTCGGGATTCATTCAAGGATTCGGCACTGGCTTCGTGTACGTGCCGCTCGCGGCGGTGGCCTTCGCGACCTTGAACCCGCTGCTGCGCAATGAGGCGACCGCGGTCTTCAATCTGACGCGCAACATCGGCTCCTCCATCGGCATCTCGGTCGTCGAGGCGCTCCTGGTGCGCAATACGCAGTTGATGCATGCGTCGCTGGCATCGCACGTGAGTCGCTATTCACAAGCGCTCAATGCGAGCCCGGGCACCGCGGCGGCGCTCCTCAATGCGCGCGTCACCGAACAGGCGGCGATGATTGCCTACAACGACGACTTCAAGCTGATGATGATCCTGACGATCTGCGTAATCCCCTTTGTCTTCCTGCTGCGCGACGTGCAACGGCAAAAGAGCGTCGCGGTGGTCCTCGAATGAAAAACTGCCTTGCTATCTGGGTGTTCGTTCTCGGCGGCTGCGCAGCCGGGCCCAACTTCGAGCGGCCCGCGGCGCCGCCATCGCAGCAATACACGCAACCGGGAGCGGCTGCAGCACCCGCGGGCGCGCAGCGCGTCGTTTTGGGTGGCGACGTCGCCAGCGACTGGTGGACCTTGTTTGGTTCCGACGCCTTGAACGACCTTTTGCGCCAGGCGAGCGCCGGCAGCCCAACGATTGCTGCGGCGCGCAGCACGCTTGCGCAGGCGCAGGAACTCACCGTGGCGGCGGGCGGCGCACGCTATCCACAGGTCGGTCTGACCGGTGGCGCTGGAAGGCAGAAATATGGCAAGGAGTTCCTGGGACCGCTCACGGCGCCGCCGCCTTTTACCTATTTTGCCGGCGGCGCGGTGGTCAACTATACGTTCGACGCCGCCGGCGGCATCGCCCGATCGATCGAGGAGCGCCGCGCGCTCTTTGAGTACCAGCGCCAGGAGATGCGGGCTGCGCAGCTGGCGCTCAGCGGCAATGTGGTCGCCGAGGCCATCTCGATTGCGTCAGCCTCCGAGCGCATCCGCGCCATCAATGAGCTCCTCGAGGAGGACCGGCGCAACCGAAATTTGGTGCAAACATCCTTCGACGCCGGCAATACCACGCGCGTCGATGTGCTCCTGGCCGAAAGCCAGCTCGCCAATGACGAGACGCTGCTGCCACCCGCCGCGCAGGAGCTCGCAGTTGCGACTCATGCGCTCGCCATCCTGGTCGGCCGCGCGCCCGCGGAATGGGGGCCTCCGGATTTGGATTTTTCCAAGCTCACTCTGCCGGGGACCTTGCCGGTGAGTCTGCCGTCGGAACTCGTCCACCAGCGCCCCGATATCCTCGCGGCGGAGGCGGAGCTGCATGCCGCGACCGCGCAGGTGGGCGTGGCCACCGCCAATCTCTATCCGCACATCACGCTCACCGGTTCAGTGGGACAGCAGGCTTTGACTCTCGGCACTCTCTTCAGCAGCGGCAATGGCGTGTGGACGCTGACTTCCGGACTCACCGCACCGCTCTTTGACGGCGGCACGCTGCGCGCCGAGCGGCGCGCCGATATCGATGCCATGCAGGCAAGCGCCTCAAATTACGAGGAAGCCGTGCTGCAGGGTTTGCGGCAGGTGGCCGACGTGCTGACGGGTATCGACCAGGATGCGGCATTACTCGTGGCCGAAACCCATGCGGTGGAAGCTGCGCAGGCGAGCCTCAATCTCGCCCGCGAGAGTTACCGTGCGGGCAATGTCGGTGTGCTGCAGGTGCTCGATGCCGAGCGCGCCTACTCGCGGGCACGTCTGGATTACGTGCGCGTGCAGGCGCAGCGCTATGCCGACACGGCGCAACTGTATCTTGCCCTCGGCGGCACGGCGCCTTAGGAGGCAGGTGAGACGACTGCGCTCGTTCTTCGCGACCGTCGCGCCGTCGCTCCTGGGTTTGCGGCTTCGCGCGGTTGGTGTTGTTGAGCCTGGCTTTCTAGCCTGCTAGTCGTCCCAGCCGACCCGGCCGCGCAGCCGCTTGGTCCTCTGCCCATGCGCCTTGCCGGCCAGGCGGCGCTCGCGCGCCGCGCGCGTGGGCTTGGTCGCCTTGCGGCGTTTGGGCTCAATGAGAGCGGCTTCGATGAGAGCCGTGAGTCTGTCGTGTGCCTCGCGGCGATTCTGTTCCTGGGTGCGATGGTTTCTCGCGACGATGAGCAGAGCGCCGTCCTGTGTCACGCGGCGTCCAGCGAGCCGGCGCAGACGTTGCTTCGCGGCCGCGTCGAGCAAAGTCGTGCCGTGCAAATCGAAGCGCAGTTGCACGGCGGTTGCAACTTTGTTGACGTTCTGACCGCCGGGGCCCGAGGAGCGCATGAACGACAGCGATATGTCGCTGTCCGGGATGACGAGCGCTGCAGTCATATCGCCACCGCGGTGGCCGCCGCGTCAGCCGGGCGGCTCGCGGCGCGCATCCTCGCCGGGACGCGGCAGGAAGGGCGCTGCGGCGCGATCGAGCATGCGGATCTCGCGCTGCGCGACCGGAATCTTGATGCCCTTCTCTTTGAAGACGCGCCAGATCTCGCGATTGACGTCCGAACGCACGTTGTTGACGCCGTTCATCGGGTCTGCGATCCAGAAGCGCACTTCCAGGCGCATGCCGTGATCCTCGAAACTCATGAGCCGCGTCACCGGATGCGGCTCCTTCAGAATGCGCGGATGATGCTCGGTCGCCTCCATGAGCGCCTGCAACGCGACCTCCGGATCATCCTCATAGCTGATCGTGACCGGCAGTCGAATGCGCACGCGCTGATCCGTATAGCTCCAGTTGATCACGGAATTCGTGATCAGATTCTGATTCGGCACCAGTGTGTCGACGCCGTCGCGGTCGCGCACGACGACGAAGCGACCGCGCAGCTCCTGTACCCAGCCGAAGTTTTCCGTGCTCGTACCGGTGTGGCCCGTGAAGCTGATGACGTCGCCGGGTTTGATCGACTTGTCCATGAGCAGCACGAAGCCGCTGACGAAGTTGCTGGCGATCGCCTGCAGGCCGAAGCCGAGGCCGAGGCCGATGGCCCCCGTGAGCACGCCGAGTGCGGTCAGGTCGATGCCGACCGTATTGATGCCGATCAGGATGCCGATGCTCACCAGGAGGAAATAGGCGAACTTCGATATGCCGATGCGGGTTGAGAGCGCAAGGCCATGCAGGCGCATGACGCGCCGCTCGATGGTGCGCGCGACCAGGCTGCTCACGATCACGAAGCCGACTACCGCTACCAGGCCCTTCAGGAGTTCCCACAGCGTGAAGGTCTTCTTGCCCGGCAGCAGGTTGATGCTGTCGAGCAGGCGTTGCGTCGGCGTGAACCAGCCGACGAGCTCAAAGCCGATGGTGACCGCGAGTCCCCAGGTGATCCGGTTTTCCCAGCGGCGGAACCAGGACTGCGGCCCTACGAGCACGCCCAGGAGGTACACCGCGATGCGCACCAGCACCAAGGCGGTCGCGAGCTGCACCACGGTGTCGATGGCGCGCGTGCGCATGCTCAGCATGCTGAAGGCTCCGCGCGCGAGGAGCAGCAGGGCGACGACCAGGATCATCGGCGCAACCGCGACCGCGCCGTCGAGCGCGTGCACCTGCCAATCCTCGGCATCGGCGACCGGCTTGCGGCCCTGCTGCCAGCGGCGCGCGGCGTGCGCCAGCATGAAACCGGTCACCGCCACGACCACGATGACGATGACCTGCGCCAGGATCTCGGGCGATGTCAGCTGCAAAAAGACGCTTTTTGTGGCGCTGCCGGCGCTGTCCATGAACTGATGCGGCGTTCCGTCAGGCGTTCAGGTCCGGGATCAACAGGCTCTCGACGCGTGCGATCTGGTCCTTCAAAAGGAGTTTGCGCTTCTTCAGGCGCTTCATTTGGATCTCATCTACATGCATGTCGAGAGCGAGGCGTGAAATAATCTCATCCAGATCGCGGTGTTCGATGCGCAGCTGCCGCAGCTTCTCGAAGTTGCGAAACAGCTCGCGGTCGACGTTATCCTCGATCTCCGCCATGGGTTGATTGCGGTCGCGAATCTTGCGCGTGAGACGGCCGGTAACGGCCTTGGCCGTCACTAGCTTAGCCGAAGCGGCCGTGCCGATGCCACGGCGGCTTTGGACATATCATACTCGCATGACAGCAAGAACCGCGGACACCCCTGACTGGCAGCAGATCGACACGGTGCTGTTCGATCTCGACGGCACGCTCCTGGATCTGTCTTTTGACAACCACCTGTGGCGCGAGATCGTGCCGGCCGCCTACGCCGCGGCGCGCTCGGTGACGCCCGAGGAGGCGCGCACGCAGCTGCAATCGCGCCTGCGCGACCGCGCCGGTACGCTTGACTGGTACTGCATGGACTACTGGACTCGCGAACTTGATTTGGACGTGA
>Ga0302184_10002960_pt1 | contig 10648 bp, 6 predicted proteins | sample I_Palsa_N3_3_FD_200233 | JGI IMG/M metagenome (GOLD analysis project Ga0302184, IMG submission 200233) | Peat permafrost microbial communities from Stordalen Mire near Abisko, Sweden - I_Palsa_N3_3 | ecosystem: Environmental > Terrestrial > Soil > Palsa > Peat permafrost | place: Sweden: Abisko...
GCCGTGCTCGCCGGACATCGAGCCGCCGTACTTGCCCACCAGCTGCGCGGCGGCGACGACGAACGGCCGGTAACGGCCGGGCGCGGACGAGAACGGGAAGTCGATGCGGACATGCACGCAGCCGTCGCCGAAGTGCCCGTAGAGCAGCCCGTCCAGGCCGTGCTCGGCCATCAGCGCACCGAAGTCACGCAGGTACGCGCCCAGGTGGCGGGGCGGGACGGCGGCGTCTTCCCAGCCGGGCCAGGCCGGCGCGTCCGCCGGGGTACGGCCGCCCAGGCCGGCGCCGTCCTCGCGGATCCGCCACAGGGCCCGGGCCGGGCCGCCGGCGACCACGGCTGCGTCGAGGGCGCCGCCGTCGGCGATCAGCCGCTCGGCCGCCGCCCGCGCCTCCGCCTCGGTCTCCCCCGCCGTCTCGGCGAACAGCCAGGCCTGCCCCCGGGGCAGGCCGGGCACGGCGGCCGCACCGCGGCGGGCGCGGAAGACCTCCACCAGCCGCGCGTCCATGCCCTCCAGCGCCACCGGGTCGTGCGGCAGCAGGCCGGGCACCGCGTCCGCTGCCTCCGGCATGCCGGGATAGCCGAGCACGGCCAGCGCCACCGCCTTCGGCGATGCCACCAGCCGCACCGTCGCGCCGGCCACCAGGCCGAGCGTGCCCTCGGTGCCGACCAGGAACTTGGCCAGGTCCGCGCCGTTCTCCGGCAGGAGGTGCTCCAGGGAGTAGCCGGACACCTGCCGGGTGAACCGGCCGAACTCGGTGCGGATCATGCTCAGGCGGTCCGCGACCAGCGCGCCGAGCGCCATCCCGGCCGGCCCGGCGGCGGCCAGGCCGTCACGGCCGAAACGCCGCGCCGCCAGCCGCTCCCCCGAGGCGGTCAGCACGTCCAGGCTCACCACGTTGTCGGCGGTGCGGCCGTACCGCAGCGCGCGCGAGCCGCAGGCGTTGTTCCCGATCGAACCGCCGATGCTGGCCCGCGCGTGGGTGGAAGGATCGGGGCCGAACCGCAGCCCGTGCCCCGCCGCGGCCGCGGTGATGTCGTCCAGGATCGCGCCGGGCTCGACGACCGCGGTCCGCGCCTGCGGATCGACCGCGAGCACCCGGTTCAGGTGCCTTGAGAAGTCCAGCACCAGGCCGGTACCGACGGCGTTGCCGGCGATGGAGGTGCCGGCACCCCGGCAGGTGACCGGCACGCCGAGCTGCCGGGCCACGGCCAGCGCGGCCGCTGCCTCGTCCACGTGCCGGGGGAAGGCGACCACGGTTGGCACGACCCGGTAGTTGGACGCGTCGGAGGAGTACTCGGCCCGGCGGCGGCCCGAGTCATCCACGCCGTTCAGCCCGGCGGCGCGCAACGCCGCGGCCAGCTCACGGGCCAGCTCACCGGGCGGCGCGGCGGGTTCCGCCTGCTGTGTGGTCATGATCTCGGATGCTACCCAGCCCGACGAGCGGCCTGCTCGGCACCGGGACGGTTAACCGCCGTAACTACCCAACCGTGATCGCGTCCAGGCGTTCCTTGAGGAACTGGGCCGAGATGACGGGGGCATGGTCGTTCGGCAGGCCGATCGGGGGCTGCAGGGACTCGATCACGGCGTCGTGGTCGGCCTCGTAGAAGTAGACGAGCGAGACGAGGTCCTCGTCCGGCGCCTCGGCCTGAGGCGGCAGCACGCGGTGCCGGTTGGACTTCCACCGGCCGCCGCTCCACCGGGCGAGCAGGTCGCCGGTGTTGATGGTGAGCGCGCCCGGTACGTACGGCGCGTCTTCCCAGCCGTCCTGCTCGGTCCACACCTGCAGGCCGCCGCGGCCCGGTTCGCGGTCCAGGATCGTGACCGTGCCGAAGTCCGTGTGCGGGCCGATCCGGAACTGGCCTGGTTCCGGCTCCCCGGCCACCGCCATCGGCGGGTACCAGTTGACGTTCATGGTGTGCGTGGCGTGTCCGGTGTGGCGGGTGAAGAAGTGGGGTTCCAGGCCGAGCGCGGCCGCGCAGATCACCAGCAGCTCGTCCGCGAGCGCCCGCATCCGGGCCAGGTAGGCGACGACGGCGGGCTGCAGCGCCGGGATCTCGGCCGGATAGACGTTGGGCTGGAACCAGTACCCGTCGACTTCGGGGTCGCCGGTCGGGGTGTCGGCGCCGACCGCGAACGACTCCTTCAGGTCCGGCGGCGTCTCGGTGCCCTCGGCGTAGCCGTTCGCCTCGACACCGGGCGGCAGCCAGCCCCGGCCGCCGACGGTGACCGCGTAGGCCTGCTTGGCCTGCGGCGGCAGCGCGAAGAACGCCCGGGCCTGCGCCCGGACCTGGGCTGGCACCTCGTCCGGCACGTCGTGCCCGGTGATCAGGAAGAAGCCCACGCTGCGGAGCGCGGCGTCGACCTGGGCGGCGACGGCGGCGCGGCCCGCCGCGTCGCCGCGCAGCCAGGGCGCAAGGTCGATGACGGGTACTGACGAAGGCATGACCTGGGCTCCGATCTGCCGGCGGCGAAGCGGCCGGTCCGGTCCGCTGTCTGAAGTCTGAAGTCGGCTGTCTGAAGTCGGCTATCTGAAGTCTGGAGTCTGCCTGACCAGTTTCGCACGGGGCGGTTACGGGGGGATGACCTCGCGAACCTGGCGGGCGATCTCGATGTCTTCGCGGGCGCTGATCACCAGGACGCGGACCTGGGCGTCCGGCGGGGCGATGTCCCGGTCGCTGGGGGAAGTGCCGTTCCGCTCATTGTCGATTTGAACCCCGAGGAAGGCGAGCCGGTGGGCGGCCCGGGACCGGATCTCGGCCGAGTTTTCTCCGACGCCGCCGGTGAACACGAGGGCGTCCAGGCCGCCCAGGGCGGCGGTCATCGCGGCCACGCTGGCGGCCAGCCGGTGCAGGTAGACATCCCGGGCCAGTTCGGCTCGGGCCTCGCCGGCGGCGGCCCGGGTCAGGATCTCGCGCAGGTCCGCGGTCCCGGCCAGGCCGGCCAGGCCGGAGCGGTTCTCCAGCGCGTCGCCGAGTTCGTCCGCGGGTATCCCGGCGTGCGTTTGCAGCCACAGCACGAGCCCGGGGTCGACCGAACCGGAGCGGGTGGCCATGACCAGGCCGTCCAGCGGGGTGAAGCCCATCGTGGTGTCCGCGCTGCGCCCGTCGCGGACCGCCGCCAGCGACGCCCCGGCGCCGAGGTGGCAGCTGACCAGCCGCAGGCCGGGGCCGAGCAGGGTCGCGGCCCGGCGTGATACGTAGGCGTGGGACAGGCCGTGGAACCCGAACCGGCGCAGCGACCAGCGCTCGCGCCACTCGGCGGGCAGCGCGAAGGTGGCGGCGGCGGCCGGGATGGTGGCGTGGAACGCGGTGTCGAAACAGGCGACGGCGGGCACGCCGGGCAGCACCTCGGTCACCGCGTCCAGGGCGGCCAGCGACTTGGGCTGGTGCAGCGGAGCTAGGTCGGTGAGCTCCCCTATCCGCTGCCGGACGGACGGGTCGATCAGCACCGGGCCGCTGAACTCGTCGCCGCCATGCACGATCCGGTGACCGACCGCGTGCACCTCGCCGAACCCCTCGATTGTGGCCTCGAGGGCCGCCTTGTCCTCTTCCGGGGGTAGGTCGGCGGAGCCGGTGACCTCGTCGGCGTCGTCCAGGACGCGCAGCTTGAGGCTGCTCGACCCGGCGTTGACGACCAGGATGTGAGTCAGTACGGCCACTTCCATTCCTCGATCTCGGGGGCGTCCTCGCCGTGCTCGCGGGTGTAGGCGCGGCAGCTGAGCCGCTTGTCCGCCATCAGCTGCCGGACGTGCCCGGCCGAGGCCGCCAGCCCGGGGACCCGGTCGATCACGTCCATGACCAGGTGGAAGCGGTCCAGGTCGTTCAGCATCACCATGTCGAACGGGGTGGTGGTGGTCCCTTCCTCCTTGTAGCCGCGGACGTGCAGGTTGTGATGCCCGTGCCGCCGGTAGGTCAGCCGGTGGATCAGCCACGGGTAGCCGTGGTAGGCGAAGATCACCGGCCGGTCGACGGGGAACAGCGCGTCGAATTCCGCGTCGGACATGCCGTGCGGGTGTTCGGTCTCGGGCTGCAGCCGCATCAGGTCGACCACGTTGACCACCCGCACCTTCAGCTCCGGCAGGTGCTCGCGCAGCAGCGAGACCGCGGCCATCGTCTCCAAGGTGGGGATGTCGCCGCAGCACGCCATCACCACGTCCGGTACGTCCGGCGCGTCGTTCGACGCCCACTCCCAGATCCCGGCACCCCGGCTGCAGTGGATGACGGCCTGGTCCATCGTCAGCCAGTTCCACTGGGGCTGTTTGCCTGCCACGACGACGTTGACGTAGTGCCGCGAGCGCAGGCAGTGGTCCGCCACCGAGAGCAGCGTGTTCGTGTCCGGCGGCAGGTACGCCCGGACGATCGTGGCCTTCTTGTTCACCACGTGGTCGATGAAACCGGGGTCCTGGTGGCTGAACCCGTTGTGGTCCTGCCGCCACACCAGCGAGGAGAGCAGGTAGTTGAGCGAGGCGACCGGGCGCCGCCAGGGGATTTCCCTGGTCACCTTGAGCCACTTGGCGTGCTGGTTGAACATCGAGTCGATGATGTGGATGAACGCCTCGTAGCAGTTGAACATCCCGTGCCGGCCGGTCAGCAGGTAGCCCTCCAGCCAGCCCTGGCACATGTGCTCGGACAGGACCTCCATCACCCGGCCGTCGGGCGCGAGATGATCGTCGCCGTCGATGATCTCCCCGTCGAAGGCCCGGTTGGTCACCTCGAACACGTCACCCAGCCGGTTCGATGCGGTCTCGTCCGGGCCGAACAGCCGGAAGTTCGACGGGTTGGCCTTGATCACGTCGCGGAGCCAGGCGCCGAGCACCCGGGTCGCTTCCGACATCTGATCGCCCGGCGTGGCCACCGCGACGGCGTAGTCCCTGAAGTCGGGCAGGTTGAGGTCGCGCAGCAGGACGCCGCCGTTCGCGTGCGGGCTGGCGCTCATCCGCCGGTCGTCTTGCGGCGCCAGCGCGGCCAGCTCGGGTATCAGCGTGCCTTCGGCGTCGAACAGCTCCTCCGCCCGGTAGGAACGCAGCCACGACTCAAGCAGGGCCAGGTGCCCGGGGTCGGTGCGGGCCGCGTCGATCGGTACCTGGTGCGCCCGCCAGGTCCCTTCCACCGGCAGCCCGTCCACCACCTTGGGCCCGGTCCAGCCCTTGGGCGTCTTCAGCACGATGGCCGGCCACAGTGGCCTGGTCGCGGTGCTGTCTTGCCTGGCCCGCCGCTGGATGGCGTGGATCTCTTTGATCACCGTATCCATGGTGGCGGCGAGCTGCTGATGCACCAGCTTCGGGTCATCGCCCTCCACCCAGTGGACCTGGTAACCGTAACCGTTGAGCAGCGAGGTGAGCTCCCGGTGCGGGATCCGGGCCAGCACCGTCGGGTTGGCGATCTTGTACCCGTTCAGGTGCAGGATCGGCAGCACCGCCCCGTCGCGGGTCGGGTCGAGGAACTTGTTGGAGTGCCAGCTCGTGGCCAGCGGCCCGGTCTCCGCCTCGCCGTCGCCGATCACGCAGGCCACGATCAGGTCCGGGTTGTCGAAGGCCGCCCCGTACGCGTGCACCAGCGAGTAGCCGAGTTCACCGCCCTCGTGGATCGAGCCAGGTGTCTCCGGGGCCACGTGCGAGGGGATGCCGCCGGGGAACGAGAACTGCCTGAACAGCCGGCCTATGCCCGCGGCGTCCCGGGTGATGTGCGGGTACCGCTCGGTGTAGGTGCCCTCCAGGTAGGTGCTGGCGACCACGCCAGGCCCGCCGTGCCCCGGCCCGGAAATGTAGATCATCTCCAGGTCCGAGTTCTTGATCACCCGGTTGAGGTGCGCGTAGATCATGTTCTGCCCGGGGGTCGTGCCCCAGTGCCCGAGCAGCCGCGGCTTGACGTGCTCCGGCCGCAGCGGCTCGGTCAGCAGCGCATTGTCCATCAGGTAGATCTGCCCCACCGACAGGTAGTTCGCGGCCCGCCACCACGCGTCCAGCGCGTCGAGCTCGCCGCTGGTCAACGGCCCCGGTTCAGTCTCAGTCACGGTAAACCCCCTTATTATCTGAACGTAGCCTGATGATTGCTCACAGTAACCGGCAGCTATCCTGGCGTGTCAGCGTTCCTGCCGTATCAACTGTGCGGCCGGATCAGCTCAGCTTCCGCAGGAACGGGTCCTGTGACTCGTAGTGTTCTAGCTTTATTCGCGCGTTCGCCACCACGGTCCCGTCCGGGCCGGCCAGGTCGAGGTCGGTGACCTCGGGCAGGTCGTCGGCGAGCCGGGCGACCCGCAACAGCAGGTCGCGCAGTTCGGCCGCGGGGCGGCCTTCGGGCCGCGGCGGCGCGGGGCGGACCGAGCGGATCAGATTTTCCGCGTCGGTGTCGGTCAGCGGCGTGAGCCGGGCCGAGGAGGCCCCGCCGATCCCGAGCACCACCAGCGGGCCGAAGGTGCGGTCGGCGGTGACCCGGACGGTCACCTCGGTGGCGGCCGCGGGATCACCGAGGGTTATGCCGTAACAGCCCAGGAGGTCGGCGGCGGCGCCTGCCGGGAGCCAGCCCCCCGCTGGCGCCTGGCGGAGGAACTCGCGCGCCAGCGTCCGGGCCTGTTCGGGGTTGATATCCGGCAGGTCAGGCAGCTGCCCGCGCGGCTGCGCCCGCCAGGCCCCGTAGCCGGCGGCGCGGGCCAGCGCGCCCACGGCGGCTTCCGGGTAGTTGTACGCGGGTATCCGGGTCTGCGCCGCGGGGCGGGGCAGCAGCCGGACCGATTCTGGCTGGTTGAGCAGGACGGCGGCCAGCGGGATGCGCACGTCCGCGTGGACGATCGCGGACACCAGATCACCGGTCGCCCCGGTGGACAGAACCAGCGCGATGATCGCGTCCACCTCATCGTCGGCCGCGAGCAACTCCAGGCACTGGCGGTAATCCTGCTCCGACACCGTGGTCCCCGTGTCGAAAGAACCGGTGTCGACCGGATCGGTGCCGACCGGGCTTGGGTGGGGGCCGCGAGCTAGTGCCCGCAGCCGCCGCCTGGTCGGGCCGTGCGGGCGGTAGACGGTCAGGCCCCGGTCGGTGCAGGCGTCGGCGGCCAGCCGCCCCGCGCTGCCTACGTTGGACACGATCGCGACCGTGCGCCCGGCCGGAACCGGCTGGGTGGCCAGCAGCGCGGTGGCCTCGATCAGCTCGCCGAGCCCGGATGTGGTAATGACCCCGGCCTGCTCGAACAGGGCCTGGTCGGCCGCCGAACGGCCGTCGTGGACGGTGAGCACGGGCATGGTGGCGCCGACCCGGCGGGCGGTCCGGGCGAACTTGCGCGGGTTGCCAAACGACTCGATGTACAGCACCGCAACCTTGGTCACCCCGTCGTGTTCCCACCACAGCAGCAGGTCGTTACTTGACACGTCAAGCTTGTGGCCGACCGACGCGAACGACGAGATCCCGATGTCGAGCCGGGAGAGCTGGTCCATCAGGGCGAAGCCCAGGCCGCCGGACTGCATCACCAGGCCGGCCACCCCCGGCCGTGGGCGGCTGGCGGCGAACGTGGCGTCCAGGCCGATGCCGGGCACGGCCACGCCGAAGCAGTCCGGGCCGACCAGCCGCATGCCGTGGCGGCGGCACACCGCGAGCAGGTCCGCGCAGGCGGCGACGTCCAGCCCGGAGGTGATCACCACCAGGGCCAGCACCCCGCGCTGGCCGCACTGCTCCGCCACGTCAAGGACCGCCGCGGCGGGCACCGCGATGACCGCCAGGTCGGCCGGCTCGGGCAGGTCGAGGATCGAGGTCAGGCAGCGCTCGCCGCGGATCTGCCGGGCCCGCGGGTTGACCACGTAGACGCGGCCGGCGTAGCCGCCGGCCGCGATGTTGTCCAGGATCGAACGGCCTATCGTGCCGGGCCGCCGGCTCGCGCCGATCACCACCACCGACTCGGGCGCGAGCACGTGCCGCAGGCTGGCGAGCTCGGCCCGGCCTTCCCGTTCAGCCACGGCGGTCAGGTAGCTGTCCATGGCGGTACTGTCCAGGGCGGTACTGTCCAGGGCGGCTGGCATGCCATCGCGAGGCAGCGGGAAGGTCAGGTCGTAGATCCCGTCCGCATAGTGACGGTCAACGGGCAGGCCGGCGTCGGCGAAGACGTTCAGCATCGCCTGGTTCTCCGGGAGGGTCTGCGCGGTGAACGTCGTTATCTGATGACTGCGCGCCCAGGAAACGAGGTGCTCGAGCAGCAGGGTGGCGATGCCCCGGCGGTGCATGTTGTCGGCCACCGCGAACGCGACCTCCGCCACGCCGGGCGCGGTACCCGCGTAGCTGGCGCAGCCGGCCACCGTGCCGTCCGCCAGCGCAAGCAGCGTCACGTTTCCCGGCGTGGGGTCCCAGCAGATCCGCCGCGCCTCGGTGTCGCACGCCAGCCGGCTGAAGTTGAAGAAGCGCATGTGGTTGCTGTTGGGGGACATCGCCTCGTGCATGGCCTTGACCGCCTCGAAGTCGTCCCGGGTCGCGGGGCGGATCTCGACCGTCGTTCCGTCGGACAGCAGCGCGTACACCTGACCGGTGTCCCGCGTCGTGCTCATGGACGGTCTCCTTCCCCTGGTCGCGAGACTCCGCCTCACCAGACCGGGCCGGCCACGACGGGATCCATGTCGGGGTAGCTGAGGCAGTCGCGGACCGCGACTACGCCCTGGACGTGCCGGATCTTGTGCACCAGGTCGTGGCCGAGCCCGACGCTTTGCGGGCTCCCCTCTAGGGTCACCACGCCCGCCTGGACGCTCACCGTGAACTGATCCGGGTCCTGACCAAACCCGGGCACGATCACGTCGCCGATGATCTCCTGCCGGATCTCATCATCGGGCCGGTCGTAGACCGCCAGCACGTCGGTCCGGCTGATGATCCCGACCAGGCGGCCGCCGCGATCGATGACGGGAAGTCGCTTGACCTGGAGGGTGTACATCAGCCGGGCGGCCTGCTCGGCCGAATCGTCCGGGGTCACGGTGACCGCCGGGTGCGTCATCAGGTCGCGCGCGGTGAGGCCGTCGGCCTTGTCCTGCTGCCGGCCGTGCAGCATGGCGGTGATCGTTCCTGTGTGGTCGGCGTTCAGGACTTCCTTGGCCAGCATGTCGGCCTCGGAGACGACCCCGATCACCTTCCCGTCGTCATCGATGACGGGAAACGCGCTGACCCGGTTTTCGCGCAGGGCGGCGGCCATTTCCTTGAACGAGGCACCGAGCTTGACCGCCACGACCTGGGTGGTCATGACCTGCTTGACGCTGGTCTTCATCGCTGTCGTCTTCATCACTGTCATTCCTTCGACCTGTTGTGCGGTTGGCCTCAACTACTGAGGACGACCTTGAGGGCGCTGGTGTCGGCGGCGCGGGCGAACACGTCGTACGCCTCCTCGAACTCATCCAGGCTGAAGTGGTGGGTGACGAACCGCTTGGCGTCGATCTGGCCGGTGGTGACAAGGTGCATCAGGATCGGGATGGAGGAGGTGTCCACCAGGCCCGTGGTGATCGTGATGTCCTTCATCCACTCGTCTTCCAGGTGCAGCGTGGCGGCCTGGCCGTGCACGCCGATGTTCGCGATCCGGCCGCCTGGCCGGATCAGCTTGACGGCGAGCTCGAACGTGCCGGGCGTGCCGACGGCCTCGATGGACACATCCGCGCCCAGCCGCCCGGTCAGGTCCTTGATGACGGCCAGCGGGTCCTCACGGGAGTTGTTCACGGTGACATCGGCACCGAACTGCTTGGCGGCGTCCAGCCGGGCATCGGACCGGTCGATGGCCACGATGTGGCTGGGGCTGAACAGCTGGGCGCAGGTGATCGCGGACAGGCCGACTGGCCCGGCCCCGACGATGGCGACGACATCGTTGGGGCGCACGCCGCCGGCTAGGACGCCGACCTCGTAGCCGGTTGGCAGGATGTCGGCCAGCATGAGGGCTTCCTCGTCGGTCACGCCGGCCGGGATACGGAAGGTGGAGGTGTCGGGGAACGGAACCCGGACGTACTCGGCCTGGGTGCCGTCGATCGTGCGGCCGAGGGTCCAGCCGCCGCCGCCCAGGCACTGCCCGTAGCGGCCCTCACGGCAGAACCGGCAGGTCCCGCACGCGCTGATGGAGGAGACCAGCACCCGGTCGCCGGGGGCCAGGGTGTGGACGCCGTCCCCGGCCTCGACGACGGTGCCGACGGCCTCGTGACCCAGGATCCGCCCCGGGAGCACCTCGGGCACGTCGCCCGCCAGGATATGCAGGTCGGTGCCGCAGATCGTGGTCGCGTCCACCTGCACGATAACGTCACCATCGTCGGTGATTTCAGGCTCGGGGACCTCTTCCCAGGCCTTGTGCCCAGGACCGTGGTACACGAGGGCTTGCATGGCTGCCTCCAGATGTCCGTATCGTTATGCCTCTAGCCTCGCGCTGCGGGCCGGTGCGAAGGCAGGGCCGAAGGTCCATAGCCGACCGGGTTGAAGGTCACCGCGATCGCGGACGAACGCGAGTTTCGCGGTGGGGGCGCCCGGCGCTACGGTCATGACTAGGCGACAGGCCCGCACTGGGGAAGGACCAGACATGTCTGACCGCACGATCAAGGAACTTGACGAGGCCGAGTGCCTCCGGCTGATAGCGCGCGGCGGAATCGGCCGGATCGCTTACCACAGCCGGTTCGGCCCGGAGGTGCTGCCGGTGAACTACCGGTGGCACG
>Ga0302184_10002973_pt1 | contig 10619 bp, 9 predicted proteins | sample I_Palsa_N3_3_FD_200233 | JGI IMG/M metagenome (GOLD analysis project Ga0302184, IMG submission 200233) | Peat permafrost microbial communities from Stordalen Mire near Abisko, Sweden - I_Palsa_N3_3 | ecosystem: Environmental > Terrestrial > Soil > Palsa > Peat permafrost | place: Sweden: Abisko...
GAACTTGCCGTAGGTGTGGCTGGCCGCGTTTGACAGGGCGAGCACCGGGGCCCAGGTGGGGACGGTCAGCGCCAGGATTTCGCCCTTCTTCACCTCGATCGAGTTGGCGAGGGGGAACTGGACCGTCTCGCCGAAGTACGGCAGGAGCTGCTCGACCGGGCTCTGCGCGACGAGTGTGTACTCGAGGTGCGGCGCTGGCTTGAGGACCGCGATTCCGGCCGATGCCGGGCCGCCCTCGTGCTGGTCGAAGTAGGTCGTCTGGCTGATCTGCCCCGCCGGCGCCGAGGTGGTTGGGGAGCCGAGGGTCAGCGTCCAGGCGACGATCCAGCCGGAGCGCTTGATCGTCGTGATCGAGTGGGTCGAGCCGACCTTGACCTGGAAGCCGGTGGTCTGACTGACCGCGACGCAGGGCGAGCCGGGACACTGCGGGATCGGCGAGCTATCGGTCACGCCGGTCGCGCCAGTGACGCCCGAGACACCCGACACGCCCGAGACACCCGACACGCCGGATGAACCCGTCGGGCTGGTCGAGCTGCCGTAGGTGATCACGTCGCCGGGGGCGGTGCCGATCTCGCTCATCGTGCCGAGCGCGATGCTTGGTACGAGGACCGCAACAAACGTGGCCGCGAGGCCCATACCGACGACCGTCGCGATGGTTAGTAGCACGCGCTTCATCTGGAACCTACAACTCTAAAGCCGGGGATTAGTCTCGCGCTAGGGACGCAACGCGTCCTGCGGCCGCCGGGCTCAGGCCCGCAGCTCGGCGGCCGCGGCCGCGATCTCCTCCTGATCACCGGCGGTCGGGGTCCACGGCAGCCGCAGCGGGTCGCCGGGGTAGCGCGGAATCACATGGATGTGGAAGTGGAACACGACCTGCCAGGCGGCGCTGCCGGCGGAGTGGAGGATGTTCACTCCGGCGGCGCCAAGGCGTTCGCTGGCGCGCCCCGCGACGTCCTTGGCGAGCAGCGCGCACGCCGTCAGGTCCGCCGGCGAGATGTCGTGGATGTCGGCCGCGTGGTTGCGCGGAATGACGAGCGAATGGCCACGCGTCGCCGGGTTGATGTCGGCGAACGCGTAGGCGAGCTGGTTCTCGGCGATCGGATACGACGGCAGCTCGCCGGCGATGATCTTGCAGAAGATGCAGTCGTCGAGGGCGGCCATCGTCTGGGAGCCTAAGCGATGCGGCTGCGAGCGAACGCGACCGCGTCGGCCCGGGTTGACACCTCGCCGGTGTATTGCGCCTCGGTCAGGGCGGCGAGCAGCTCGCCGAGCAGTGGACCGGGTTCGATCCCGAGCGCGGACGCGAGCTCGTCCCCGCGCAGCGGCGCGAGCGGGTGACCTTCGGCATGCCAGCGGAGCGCCTCGCCAATGACCTCGCGCGCCAGCTCGAGGTGCGCGTCGATCGACTCGCTCGCGTGGGCTCCGCGCGTCGCGAGACGATCGGCGACAGAGAGCAGGGTGACGTCGGCGGCAACGGCGCCGCAGGCGTCGAGGTAGCCGTAGAGCTCGGCGCGGGAGAGCGGCCGACGGTGCACGAGAAAGCCGAGGCGCAGGTGGTGACGCGTCAGCTCCGCGACATATGACTGCACACTCGCCGCGGCTCGCAGCCGCCCGAGGATCGTGCGCGCCAGCTGCGCTCCGAGCGCGTCGTGACTCGGGAATCCGACCCGGCCGTCTGGCGCGACCGTGCGGGTCACGGGCTTGGCGATGTCGTGCATCAGCGCAGCGAAGCGCAGCGCGAGGCCGCGGGTCATGTCGTCGGCGAGCGGCTCGTCAAGCAACGCGCGAATCGCGGCGGCGCTCGCACCATCAAACACGCCGCTCGGGTCGCGCTCGAGCTGGAGCAGCTCACCGAGTACCTCCAGGGTGTGTCCGCCGACATCGAGGTGGTGGTAGCGGCTCTGGCCGATCCCGCCGAGCGCGTGGAGCTCGGGCAGGACGGTTGCAGTCAGGCCGAGCTCGCCCAGCAGGCGGACGCCGTCCGGGGCGCGCTCGCTGGCGAGGATCCTCTGCAGCTCACCGTAGACGCGCTCGGCGGCGACCTCGGACAAGCGCGGAGCAACGTGGCGCGCCGCCGCGATCGCCGCGGCGTCGGGCTCGAGGTCGAGTTCACACGCGAGCCGGACGAGTCGCATCGCGCGCAGCGGATCGCGCTCCAGCGACCCGCGCGCCGCCAGCCTCAGCCGGCCGAGCTCGAGGTCGCGCGCACCGCCGAGCGGATCGACCATGGCGCCGCCGGCAAGCGGCTCGGCCAGCGCATTGACGGTGAAATCGCGCAGGCCGAGGTCGTCCTCGATCCGCGCGCCGCGCAGCGGGCTGATGTCGGCCCGCCAGCTGCCGGAGCGCGCCACCACGCGCCAGGCGCCGAACTCGCCTGAGAGAGCAAAGGCGCTGCCCTCGCCGGCGCGGGCGAGGCGGCGTGCCCCGTCGCGCGCATCGCCGGCAACGACGAGGTCGAAGTCCGTGACCTCGGCGCCGCCGCGCAGCCGGTCACGAACCGCGCCGCCGACGATCCAGCAGTCAGCGCCGCCGAACACCGAGCGCAACAGCACCAGAACCTTTTCGTGGTCGGCGTGATCGGGCACGTCAGGTGGGCCGGATCAAGCCGCGACCGGCTCACCGTCGCGATGGTGCTCGCGTGCGACCCGGCGGCTCAGGGCACAGGTGATCTCGTAGTTGATCGTGCCGGCTGCTCGCGCGAGATCCTCGGCTGTAATGCGCTGCTCGCCGGCGGCGCCGATCAGGATCGCGTCGGCGCCGATCGTGACGCCGCTCTGGCGACCCAGATCGACGGTGAGGCTGTCCATGCTGATCGCGCCGACGACCGGACGGCGCGCAGAGTCGATCAGTACCTCCGCCCGGCCCGAGAGCACACGGCGGACGCCGTCGGCGTAGCCGACGGGGAGCACTGCGAGCTCGGTCGGAACCGTGGCAATGAAACGCCGCCCGTAGCCGGCGCTCTCGCCCGGCGCACACGGCTTCAGCGCCGAGACCCAGGAGTGCAGCTCGAGCACCGGCTCGAGCCCGCGCGCACGTGGATCCTCGCCAAACGGGTCGAGGCCGTACAGCGCGACGCCGCAGCGTGCCATATCGAAACGGGCGCGCCCGGCACGCAGCAGGGCGGCGCTGTTCTCGGCGTGGGCGAGGAGATCCGGACGGCGCTCGCGTAGCGGTGCGACCCATCCGGCGAAGCGCTCGAGCTGCTCCTCGAGGAAGCGATCGTCGCCCTCGTCAGCCGTTGCGAGGTGCGTCATCACCCCGCCCAGTTCGAGTCCATCGGTGTCCTCGACGCGCTGCACGAGGCGCTCGGCGAGGGCGCTGTCGCGCGTGCCGAAGCGGCCCATGCCCGTATCGAGCTTCACGTGGACGACACCACCGCCGCAGCCGAGCACCGAGTCAAGAAAGCCGTCGGTCCACGCGACCACCTCGGCGCGGTCGGCGAGCGCGTCGGCGAGCTCGGCGCGGGTCAGGGCGCCCAGCACGAGAATCGTGCACTCGCTCAGGCCGCCCGCCCGCAGCTCGCGCACCTCGGCGGCGGTCGCGACGGCGAGCGACGAGGCGCCTACGGCGAGTGCGGCCCTGGCGCATGGCACAGCGCCGTGGCCGTAAGCGTCGGCTTTGACGACGGCGCAGAGCCGCGGGCTCGCGCGGAGCAGCAGCGAGCAGTTGCGGGCGAGCGCGGCGAGGTTGATCCGCGCGACTGCGCGCGCCGTCATCGCGAGCGCACCGCCGAGAGCTGCTCGATCACGTCGGAGGCGATCATGCCGTCGCGCCCGTGGCGCTCGGCTGCGCGCCTGGCGGCCAGCGCGTGCAGCCGCACTGCCGCCGCCGCCGCGGCAAACGGCTCGAGACCCGCCGCCAGCAGCGCTCCGAGCACACCCGACAGCACGTCGCCGGTGCCCGCCGTAGCCAGGCCGGGTGTCGCCCCCGGGCTGATGGCGACCCGCCCGACGGGGTCGGCGATCAGCGTGTCGTCACCCTTGAGCACGACGACGGCCCGGGACTGCGTCGCGGCCTCGCGCGCGCAGCGCAGGCGCTCTGCCGCGACCTCCCTCGACGGGATTCCGAGCAGCCGGCCCAGCTCCCCCTCGTGCGGTGTGATGACGAGCGGCGCGCGTCGGGCGTCCGAAAGCTTCGACAGCTCCCCGCTATAGGCGCTGAGGCCGTCCGCGTCGAGGACGGTCGGGAGCTCCGACTGAGTGACGGCGGCGCGGACAAAGGCGAGCGCGTCATCGCTGCGACCGACGCCGGGGCCGAGCACGAGCGCCCCGCCGCGGCTCGCCAGCTCGAGCAGGCGCGGCAGCCCGTCGCGCGTCAAGGCGCCCGCGTTGTCGGGCAGCGCAACGCTCATCACCTCGAGCAGGCGCGTCTCGAAGATGAGCGAGAGTGACTGCGGAACCGCGACGGTCACGTAGCCGGCTCCGGCTCGCTGTGCGGCCATCGCCGACATGCACGGCGCCCCGGTCAGCCCGGGCGAGCCGCCTGCGACGTGGACCGCGCCGCTGGTGAACTTGTTCGAGCCGGTGCCGCGGCGCGGCAGCAGCTCGAGCAGCAACTCATCTCTGATCAGGCCGACATCGGCCGCGAGCGGGGCGCCAGGTGGGATTCCGATGTCGACGACGTGCACGGCGCCGGCGTGGCCGCGTCCCGGTTCGATCCACAGTCCGGGCTTGGCGGCGTGGAAGGTCGCAGTCGCGAGCGCCCGCACGGCGACACCGGCGACGACCCCGGTCGACGCGTCGACGCCGCTCGGCACATCGGTGGCAAGCACCGGCGCAGACGATGCCTCGATCGCCGCGATCGCCGCCGCGATCTGCCCGCGCGGCTCGCCGGCGGAGCCCGTGCCGAGCAGCGCATCGATGATCAGCGCGGCGTCGCCGCGAATGCCGCCTGAGAGCGCTTGCGGCGCCGCTCCCGGCAGTCGCTCGAGGTTGGCGGCAGCGTCACCGGTCAGCTCGTCCGCCTTCCCGGCGAGCAGAACGTCGAGCTCGCGGCCGCCGTCGCGCAGCAACCGCGCGGCGACCAGGCCGTCGCCGCCATTGTTGCCCTTGCCGGCGAGGACGACCAGCGGACCATGCGGGGCGAGCTCGGCGGCCAAGCCGGCGAGGCCCGCCCCGGCGCGCTCCATCAGCTCGAGCGAGGGCACGCCGCGGTCGTCGATCGCCCAGGCGTCGATCGCCCTCATCCGCTCAGCGTCGGGCAGCGGGTCGAGCCAGTCCGGCAGGCCGCCGACGCTCACGGGGGGACTCACCCGAGCACCGCCACCGCGCCGGCGAGGCCGCGCGAATGCGTCAACGAGATCGCGACCTCGACGGCGAGCTCCTCGGCGCGCGCCCGCGCCGCGCCGTGGAGGCGCAGGCCGACCCCCGCGCCACCGCCCAGCACCTCGATGTCGTGCGGCACGAGCGCCTTCAGACCGAGGGCCTTCGTCACCGCCTCCTTGGCGGCGAAGCGCGCGGCGAGATGCTGTCCGGGCCGCGCGCGCGAGTTCGCGTAGGCGAGCTCGCCGTCCGTGAAGAGGCGCCGCGCCAGCCCGGGCCGCCGCTGCAGCGCGCGCTCGATTCGCTCGATCTCCAAGAGATCGAGCCCCACAGCGGGCTTCACACGCTCATCAGGACGCATCTTCCAAAGCGAGGCTACCGCCCAAGGCGCTACGACCCACCAGGCGCGCATAAGCCCAGCGAGGACGTCCGCCGGAGGCGGACGCCCGGAGCGCTTATTCGACGGTGACCGTCTTCGCCAGGTTCCGCGGCTGGTCGGGGTTGAGCGCGCGGCGCATCGCGATCCGGTAGGCGAGGAGCTGCAGCGGAATCACCGCCAGCAGCGGCTCCAGCATCGGCTCGGTCGCGGGGACGGTGATCGTCGCCTCGACGTGCGGAGCGACCGTGTCGTCGCCGGCGGTCGTGATCGCGATCACCTTTGCGCCGCGGGCACGCACCTCGTCGATGTTGTTGATCACCTTGGCGAGGACCGGCGAGCTGGTCGCCACCGCGACAACCGGCGTGCGCTCGTCGAGCATCGCGATCGGGCCGTGCTTCATCTCACCGGCCGCATATGCATCGGTCGAGACGTAGGAGATCTCCTTCAGTTTGAGCGCCCCCTCGAAGGCGATCGGCACCCCGGCGTGACGCCCGATGTAGAGGAAGAAGTCCGCCTGCCAGCACCACTCGGCGACTGCGTCGACGCGCTCGTCGAGCCCGTCGAGCAGCTCGTCGATGAGCTGCGGCAGCTGGCGCATCGCGGCGACGAGTTCGGCGATCCGCGCCGCTGGAAGCGTGCCGCGCAGCTCGGCAAGGCGCAGCGCCAGCAGGTAGACGAGCGCGAGTTGGGCAATGAAGGTCTTTGTCGCCGCGACGCCGATCTCGAGGCCGGCGCGCGTGTAGAGGACGCCGTCACATTCGCGCGTCGCCTGCGAGCCCATCACATTCGTCAGTGCAACCACCCTTGCGCCGCGCTGGCGGGCGACGCGCATCGCGCCGAGCGTGTCGGCGGTCTCGCCGGACTGGGAGATCCCCACCACCAGATCGCCCGGCCCGACGATCGGGTTGCGGTAGCGGTACTCGGAGGCGACATCGACCTCGACCGGCAGGCCGGCCCACTCCTCGATCGCGTAGCGACCCATCAGTCCGGCGTGGTAGGCGGTGCCGCAGGCGACGAACACGACGCGGCTCACGCCTTCGAGCAGCGCCTCATCAAAGCACAGCGGGTCGGCCAGATCGACGCCGTCGCCGCGCGCCGTCCTGTCGGAGATCGTCTCAGCGACCGCGTCGGCCTGCTCGTGGATCTCCTTCAGCATGAAGGTCTCGTAGCCGCCCTTCTCCGCGGTCTCCTCGTCCCAGTCGACCTCGACGATCTCGCGCGTCACGGTCTCGCCGGCCGCGTCGTGGATCTCCACGTCGCCGGCGCGCAGTACGACGATCTCGCCGTTCTCGACCAGCTGCACCGCGCGGGTGTGGGCCAGGAAGGCCGGCACCGCCGACGCGATGAACGACTCGCCGGCGCCGCGACCGACCACGAGCGGGCACTCACGACGCGCACCGACGAGCACGTCCGGCTCGTCGAGTGTCATCGCGACAAACGCGAAGTAGCCCTCGAGCTCGGTGAGCGCACGCGCGACCGTGCTCGCCAGGTCGTCGCGGTAGACGCTGGCAATCAGGTGGGCGATCACCTCCGCGTCGGTCTCGGAGCTGAAACTCGCGCCATCGCTGACGAGGCGCTCGCGCAACGCCATGTAGTTCTCGATGATCCCGTTGACGACTACGTGGACGCGGTTCGCGCTGTCGTAGTGCGGGTGCGCATTGGCTTCGCTCACGCGGCCGTGGGTCGCCCAGCGCGTGTGTCCAATGCCGGTCGTGGCCGGCCGAGCGAGGTGCCCGTTGGCGCTCGCGCCGGCCGCGTCGGCGGCCAGCGCCGCCTCTAGCCGGTCGAGGTTGCCGACGGCGCGAACGGAGTGGATCTCACCGTCGCTGATCAGCGAAAGGCCGGCGCTGTCGTAGCCGCGGTATTCGAGCTTGCGCAGCCCGCTCAGCAGGATCTCCTCGGCCGGGCGCTCGCCGATGTAGCCGATGATGCCGCACATCGTTCGAGGCTACCCCAGCTCCGACTCGACGACTGCAACAAGCCTGTCGCAGGCCGCTTCCGCCTCCTCGACACTCGGCGCCTCCACCATCACGCGGATCAGCGGCTCGGTGCCGCTGGGCCGCACCAGCACGCGACCGCGACCGGCGAGCGCCTGCGTCTCGCGCGCGATCGCGGCCTGAACCTGGGCGGCCTCATCGAGCGCGCCCCGGCCGCGCACGCGGACGTTGACGAGTCGTTGCGGGAGTTTCTCGATCCGGCGGCGCCGGCTGAGGTCGAAGCCACCGAGGGCCTCGAGGATCAGCAGGGCCGAGGCGATCCCGTCGCCGGACGGAGCGAAGCCCAGCTCGATGATGTGCCCCGACTGCTCGCCGCCGAGCGCCCAGCCGCGCTCGCGCAGCGCCTCCAGCACGTAGCGGTCGCCGACCGCGGTGCTCGCAACCTGGATGCCCGCCTGCTCGAGCGCCGCGACGATCGCGAAGTTGGTCATCACCGTCACGGCGATGCCGTTGCCCGGAAGGCGGCCCTCGTCGAGCAGGTGTAGCGCCACCAGCGTCAGCAGCTCGTCGCCGTCGACCAGCTCGCCATCGCGGTCGACCGCCAGCACGCGGTCGCCGTCGCCGTCGAAGGCGAAGCCGATGTCGTGGCCGCCGGCCTTCACCGCTCGCGCGAGCGTCCCGATGTGAGTGGAGCCGCAGCCGGCGTTGATGTTGCGCCCGTCGGGCTCGACCGAGAGCGTCGAGACGCGGGCACCGAGACGCTCGAAGATCGCCGGCGCCACGCGATAGGTCGCGCCATTGGCGCAATCGAGCAGGACGTCCAGTCCGTCGAGCGCGAGCGACTGGAAACGGTGGTGCAGGTCCTCCACGTAGTCCTCGCGGGCGTCCGCCAGCTCGTGGATGCGCCCGACGCGCGCCTCCCCCTCCGCCTGCTCCTCGAGGTGCTCCTCGATCTGCTGCTCGCGCTCGTCGGCCAGCTTGAAGCCGTCGGCGCCGAACAGTTTGATGCCATTGTCGCTATAGACGTTGTGCGACGCCGACATGACAACGCCCAGATCGAAGGCGTGGCGGCGGATCAGCAGCGACGCGGCCGGCGTCGGCAGCACGCCGCCGAGCAGAACCTCGGCGCCGGCCGAGGCGAGGCCGGCGGCGATCGCGGCCTCGAGCATCTCGCCGCTCTCCCGCGTGTCGCGGATCACCAGTACGCGCGGCGAATCGATGCCGCTCTGGAGGACAGCCGCGCGTCCGAGCGCCAACGCGAGGGCTGCAGTTATCTCGCTACCGGCGACCCCACGGACTCCGTCGGTGCCAAACAGCCTGCGCGCAGTAATACCCGCCACCGGCGAGGACAGTTAGCGCTTGGAGAACTGCGGACGCTTGCGCGCCTTCTTCAGGCCGGCCTTCTTGCGCTCCTTGGCCCGAGCGTCGCGCGTCAGGAAGCCGCGCCGCTTGAGCTCGCCGCGCAGGTTCGGGTCGGCCTCGAGGAGTGCACGCGAGATACCGTGTCGCAGTGCGCCGGCCTGGGCGGACACGCCGCCACCGTTCATCCGCGCGACCACGTCCATCCGCTCCTCATAGCCGACCGTCTCGAGCGGCTGGCGGATGTTGCGCTGCAGCGTCGTGCGCGGGAAGAAGGCCTCGAGCGTCCGGCCGTTGATCGTGTAGGTCCCGGTCCCGGGACGCAGGATCACGCGGGCGATGGCGGTCTTGCGCTTGCCCGTCGCGTGATAGCTGGCGCCCGCGGCGAGGTCGATCGCGACCGCCTCGATCGGCTCGACGACGACGACCTCCTCGATCAGCTCCGCCTCGACCGGCTCCTCGCTCGGCTCGTCGTCGCCGTAGGAGTAGAGCGGTTCAGCGGCGAGCGGGTCGACGCCCTCGGGGACGATGTCGACCTCGAGATGTGCGCCCGGGGCCGGCACGGCCGGGGGAGCAGCGGATTGAGCTCTGTCCGGGCGCGTGCCCCCGGTCCGTCCGGCTGCGACCTCTTCGCTTGGCTGCTCTTGCGGGGTTGACTCCGGCGGAGCCTCTTCGATGCTCGCGACCGCGGGTGCAGGTTCGGGAGCGGGGCTGCTGTCGTCAGCGGCGTCGGCCACCGGTGCTTCCACCGAAGCTGGGAGTTCGGCCGCCGACGGCTGCTCGTCCACGGACGGCGCGTCAGGATCCGGCGTGATGTCTCCCGAGCCCTCTATGGCCGAAGCTCCAGTTCGGTGGGTTTTTGCGCCACATGCGGATGATCGGGACCGGCGTAGACCTTGAGCTTGGTGAGCTGCTTTCGGGCGAGGCGGTTGCGGGGCATCATGCCCTTGACCGCGAGGCGGATGATCTCCTCCGGGCGGCGCTCGATCATCTGCTCGAAGGTGCGGGTGCGCAGGCCGCCGGGGTAGCCGGAGTGGCGGTGGTAGAGCTTGCCCGCGCGCTTGTTGCCGGTGACGGCGATCTTCTGGGCGTTGACGACGACGACGAAGTCGCCGGTGTCGATGTGCGGCGTGTAGACCGGCTTGCGCTTGCCGCGCAGCGTGTCGGCGATCTGCGTCGCGAGGCGGCCGAGCGTCTTGCCGCTGGCGTCGACCACATACCAGTCGCGCTGGCGATCACTTGGCTTTGCGACGTAGGTCTTCATCACACAAAAATCGCCACGCGGATACGCGCGGCGCAGGCACCGATGATAGAGGAACACGGATTCGCGGGCCTTCCTGCAATGATGGCGCCGCGATGGCTGACGAAGACTGGCGGGTCGAGGTCGAGCTGGCAGACAGCGGGGCCGCGCAGAAGCTGCACGGCGCAGCCGGCGCGAGAGAGCTCTATTCGCACGCTCGCCGCGAGCTGCGAAACCGCGCGGCCCTGACCCACGACGAGCACCTGGTCTTCGCCTACGCGGCGACGCGCGCGGACGCCGAGGCGGCCGAGCTGACGCTGCGCGAGCTGGCCGCCGCCGAGCAGCTCGAGGCGACCTTCACCCTGACGCGCTGGCACCCGCTGGCCGAGCGCTGGGAGGATCCCGCCGCAGCGTTCCCGAGCGACCCCGCCAGCGTCGCCGAC
>Ga0302184_10002978_pt1 | contig 10608 bp, 9 predicted proteins | sample I_Palsa_N3_3_FD_200233 | JGI IMG/M metagenome (GOLD analysis project Ga0302184, IMG submission 200233) | Peat permafrost microbial communities from Stordalen Mire near Abisko, Sweden - I_Palsa_N3_3 | ecosystem: Environmental > Terrestrial > Soil > Palsa > Peat permafrost | place: Sweden: Abisko...
CGCATAACGAACTAGAGAAACGGGGCGCCTCACGGGAAAAAATGAGTCAGCCGCCACCGATACAGTACTGGTGGGTCAATCACAAGCGCACGCCGGGGCAGCGCCTGGTGGGCGCGTATCTGTGGTCAGCGCAAGGCCGCCGGAAGAGCAATCGTAACGAATCCAGCCGTAACATGGCCCGTGTTCAGCCGGGCGATCTGCTGTGGCTGCACACTGACGGGGCCGTGCGAGCCATCGGCATTGCGTTGGAGAGCGCAACGCTCAGCGACAAGGGCTGGCAGCTGCCGGTGCGTTTCATGGAACTGGATGTGCCACTGCAGCCGGCGGCGCATGCGAGCGCGCTGACGCCGGTGCTTCCTCTCGAGCACTCACCGCTGCGCGCCAGCGGCGCCAGCATTGCGAGCATCTACCTGGCATCGATCCCCAGCTCGATGGCTGCGGTGCTGCGCGATCTGCTCGCCGGACAGGTCGAGGACATCGAGTTCCGTATCACCGATTCCGCCGACTCCGAACTGACCGACGAATGGGCCGAACAGGTCATCCAGCAGCGCACCGATCTGACGGCGCCGGAGAAACTGCAGTTGATCCGCGCGCGCCGTGGTCAGGGTGAATTTCGTAAGAGCCTGGAGAAGCATGAATACGCCTGCCGCTTGAGCGGCCTGCTCGACCGCCGGCACCTGCGCGCGCGGCATATCAAGCCCTGGAGCGTTTGCAGTGATCAGGAGAAGCTCGACGGCTTCAACGGTCTGCTGTTCTCGCCGCACTTCGATCATCTGTTCGCACGCGGCTATATCGCCTTTGCCGACAATGGCGAACTGCTGATCTCGCGCTACCTCAATCCCGCGGTACTGCAGTCCTGGAAGATCGCGCTGCCGATCAACGTCGGCACCTTCAAGCCGCAGCAATGCCCTTATCTCGACTATCACCGTCACGCGGTGTTTGAGCGGCCGGAGAATGGGCGGCGCGGGGCCCCCTAGCGCAGCGGGTAGACGCGCGCTTTAGTTTGCCGGGACAGCTTTGCCGGCCCACCCCGGCAGGTAGCGTGCATCGATCGAGTGCGCGAGGCGCAGCCCTTCGCGTGTCGCGCGCCGCGGATCGCGCCTGATCAGCCGTTCTGACACACGCGGGCGAAAGAAATCCGCCCACAGGAATTCCGCGAACGGCAGCTCCTCCTTGGCATAGCCGCCCGCACGACGCACCATTCCGGCGAGGCTGCGATACGGGTCATCCTTGAGCTCCAACAGGCTGCGCGGCATGTCGCGAAAATCACGACGCCGGCCCTTGTTATCGAAAGGGTGTGCCCACGAGCGAAATTCGAGAGTACGCCAGAACACCGATTGCTCGAGCCAGGACAGGTCATCCAGCACGCCGAGCAGTACCTCATCGATTCCCTGCTGCAGCAGCGCGATACCCAGGTGATGATGGTCGATGATGTAGTAAGCCTTCGAGGGCCCGAGGACGGCCGGGAACACATGCTGCTCGAGCTCGATCACGCGCTGTCGCTTTCCCAGGCGTGCCCATTGCGCAGCCTTGAGCTCGACCTCGGCGTAGCCGATTGACAACTGCGTCGGGCGCAGCCGCGTCAGACGCGCGCGCGCCAGCGCGGGATTGCGAGTCAGGTAATACACCGCTCACTCCTTAGGCCGCAACCCAGTTGCAGTTGCCGAATGCGCGCGCTGCCGACCACGTCCAGACGCACCGGATCGCTGTCGGCCGCGTAGCGCTCAGACAGCGCCGCGGCGCGCATCGCGGCGCGATCATAGATCAGCTGGTCGAGCCGGCGCACGCGCTCATCGAGTTGCCCGGCGATACCGCCGGGCCGATTGCGACCGTAGAAGCCCGCATGGAAAGCGCGCGGCACGGCGGGGTAGGCGATCGGGAGGGCGCATCCTTCCTGAATCCGCCGCAGCAGACTGGCCTGTTCCACGAATCCGAGGCTGACCTGGCTGTGCTGGAAATGACGGCGCAGATAGCTCTTGGGGCGCGAGAGGTACTTGAGGTTCACGTGCGGGGTCAACAAAGCCCCGATTACGGATCGATCGAAACAAACGCCCCAGGAACAATAATCCCCGCTGCTTAGATAGTAGCCGTCTGGATCATCGGGCGTCTGGACGGCTCGATTGTGATTGCGCACCGCGATGGAACAGAACAGACCCGGGCGCTGCGCCTGCACCGCGGTGTGCCAGCGAAAAAAATCCCGCCCGATCATGATGTCCTCTTCGATCAGGTAGACGTAGCGGCGCGCGCGGGTGGCCGCCTGAAGATAGCCGAGCAGGATATTGGCGCTGAGCTTGGTACGCCGATATGGGCAGCGTGGGGTCGGCTGTATCTCGTGGCTCGGCAAGCGTGGTGCGAAGCTGCGAATGACGGCGAGAATGTCCGGATCAAAGCCGCTGTCGGGTCGAATGACGATGTGCAGCGACTCGATACCGTCGGCGTTGCACAGATTGTCCAGACAATGCCAGAGCATCTCGGCTCGACGCCAGCAAGGCACGAGTACGATGTCGCGCTCTTGGCCTCTGCGGTGTGCGGCGAGCGCTGCGCGCGCCGCCAGCCCGACGGCGTAGCGAAATCGCCATCGATCGCTCGTCCAATGCAACATCGCCGGCAGCATCGCACGCTCAAACGTTGAAGCGAAAGTGCATGACGTCACCCTCGTGCACGATGTAGTCCTTGCCTTCGAGCCGCAGTCGGCCGGCTTCCCGGGCGCCGGCGTCGCCGCGATACGTGAGATAGTCATCGAACGCGATGACTTCGGCGCGGATGAAGCCGTGTTCGAAATCAGTGTGGATCACGCCGGCGGCTTGCGGGGCGCTGCTGCCCTGACGCACGGTCCAGGCACGCACCTCTTTCGGCCCCGCGGTGAAGAACGTCAGCAACCCAAGCAGTTCATAGCCAGCGCGGATCACGCGGTTCAGTCCAGGCTCGGACAGGCCCAGGTCGCGCAGAAACTCCGGGCGCTCCTCTTCCGGCAATTGCGCAATCTCCGCTTCGATAGCCGCGCAGACCGGCACCACCACCGCGTGTTCGGCGCCAGCGCGCTCACGCAGCGCCGTCAGATATGGATTGCCGGCCGCCAACGCGGCCTCATCGACATTGGCGATGTACATGACCGGCTTGCTGGTCAGCAATTGCAGTTCGCGCAGATCCCGACGCTCCTCCTCCACGGTCGGCAGCGCTCGCGCTGGCAAGCCGCGATTCAGTAGCGCGCGGACGCGCTCCAGGAGCTCGCGCCTGCGCACGGCATCCTTGTCCGAACCGCTCTTGGCCGCCTTGGAGGCGCGATCCAGCGCCTTGTCCACCACGGCCAGATCAGCCAGTGCGAGCTCGGTGTTGACGATCTCGAGATCCGACAGCGGATCGATGCGTCCGGCCACATGCACGATGTCATCGTCCTCGAAGCAGCGCACGACGTGAGCGATCGCGTCGACTTCGCGGATGTGCGCGAGAAATTGATTACCCAGACCCTCGCCCTGGGAGGCGCCCGCTACCAGGCCAGCGATGTCGACGAACTCGACTGCGGTAGGCACTATCTTCTGCGGTCGCACGATCTCGGCCAGAGCAGCCAGGCGCGGGTCGGGCACCGGCACCACGCCGACATTGGGATCGATCGTGCAGAACGGATAGTTCTCGGCCGCAATCTGCGCGCGCGTGAGCGCATTGAAAAGAGTCGATTTGCCTACGTTCGGCAGACCGACGATACCGCATTGAATCGCCACCGCAAGCCGCCGCTTTCAGGACACGTTCGGATCAGGCGGCGGCCGGCGATGCAGTTGATGCATCGCCCGCTGCGCGCCCGCGCTCAATAGCTCGGGCAGCGCATCGAGCCCGCGCTGCATTGCCTCGTCGATCAGCAGCTGCTCGGCGGCTGTGGGACGATCAAGCACTGCGTCCAGCACCAGTTCCCGGGAACCCGGATGGCCGACACCCAGACGCAGGCGCCAGAAATCCGCGCCCAGATGCTCGATCACGTCGCGCAGGCCGTTGTGCCCGCCATGGCCGCCGCCTTGCTTGAGTCGTGCGGCACCTGGGGGCAGATCAATGTCGTCGTGCACGAACAGCATCTCCTGCGGGGCAATGCGATAGAACTGCGCGATCGCGGCTGCCGGCCCTCCACTTCGATTCATGAAGGCAGTTGGTTTGGCGAGCCACAGATCGCTCTGCGCGACGCGCGCGCGTGCCAGATCGGCCTTCAGTTGCCGCTCGTGGCGCCAGCTCCCGTGCGCTCGCGCGAGCAGCGCATCGAGAAACCACCAGCCCGCGTTGTGGCGCGTACGCGCGTACTGTTCTCCGGGGTTGCCGAGACCGATGATGAGCTTGAGGGCAAGTCCTGCCACGAGGGGCCTTTACGCGCGCGGTGCGGCCAATCGCCGGCGAAGCACCGGCGCGGCTCGCACTGATCGATCGCGGCGTCTATTTCTTGCTGGCTTCCTTCTTCGGCGCCGCCTCTTTCTTGCCCTCTTCCTTCTTGGCCTCTTCCTTCTTCGGGACCTCGCCGGTGGCTGGCGCAGCCGCGGTCGTTGCCGCCGCCGCAGCAGCAACAGCGCCTTCGGCCGCCGCGACCGCCTCGGGTTCGGGCTCCGCCGCACGCGGGCTGTGTACGGACACGACCGGCGGATTACGGTGCGCGAGCTCCGGAATCGTGACGCCCGCAGGCAAGGGAATATCGCCCAAATAGCGCGTCTCATTGAGGTTCATGGCCGACAGATCGAGCTCGAGAAATTCCGGCAGATCCTGGGGCAGCGCGCTGATTTCCACGTCCTGCATCAGATGCGAGACGATGCCGCCTTGCGTCTTGACGCCAGGGGCCGCCGCCTCGCCCTTGAAGTGAATGGGCAGATGAATGCGCAGCTTCTCGCCCTCCACCACCCGCTGCAGATCCACGTGCACGACTGCATTGCGCGCCGGGTGCATCTGCACGTCACGCACGATTGCCGGCTGCGGCTGCGCATCGACATTCACGTGGATGATCGAAGAATAGAACTTCTCCTTGTCGATCAACGTGAGCAGCTGCTGGTGATCCAGCGTGATATTGCGCGGCCCGCCCTGGCCGCCATAGAGCACGGCGGGGACCTTGCCGGCACGACGCAGGCGGCGGCTCGCACCCTTGCCCTGCTCGTGACGCGAGTCCGCGCCCACCTGATAGGTAATACGCATCGTTGCACTCCTGAACTGATGTAGACACCGGCGAGGCACCGCGACCAGTGCACCGCACCCAAAAAATCGCGCTCAAGGCATCTCAATCGATGTAGAGCGAGCTCACTGATTCCTCATCGCGTATGCGCCGAATGGTCTCGGCGAGCAGCGATGCAACCGACAATTGTCGTATTCGCCCGCACTCGAGCGCCGCGGCCGACAGCGGGATCGTGTCGGTGACGACGAGCTCATCGAGCGCCGAGCTCGCGATGCGCTCGACCGCCCCTCCCGACAGCACGGCGTGCGTGATGTAGGCGACCACGCGCACGGCGCCCTCGTCCTTGAGCGCTTGCGCGCCCAGGCACAAGGTGCCGGCGGTATCGACCATGTCATCGATGAGCACGCAGCTCTTGCCCTGCACCTCGCCGATGATGTTCATGACCTTGGACTCATTGGCCCGCGGCCGGCGCTTGTCGATGATGGCCAGCTCGGCATCGTCGAGCTGTTTGGCGAAGGCTCGGGCGCGCGCGACGCCGCCGACGTCGGGCGAGACCACGATGAGTTTCGGGTACTGCTGGCGCCAGACTTCCCCGAGCAGCACCGGCGAACCATACACGTTATCGACCGGAATACCAAAGAAGCCTTGCATCTGCTCCGAGTGCAGGTCGAGCGTGAGCAGCCGATCCACGCCGGCGCTGGCGATCATGTCGGCGACCAGCTTGGCCGTGATCGCCGAGCGCGTGGCGCGCAGCCGGCGATCCTGGCGTGCATAGCCGAAGTACGGCACGACCGCAGTGATGCGAGCGCAGGAGGCGCGCCGGCAGGCATCGGTCATCATGAGCAGTTCCATCAGATGATCATTGGTCGGCGGACTGGTGGGCTGGACAATGAAAACGTCGCGCCCGCGCACGTTATCCATGATCTCGACGCTGATCTCCCCATCACTGAAACGGCCCACGGTTGCGCGGCCCACGGGCACGTGCAGGTGGCGCGCGATGTCGTGCGCCAGCACCGGGTTGGCGTTGCCGCTGAAGAGCGCCAGCAGTTCCGAATCCACGATAGGGCTTTCCCTGTGTTCTAAACTATGGCTGGGGTGGAAGGATTCGAACCTCCGAATGGCGGGATCAAAACCCGCTGCCTTACCACTTGGCGACACCCCAGCAGACTCCACAACCCTTCATCTCGTCACATCGAGCATCGCCTGCAAAGGCGAGCGGTCCAGGCCCCGCGCCACAAAACTGCTCCAACGATCCGGAACTCGCGCAGCGACGCGCTCGGCATCCTCCGCGCGCTCAAAACTGGCGAATACGCATGCGCCCGTGCCCGTCATGCGCGCCTGCTGCCCAGTATCGCTCGCGCCGATATGCGCCTCGAGCCAATCCAGCGCGGCTCCCACCTCCGGATAGCGATTACGCGCGACCGGCTCGCAGACATTACTGGTGGTCTGACCCGCCGCGAAGGCGCGTATTGTGATGAGCGGAGAATTTCGTGTCAATTCAGGGGCCTGGAAGATCTCAGCCGTGCTGATGGTGCAGCCCGGATGCACGATCAGAAACCAGCGTGCGGGCAGGCTCATCGGCTGCAGGCGCTCCCCGCGGCCCTCGCCCCAGGCTGAGGCACCCCCCACGAACAGCGGCACGTCGGCGCCCAGGCGCAGCCCGATCTGCGCGAGCACATCGCTCGGCAGGCCCGTGCCCCAGAGCCGGTCCAGCGCCAGCAGCACCGTGGCCGCATCCGAGCTGCCGCCCCCGAGCCCGCCGCCGGCTGGAATACTTTTGCGCACCTGCACGTCGGCGCCCAGGCCCACGCCCGTGTGTGCTTGCAGCGCCCTGGCCGCGCGTATCGCCAGATCCTTTTCGGCGGGCACGTCGCTCGGACCGGCGAGGCGCTGGATGACCCCGTCCTGCCGGATCCTCAGGCCGATGGAATCGCACAGATCGATGAGCTGAAAGAGGGTCTGCAACTCGTGATAGCCGTCCTGACAGCGGCCGATCACGTGCAGAAACAGGTTGAGCTTGGCCGGCGCTGGCCACCAGGACCAGGCCATGCTCACAGCTGCCACGCATTGATCACGAGCTTCAATCGCAGAGACTGGCGCGTTACCGTCAGCTGCTGCGGCAGCCATCGGCCTGCGACCTGGGTGTACTGCGCATAGTCGACCTGCCAGCCGTCCTGCTCGAGGTGCGCGAGGCGCTGTTGATCATCGATAGTCTCTTGGGACGCAAAGTCCGGGTCGCTGGCCCCGAGCACCCAATAGCGCAGGCTGCGCAATGGCGGCTCAAAACCCAGGGTCGTGGCCAATTCCTCGCTGGCCGCTGCGTGCTCGAGCGTCACGCCGCGGCTGCTCGTGACCGTCAGGCCCGCGGGGCTCTGCTCGATATGCGCGGCGCCAAAGCCCAGCGGCGCGCTCAGATCGAGCGTGGCCGTGTCGTGATCCTGCCGCCAGCGCACGCCGGCGCTGAAGCCTTCATTGCCGCTCGTGGCTGCAAGCCGGCCGTCGAGCTGAAACCGCGTAATGGCCTGAAGGGCAGGCAGGCGCTGCTCCCAAGTCTGGGGCGCGGGGGCCTGGGGCTTGAGCGTGCTACAGCCGGCAAGCAGCAACAGGCTGGCGGCAATCGTGAGCGCCGCGCGCATGGGCGAGCGGCCGGCGCTAAATGGACGTACCCATGCCCGTGGCCGGCATGCTCGGTACGCCCGCGCGCTGCTGCGCGGCGCGCACCAATGCGTTATCGGGATCGGCGATCAGCGCGCGGTTCCAGGCATCGCGCGCGCGACTCTTATCGCCCAGCGCCCAGAGCACCTCGCCCCAATGCGCACCGATATCCCCGTCCTGCGCCAGGCGGAAAGCGCGCTCGAGCAGCGGCAGCGCCTGCTGCGGCTGGCCGCGCCGGTAATAGACCCAGCCCAGGCTGTCCAGTATGGCCGGATTATCCGGCTCGCCCTTCAGTGCGGCTTCGATCAGACGATCGGCACGGCTGAGCTCCCGGCTATGGTCGGCCAGCAGAAAGCCGAGCGCGTTGGTGATCGTGCCGTCCTGCGGGCGGTCATGATAGAGGTGCTCGAGCTGGGTGACGGCCGCGTCGGTGCGACCGGCCTTCTCCAGCAGGATAGCCTTCTGATAGAGCAGGTCCGGGTGGCCCGGACAGCGCGCCAGCGCATCGTCGATGCGCGCCAGCGCTTGATCGTTCTCGCCCCCATTGGAGAGCAATTGCGCCTGCGCGATCTCGGCGCTCACGCGCGCCGTCGCGCTGGCGCCGTCGGCGGCCTGCAGCAGTTGCAAGGCCTCATTGCGCTGACCCTGCTTGTAGAGCAGTGTGGCGGCGCGATCGCGGGCCGCTGCCTCGAGCGCGGTACCGCCCAGCAGCTCGTAGCCGCGCAGCGCCGTGGCAACATCGTTGCGCCGATCGGCGATGGCGGCCAGATAGTAGACCGCGATCGCCGAGGAATCGTGGTCACTGAGCAGCTCGGAGAAATCGCGCCGCGCCTCCTCATAGTCGCCGCGGTTGAAGGCCAGCAATCCGAGGCGGCGCTGCGCCTGCAAATGCTGCGGGCCGGGAGCGTCGCGCAGCGCCTCCAGCGCCACCCGCGCATCGCGCTCGCGCCCCAGCAGCAGCAGGACATCCGCGGGCGCGAAGTTCTGCTCTTTGGGCGCGGCATTGCGCGCCGCACCGGCCGCGGCCACGGCCTGATCGGCCTCGCCAAGGCCCGCATGCGCGCGCGCCAGCAGTACTTGCGCGGGCGCTCGCTCGGCCCCGGCGTTCAGTGCATTTTGTCCGTACTGCAGCGCTTCGCGATAATTCCAGCCATCCAGTGCCAGGTTGGCCAGCGCGAGCTGCGTCGGGGCACTACGCAACGGCTCGGCCTGCACCCCGCGCAGCATTGCCAGCGTCGCCGGTATGCCAGCCTCCTGCGCGACCTGCAGGATCGCATCGGCCGTCGCGTTGGCAGCGCTGCCCGCGCGCGCTCCCCCATGCGCGCCGGCACGCGCGCTTGGCGCGGCAGCGTCCTTGAGCCAGCTCTCCAAGGCGCTGCGCGCATCGTCGATGTGATAGAGGCCGAGCTCCGCGCGCATCAGCGCGCGCAACGTGTCCGGGTCGGCGGGCACGAGCGCGCGCCAGCGCGCCGCCGCTCGCGTGGCCACCTCGTACTGGCCGCAGTCCAGAGCGACATCCACGGCGCGCGCGGCCAGCTTCGCATCGCTCAAGCGCTGGGCTGCAACCGTGTAATCGGCCGATGCGCGGCCGCAGTCGTCGCGCTGCAGCGCGATTTCGGCGGTCATAATCAGGGCGTTGGATTCTTCCTGGTCGCGTGCACTCTGCGCCGCGTGGGCGAAGTGCGCCACACACAGCGCGGCGGCGCTGGCGAACAGCGCGGCAGCGGGGCGGCGGCGGTAGCTGGGCTCCATGGCCGCTAGACTATAGCTGAAGATGAAAACATCAATCCGCCAAAAGCTCGAAAAGGCCGAGCAGCGTTTCGAGGAGCTCGCCGGCCTGCTGGCCGAGCCCGAAGTGCACGAGGATCCTCAGCGCTTTCGGGAACTTTCCGTCGAATACGCACGCCTGGCGCCCACGGCGTCCGCCTTCAGCGATTACCGGCGGCTCGAGCAAGAGCTGTCCACCGCGCAGGCCATGCTGGGAGACACGGACGCCGCCATGCGCGGGCTTGGGGAGGAGGAAGTCGCCGCCGTGCAACACGCTATGGCCGAGCGCTATGATGCACTGCAATTGCTTTTGCTGCCGCGCGATCCACACGACGAGCGCAATATTTTTCTCGAGATCCGTGCCGGCACCGGCGGCGACGAGGCGGCCATATTCGTCGGCGATCTGCTGCGCATGTACAGCCGCTACGCCGAGACTCAGGGCTGGCAGATCGAAACGCTCAGCGAGAGTCCTGGCGAGCACGGCGGCTATCGCGAAGTGATCTGCCGCATCAGCGGTCGCGGCGTGTTCTCGCGCCTGAAGTTCGAATCCGGCACGCATCGCGTGCAGCGCGTGCCGGCGACCGAGGCGCAGGGGCGCATCCACACCTCGGCGGTGACTGTGGCGATCCTGCCCGAGCTCGACGAGATCGATAAAGTGCAGATCAATCCGTCGGAGCTGCGCGTCGATACCTACCGTTCATCGGGCGCGGGCGGCCAGCATGTCAACAAGACCGACTCGGCCGTGCGCATCACGCATCTGCCGAGCGGCATCGTGGTGGAGTGCCAGGACGAGCGCTCGCAGCACAAGAACCGTGCGCGCGCGATGGCGCTGCTCGCCGCGCGTCTGCTGGATGCCGAACAGGCCAGGCAGCAGTCGGCGCAGGCGCAGTCACGCAAATTGCAGATCGGCAGCGGGGATCGCTCCGAGCGCATCCGCACCTATAACTTTCCGCAGGGCCGCGTGACCGATCATCGCATCAACCTGACGCTCTATCGTCTGCCCGAGATCCTGGACGGCGCGCTCGATGAGTTGCTGCAGGCCCTGAGCCGCG
>Ga0302184_10002979_pt1 | contig 10606 bp, 8 predicted proteins | sample I_Palsa_N3_3_FD_200233 | JGI IMG/M metagenome (GOLD analysis project Ga0302184, IMG submission 200233) | Peat permafrost microbial communities from Stordalen Mire near Abisko, Sweden - I_Palsa_N3_3 | ecosystem: Environmental > Terrestrial > Soil > Palsa > Peat permafrost | place: Sweden: Abisko...
GCTCCGGGGAAGGTCAGGGCGGCTCTGACCGTGCAGCGCGAGGTACACCCAGCGTCGATAGGGTCGGCGCCCTTCGTGAGTGGGACCGAGATAAACGAGCGGTGCCCGGCCCACTGTGACCAGCTTGGGCTCTTCGCCCGGAGCGAAGGGGGCGGGCTATGCCGGTCGGTTCAGCAGCCAACTGCCGACTGGTGCGGGGGAACGACGAATCCTGGGACTGCGGCGATACTTTACGCCCACTACTCCGCTCTCAACAGCACGGCCGTTGGGCAACGCGCTGCCATTTGTCCCGGGAGAGCGGCGACGAAATTGGCGAGCACCAACGCCCCCGCGGCTATGAGCAATATCGACAGGGCGGGGACGCTCGGGGCGGGCACGACATCGATCTGGTGGGCGAACACGTCCCACAAGGAACGGCCGAGGAAGGTGCCGAGCGGGATACCCACTATCGTCCCGATGCCCACCGCGGTGCTCGATTGCCAGGCCACGGCGGTGGCGAGCTGCCGTCTGGTGAAGCCGAGCATTTTCAACACGGCGAGGTCGCGCCGGTGCCGGCGCACCGAGGCCACCAGGGTCAGCCCTAGGGCGATGACAGCCCCCGTCGCCAGGCCGAGGCCGAGGTAGACGGGGGTGTCCCCCATGGTGCGGTAGTTGACGATCTCGGCAGGACGCAGCACCGAGACCACGCCCCCTGCTTGGCCGGGGTCGGCTGGCACTGCGTTTATGGCGGCGTTGACCTTTTCCAATGAGTGGAACGCAGCGGCGGTACTGGCCCCGGGGCGGGTGCGGATGAGGATAGCGTTCGGGCCCGGGATGCGGGAAGCCTGGGAATTCAGGTCCGGGGTGGGGAAATCGCTGGTTGCCACCAACGCTCCGCTCCCCATTTCGAGGGTACCGGTCTCGCCAGCCCCGATGGAGGGCATTGTCGCAGTGCCCACGATGAGCAGCGGTCGCGGTTTTGTGAACCCGTTGCTGAGCACCACGGTCTGGCCGACTCGTTTGTGGAGCTGCGTCAGGGTTGTGGCACCGAGGACTATCTGGCCCGACCGGTCAAGGCCGTGCCCGGACAGCAGCGGCGGGGCCACCAGGGCACCGGGTGTTTCGGTCAGCACGGGCACCGACTGGCCGTCGAGCTTGGCACTTACGAAGTTGGCCCCCGACCACGCTTCGACGTACCGGTCCTTGTCTAGAAGTGCCGCTGTCTGATGGGCGGGAAGGTCCTCATCGCCGGAGAAGCCCCCAAGCATGGCAAAGTTCCAGTTCCATCCGTAGAGCGGCGGGTGCGAGACAAGGCCGTTGAGGCTGGCGCCGAAAATGACGGTGGCCATCAAGACGACCATGGCTAGGACGGCGCCCACGATGGCCGAGCGGACGGCCGTGGCGCCGCGGCCCGCGCCCGGTTCAACTGCGAAGCGGAACCCGATGGCGGCGGGGAGCGGGAGGCCCGAGGTGGCGGCCGTCCAAGCCAGCCGTGACGCCCCCTGTCGCGACAGTCTCTGGGAGAAGGCCACCCGATGGGGCTGGGCTCGATAGGCGAGCGCTGCCGCCACGGCACTCAGCCCCAAGACGAGAAGAGCAAGTCCGCCGCCAAGTACTGTCCAGTCGAAGGCTATCCCCCGCGCCGGGTAGACCGGGCGCACGACCCCGAGCGGGGCTAATGGGGAGAGAGCCACCGCCACGCCAACAGCCAGCACAGATCCGACGACGACGGCGCCCACGATGCCGATGAGCCCGTCCGCCCAGGTCATGGCCGGCCCGGCGCCCAAGGCCCGCAGCGTGCCTAGTTCGTCGGTCCCGAGGCGAAGATGGCGGCCGATGACCTGGCCGGCGATCAGGAGGGCGGCCAGTGCAACGATCCCTCCGAACACCCCAAGGGCCATGGACTCGGGTTCGATGGCCCGTTCGGCCTTGGCTTCGGTGACCGAGGTCACGTACTCGGCCCCCACCGCGTTCCCGTGGGGGATCAGTTGGCTGGCCTCGTCTGCCACCTTGGCGACATCGTTAGCGCCGCCAAGGCGGAGCGCGCTGAACGACAAGTAGGCGCAGCACGGCGCCAGCTCACGGGTCAGCGCGGGGGTGAGCAGGACCTGGCCCGACGAAAGCGCACTGAAGTCGTCCTGCACGAGCGAGCCGCTGAACACCACGATGCCGACGAGCCTGATCTGGACGGCCCGGTATGCCTTCCCGTGATAGCCACTTTTCTCCTGCGCGTCGGAGTAAAGCCCGAGGCGGACGACCGACCCGATGTGGAGGCCCAGTCCGCTGGCGGCCTGGGCGTTCATGACCGCCTCGTCCCACCGGTGGGGACTGGCCATCCGACCTGCCACGACGGTGACGCGGTCCTGGGTGGCAAACTCGCCGTCGGTACTGCCGATCAAGCGCGGAACTGTCTGGGCGGAACTGAGGTCGTAGTGAAGCCCGGTCACCCAGGCTACGTTGCCGTCGAAGTTCTCGTAGGTCGCAGCCCGCTCGACGCCAGTGAGATGGTAAATCCGCTCGATCAGCTTGGGGTTGTACCCCGACGTGAGGCCCAGGGGCGGGATATCGTACCCGCTCGCAACGGTCACATCTGAGGGGTTGGTGCTTGCCAGATAGGTGGGGAAGGACGACTGGGTCCGCCGGGCCGCCGCGACGGATCCCATGGCCAAGCCCCCAAGGAGCCCGATGAGCAGGACAAGGGAAAAATAGCCCGTCCATCGGCTCCTGAAGGTTGCTCCGGCCCGGTACCACGCGACGCGGAAGACCGACGGGACCGTGGTGCTAGCACCGGGAGCACGCGGCCGCCTAATGCCTGCAACGGGGCTCGACAACGGGCCCGTTTGGCTCATGCCCTTATCCTCGCTCGGCGACTGGCGGAAGCCAAGGTCCCTAGCCTGTCAAGCGCCTTCGTACCTACACCACCGAGTGCCGCTGCAACCTTGAAGGTAGCGACCTGCGCCCGGATATCGACCGACCAGAGGCACCAACCATTTTTCGCTCGGCTCCCAGTCGGACCGGCTACGCGGTACATCGGGAGCCAAGTCAGCTGGGAGCTCGACTCGACTGAGCAACCCGACGGCGCTTATGTCGAGCGGTTCCGGTCCACCAGGGCCAACTGGACTATGTGCAGGCGCACGGAGAGCTCGCCACCATTAACAGGGGTGCCGCGCGACTTGACCGCCTCGAGCAACAGGTGCACGACCACCGACATGTCCGGGCTCATTCCGGCTGGGCATACACCCTTTTCCCCTTCACCGGGCGGGGAGCGTAGACGATGGCCGTCGGGTCGCGGAGCCGAACGCGGAGCCATAGGGTGATTACGTCCGTGAACTGCGATGAACCCGCCTGAACAAGAAACCCAATAACCACACCGGTTTTTGAACTATTAAATACGCCTACGAACACGCTGTGCAGACTCCGCAGGGTCTGGGTTCGAATTCTGCCGGGGGCGCCAACGGGCCCGCGGGTCAACGGCTATTCCACACGCCCTAGAGCTGCTGCGCGGAGCCAAACGCGGAGCCATAGGGACCTCAATGGCTCCGCGGCAGGTCAGGGTCTAGGTTCAACCCGCTCGTCACGCGAGGCCCGTCCAAGCGCGATCGGCCACGGTCCTAGCGGCTGGTCACCAGGTGGAGCTGGGTCATCGGGACCCCCGACCTCCCTTGGCGCACCCAGTAATCAATCACTGGGAGCGTGCGGCCGTCGGTCTCGATAACGCACTCCGTGACGGAGCTCAGCTGATGACGAACGTCAGCATACATGAGGGGCTTGACGCACTGCTGCCCGTTGGGGACGACGTGGAGCGTGAGCGGAGACGAGTCGTTGACCGGTAGGTCATATCGATTGAAAACGCTCTTGTCGGGGACCGGCAGAGAACATCAGAACTTCACCGGTGAGCGTTGCATCCTGCATGAGCGCCTCGACAGCCTGGCGGGTAAGCCGCTCGACCTCGGCGGCCGACCAGCGGGCGATGCAGTCGTCTCCCGTGATCGGTGTGATGGCACCATCGGGTACGCCGAGACGCCTGCTAGCTGCCCCTGCTAGGCGGCCGCTCTAGGCGGCGAGGCCAACGACGCGCCCTGCTCGCTTGGCGCTCGTAGCAGTGCCGTAAAAATGGCCGTCGCCGAAGGCAAAAACGCCGCCATCGGCGGCCGCAAGCCAATACCCCCGGCCGTCCTGGGTGGTGGCAATGCCGACTATCGGGGCCTTGAGATGTTCCTTGGCTAACGACCCGTAGAACTGAGCGTCGCCGAAGGCGAAAATGCCACCGTCGGCGGCGACCAGCCAGTAGCCCTGTCCGTCGGAAGTGGCGGCAATGCCGACGATGGGAGAGTTGAGGTGGTCCTTGGCCATCGAGCCATAGAGGCGCACCTCGCCCGCCGCGCGCACCCCACCGGCCTTCAGGGCCAGCCAATACCCGTAGCCGTCCAGTGCCGATGCCATCCCGACGGCGGCTGAGCCAAGTGGCCGCACGGGGTACGAGCTCAATTGGCCGAAAGAGATGACCTGGCCCTTCGCCGTGAGCACGGGGTAGCCGGTAAGCGCCTGCGGCGTGGCCGAGACTTGTGCTGAGACCGGTCCCTCGCCGGTCGAGTTGACGGCAGTGACCTCGAAGAAATAGGTGGTCCCGTTCAACAATCCTGTAGCCGTGTACCCGGTGCTCGCCACGGTGGCGATCTTCGTCCCCTGGACAGCCGGGGCCGTGGACATGTAGACGTTATAGCCCCTGACGGGCGACCCGCCGGTGAACGAGGGTGGCGCCCAGGACAGCGAGACCTGCTCGCTGGCTGCACCAGCCATCAGGGCGGAGGGCGCACCGGGCAACGACAGCGATGGGGGTGAAGTGGAGTGTCCCAGCGTGGTCGATACCTGCGCCGACGCCGGTCCTTCGCCCATGGCGTTCACGGCCGTGGTGCGGAAGTAATAAGTCCCGTTGCTAAGGCCCGTAACCACGTGGCTGGTGGATGTTACCGTCGCCACCTTGGTCCCCGGCGCGCCCGGCGCTGTCGCGACGTACACGTTGTAGCCGGTGATGGGCGACCCACCATTGGAGGTCGGTGCAGCCCAAGTCAGGCTGGCCTGCCCCCTGCCAGCGGTCACAGCCAAGCTGACGGGGGCGCCCGGTGGGCCGACGGTGACGGCGCTGGCTTCGTTGGAGGGAGCACCCTCGCCGGCCGAGTCGAGCGCCGTCACCTCGAAGTAGTACGTCGTGCCGGCCGCCAGCCCCGGCACAGTTAAGGCGGTCCCAGTGAGCGGCGTAGCACCGTTCACGGGCGTGGCCGGCATCTGGCCGGGTCTGGTGCCCTCGTAGACGTTGTAGCCAGTTGGCGCCGAGCCCGTCCCCTCCAGTGCTGCCCAGCTCAGTGCGACCTGGCCGGTACTGCTGCGCGGAGCCAAACGCGGGCCATAGCACCCGTCCCGGCTCCGCGGCATGTCAGGGACCCAAGCGACAAACTTGGCGTCACGTCGCGGACCAGGAAACGGACGGCCCGGCCCGAGTCCTCGAGGGGCAGACTGAAGCACCAAACGACTGCCACTACCGGGGCCCGGCGACCGTGGGCCGCCCTGGGGCTAGAACTTGGGGACGGCCGGTTGATCTGACGGTGACGCGGCCTTGGAGAGTTGGCCACGTCGTCGCGAACGCAACGAACCGCTGGCGACATGGGCCAATGCGTGCGACCCTGGAGGGTGCCTACTGGCCCTGCCCAGTAGATAGCATTGCTCTCCACTAGCTACAGCCTGTAGAAATGACCACAATATACAGGTTGTAGCCGGTAGTATTCGGATGTGACTCGCACCAGTGCCTTGGCTCGCGCCCGATTGGGCCCTCGTCTCGAGCGGCTTAGGCTGCTCGTGGACGAGCCGCGTCCGCACCGGGGTTGGATCCGGGCGCTCCGCGATGCACTAGGGATGTCCAGCACGGAACTAGCAGCCCGTATGGGCGTGGCCCAACAGTCGGTACCCGATCTCGAACGTAGTGAACTGCACGACACCATCAAACTGGAGACATTGCGCCGCGCTGCGGACGCCCTCGACTGCGACGTCGTGTACTTCCTCCTGCCACGCACAACACTCGACAAGGCCGTCAAGGACCAGGCCCTCCGCAAAGCAGCCCAGCACCTCCGGCCAGTGGCCCACCACAGTCGCCTGGAGAACCAGACGGTAACTGACGACGACACCGCTGCGCAGCTCGAAGAGCTGGCCGCGGGCTACGTCGACCATCGGGGCCTGTGGTCTGGCTCGTGGTCGTGACCGACCCGCTGTTCCGGCTTGGCGATGGCGGGACGCTGCTTTCCGAGGAGGACCGGCAAGGCCTCATCCCGAGCTATGTCGCGACCCGAGGCGATCTGATCGACGCCGAGCAGCGCAACATCGCTCAGGCCCTACTGCGTCGTAAGCCGACGCCCGCCCGGCTCCTCGATGACCATTATTTGCGGAGCCTGCACAAGGCGATGTTCGACCAGGTCTGGGAATGGGCAGGCCGCTACCGGCTAAAGGAGACCAACATCGGGATCGACCCAGCGGATATCCCCGTGGCCGTGCGTGCCCTTGTCGACGACGCCCGGGCCTGGGTCAAGTACCAGACGTACGCGCCCGACGAGCTCGCGGTGAGGTTCCATCACCGCCTCGTCGCGGTCCACCCCTTCCCGAACGGCAACGGCCGCCACGGCCGGATCGCGGCCGACTACCTCGTAAGCGGCCTCGACCGCCCACCGTTTGGATGGGGGGCCAACCTCGACGTCGGCACCGACTTGGATGGGGGGCCAACCTCGACGTCGGCACCGACGAGCTTCGGGCTGTCTACCGCATGCCCTACAGCAAGCGGACAATGGCGAGATCGCCAACCTGCTCGCCTTCGCACGCGCTTGATCCCCCACGCGTCGCATCACGCTCGGCCACACCATGGACGGCAAGTACACCTACCGACTCCACCGACAGGTACCAGGATCTAGAGCACTCCGGCGCGCAAGGCCCGGGCACAAGCCCTTACAGGGCGTTAAGCCTTAGGCCCCCTCGCCTGTTCCGCCGCTTTCCGCTGTCGCCGCTCGAAAGGGGTGAGGGGGCGCCCCTCAAATACCGGCCGGCCAGTGATCGACGCTGATTTCCCCCATGGGGAAATCGTCGACGTTCGCGGTGGCGATATAAGCGCCAACTCCGAAAGCGGCAGCCGCGATAAGACAGTCGGCCTGGTGAAGGGTCACTCCTCGGTCCGCGAACCCACGTCGCCAGGTGCCGGCACGGATCCCCTCGGCGGCGCCCAGCGGCGCGAGCCGCAGACCGTTGAACAAGCGCCGGGCTACTGGTTCCTCCATGGGACGCAGCCCGCGCCAGATCTCCTCGATAGAAATAGCACACACCCATGGCTCCGTCCCCACCCGTCGGAGCCCGGCCACTCGCGTCGCCGCGGGTCGCCCCCGGAGCGCGTCAATCAGGACCGTCGAGTCGAGCAGGAGCCTGGCCACCTATCCGGCACGCCTCGCGTCTCCCCGGCGTTGTGCACGGACCCAGCTCGACGGGTCCTTGTCCCACTCGTGGCCGGTGTCGGGGATCCCGCTCAGGGCCGACTCGATGTCGTCCCACCGACGCTCGTCTTCTAAGCCGCGGCGAATGAGCTCCGCGAGGAACGAGCTGCGCCGTCGCGGTCCCACACGACGGTCGAGATCGGCCACGAGGTCGTCGTCCAGCACAATGTGTAGACGCATGGGCTCATCTTAGCCCACAGGACGGATGGCTGTGCTCGGCCGCCCCACTGGCGAAAGCAAGCTCTACCAAGCTCGTCTGGGCCGTGCTCGACCGCGGTCGACGGCGACGGCACTGCGCTGGCAACGGGACGAGGCCGACCGTTGCGGCTGCCTCCTGGCCGGCACCCTGGTCCGTTCCCGGTGGAGGACTTGGCCGAGCGTGCGGCCTCGTCGCCGAGAATGCCCGCCCCGCCTAGGTGCCAGCGCTCCCCGTGAGCGGCAACGACGGTCAGCCGGCGCACGAGCGAGAAGGTGACCCGACAGCCCTGCCGAGGATCTCGGCAGACCGGCGTCACCGCTGCTCAAAGCACAGATCCTTTGAGTGTACCGCTCACGCAGGTTCAGGTTGGGCCCTCCGAACTGCCTCGGCGTTGGTCGACCATCTCGGCGTGCCAGCCGCCCAAACGTGTGGGCGCTCACACCGAGAAGCACCGGGCCAGCCGAGAAACGGCGGACCACACCGCGCCTAAAGATGCTAAAATACATGATATGGCATCAGAGGGGTGCTAAATTCTGGGGTGTTCAAATGACCGCCCCACAGCCGCACGGCGTCCCATTACTGCCGCGGCCCTAGCCGGCACTCGGGGCCGTGACCACCAATGAGCTGGACGCCGGAGATCAGCCTCCGCCAGCTGCGGGCCAACCTGGCCTGGAACGGCCCGGAGCTTTACGTAGGCACCGATGGCCAGCGGATGATCTGGGCGGGGGCGCAGCAGGCGATGCTGGTGCTCGGGCCGCCCCGCTCCGGCAAGACCTCCACGCTCGTCGTCCCCAACGTGCTGGCCGCCCCGGGGCCGGTCCTCGTGACCTCCACCAAACCCGACGTACTACAGGCCACGCTCGCTAGCCGCTCGCAGCTCGGGAGTTGCTGGCTCCTGGACCCGACCGGGACGGTAGCGCTACCACCGGGGGCCAACCTGGTCAGGTGGTCACCGGTGCAGGCCTCTGTTTCCTGGGAGGAGGCCCTGGTGACGGCGAGGGTCATGACGGCCGCAGCCCGGCCATACGGCTCCCACGGCGAGAGTGCCCATTGGACCGAGCGAGCCGAAGCGCTGCTAGCACCCATGCTGCACGCATCGGCGATAGCAGGTGGCGGCATCCGCCATGTCCTCAGTTGGGCGCTGCGCCACGACCTCCACACCCCCATGGCCGTGCTCGCCAGGGCCGGGAGCACCGACGGCGGGGCGGAAATAGCCGTCGACGTGCTGGCCGGGATACTCGCCACCGAGGAGCGAGAACGAAGCGGCATCTTTTCGACTACAGCTGGAGCACTGGCGGCATACCGCAGTTCGCGAGCGCTCGAACTGGCAGAGCGTCCCAATTTCGACCCCTCACGGTTCGCTTGCGGCGCTGACACCATCTACGTGTGCGCGCCGGCCCGCTACCAAGCGCTGATGGCGCCCGTCGTCGTCGCCTTCTTGGAACAGGTGCGAGCCGCCACCTATCGCTCCGCCTCCGAGGGCACGCTGCGCCTTCCGGTGACGTTCGTCCTCGACGAGGTGGCGAACGTTGCCCCGCTGCCGGACCTGCCGGCCATGGTAAGTGAGGGAGGCGGGCAGGGCCTCTTGACGCTCGCCTGCCTGCAGGACCTCTCCCAGGCGAGAGCCCGTTGGGGCCCCGCCGCCGACGGTTTCTTCTCGCTGTTCGGCACGAAGGTGCTCCTCCCGGGGATCGGCGACATGATGACCCTGGACGCCGTGTCCCGTCTCGCCGGCCAGGCGGACGTGGTCGTCCGTTCGGTGAGCTCCTCGGCCTGGTGGGCCGCCCACCCAACTGCAAGCACGACCCGCTCGCCTCGCCTCCAGGCCAGGCTGCCCGTCGACGAAGCTCACAGCCTCCCGGCCGGTACGGCCCTCGTCATCGCCGGTGCACGGCCTCCCCAGCCCATCTATTTGACCCGCTGGTGGGACTACCCGCCCTTCTCCGATGCGAGGCTGGCCCGGCTCCCGGCCAACCTGGCCCCCGCCGCTCCCGGCTCCGGGGCAGCCACCGTTGCCAAGGCAGGCACGCCGGCACTCCCCTCGGGCATGCCGCTGCCGCCGCCCGCCCCCGCCCCCGGCCCGAGCCCCGAGGGCGACCTCACGTTGAAGTGGCGAGGTGCCCCGGGCCAGCGGCGCCTTCACCCTCCGCCGCCCCGGTTATGACCCCACCATCCCGACCGCCCCGTTTCGCGACGCTGCTAAGCGAGCTCAGTAGGCAAACTTCCAGGAAGCCAAAGCTATCGAAGGGCTGGTGGGCTAAGTCGACGTCAAACCCAACTCCCTATACATGGCTAGTGCCTTTTCACTTTGCGCCCCGCTGATGCCCAAGGCTGTCCGCGCCGCTTGGTACACGGCCCCACACTTGTTGAACAAAGCCAAGGCCTCCTCCAAGCGACCTTGCGCCCGGGCCAGTACGGCCGCTGAATAAGTGCCCCCCTCGGCCACCGCCTCGGCGTCGGCGAAGGCGGCACGCCCCAGGGCCTCAGCCCGCACCGCCCCGTACCATCCCCGCCACGGCGAGACTAAAGATGAAGGTGGCTCGGCCATCAGTTCGGCTGCCTCCTCACGCCGGCCGTGGTGCAGCAGCACATCGGCCCGCATCATCTTGATGAAGAAGTCTTTCCCATGCCGGGTACTGGCCACCTCCTCCGCCTGCCCCCACCATTGCGCCTCGGCCGTCTGGTCGCCTCGGTAACCACAAACGGCGGCTGCACAGCACAGGGCCCGGAGGCGCATGGAGTTGCCGGTGCCGGGACGCTGTAGGGCGTCAGCGATGGCGCCCGAGACTTGTTGCAAGCACTCGTCGAACTGCCCCAGGAAGAAAAGGGCGGGCGCCAGTTGTGTTGCCCCGCCGAAGATGATGCCCCGGCCCCTACCGAGCTCGTCGAGCAGACGCCCTGCGGC
>Ga0302184_10002980_pt1 | contig 10605 bp, 14 predicted proteins | sample I_Palsa_N3_3_FD_200233 | JGI IMG/M metagenome (GOLD analysis project Ga0302184, IMG submission 200233) | Peat permafrost microbial communities from Stordalen Mire near Abisko, Sweden - I_Palsa_N3_3 | ecosystem: Environmental > Terrestrial > Soil > Palsa > Peat permafrost | place: Sweden...
GATCAACGTCGGCACGTTCCCCTTCATGATCATGGCGCTGATCTACCGCAACGTTCCCCGCAAGAAGGCCAACGAGCTGCTGCTGCTGGGCGAGCGCTGGACCGCGCAGGAGGCGCTCAGCGCGGGCATCGTCAACCGCGTGGTGAGCGAGCAGGAGTTCGACACGGCGGTGGCCGACTGGGCCGGCAAGCTGGCGGGCAGGTCTCCAGTGATCATGCGCCTCGGCAAGCAGGCGATGCGCCGCCAGCTGGACATGGAGCTGGACGACGCGCTTGACTACCTGCGCGCGCAGCTCACGCTGGCGCTTTCCACGGAGGACATCGTGGAGGGCGTGAGCGCGTTCTTCGAGAAGCGCGAGCCGCAGTGGAAAGGACGCTGATGCAACGACGTCGGCAGAGGGGAAGGGAGCGCTGATGAGCACACAGGAGACGACCTCGCTACTGCGGCCGCTGGTCGAGGATCTGCACGCGCGCCGCGCGCAGATCGAACTCGGCGGGGGCGAGGAGAAGATCGCAAGGCAGCACGCCGCCGAAAAGCTGACCGCGCGCGAGCGCCTGGCGCTGTTGATCGACGAGGGCACGTTCACGGAGCTCGGCATTCACGGGCGCCCGCACTTCGCGCAGCGGGCGATGGACGGCAAGCAGGCGCCCGCGGACGGCGTGATCACGGGCTACGGGAAGATCGAAGGGCGCATGGTGGCCGTGTGCGCGTATGACTTCACGGTAATGGCCGGCTCGATGGGCATGACCGGCGAGCTGAAGGTCACGCGCCTGCGCGAGCTCGCGCTGACCAAGCGCATCCCCTTCATCTGGCTGCTCGACTCCGCCGGCGCGCGCATCCAGGAGGCCGTCGGATCGCTGTTCGCGGGCTCCGGGCATCTGTTTCGCGAGGAGGTCGTGGCCAGCGGCGTGATCCCGCAGATCGCCGCGCTGATGGGACCGTGCGCGGCCGGCACCGCTTACATACCCGGCCTGTCTGACTTCGTGCCGATGGTCAAGGGGCGCGGCTCGATGGCCCTTGCAGGACCACACCTCGTACGGGCGGCCGTGGGCGAGGATGTGACGCAGGAGGAGCTTGGCGGCTCACGTGTTCACTGCCGTTCCTCGGGCGTCGGCGACCTCGAGGTGGCAGATGATGAGGAGTGCATCGAGCGGATCAAGCAGTACCTGTCGTTCATGCCGCAGAACTGCGAGGCTTCTCCGCCGACGCGCGCGAGCGAGGATCCGGTGGGGCGCATGGACGAGGAGCTATTGGACGTGCTGCCGGAGTCCAACCGCAAGCCCTATGACATGTATGAGGTGATCCGGCGGATCGCGGACGACGGCTTCTACTTCGACATGAAGCCGCAGTGGGCGAGGACGCTGATCACGTGCTTCGCGCGCTTCGGCGGGCGCCCGGCGGGCATCGTGGCCAACCAGCCCAAGCACCTGGGGGGGATTCTCGATAACGACTCCGCCGACAAGGCCGCGCGCTTCGTGAACCTGTGCAACGCCTTCGGCATCCCGCTCGTGTTCCTGATGGACGTGCCCGGGTTCATGGTCGGCAGCAAGGTCGAGGCGGGCGGCATCATCCGCCACGGCGCGAAGATGCTGCACGCGGTGGCCAACGCGACGGTGCCGAAGATCACCGTGATCACGCGCAAGGCCTACGGCGCGGGCTACTACGTGATGAATGGCCGCGCCTACGAGCCCGACCTGATCGTCGCCTGGCCGAGCGCGGAGATCAGCGTGATGGGCGCGGAGGGAGCGGTGGAGATAGTGATGCGCAAACAGGTGGAGGAAGCCGATGACCCGGTGGCCAAGAAGGCCGAGCTGGTGGCCGCCTATCGGGAGATCATCGACGTGTACATCGCGGCCGGCAACGACATGATCGACGACGTGATCGACCCGCGCGAGACGCGCCCGACGATCTGCAGGGCGCTCGAGATGGCTGACGGCAAGCGCGTCGAGCGGCCCTGGAAGCGCATGGGGGTGGTGCCCGTATGAGCCTTGATGACCCGGTCGTGATCACGTGCTCGATCTCCGGGGCGATCGCCAACCGCGAGCAGTGCCCGGCGATCCCCTACACGCCCGCCGAGTACGCCGCGGAGGCGCGGCGGATCGTCGATGAGGGCGGCGTGATGATCCACATCCACGCCCGCACCCCGCTCGGCGCGCCGAGCTATGAGATCGAGGACTTTCAGGCGATCACCGACGCGATTCGCGCGGAGGTCGGCAACGAGGTGATCGTCAACTACTCGACCGGCACCATCGGCGTTCCGGTGGAGAAGCGCGTGGCCTACCTGCGCGCCTGCCGCCCCGAGGTGGCGGCCCTGAACATGGGCTCCATGAACTACGCGAAGTACTCGCGCTCGCGCAAGGCCTTCGTGTTCGAGATGGTCTTCACCAACCCCTTCGCGGAGATCATCGAGCTGCTCGAGGCGATGAACGAGCTCGGCATCAAACCCGAGCACGAGTGCTTTGACATCGGCCACGTGGGCAGCCTCGAGCCGCTGATCCACATGCAACTGCTGAAGACGCCCCTGCACGTCGACTGCGTGATGGGCGTCACCGGTGGCATCCCGCCGACGGCCCGCAACCTCGCGGCGATGGTTGACAACCTCCCCGCGGGCTCACACTGGGGCGTTATCGGGATCTCCCGCGACCAGTGGATGCTGGTGGGCGCCGCGCTCACGCTGGGCGGCTCGATTCGCGTGGGCCTCGAGGACAACCTGTACCTGCCGAACGGCGAGATGGCGCGCTCCAACGGCGAGCTGATCGCCAAGGCCCGGCAGATGACCGAGGACATGGGGCGCCGCCCGGCGAGCGTGCAGGAGGCGAGAGCGATGCTCGCGATCACACAGCCTGCGCAGCCCGTGGGACTCCCGCGGTGAGCCTCCCGCTCGAGGGTATTCGCGTGCTGGACCTGTCGCGCCTGTTGCCGGGCGGGTTCTGCTCGCTCCTGCTGGCGGACTTCGGGGCGGATGTGGTGAAGGTGGAGGACATGGGCATGGGCGACTACATCCGCTGGTCGCCGCCGCACTACGAGGGCGCGCACGAGAGCGCCGGCTCGGCGCTGTTTCTGTCGCTGAACCGCAACAAGCGCTCGATTCGCCTGGACCTCAAGCACGAGCGCGGCCGCGAGGCGCTGCTGCGGCTGGTGGCTGACTACGACGTGGTGCTTGAGTCCTTCCGCCCGGGGGTGCTCGAGCGCCTGGGCGTGGGCTATGAGCGGATGCGCGAGCAGAACCCCGGCCTCGTCTACTGCGCGATCTCAGGCTACGGGCAGGATGGGCCGAAGCGTGAGGCCTCGGGCCACGACATGAACTACCTCGGGCTCGTGGGCCTGTTGGGGCTGACGGGCGAGCGCGGCGGCGAGCCGGTGCAGGCGGCCGGGCAGATCGCGGACCTCGGTGGCGGAGCTTTGATGGCGGCGTTCGGCATCATGGCGGCGCTGCGCGAGCGCGACGGTGGGGGGGCGGGATCCAAATCTCCGGGTTCGGGTGAGGGGCAGCTGGTCGACGTCTCGATGGCCGACGGCGCGCTGTCGTGGCTGTCGATGGTGGCGGCGAGCTACTTCGCAGATGGAACCGTGCCGCGCAGGGGAGAGCTGCCGCTGGCGGGCTCGATGGTCTGCTACCGCCCCTACGAGTGCGCCGACGGCTGGATCAGCCTGGGAGCGCTCGAGCCGAAGTTCTGGCAGGCGTTCTGCCGGGGGGTGGGCCGTGAGGAGCTGATCGCTAATCAGTTCGAGCGCCCCGGTTCAGACGCGCACGCGCAGGTGAGCGAGATCTTCAGAGGCCGCACTCGCGCCGACTGGGAGGCGTTCGCGCGGGCGAACGACTGCTGCCTTGAGCCTGTGCTCGAGCTCGATGAGGCGCTGTGTTCGGAGCTGGTGGGCCAGCGCGAGATGGTTGTGGAGATCGAGCAGCCGGGCGTTGAGCTGCCCGTTCGCCAGCTCGGCCTGCCGGTCAAGCTCGGACGCACGCCCGGCGAGCACGCGCGGCTGCCCGGCCCGGCGCTCGGCGAGCACACCGAGTCGTTGCTGCTGGCAGCAGGCTACTCCGAGGCCGAGGTGGCCGAGCTGCTGGCGAGCGGAGCGGTCGCGGGTGCTGCCGGAGCACCGCAGGGCGCCCCCTTCCGGGTGTGAGCATGGGCCGGCGGCGGGCATGAGCGCCACGAGCTCCGGTCGCGTCGAAACCGATGGCGCGGCCGGTGAGCCGCTGCTGAAGATGTCAGAGCTCGCCGAGCGCTCGGGCGTGAGCGCGGGCACGATTCGCTACTACCTGCGCGAGGGCCTGTTGGGTGATGGCGGGGACATCGTGCGGACGAGCCGCAACATGGCCTACTACCCGCCCGCCTACGTCGAGCGCATCGCGCTGATCAAGCGCCTGCAGGAGGAGCGCTTCATGCCGCTGCGCGTGATCAGGGGCGCGCTGCGCGAGGACCCTGAGCGCGTGCGCGCGCTGATCGAGCTCGAGGATCGGATCCTCGAGCGGGCGCTGTCGAACGCGGAGGCGCGCACGCGCGTGTCGATGAAGGCGGTGCGCGAGCGCTATGACATGCCGCGCAACGTGCTCGAGCGACTGGCGGAGATCGGCGTGCTCGAGGCGCCCGGCCAGGGGTCGGTGAAGCGGGGCTACGACCACGAGGACGTGCGCATCATCGAGGCGATCGCGCGCTTCCGCGCCGGCGGCTATGACGAGGCGCTGGGGTTCACGGTGTATGACACGCTGCGCTATCGCGAGGCGCTCGAACCGCTCGTGCGCGAGGAGGTGCGCGCGCTGCTCGACCGGCTGGCCGGCGAGGTCGAGGTGGAGCGCGCGACGGAGATCATCTCCGCGGGCCTCGAGCCGCTGCGCGAGCTGATCGGCGCGATGCACTCAAAGCTGCTGCTGGCGGAGCTGCGCCGCCAGCACACGCCCGCGCGCTGAGCGCCGCGGGCGCTCGAGGATCCACGAGCGCCTACCAGTGCGCGTCGTGATGCTCGACCACGCCGAGGCCATGCGCGAGGGCGATGGCGCCCGGGAGCGTCCCGGAGAAGGTTCCGAACGGGGCGCGGTAATCGCTCCTGACGATCAGTAGGTTGTCGTGTCGGCTGCGTTCGGCCTCTGCCAGGAAGTGAAGCTCCGAGCCATCCTCGCCGGAGATGCGCGAGAGGTCTGAGGCGAAGCTCACGGGCGGGCTCTCGTGCGGCTCGCCGGCGACCCAGACCGCCCGCTCAGAGCCGCTCGGCGGATCGTTGACACCGGCGACGAGGTTCCAGGCGAGCGGGACTCCCTCGGGGCTGCGCCCGACACCGGCGGTCCACCACCACTCGGTATGGCGAGCGTGGTAGCCGGCCGTGTCGTCGATCACCGCGAGCGCCTGAATCGCCCGCCCCGGCCCGCCGTCGAGCGCGATCGTGCCGCGTGCCGTGATGCCCGCCTGCTTGCGAGTCCACACCTCGCCTCGCCCGTGCGGGCATCGCGCCGTTATGCCGTCGTCTTCCTGCAGGCGCAGATCGAGCAGCAGGCCGCTGTCACGCACACGCACGCGCCCCTCATCGAACTGTACGGCGCCGCGTCCGCGGAACAGGTGCGTGCGCTCCCGCAGTCGATGCTCGGCGCGCGAGAACAGTGCCCAGAACGTCTGGCGGGCTGGGCCGATCTGCACGCGCGCCGCGCAGGCCATCAGCTCCTCGCTGAAGATGCCCACATAGCGCCAGCGCTTCAGCGGCCGCCCGTCTCGAAAAAGGCTCATTTCATCGCCGCGGCCGGCCGTCGCGCGCGCCGTGTCCAGGGCGGCGGGCGTTATGCTTGGAGATGTTGACTGATCAGTCAATCTATTTTGCGTGCGGGAGTTTGCGGGCCCTGAGGCCGGCGGGCTCGCAGGAGGGGATGGGCTCTTGAGGGTCGCTGCCGTTCAGCTGAATTCGACCGCCGATCCAGCGGCAAACCTCGCCGTCGCGGATCGCCTCGTGCGCGCGGCCGCGGCCGACGGGGCGAGGCTGATCGTACTCCCCGAGAAGTGGACGGCGATGGGCTCTGATTCCCAGCAGCGCGCCGCGGCCGAGCCGCTCGACGGGCCGGCCGTGCAGTGGGCCCGCGCGAGCGCCCGCGAACTCGGCGTGGATCTCGTGGCGGGGTCGATGCTCGAGCTGATCAGCGGTCAGGAGAAGCTCGCCAACACGTCTGTGCACGTGGATCAGCACGGCGAGATCAGGGCGGTGTATCGCAAGATGCACATGTTCGATGTGGAGATCGAGGGGCGCTCCTACCGCGAGTCAGAGCTCGAGGAGCCGGGCGATGAGATCGTCCTCTCACAGACCGCCGACGGCGTCGAGCTGGGGCTGTCGATCTGCTACGACCTGCGCTTCCCGGAGCTCTACCGGATTCTCGCCGTGCGCGGGGCGCGCGTGCTGGTGTTGCCGGCGGCGTTCACGCTGGCGACGACGCGCGATCACTGGGAGACTCTGCTGCGGGCGCGCGCGATCGAGAATCAGGCGTTCGTGGTCGCGGCCAACCAGTACGGCGCGCATCCCGGCGGTCAGCATTCGGGCGGGCGCTCGATGATCGTGGACCCCTGGGGGGTAGTGCTCGCCAAGGCCTCAGACGGCGTAGGACATATCGTCGCCGATCTCGATCTCGAGCATCAGCAGGACATCCGCGCGCGCCTGCCTGCGCTTGCGAACCGCCGCGCGGCGGCCTATCACTGGCCCGAGGAGGTGGTCGCGTGAGCGCCAGCCGGTCGCCTGCGGCGCGGGCCAAGGCGCAGGCGGACAAGCGGCGGATGATCCTCGATGCCGCGGTGCGCGTGTTCGCCCGCCGCGGCTTCCACGCGTGCCGCGTCTCGGACATAGCCGATGAGGCCGGCGTGGCCTACGGGCTCGTCTACCACTACTTCGCCTCCAAGGATGAGGTGCTCGACACGCTCTTCCTGGAGCGCTGGGATGTGATGCTCGAGATGATCCGCGATGTCGATTCGCGTCCGATCCCCGTGCGTGAGAAGTTCGAGGAGATCGTGTCGTTCATCGTGGACAGCTACCGCCACGACCCCGACATGATGAAGGTGATCATCGTCGAGGTCACGCGGGCGGCGAACTCGTTCGGGCGCACCCACATCGATCACATCCGCTCGGCCTATGACCTGATCGGAGAGATCGTCTCAAAGGCCCAGGCCGAGGGCGTGTTCAAGTCGGAGATCGAACCGCGGTTCGCGGCGATGGCCTTCTACGGAGTGATCGAGCAGCTGCTCACGGGCTGGATCTTCGGCCTGCTGCCTCACGGCGAGGAGCACTTCGAGCGGGCCAAGTGGATGGTGCTCGAGACCGTCTACGGCGGCCTCGAGAAGAGCTCCGTCGGGGAGACGAATAGACTGGCGCGATGACGGAGAACGACGTGGTCAAGCGTTTGATGTGGTCGGTGTTGCTGGCGGGGGTTGGCGCCCTGGCGAGCATCATCTCCCACCGTGCCGCGGGGATGGTGTGGAGGCGCACGTTCGGCGAGGAGCCGCCCGAGTGAGCGAGCCGCCGCCCCCGCGCCCAGGCGAGCAGCGCTCGGAGCAGCCCCAGAACATCGCGACGGCGATCGCGGACATCTCAGAGCGCGCCACGCTGCTGGTGCACGAGGAGATCGAGCTGGCCAAGGCCGAGGTCATGGAGAAGGTGACCAAGCTCGCGCGCGGGGCGGTCGTCGGCGTCGCCGCCGGGATCTTCCTGGTGATGGCGCTGATATTCGCGCTCGTCGGGTTTGCCTGGCTGCTCTACTACTACCTGCCGGGCAACAACTTCACCTACTTCTGGGGCTTCTTCGCGATGGCTGTGATTCTCGTGGTGCTGGGGGTGATCGCGGGCCTGATCGCCGCGCGGGTGGTCAAACGCAGCGCGCCGCCGGTGCCGAGCATGGCGATCGAGGAGGCGCGACTGATTCGCGACACGGTCAGCTCGGCCGCTGACACGCCAGAGGGGCAGGCGCAGAGCTGATGGCCCAGCGCACGCCCGAGGAGATTCGCAGCTCGATCGAGAGCAACCGTATGGCGCTGGCGGTCTCGGTGGACCGGCTGCGCGGCGAGGTCACGCAGCTCACCGACTGGCGCGGGCACGTCGAGCGCCATCGCTCAGAGCTGATGGCCGGGGCCGCGGTCGTCGGCTTCGCGCTGGGTGTGCGCATGCTGCGCCGCCGCCGCCGGCGCTGATCGGCCCGCCGCAGCCCGCGGCGCGCGCGGTGCCCGTGGCGAGCAGAAGCCGGTCAGGCCAGAAGCCTGCGCGGCACGCCGCCGACGCCGATCAGGCCGGGGCCGGTGTAGGTGCCGATCACGGGGCCGACCTCGGACACGAAGAGCGGCTCTGAATCGAAGATCTCGCGGCCGCGCTCGATCAGCCGCTCCGCCTGCTCGGGCGCCTGGATGTGCTGGACGACCCAGCCGTCTGCGCCCTTGTCGTTGAGCTCCCGTGCATACTCGACCATCCGCTCGAAGGCCCTGCCGGCGGTGCGCACGCGCTCGACTGGCACGATTTCGTGCTCGAGCGAGAGGATCGGCTTGATCTTCAGCGTGCCGCCGAGCCAGGCCTGCGCCTTGCCGATGCGCCCGCCGCGCCTGAGGTATTCGAGCGTGTCCAGGCAGAACCAGATGTTCTGTGCCGCATGCGCCTCGCGCACGCGGGCGACGACCGCGTCCTTGCCGGCCCCGCTGCGCGCGGCGGCACAGGCCACCAGCGCCAGCATGCCCATTCCGCCGCAGGCCGTCTGCGAGTCGAGCACCTCGACGCGGTCTCCGAGCCCGCGTTCGGCGAGCAATCCGTGCGCCTGGCGGGCGGCCTCGTATGTGCCCGAGATGCCTCCTGCCAGGTGGATCGATACGACGTCCTGATCCTCCTCGATCAGCGGCTCCCACACGGCCAGGAAGTCGCCGATCGAGGGCTGGGAGGTGCTCGGCGACTCGGGGTCCCGCTCGAGGCGCTGATAGAAGGCGTCGAAGCCGTCCATCTCGAGCTCGCGCACGTGTTCTCCCTGCCAACCCACGTACAGGCTGACCTGATGGATGCGTTCAGCATCCGCGAGCTCGCGGGGAAGGTAGTGGGTGCTGTCAGTGGCGACCGCGACGGAACGCATCCGGCGCGGACGCTACACCAACGCCTCGGCAAGCTCCCCCGACTCGTACATCTCGGTGACGATGTCACAACCCCCGATCAGCTCGCCATCCACGAACAGCTGGGGGATGGTTGGCCAGCTGGAGATCGTTGAAAGCTCCTGGCGGATGCGCGGGTCGGGCAGGATGTCGACGGCCGCAAACGGTGTCTCCAGCGCCTGCAGCATGGCCACCGTCCGGGCGGAGAAGCCGCACGCGGGAGCCTCGGGGGTGCCCTTCATGAAGAGGATCACCTTGTGCTCTGCAATCGCCTCGGTGATCGCGTCGCGGATGGGGTTTGACTCGCCGGCGGGGGCCGCGGCCTCCGCGGTCGTGGGCTGGCTGCTGGCCATCGGTAGGTCTCGGACGCTGCTGGGCTCGGTGCTTGACATGGAGTGCTCCTGGCTCATTGAGTGGCGGTCTGCAAGGGAGTGTGGGTCTTCAGGGACAGCGCGTGGATGGCGCCGCCGATCTCCGCGCCGAACACGTCATAGACGAGACGGTGCTGCTCGATACGGCTGCGCCCCTCGAAGGCCGGCGAGGTGACGGTGGCGCGGAAATGGTCGCCCCCGCCGGTCGTGTCCTCGACCTCGGCGGAAGCGCCCGGGATGGCGGCCTCGATGCGCTGTTTTATGTCCTCGGGAGACGGCATTTCAGCTCCAGCTTAGCCGCTATACTTTGGAAAGCGATGCTCACCATCAGCGACAAGGGTGCCGAGAAGGTCCACGAGTTCCTCTCCTCGCAGGAGGCCGACGTCAGCATGGCCGGCCTGCGCGTTGGTGTGCGCGGGGGCGGCTGCTCGGGCTTTCAGTACCAGCTCGCCTTCGACGAGCAGCGCGAGCAGGACGCGGTGTTCGAGAGCCATGGTCTGAAGCTGCTGGTGGACCGCGAGAGCCTCCCGTTCGTGAGCGGCTCGACGATCGACTACGAGGAGAGCCTCCAGGGTGCGGGCTTCAAGGTCAACAACCCCAACGTGGTCGCGGCCTGCGGCTGCGGCTCATCCTTCCGCGTCGCCGACGAAGAGCAGGTCTCGGCAGTCTGAGCGGCACCGAGCGCGTAGTGTGCGCTCGTCTTGAGCCTCCTGCCTGCCCGCCTGCGCCGTCTGACACCCGCACGCGTGCGGGACGATCCGCGCCTGCGTGCTGGGGCCGTTGGGCTCGGCCTGATCCCGCCGAGAACGATGCATTCCGCCGACGACGCGAGGGTATTGCAGGCGGCCGCGACTGATGCCCACCGGGTGGTCGAGATCGGCGTCTACGAGGGCGCTTCGGCGGTTGCGTTCTGCCGGACGCTCTCATCTGGGGCCGAGCTGCATCTCATCGACCCCTTCGGGCGCCATCCGGACGCGCTGCCCGCGGGGTGGGGAGCGAGCGAGTGGGCCACGCGGCGCGTGGTGGCGCAAGCGGTGCGCCGACGTGCGGCAGAGGGTGGGGGGCAGGTCGATGTCCACTGGCACATCGCCCTCTCCCATGAAGTGGCCGAGAGCTGGTCAGAGGAGGCCGACCTCGTGTTCATCGAC
>Ga0302184_10002982_pt1 | contig 10602 bp, 9 predicted proteins | sample I_Palsa_N3_3_FD_200233 | JGI IMG/M metagenome (GOLD analysis project Ga0302184, IMG submission 200233) | Peat permafrost microbial communities from Stordalen Mire near Abisko, Sweden - I_Palsa_N3_3 | ecosystem: Environmental > Terrestrial > Soil > Palsa > Peat permafrost | place: Sweden: Abisko...
GTACCTGTACGCCCGCTTCACCATCCTCGCCATGCTTCACATTCTACACCACTACTTTGTGAAGGGAGGCGCGCCCGTTCCTCCCCATGGCTGAAGCCAGGGGTTTCCCGGGCGCATTTCTGATGACCGCCATTGCCGTTTCGCCGCCCCGGGACAGCCCGAGCCTGCCCACCCAGGCTCGCTGGGCGGTCACCGACACCCTCACCATCGCCCGGCGGAACCTGCTGGTCTGGGCCCGGGTCCCGGCCTACATCGTGTTCACCGTGGTCCAGCCGGTGATATTCGTGCTGATGTTCCGGTACGTCTTCGGCGGTGCGATCCACGTGCCCGTCAAGGGCGGCTACGTCAACTTCCTGATGCCCGGCATCATCGCCCAGACCGCCGCGTTCGCCAGCTTCGGCACGGCGATCGCGCTGGCCCAGGAGCTGCAGAAGGGGGTCATCGACCGGCTCCGGTCGATGCCGATGGCGCGCTCCGCCGTGCTGGCCGGCCGGCTGGTCGCCGACACCGGCCGGATGACGGTGACCATCCTGGTCGTGGTCGGGGTCGGCTACGCCGTGGGTTTCCGGTTCGAGAACGGGGTCCTGCCCGCCATCGCCATGGTCCTGCTGTCGATCGTGTTCGGGATCTCGATCTGCCTCATCGCCGCGTACACCGGCCTGGCTATCGGCGACGAGGAGTCGGTGCAGGCCTTCGGGCTGATCTGGCTGTTCCCACTGACGTTCCTCAGCTCCGCGTTCGTGCCCATCTACACCATGCCGGGCTGGCTGCAGGCCTTCGCGAACAACCAGCCGGTCACGTTCGTCGTCAACACCATGCGGGCGCTGGCCCTGGGCGGCCCGCTCGAGCCGAACCTGTGGAAGAGCCTGGCCTGGCTGGCCGGGATCTTCATCGTCTTCGCGCCGCTCGCAGTCCGCGCCTACAAGCGCGCCGCCTGACCGGACGATCCGGCCCCCCGAGATCTCGCCGCTCGCGGTCCGCGCCTAGATCCGTTCTTCGCACATGGGGTTTCACTGCGTGAGCCAGCGGGGCCGGCTGATGTCGATCTTGAGCAGGTCGAGTAGTCGGGCCTGGATGCCGGCTGGTTTGGGGATCACGGCGGGGTTCCCATCGTGGGCTGGGATCAGCCGCAGGTCGCCCAGTGCCTCGAAGATGGTCTTGCCGGTAGGCCTGGCCGGGGCGGGGCCGTATCCGGGCAGGCCGGTGAGCAGTCCGCCGTGCGGGGCCAGCGCGTTGCGGACTTGGCGTTCGATCAGGCAGAAGATCAGCAGGGCCAGGCAGATCACGGTGATCAGGGCGCTGATGCGCCGGTTGGTCTTCAAGAACAGCGGGGCGACCGCGAGGGGGCCCTTGAAGTCGCCGTAGCGGCGCCCGGCGATTTGCTGGCCTTTGCAGCGGCGGAAGACCTCGGCGGGTTCGGCGTCGGCGGCATCGAGGTTGGTCAGCAGCGCGTACCAGCCGTCGGCGGCGGCCTCGGCGTCGATGGCGGCCTGGCCGGAGTGCCAGGCCAGCACGGGCTTGCCGTCGTTCACGGTGACCTGGGCCCGCAGGTAGGCGGTGACGCGGCGTTTGACGCTGATCGCTTTCAGCCGGGCGGCCACCGCCTCGGCGTCCGGGCGGAAGCGGCTGCCGGCGGTGCGGGCCAGCCTGTCCAGGTCCTCGGTGGCTTTGGCGAGTTTCAGCGCCCTGGCCTTGGCCGCGCCGGCCGCGTTCGCCGGGGAGTACACCAGGATCCGCCGCAGGCGGTGCACCGGGTCGCTCTTGCGGGGGCCGGGCAGGTCCATGCCCTCGTCCTCCAGGACCCGGTAGAGGCCCCGCGCGGCGGCAGGCTTACCCGCGTCGCGGCCGGCGGTGCAGTCCACCGGGACGCCCGCGACGTCCGGCAGCGACGCGAACAGCCCGGCCGGGACCCGGGAGGCGGCCAGCGGCGCGACGAAGCCGGCCTGTCCGGCGGCCATGCCCGCCACGCTGGCCCAGGAAATCAGCTTGGAATCGCCGATCAGCAGGAACTCCCGGGGCCCGGCGATCGTCTTCAGCGCCGTCATCGCCCCGACGACCTGCGATACCTCCGCCGCCCCGCCGTCATAGGCGTGGTGGAACACCGGGATCCCGCCGTCCCCGGACACCGCCAGCCCGGTCTGGATCTGCTTCAGATCTGGGCGCCGGTCCTTGGGGTGGCCCCAGCGCGGCGCCGGATAGCCAGCGGCGGGGCCCGGATAGGCGCCGTGCAGCGAGATCGAGGTCATATCCCAGTGCAGCCGGGCCACATCCACCCCGAACCCGGTGATCGCCGCCGCCCCGACGCTGCCGGTGATCTCGTCCAGATGCGGGGCGATCGCGTCCAGGGCACGGGCGATCCGGTCGTCGTTCAGCAGGCCGGGCCCGGCGCCGTACGCCTCGTCCACCGCCATCGCCGCCGCCCACGCCTGCACCCGCACCATCGGCGCCGGCGCGGTCAGCCGGTTCGCGACCAGCAGCTCGATCACCTCGCCGTGCGAGATCCACGCCACGTCCCGGACCGGGCACAGCTCATCGATGATCTCCGCGATCCGCAGCCTGCGCCCGAACTCCGCGACCACCGGCAACGCACCCAGCCGCTTCTCCAGTACCCGAACGGCCGCGATCTCCGCGCGCGCCCGTCCGCGCCCACGACCAGTCCTTAACATCCCGCCCATGCCAGGCATCAACCAGCAACCAGATGATCTATTCCACCAGGCGACCCGGCAACCACACACGACCCAGACACCCGCCGACCGGCGTCCAACACCATGTGCGAAGAACGGGCCTAGATCCAAACTTGGCAGCCTTCGACTGGAACGGACTGTGCACCTTTCCGCCCCGCCTCCGCCAGCCCGGTCACCGCCGGAAGACCCCAGCCGCCTGTAACCCGCACCCCGCCGACGGCGGAGGGGACCCAGTTGTCACATCCCACGGCAGCGCCACGCAATGGCGAATGAATCCTTACTCGGTCTGCCCTTGCCGGGCCATATCCGTTGACTTTTCGGCCAGTACTACCGGCACCCCTACACGGCGCAAGATGCGTTCTGCTGCCAGACGGTCACGACTCCTTGGCCGTCGGCGGGCGGGAACTGGGCCGCGGATTGGGAGACGCGGCCAGCGGGGTCCCCGCCACCGCGCAGTGTCGTTGGAGGGACGGCGGGAGATCCTCCGCTACTGGCACAGCGTCCGCAGCTGGCCGGTTCAGCGCGTCATCGCGGATCGTGGTCCAGGCGAGCAGCGCGGCCGCGAAAGACGTTCCGGCGGCGATGGTCATCGCGACCGGGAAGCCGGCTGCCATTCGGGCCGGGTTTTCGAAGGCGGTGCCGGTAAGCCCCGCGGCGAGGGGGAGAGCCGCGACCGCGATCATCTGGCCGAAGCGCGAAAAAGCGTTGTTTACGGCGGACGCGATCCCGGAGTGCCGTGAACCGACGCTCGCCAGCACCGTGGCGGTGATAGGAGTGATCAGGGCGGCGAGGCCGACCCCGAACACCACCAGCGAGGGCAGTACGCCAGTGAGGTACCCGTCGCCGACGTGGATCTGTGCGATCAGCAGCAGTCCCGCGCCGGTCAGGACGGCCCCGATCGCCAGCGGGATCCGGGGGCCGATGCGCTGTGCGATCGCTCCCGATGGACGAGACAGGATCAGCATCAGCGCGGTGATTGGCAGTGTGGCGGCACCCGCTTGAAGTGGCGTGTAGCCGAGTGTGATCTGCAGGAACGCGACGAACAGGAAGATCACGCCGCCGAGCGCCGCATAGGCCACCAGCGCGAGCACGGTGGCGCTGGCGAACTGGCGGGAGCGGAACAACTCCAGCGGAAGCATCGGGTGGCCGCTGCGCGGCTCAACGGCGGCAAAGGTGCCGGCGGCGGCCAGGCTGATCGCCGCGGCGGTAATCACCGCCGGTGTCAGGCCCCCGGCGGCCTGGATCAGCGCGAAGCACGCACCGGCGATGGCCAGCATGGCGAGCGCGGCACCGCGCAGATCGAGGCCACCCGCACGCGTGGGATCACGGGTCTCTGGCACCCGGAGAATTGCGGCGATAATGACCAGCGCCCCCAGCGGCAGGTTGATCAGGAAAACCGCGCGCCATGACACCGCGTCGGTCAGGTAGCCGCCGACGGGAGGGCCGACCGCGGCCGCCACCGCCGTCAGGCCCGCCCACGCGCCGATCGCCCGGAGGCGATCATCGGGATGAAAGACCGCGCCGATGATGGCAAGGCTCCCAGGGGTGAGAAGAGCCCCGCCAACCCCTTGAACGAACCGGGCGGCAACAAGCAGCTGAATCGTCGGGGCCGCCGCGCACAGCGCGGAGGCGGCTACGAAGACCGCCGTCCCCAAGGTGAACACGCGGCGTCGGCCATAGATGTCGCTGAGCGAACCGGCTGCCAGGACAAGCGCCGCGAGCGTGAGCACGTAACCGTCCAGCGTCCACTGCAGCCCCGCGGCGCCCGCGTGCAGATCACGGCCGATCACCGGCAACGCCACGTTGACGACCGTCGCCTCCAGCAGCACCATCGCCTCACCCAGCACCGCCACCGCCAGCACCCAGCGGCCGGCAGCCGAAGCCAGCCGCACCGAACCGGGCCCGCCGCCGTCATTCCCCACTAACTGCACCCTTCCCGGCGCTCCTCGCTACCGTATGATCCCGGAGGCTGCCGATTACGAGCCCGGTCACGAGGAGAAGGTGATAGCTCAGCCGAGCCACGGCGGGCTGAACGCGCCGAGCTGGTTCATGATCGCGGCGATGTCGTCTGCGGCCCACTCTTCGCTGATGCGGCCGTCGCGGATGCGGTAGATATCGACGGCGTTCCACTGGATCGCGGTGCCGCTGGCCGGGACGCCGAGCAGGTCGCCCTTCTGCGTGGCCTTGACGACGAGGCGGACCATGACGAGGTCGTTCTCGGCGACGACGTCCTGCTCGGCGGCGTACAGGTCGGGCAGCGCGCCGATGAAGGCGCTGAGCAGGCCGCCCACATTCCCGGCTCCGGCGATGTCGCCGAGGATGCCGCCGTGCCAGACGACGTCGTCGGTGACGTACTCGCCGGACAGGTCGGGGCGGTGCTCGTTGAAGACGCGCTGGATGTACTCGCGGGCGAGCCTCTTGTTCGCCTCGAGCTGGGTCTGATCGGACATGTCGGGACTCCTTACTTGGGGACGGTCCGGCGCTCGCGCTCGCTGGTCAGGGCGAGCGATATAGTTGATCGCGCAATCAACATTATGCCCTGGAAGTTGCGGCGTCAAGCATCTATCTTGGAGTACGTGACCCAGGGAACCAGGCGACAAGATCCGGCCGATCCGACTCTCCCGCTGGACCCCGACGAGGACGCGGCGTGGCGCGCGCTGGCCCGCGCCGTCATCGTCGTGCCCCGCGTGCTCGACGCGGACCTGATCGAAGGCGCCGGCCTCAACCTGGCCGAATACATCGCGCTGGTGGAGCTGTCCGAGGCGCCGGGCCGGGCGATGCGCATGAACGAGCTGGCGACGCTGACGGACCTGTCCCGCAGTGGCCTGTCGCGCTTGATCGAACGGCTGGTCCGGCAGGGACTGGTCAGCCGCGAACCGTTCGCCGACGACGGGCGCGGCCGGGTGGCGCAACTAACCGAGGCCGGGTTGCGCCGCCTGGAACAGGCCTACCCGCACGCCCTGGCTAGCGTCCGAAGAAACGTCATGAAGCACCTGGCATGCCTCGATCTGCCCGCCTTCGCGCAAGCTGTCGGAAGCCTCGCCCCGGATGACGCTTACGCACCGGCGCGACGGACGGCACGGTCTTGACCCCCGGCGATCCGATCGCCGACAGGCAACGACCGCGCCTCAACGACGCGCCGACGCCAGCGCCCAGCTGCGCTCCCGTTCGGTCTGCTCCAGCCGCCACGCCGCCCGCGCCACCCGTAGCAGCACCCGACGTTCCCGGCGCCACGTGGCCGTCCGCTCCGCGATCTTCATGCACACAGCCTCTCCTGCGTGCACTGTTCAGCAAAGTGGACACGCTGGCGGTTCCGATGACACCGTTCTTACCGGCACCCTGATCCGTGCTGACTGGAGACCTGATGCATGCACTGCACGCCGGGCGGCCCGCCGGCCCGCTCGACCTCCTCCAGCGGGAGCCCCCGCTCACGCCGGACGAGCGCGCCGTCTGTGACTCCGTTGGCGCCTTCTGCGATCGGCGCGCCGAACCCCACATCGCAAGCTGCTTCGAGCACGGCGCGATCGAGGACATCCGCGGGCTGACCAGGGCACTCGGAGAGTTCGGCGTGCTGGGCATGCACCCGGAGGGGCGATCGCGCCGGGGCATCCACCCCTGGGGCCAGTGGTCCCCCCTCGCGCTGACCGCCGCGCTCGAACTCAACGATCGCCGCGCCCGACGGGCCGTTGCCACCATCTGCGCCGGCGCCGGCCAGGGCACCGCGGTCTGCTCGAAGCCGCCTGACCACGACTGGAGATTGGCATGACCGACCTGGCCTTGGACTATCTCGGCCTCGACGCCCTGTTGTCGGCCGAGGAACTCGCCTGGCGCGACACGGTACGCGCGTTCGTCCGCGACCGCATCAAGCCCAACATCAAGGACTGGTACGAGAAGGCGGTGTTTCCCGCCGAGATCGCCGCCGAGATGGGCCGGCTCGGCCTGCTCGGCACGCACCTGTCCGGCTACGGCTGCCCCGGCCGCAGTGCCGTCGAGTACGGGCTCGCCGCGATGGAGCTGGAGGCCGGCGACTCGGGTCTGCGGACGTTCGTCAGCGTTCAGGGCTCGCTGGCCATGAGCGCGATCCGCAAATTCGGCACCGAGGCGCAAAAGCAGCGCTGGCTACCCGGGATGGCGGCCGGCGAGCTGATCGGCTGCTTCGGCCTCACCGAGCCGGACGCCGGCAGCGACCCTGCCAGCATGACGACGACGGCACGGAAGGACGGCGACGGCTGGATCCTCAACGGCGCCAAGCGGTGGATCGGCCTCGCGTCGATCGCCGACATCGCCGTCATCTGGGCACGTACCGACGACGGCATCCGCGGCTTCCTCGTCCCGACCGGGACCGCCGGGTTCACCGCCACCCCGATCGAGCCGAAGCTGGCGCTGCGGGCGTCGATCCAGTGCGACATCACGCTCACCGACGTGCGGCTGCCCGGCGAGGCCGTGCTACCCGGCACCGTCGGCCTGCGCGGGCCGTTCTCGTGCCTGAACGAGGCGCGCTACGGCATCATCTGGGGGGCCATGGGCGCGGCCCGCGACGCGTACGAGTCGGCGCTGGCCTACTCGTTGCAGCGTGAGCAGTTCGGCAAGCCGATCGCGTCGTTCCAGCTCACCCAGCAAAAGCTCGTCGACATGGTGCTGGAGATCGGCAAAGGCGGCCTGGTCGCGCTGCACATCGGCCGGATGAAGGACGCCGGGACCTTGATCCCGGAGCAGATCTCGTTCGGCAAGCTCAACAACGTCCGCACCGCGATCGCCATCGCCCGGCAGGCCCGGACCATCCTGGGCGGCAACGGGGTCGCTCTGGACTACTCGCCGCTGCGGCACGCCAGCAACCTCGAGGGCGTGCGTACCTACGAAGGCACCGACGAGATGCACATCCTCATCATGGGCCGGGCCATCACCGGCATCCCCGCCTTCAGCTAAAGGACTCGGCCCATCGGGAACAGTGGAACGCTCATTGGCGGTAGCGAGGCGGGGAGGGTGGGGAGGTAAACGCTAAACCACCGGTCCGACGCCCCCGCCGGCCCCGTCAGAACAGCGGGCCGTCCGGGTCGACGGAGCGGGCCCCCGCTTGGCAAGTGAGCAGCGGGATGCCCTCGTCTGCAGGTGTCGGTCCGCCCCCGTGGGGCTGCCGGGAGCTTCCAGCGCAAACCGGCGCTTGCCCACTACCCCCGGGAAACGCTGAGTGTGGCTTTTGAGCAATAGCCACACCCTATAGCCGCCCGCTGACACCGCCCGGGAGGGCCTGAGCAAAAGCCACACTGTTTCAGCCGGATAGGCCTCGCCGGCTGCGTACGGCCCACCATGGCCCCTGGCTTAACTCGCCGGGATAGTCAGCCGTCTGCAGAAGACCGGAACGGCTGGGGGAAGCCGGCACACGCCGGGTGCGTCACTGGTTACCGGGCCGGCGCGAACTGGTCACCGGGACCGCCGCCGCGGCCACCGGCGGGCCCGCCGCGGGGCCTCCGGGACCGGGGTGCAGCCGTCGCAGCCGTCGCGGCCCTCCTCACGAAGCCCTAGCTGTCCCCGCGTGCGGCGCCCCGGTGCTGGGCATCGGGAGAAGCCGTGGAAGATCAGGCAGCGCCGTCCATTCGCTGGGCTGGGCTGGTGAGTCCGGGGTACCAGCGGGCGAAGTCGCCGACCAGGTCGTCGTTGAGGACTCGGGTCCGGATCTGCAGGAGCAGGTGGGCGCCGCGGGGCGACCACCGCATCTGCTGCTTCTTGACCATGCGGCGGCTGATGACCTGGTTGACGGTGGCCTCGGCGGTGGCGGTGGAGATCGGCTCGCCGCAGCGGTGGCGCTCGCCGTAGTTCGGGATCTGCTCGCTGTTGCGGCCGATATAGGTGCAGAACTCGCCGAGCCGCTCGAAGAACGCGCGCTGCTTGTCGTCGGCGCCGTCGCTGGCGCAGGCGATCTCGAAGTCGTCGCGGAGGTCCTCGAGGATCTGCATGGCGCGGAAGGTGTTGCCGTGCCACAGGAAGTGCTTCACCCGTTCCAGGTCCTGGTCTGCCTGATCAGGGTCAGGGATCCATGGCGCGTCATCATCATCGGCGCCGGCGGCCCGGGGCGGCAGGGAGCGGGTCATCTGGCGCAGCACGGTCAGGCGCATGGTGATGTGGAACCAGTCCAGGTAGTGCTCGGCCTGCGGGTTGAGGTAGCGGGGCAGGTCGCGGATGTCCTCGCCGCCGTCGGTGAGGAACACGACCTGCTGGTTGTCCTGCATCCCCTGGGAGCGCAGCAGTTCGTACAGCCTGCGCTTGGGCTTGGCGTCGTAGGTCTGGACGTAGGCGAAGGTCTTGGCGGGGCCGCCGTCGCCGGGGGTGCTGGTGCCGGTGACCGCCTCGAACCAGCCGTCCTCGCGGGACGTCTGCTGGCTGGAGTGGACGTAGCCGCCGTCCAGGGCGACGACCAGGGGCAGGCCGGGCCGGGGCATCTCCTCCCATTCGGCGGGGCCGGTGTCGATGAAGCTGAACCGCTCCTCACCGAGCTCGTCTTCCAGCCGCATTGCGGTGCGCTCGACCTGCTGGCGGACCGCAGTGGGCTGCAGGGTGCGGCCGAGGGGGAATGCCTCGCTCAGCAGCGAGGCGGCCGCAGCGTAGGAGGTGAGCGCGGCGTACCGGGCCTCCCACAGCAGCAGCTCGGGCGTGGTCCGCTCGGGCAGCAGGGCCGCCACCGGGCTGACGGTCGCCGGGCTGTCGGCGGCGCACGGGCAGGCCCGGAACCGCGGGCTTTCCAGCCGCAGCGTGCCGAACAGGGTGCGCAGCACGATATGCCGGGTGTCCTTACGGGCCCGGGCCCGGCCGCAGCTCCCGCAGTACCGCCCGGCGACGGCGCCCGCCGCGGCCTGGGCAGCGACGAGGTGGTGTTGTATCCCGGACAGCACCTCGTGCGCCTCGGCCAGGGTCAGCCCGGCGCTGGCCATGGTCAGGTCGTCCCGCGCGATCGCGGCGACCTGCTCGGTGGTCGGCGGCGTGCCGTCCTGGGCGTCGATGACGATCTGAACGGTGATCTTCACTACTGCCTCCCGTCACTGGCGGACTCAGGGGTTGATGTCCAGAAGTCCCAGAGTTCAGGCGAACTGGAGGGTCTTCACGATGAACCGCGAGGTCTTCATGCTCTATAGCTCGTTTCAGACCTTGGGTTCGCGGGAACTGGCGGGATCTTGCTCCTCGGCCCTGGTGGTAAGGAGCAAGCGGGCGTTGTCGGCGTAACGGATGGCGGTCTTGGGGTCGAGGCCGAATACCGCTGCCAGGTGCAGCGGGTCGGGTCCGTGGGCGAGGGCTTCCTCGAGTTGCCGGTCGACGCGCAGCCGTTCCAGGGTCGCGGCCTGGCCGCGGAGTTTGGTCTTGGCGAAGTAGATCGTGCTGACTGGCCCGGTGCCCATCGCCGACTGCTGGTTGATGAGCAGGTGCGGGTTTGCGGTGTCCGGCCAGCGGGTGCGCCGGTAGTCGAGCCAGTCGAGCAGGATCTGGTGGGTGAACTCGTCGATCGGGCGGACCCGTCCGGCGATGATGAGCCTGCGGTTGCCCAGGTCGAGGTCGTCGAGCTGGGCGGCGCGGATGGCGCCGGTGCGGGCGGCGTGGACTGCGGCGAGCACGAGCACCAGCCGCGCTGACGGGGTCGCGGCGGCCTCGGCGGCATGGTCGACGTCGTCCTGGCCGAGGGGCTGGGCGATGCCGTAGGGGTGCTGGCCGACCTTGATGCCGCTGGCCGGGTTGCGGAAGACCATCCCCTTCTTCTTGCAGAAGGCGAACAGCGATCGCAGCGAGACCAGGAAGTTGGACCGGCGTGTCCCGTGCAGGCCGCTCAGGATGGCCTGGATGTCGTCGGTGGTGACCTCCCGCAGGTGGTCGTAACGCTGTGACCAGTCCACCAGCGCCGGGCGGACATTGTTCATGTGACACCAGACGGTCT
>Ga0302184_10002983_pt1 | contig 10602 bp, 7 predicted proteins | sample I_Palsa_N3_3_FD_200233 | JGI IMG/M metagenome (GOLD analysis project Ga0302184, IMG submission 200233) | Peat permafrost microbial communities from Stordalen Mire near Abisko, Sweden - I_Palsa_N3_3 | ecosystem: Environmental > Terrestrial > Soil > Palsa > Peat permafrost | place: Sweden: Abisko...
CGTCGGTCGTGCTCGCAAGACGGCAAGTCTTGCTCCGCGCGCCCAACGCCGATCTGCCCGAAAATCACCTTCGGACTCACGCCATGTCTCCTGCGGTGGCGAATAATCCGGGCTAGATCACTTCGAAGTAGCGGCGCAGCTCCCAGTCGGTGACGGCGCGTTCGTATTGCCGGCACTCCCAGTCGCGCGTGCGCACGTAGTGGTCGACGAAGGCCTCGCCGAGGATGGCCCGGGCGCGATCGCTCTTGGAAAGGAGGTCGGTGGCCTCGCGCAGGGTGCGCGGCAGCGGGGCCAGGTCGTCCCGCCGGGAGGCGTCCCCCTCCACCGGCAGCGGCGGCTCCTGCGCGTGCTCGATGCCCCACAGGCCCGCGGCCAGGGTCGCCGCCATGGCGACGTACGGATTCATGTCGGCGGCGGTCTGCCGGTATTCGAGGCGCGTCGCCTTGGCGCCTCCGGCGATGGCGCGGATGGAGCAGGTGCGGTTCTCGACGCCCCAGCTGGCGTTGAGCGGAGCCCACACCCCCGGCACGTAGCGCTTATAGCTATTGATGGTGGGCGAGACCAGGGCGGTCATCTCCGGCATGAGGGCGATCTGGCCGCCGAGATAGTGCCGGGCGACGGCGCTCAGCCCGTTCGCCTGCGAGGCGTCGTGGAAAGCGTTCCTCCGCGGTTTGCCGCTGCCGCCCCCGACCGTCCAGAGCGACTGGTGCACGTGGCCGCTCGACCCCGGAAGATCGTGGTTCCACTTGGCCATGAAGGTCACCGTGTAGCCGAGGCGGAAGGCGACCTGCTTCATCGCCGTCTTGAAGAGCGCCGCCTTGTCCGCCGCGCGCAGTCCCTCGTCGTAGCGGATGGCGACTTCGTAGACGCCCGGTCCAGTCTCGGTGTGCAGGCCTTCGATGGGGATGCCGAAGCGGTCCATGTCGTCGAGGATGGCGTGGCAGAGGTCGGCGTTCTGGCTGGAGCGCACCCACGAGTAGCCGAACATCCCGGGCGAGACCGGCACGAGGTCGCGGAAGCCCTTGGCGGAGAGGGACGCGGCGGTCTCCTTGAAGACGAAGAACTCGAACTCCGAGCCGAAGAACGGCTCGTAGCCGAGAGCGCGAGCGCGGGCGATGACGCGCTGGAGCAGGCCCCGCGGGCAGGCGGGGTGGGGTGCGCCGTCGTCGTCGAGGAAGTCGAGCAAGAAGGCCGCGGTGTCCGGCTCCCAGGGCAGCACGCGGAAGGTCGAGGGGTCGATCCGGGCGCGGGTGTCGGGGTAGCCGGTGTGCCAGCCGGTGCCGCGGGCGTTGTCGTAGAGCGCGTCGGCGGCGTCCCAGCCGAAGATCACGTCGCAGAAGCCGATGGGCTCCTCGAGGGCGCCCCAGAACTTGTCGAGCTCCAGGTACTTGCCGCGAAGAACGCCGTCCACGTCGGTTCCGCCGACCTTCACGCGCCGAACGCCGTGCTTCTCGAAGAGGTCCTTCAGCTCGTGGGCATCCATGGCGCGCAGGCTACCACCCACGTTTGCGACCGCGCGACCGCGCTACGGTGCGAGCTTCACGTAGGCGTCGACCATCTCTTCGTAGGCGGACACCAGGAAGAGGCGCGCGTCCGCCACCGATTCGGGGGGATCGCCGGGGCCGGGGGTGGCGAAGTCCTTCTGCTCGGCATGAAACTGCGCGCCGATGATGGGCCACGCCCGGTCACGCGAACGGAAGGCCTCGGGGACGGTGTCGCACCAGCCCGGGCCACCGGGGTTGGGGAAGATGCCGTCGCGCGTGCTGGCGGCTACCACGTCGGGGCCGCAGAAGGAGCTGCTGGCGAGCACCTCGAAGCGCTGCAGCGGAGCCCCGGCGAGAAAGGCGTCGGCCCGCACGGCGTCGGCATGAGACTCCGGGAGCGCCTGCGTGGTCGAGCGCCGCCGCGCGCCGGAGATGTCGGCGAAGAGCAGATCGCCCGGCACGAACTGGATCTGCGCGCGCGGCGGGTGCGGGTCGCCCGGCCAGGCGCGCTCGACGTCCACGGGCGTGGCGAAGCCGCGGATGCGCGGACCGTTGATGCGACGGAGGACGCCGTCGATGATGCGACGGTCCTCCTCGAAAGACGTGCCGTCGCCGCGCCGCGCCTCCAGCAGCCCGAGGATCTGCGCGCCCCCGCAGAAGCCGAGAAACGGCGCCACGCGCTGCCGTACGGCGGGCGCGAGCTGCCCCATGCCGCCTGCGCGCGCGTCACGAAGGGGGTCCCAGTGCCAGCGCCGGGGATGCGCGGGGTCGGGGCCGGTCTCGGCGGCGTAGTCCCAGTCGTCCGATCCGCTGAGCACGGCGATGGGGGGCGGGCTGCTCTGCGACAGGAGCTGCGCGTCGAGCTGCGGATCGTCGCCCTCGATGGCCTCCAGCACTTGGCCCGCCTCGTCGCTCGGCGCCGCGTCCAGGGCCTCGCCGTGCGGCCCGAGCGAGCGATCGAAGCGATCGTCGGAGTGGAGCGCCGGGAGGAAGGTGGCAAAGCGACGCTGCAGGAACTTCGCCCAGTACGCGTCGTTGGTGATCTCGCCCCCCGGCGTGAGATGCGACTCGGCCGAGGGGTTGGCGTTGACGCTGAGCAGCCAGGGGGCCGCGAGGATGGGCCGTGGATCGTCGGTGCGGTAGGCGGCCAGCTCTCGCACCACCGGCGCGGCGCCCGCTTCCGGCAGGCCGCTCGCCCCCGTGGCGCCGACCATCACCAGACGCAGCGAACGCACGGTGCGCGACTCCGGCAGAGTGACCAGGCGGCGTCGCAGCGGGAGGAGCGAGCCGTCCGGTCGCAGCGGCTCGGTGGCCACGGCGAAGAAGCGCTTGCCGTCCTCGCTGGCCTCCAGCAAATAGTGGAGGGGCGCCCAGGCCATGGCGTAGCCGCGGCCGGACCCGGGGCGCGGGACGCTGGTGGCGTCGAACCCCAGCACCAGGCGAACGCGATCGATGGGCTCGGGCTCGGCCAGGTCGACGCGCAGCGTCCAGCGCGACCTGCCGGGCGCACCGACCCAGCGACCGGCGTAGGTCCCGTCGATGGCGCCGGCCGCGTCGAAGCCGGGGTACGCGCCGTCGTCGCTGGCCTCGCCGCCGCGCAGCACGTCGCGCGCCCCCTCGATGGCTTGCACCTCGCGCACCACCGGGGGACCGGCGTTGGTCCGGTCGATGACCAGGCGCAGACCGCAGGCATCCGCGTCGACGAACCAGGATCGGCGGGTGGGCTGGGCCAGGAGCTCGGCGCCGGGACCGGACGACTGCGCGGTCGCGTCGAGTGCCACCCATCCGTCGTCGCTGGTCGGCTCCAGCGAGGTGCACGACGCGGCTCCCGGCTCGACCGGCCGCGCCTCCCAGTGGAAGGCGGTGGGCACGCCGCTGGTCGGTGACGCCCCGAAGCGCGCGCGCACCAGGCCCACGTGCACCGGCTCGGCGAACGCGGCCGACCACTTCCAGCGGACCTCCCCCGGACGCCCGGTCCATGCGGTGTCGTCGCGACCGTCCACGGCCAGGCGGGCGGCGTCGCCCGAAGGATCGGCGGCGCGCACGATACCCAGGCCGGGCGTACGCAGCGCGTCGAGCACGCTGGTTCGCTCGTGCACGCTGACCAGCGCTCCCGCCGAAGCGTGACGCGAATGCACGAGGGAGAGAGGCAGCGTGACCGCCAGGGAAACCGCGGTCATGCCCGCCATCACGCTCCCCCTTCGACGCCCCCAGCCAGACGGTACGATGCTCATCACGCTCTCGGGAAACTTGGATGCAAAGCCAGCTCGCCCTCCTCTGAGAGAAACCGCGCGGAGGCGCGCTTCATTCCGGCGGGGGGAGATCCTACGTGGGGGAAGGATCGCGTCGCCCTTCGTTACCCCAGATGACTCACATCGGCCAGGCGCATGAGCATGGCTCCTCGCTCGCCGAACTCGAAGGTGGTCAACGAGGCGGGCGGGCACGCCACGCGGTCGCGGAAGCGACCCAGAGGAACCCCCAGCAGCGCGCAGACGATGATGCGAATGGTGGCCTTGTGGCTGACGAACATCACGTGGCCACTCGGGTGCTCGCGCCGCGCGCGCACCAGACACGGCAGCGCCCGGGCCGCGATGGCGAAGGCGCTCTCCCCGCCGGGCGGGGCCACCAGCGCGGGGTCCAGCGTCCACGCGTTGTACATGTCGGGATCGCTCGCCTTGATCTCGCTCTCCTTCCGGCCCTCCCAGGCGCCGTAGGCGATCTCGCGCAGACCGTCCTCGATGATGGGCTCGATGCCGCAAGCCCGCACGATGGGCTCCGAGGTCTGCCGCGCGCGCAGCTTGGGGCTCACGTAGATGGCCTCGAGATCCAGGCGCGCCGCGACGCGTCCCACCGCTTCGGCCTGGGCGTGACCGTGATCGGTGAGGGGAGGGTCGATGTCGCCGGCAAAGTACCCGTCCGCCGCCTGCATGGTGTCGCCATGACGGACAAGGTGCAGGGTGAGCATGCCGGCCAGGATACGCGCGCCCGCCCACCTTCGGGAGGCCCTATGCTCCGGCGGGTGAGCCCCCCTTCGTTCGCGTTGTTCGAGACCGCCCTCGGCCGCTGCGCCATGGCCTGGACGGCGCGCGGTGTGGCCGGCGTAGAGCTCCCCGAGGCCGACGACGAAGCGACGCGGGCGAAGATCCGGCGGCGCCACCCCGACGCGCGCGAGCTGCCAGCGGACGGCGACGCGCGGCGCATCGTCGAGGCCATCGCGGCGCACCTGGCGGGCACGCCGGATCCGCTCGACGGGGTGGAGCTCGACTACGCCGGGGTCCCGCTCTTCCATCGGCGCGTGTACGACGCTCTGCGGCGGGTGAGGCCGGGGGAAACCGTGGGCTACGGCGAGCTGGCGGCGCGCATCGGTTCGCCGGACGCGGCGCGGGCGGTGGGCCAGGCGGTGGGCAGGAACCCCTTCGCCATCCTGGTGCCCTGCCACCGCGTGCTCGCGGCGAAAGGGGGCGCGGGGGGATTCTCGGCGTACGGCGGGGTGGCGACCAAGCGGCGCATGCTGGCCCTGGAAGGGGTGACGCTGCCCGCTTCTCTCACCGAGCCCGCGCCGCCGCTCGATCTGCGCGCCGCGGCCGAGCACCTCACGCAGAGCGACGCTCGCCTGGCGCGGCTCATCGCCCAGGTCGGGCCCCCGCGAATCCGCCTGGCCGCGACGCAGAGCACCTTCGAGGCGCTCGCCGAATCCATCGTCTACCAGCAGCTCACCGGGAAAGCCGCGGCCACCATCCACGGACGCCTTCGCGCGCTCTTCCCTCGGAAGCGCGTGCGCCCGGAGCCGCTGCTGGCCCACGCCGACGAAGCCTTGCGCGGCGCCGGCCTCTCGCGCGGCAAGGTGCTCGCGCTGCGCGACCTGGCGGCGAAGACGCTCGACGGAACGGTGCCGGCCATCCGCGCCCTCCACGCGCTCGACGACGACGCCATCGTCGAGCGCCTGATCCAGGTGCGCGGCATCGGCCGGTGGACGGTGGAGATGCTGCTCATCTTTCGTCTGGGCCGGCCGGACGTCTTGCCGGTGGACGACTACGGCGTGCGAAAGGGATTCCAGCTCGCCTACGGCAAGCGCGAGATGCCGTCGCCCAGGGAGCTGATGCGCATCGGGGAAAAGTGGCGCCCGTTCCGCACAGTGGCCAGCTGGTACCTCTGGCGCGCGGTCGACTTGAAGCGGCAGAAGGCGGCCTCGGGTCGGGGGTGACGGGGGATCGGCGGGCAATGGGGGGGGATCGGCACCCAGGCGTCCGGGATCGGCACCGACCCTCCCGGGATCGGATCCCGGGCGTCCGGGATCGGCACCGACCCTCCCGGGATCGGATCCCAGGCGTCCGGGATCGGATCCCAGGCGTCCGGGATCGGATCCCAGGCGTCCGGGATCGGATCCCAGGCGTCCGGGCTGAACGACCCGGTGGCTCACAATCCCCACCGTGCCCGCTCGGAGCCGGTGGAGGACGGTGGTCGACGGGTCGACCATGGACTACCTTGAAATCGCTGCGGAGCTCGTAGCCTCGGAGGTTGCCGACATGAAGCCGGAAGAGCGGATCATCGTGGCCCTCGACGTTCCGACCGCGGGGGAAGCGCTCGCGCTGGTCGAGGAGCTGGAGGGCCTGGTGTCCTTCTACAAGGTGGGGCTGGAGCTTCTCCTGGCAGGCGGGCTGGAGAATCTGCTGGTGCGACTCGTTCGCGACAGCAAGGTCTTCGTCGACCTCAAGCTCCCCAACGACATCCCGGAGACGGTGCGTCGCGCCGTGGCCGTCGCCACCCGGCTCGGGGTGACGTTCCTGACGCTCAGTCACAGCGCGACGCGGGAGACCCTCCGGGCCGCCATCGCCGGCCGGGCGGGGAGCGTGCACCCCAGGCTCCTCTTCGTGCCGGTGCTCTCCAGCCTGGACGGGTCCGATTTTGCCGGTGCGACCCAGAAGCCCGCCTCCGAGTTCGGCGAGGATCTGGTTCGCCGGGCGAAGAGCGCGGAGGGCGACGGCGTCGACGGGTTCATCATCTCCGGGCGGGAGATCGGCCTCATGCGCAAGGCGTTCCCGCACGCCACCCTGGTGAGCCCGGGCATCCGGCCGGCGGGCTCGCCGACCGACGATCACAAGCGATCGTGCACCCCGGCGGAAGCCATTCGCCTGGGCGCGGACTACATCGTGGTCGGGCGTCCCATTCGCAACGCCGCCCATCGCCGGGACGCCGCGAGACGCATCATCGACGAGATCGCAGACGCCCCTGCGTCCCCCGGCGGCGGGCGCGCCACGGCGAGCGCGGGCGGCTGAGCGCGGGCGCGGGCGCGGGCGCAGGCGCGCAGACACGTCTCGATCCGCGCCCTACGTGGATGTGGACCCCCCCCCGACGAGCCTCTACGGCGACAGATCGTCCACCTTGGACCCCGCTTTGCCCGGGGCGACTCGCGCCAGGATGGCCAGTCCCACCGGATCGTTCGGGGCGAACGCGCCGAGGTCGTCCACCGTCCGTCCCACCAGGTCGCGGTCGCCGCTGGCGGCGACGTCGAGCGCGCGCGCCCGCAAGAGGTAGGCGGCCGCCTGCTCTAGCTCAGGGTCCCCGCGTGCGGCCTGCGCCAGCTGCGCGCGTTTCGGCGCGAAGAGGTCGAGGGCCTTCCGGCGGTCGCTCGCGCCACGCGGCTCCGGCTCGAAGCGGTCGAGCAGCGCCACCGGAACCAGGTGCCGTCCCAGCGCTCGCCCCCAGCGCGGCTCGTAGGCCATGGCCAGCGGGCGCACCGAGGCGAGCGACGAGAGCGACGCCTCCGAGGGCGACCCGGCCAGCTCCAGGTCGCGCCAGAGCGGGACCAGCGCCGCGTCCTCGGCCAGCACGCGCGATGCCGCCACGCCCCGCGTCTGCGCCGGGACCACCGCGACGTCTCCACGCAGCGCACCCGTCGCCTGCGCGGCCGCCGCTCGACGTCCCAGGCGCGCGTCGGTGACCAGCACCACGGTGCGCGCGGGGAGCGCGCCCCAGGTCTGATCGTCCCAGAGCGCCGCGGCGCCGCTCGCGCGCGGGAGGGTGCGCAGCAGCGCCTCGTCGGCGGAGTCCACCGGGATGGCGAGCTCCAGCACCAGGACCATCGCCGCGCTGGCGCTGGCCAGCGGGACCCGGGCACGCGCGATGGCCCGCACGATGGCCTGCATGGCCACGCCGGCGAGGGCGCACGCCGCCCCCGTCGCCGCCAGCACCGGGGCGCCGAAGCGCGTCGGACCGAGCGGCGCACCCACCCACCCGCAGGCGAAACCCGCCACCGCCAGCGCGAGCAGCGCGGCCCCGAGCGGACGAGCGCGCGCCACCCGAGCGGCGAGCACCGTCCCGCCCACCGCCAGCGCCCCCAGCGCCACGCCGAGCTCGGCGCGCAGCATCGGCGCCGGCGACCCGGCGTGCGACGCCCCGCGCTCGCCGGCGATGGCCTCGACCAGCGACGCCCCCAGCGGCAGGCCGGCGGCGCGCGTCCGCAGCAGCCCCAGCCCCAGCGGCGCCAGCCCGGCCGCCAAGGACAGCGCGATGGCGCGACGGTCGCTCCTCCACGCCGTCGCCAGGCCGCGCCTCGCCTCTTCTCCGACGCCGAGGAACGCCGCGCAGGCCAGCAGCGCGCATCCGCCGACCAGCGGCTCGTACCCCAGGGCCAGGGCGAGAGCGAAGACGCACGCCCTCCAGGGTGGCGGCGCCCCCACGTCGCCGGCCCGCGCCAGGGAGGCCAGGGGCAGCAGCGCCAGCAGCGCGCCGGTGGCCGAGCCCCCCACCGCCGCGGCCTCCATCTGCCACGCCGGCGCGCACACGGCGGCGAAGGCGGCGATGGCCGCCGTCAGCGCCCCGAGATGCGGCGCGTCGGCGCACGCGCGGGAGAGGCGCCGCGTCACCGCGTAGAGCGTCGCCCCCGCCGACGCGACGATCAGCGCCTCGCCGAGGGACGCGCGCGCCGCCCGCGTCCCCAGCGGGAGAGCCGCGAAGGCCGACGCGACGAGGACGTCGAGCGATCGCCAGGGCTGCGCCAGAAGACCCATGGCGCGCACCACCCCCCCGTCGTGCGCCGCGTCGGGGACGTTTCCCACGTGCGCCGCGGCCAGGCAGGCCGGCGCCAGCGCGGCGAGAAAGAGCATGGCGCGGTCCGTCGTTCTGCCCGCGGGGCCCGGCACGACGCGACGTTACCCTCTCCCCCGCGTCGTCGGCTACATTGCGTTCCCCCCATGGCCCGATTCATCGACGAGTTGAAGCGCACCCACGACTGCGGCGCCCTCCGCGCAGCCCAGGAGGGGGCGACGGTCGTCCTCTTCGGCTGGGTGGCCACCTACCGCGATCACGGGAGCTGCGTCTTCGTCGATCTGCGCGACCGCGAGGGGATGACGCAGATCGTGTTCGACCCCGAGCTCGGGGGTCACGGCGAGCTGCCGGCCAGGGCTCACGCCCTCGCGCGCGCTCTCCGCAGCGAGTGGGTCATCGGCGTGCGCGGCGTCGTGAAGAGCCGCGGCAGCAACCACAACCCCAAGCTCTCCACCGGCGAGGTCGAGGTGCACGCCGTGGAGGTCACGGTCTTCAACAAGAGCGACACGCCGCCCTTCGAGATCGCCGACGCCATCGACACCGGCGAAGAGAAGCGCCTCCAGTACCGCTACCTCGATCTGCGCCGGCCGCCGTTGCAGAAGGCCCTGCGCACCCGCCACCGCATCAACCAGGTGGTGCGCCGCTACTTCGACGAGCATGGGTTCCTCGAGCTCGAGACCCCCATCATGGTGAAGTACACGCCCGGCGGCGCGCGAAACTTCCTCGTCCCCTCGCGCATGCACGCGGGGAAGTTCTACGCGCTCGCCGAGAGCCCGCAGCTCTTCAAGCAGCTCTACATGGTGGCGGGCTTCGAGCGATACTTCCAGATCGTCAAGTGCTTCCGCGACGAGGCGCTGCGCCTCGACCGGCAGCCGGAGTTCACGCAGATCGACGTGGAGATGAGCTTCGTCAACCAGGACGACGTCTTCCGCGCCATCGAGGGGCTGGTCTTTCGCGTGTGGAGAGAGGTCCTCGGCGTGGACCTCCACGCGCTCTATCCGGGTGGTCGTTTCCCGCAGCTCCCCTTCGAGGAGTCGATGGGAAAGTACGGCAACGACAAGCCGGATCTCCGCTTCGGCCTGGCGCACACCGATCTCACCGACGTGGTGGTGGAGCACGGGGGCGGCGGCGTCCCTTTCTGGAAGCCCATCGCCGACAAGTTCATCAGCGGCCAGTACCGGCGCGACCTGCCGGCGGAGATCGTGAAGGCGCTGCGCATCCCGGCGGAGCTGGCCGGCACGCTCTCGCGCACCGAGGTCGACAAGCTGGAGGAGTTCGTGAAAGGCATGGGCGCCCGGGGTCTGGCGCGGGCGAAGATCGACGCGGAGGGCCACTGGGTGCAGTCGCCGCTGGCCAAGACGGTGACGCCGGAGATGCGCGCGGCGGTCAACGCGCGCACCGGGGCGAAAGACGGGGACCTTCTCTTCTTCCAGTTCGGGCGCGAGGCGGTGGTGCAGACGGTGATGGCCAACCTGCGCCTCCACCTGGCCAAGCGCTTCGCCCTCATCCCCGAGAGCGGGCACGGCGGGCACTGGAACTTCCTGTGGGTGGTGAACCCTCCGCTCTTCGAGTACGACGACGAGTCGAAGAGGTGGGTCGCCGCCCATCACGCCTTCACCCGCCCGCACGACGACTGCGTGGCGCTGCTCGACACCGATCCCGGCAAGGTGCTGTGCTGGCGCTACGACCTGGTCCTGAACGGCTTCGAGATCGGCGGCGGGAGCATCCGTCTCCACGATCCGGAGGTGCAGGCCAAGGTGTTCCGCTCGCTGGGCATCTCCGACGAGGAGGCCAAGAGCAAGTTCGGCTTCCTCCTCGAGGCGCTGCACCTGGGGGCTCCGCCGCACGGCGGGATCGCCATCGGCATGGACCGCCTGGCCATGCTGCTCTCCGGCGCGGAGAGCCTGCGCGACGTCATCCCTTTCCCCAAGACGCAGAAGGGCACCGATCTGATGACCGACGCCCCGAGCGGCGTCTCGCCGGAGCAGCTGGTGGAGCTTCACGTGCGCGTCGCCGAGTCCTGAGCGAGGCCCTAGCTAGCCCCCCACCGGGCTGCGCCCGACGCGCAAAT
>Ga0302184_10002989_pt1 | contig 10597 bp, 9 predicted proteins | sample I_Palsa_N3_3_FD_200233 | JGI IMG/M metagenome (GOLD analysis project Ga0302184, IMG submission 200233) | Peat permafrost microbial communities from Stordalen Mire near Abisko, Sweden - I_Palsa_N3_3 | ecosystem: Environmental > Terrestrial > Soil > Palsa > Peat permafrost | place: Sweden: Abisko...
GTCGACACTCAGTTCGTCGGTACCCCGGGCCAGGTCGCGGACCAGCTGGAACGCCTCCGCGACGCCACCGAGGCCGACGAACTGATCATCACGACCATCACCCATGACCACGCCGACCGGGTCCGTTCCTACCAGCTACTCGCCGAGGAATGGGCCCGACGATGACCCCGTGCCAGCACGTCAGCTCGGGTCACGTGTCAGCCTTCCCGGCAGCTGCGACAATTGCATAGAAATTGCTAGCTGCCGGGTAAGAGTCATCTCGAATAGTGAAACCTGCCGCGCGAATAGCATCGATTAGGTCGTCGTGACGGAAAGGAACAAAGTCGATTACATGCCGACGATAGCTGGTTCGCCCCGCGGAGTCTTCGAAGAGCAGCACGATCTCCGCAGTGCACGGCGATTCAAAATCATCAGGGATCGTCCAAATGTAAAGAGAGCTGCAGCGCAGTCCTTTTCGCTCAATCACCTGCCGTGCCGGAACGATCCGCGGCCGGGATTCATACAACAACTCCCAGTTCCTGGAGTCGACGATCAGCGTACCTGCCGGGGAAAGCACCTTCTTCATGCCCTCAAGAGCTGCGACCATATTAGTTCTGGTTTCCGTGTGCACGATGGAATTGCCAAGGCAGAGTACTAGTTCGAAGGGACCGGGGATGCGATTGGGCAGCTCTTGCCACTTCGACTGAGATACTGTCATCGCAATGCCGTACTGCTCGGATCGCCGGCGGGTTTCGGCGACCATGGCCTGGCTACCATCAGAGGCAGTGACCACCAAGCCCCGACGGGAAAGTGCCATCGCGTCTGCGCCGATTCCACAGGCGCAATCGAGCACTGGACTTCCCGGGCCGAGGGTCTCGATCGCTGCCTCGAGGAGGGCTTGACTCCCCGGCGAAGTAGCGCCGAAGCGGCCTACCCTGCCGACAGTTTCATCTGGGAAGAGCCACTCATAGTCATGCGCAAGGTCACCGTAGAAGTCGTCCATGCCGGTAGCTTGGCACAGGAGACGAAGTCGAACAAATGCTCGACGGCGTGCTTGATCGCCTCGCGGGCCAGGTCGTGCCGGTAGACCAGCGCCTTCACGTCTAGCGTCCGCGCACTCTGGGAGCCTAAAATCCACATTGTCCGATATACTGCGACACGGCTATCTTCTGACTTCGGGGTGGAAATGGGGCTCGTCGCGGGACTTCAGCCGGAGGACCCTCGCGAGATCGGGCCCTACCGGCTCCTGGGGAAGCTGGGCTCCGGTGGTATGGGGCACGTGTTCCTTGGCATGTCCGCGGGCGGCAGGCCGATCGCGGTCAAGGTAATCCGCGAAGAACTCGCTGACGATCCCCAGTTCCGGACCCGGTTCCGGGGAGAGGTCGCCGCCGCCCGGAAGGTGAGCGGCCTGTTCACCGCGTATGTGGTCGACGCCGACCTGGACGGCACGGTCCCGTGGCTGGCCACTTCCTACGTCGCCGGGCCTTCGCTGACCGACGCGGTGCGTCAGCACGGGCCGCTGCCGACACCTACCTTGCTGGCCCTGGCGGCGGGTCTGGCGGAGGGCTTGAACGCTATTCACGCCGCGGGGGTCGTGCACCGTGATTTGAAGCCCTCGAACGTGCTGCTGGCCGAAGACGGGCCGCGGGTCATCGACTTCGGGATTTCCGAGGCCGCTGAGGCGAGCGTGCTCACCGGTGCCAACGTGGTGATCGGCTCACCGGGTTTCCTGTCCCCCGAGCAGATTCTCGGTCAGCACGTCGGGCCGCCGAGCGACATCTTCAGCCTGGGTGCGGTCCTCACCTTCGCCGGCACGGGCGAGGGCCCGTTCGGTTCGGGGCCGAACGACACGCTGCTTTACCGGCTGGTCCACAGCCCGGCCAGCCTCGATCTACTGCCGGAGGAGATCCGGCCGCTGGTGGCCAGCTGCCTGGCCAAGCTCCCGGGCGACCGGCCTACCGCACTCGAGCTGCTGGCCGACGTGGACGCCATTCAGCCCGCGAGGGGCTGGCTATCCGAATCGATTATCTACGGGTCCGCGGGCGATCAGCCGGCCGACCAGCTCGATTCCCCGACAGGGAAACTCTTCCGGTTCGCCGGCTCTGTCGCCGGGCCGCCCGCCGAAGTAGGCGGCGTGGCCGCGGCGAGCGGCGTGGCCGCGGTAGGTGGCGCGGGCCGACGTGCCCGCCGCCGTCTCTCCCGGCCGCTGGCATCGGCATGTATCACCGGCGGGCTCGTCGCGGCCTGCGTCGCGGCCGTCTTCGCCCTGACCGGCGCCGGCCCCAAGCCGCTGGCTCCGCAGGCTCAGCCGCAGGCCAGAGCGGTGTTGAGCACGCCGTCTTCGGCATCGCACGTATCGGTGACTCCGAGCGCGCTGCCATCAAGGACCCCGACCGTACCAGCCTCCAATGCCTACCTGACCCCTTCGCTGTCGGAGTTCCTGACGACGCCCCCGGCTGGGACCGTGCTGCCGACCAAGTCTCCTTCGCCAGGCAAGTCTCCTTCGCCGAGCAAGTCTCCTTCGCCGAGCAAGGCCCCTAGCGCGTCCCCGTCCCCGTCCCCGTCAGGCTCTTCATCCGCGTCGCCGTCGCCGTCCCCCTCCCCGAGTCCGTCCCCGTCGCAGAGTGCCTCCCCGACCCCGACCCCGACCCCGAGCGCGTCGCTGACCCCGACCCCGACCCCGACCCCGACCCCGACCCCGAGTGCGTCGCCGGCTCCCTCAGACTCCGGCAGCGCGTCCCCGTCTGCATCGGTGTCGCCGAGCGCGTCAGCGTCCTGACCGCTGGATCGGGGCGAACGCGTTAAGCCGGGGATGAGCTCATCTTTGCGTCAGGTTCGTTCCGCGCGGACCAGCGTGTCGATGGCGGTCGCCGGGCTGCCGTCATGTTCGACGGCGCGCCGCACCCGGCCAGCCCGCACGATACGAAGTCCGCGTAGTTCGGCCGTGATCCCTTCCGGGGTGTACAGCACCTCCGGGTACCGCGGGCCGCCGACGCCCTCGGCGAGGTTGGTCAGGTCGTGGCCGACGACAAGCAGCGTCCCGCCCGGGGCCAGCGCAGTGGCCGCCCTGGCCAGCACCTTGGCCCGCAGCGCCGCGCCCACCTGGAAGTACGCCATCAGCACGAGATCGAAGGCCTCGCGGGCCGGGCGGTAATCGTCCAGGTCGGCGACCACCCAGTCCACCTGGCCGTCATCGACGCCGCGGGCGGCGCTCAGCTTGCGCGCCTTGTCCAGGCCAATCCGGGAGAAATCAACGGCGGTCACCTGCCAGCCGTGTTCGGCGAGCCAGACCGTGTGTCGTCCATGACCCGCCGCCAGGTCCAGGGCCCGGCCGGGCCGCAGGCCGGTGAGCTCCGCCGCCACGAACTGGCCGGGCCGTAGCGTGGGCTGGAATTCGATGCCCGCGTACTTCTCATCCCACCGGCGACAGTCCACCCGGTCACTCTTCCCGATGGCGCGCGCCGTCGGCAACCCCAAGGTCAGGAAACAGGCGCCCGTCGCCGTGTTGAAAAATAGATATCACTATGATAAGAATGTGTTATCAGGGTCAGTAACCGAAGGAGAGACCGTGAAAACACAGGCGGCGGTGCAGATATCGCACCTCAGCAAGGCTTACGGCAACGTCGCCGCGGTCGACGACGTGTCGCTCTCGGTCGCCGAGGGCGAGATCTTTGGCATCCTAGGACCAAACGGCGCGGGTAAGACGACCACGGTTGAGTGCGTGCTGGGACTCCGGACACCGGACACGGGATCGATCAGCGTCCTGGGTCTGGATCCGGTCCGGGACGCCGGCGAGCTGCACACGATCGTGGGTGCACAGCTCCAGGAGAGCGCGCTGCCGGCCAAGCTCAGGGTCGGGGAGATCCTGGCGGAGTACCGGTCCTTCTACACCGAACCGGCCGACGTCGGGGAATTGATCGACGGCCTGGGCCTGGCGGGCAAGGTCAAGGACTACTACCGGTCCCTGTCCGGCGGCCAGCGCCAGCGGCTGTCGATCGCGCTGGCCCTGATCGGGCGGCCTAAGGTCGCCGTGCTCGACGAGATGACATCGGGCCTCGACCCGCAGGCCCGGCGGGACACCTGGGACCTGATCGAGAGCGTGCGGGATCGCGGGGTCACGATCCTGCTGGTGACGCACTTCATGGACGAAGCCGAGCGGCTGTGCGACCGGGTGGCCCTGATTGACGCCGGGCGGGTCGTCGCGATCGACAGCCCGGTCGGCCTGGCCGCACGGGCCAGCGGCGGCAAGAGCATGCGGTTCGTGCCCTCGGCCCCCTTCGACGACCGCCTCCTGACCGAGCTGGCCGATGTAGGCACGGTTACCCGCAACGGCTCGCACGTCGTCGTCAGCGGAACCGGAGAGCTGGTCAACGCGGTAATCCTGACCTTGGCGACGGCGGGCGTGACCGCCCGTGACGTGCAGCTCGATACCTCGTCCCTGGAGGACGCATTCGTCAAGCTCACCGGACGGCATCTGCACGAGGAAGGAATCCCGGCATGAACACGCACACGTTGCCGCGGCCGAAGGCCCCGCACTCCACAACACTCCAGAAAGCCCAGCTCGAGAAGACACCGCTCGAGAAGACACCGCTCGAGAAGACACCGCTCGAGAAGACACCGCTCGAGAAGACACCGCTCGAGAAGACACTCTTCTCGAAGGCCCGGCTTACCAGGGCGCTGCTGCCGGAAACGGCACCGCGCGCCGCGTTCGGCCAGATCGTCCGCAACGAGGCCAGGCTCGCCTGGCGGCTGCCGGCCGGCCTGATCTTCGGCGTCGGGCTTCCGGTGCTGCTCCTGATCATCTTCAACGAGATACCCAGCTTCCATCAGGTTCAGGCCAGCCTTGGGGGGCTGACCGCGTTCGACGTCTACGTCCCGATCCTGATTGCCATGGTGATCGCGATAATCGCGCTCATCAGCCTGCCTGGCCCGCTGGTCACCTATCGCGACCAGGGGATCTTGCGTCGGCTCTCGACCACGCCTGTGCCGCCGTCCTGGGTGCTGGCCGTCCAGCTCGTCATCCAATTCTGCATCACCATCACCTCGCTGCTCATCCTCATCGTGGTAAGCATCACGGCCTTCGGGCTCGACGTACCGAAAAACCCCGGTGCCCTGGTGCTGGCGATCGTGCTGTCCATCGCCGCGATGTTCGCCATCGGGCTGTGCATCGCGGCGATAGCCCGAAGCGGGATCGCCGCCCGCGCCATCGGTGCCGCGGCGTTCTACCCCATGCTGTTCTTCTCCGGCATGTGGTTTCCGCGGGAACTCATGCCTGCCCTGCTCCAGAACATCAGCAACGTCACCCCGCTCGGGGCGGCGGTGGAAGCGATCCAGGACTCGATGCAGGGCCAGTTCCCGCCCGCGGAGCCACTGCTGGTGCTGGCCGGCTACGCGCTGGTCTTCGCCCTGATTGCCGGGCGCTTCTTCCGATGGGAATGAGAAGATCAGATCCGCTAACGCAGGAGGACCGATGAATACGCAGGTGTCAGCCGCTGCAGTCCCGAAGTTTCCGGCCCAGCCGGTGAGCGAGTACCAGGCCCGGTCCGTCGGCGGCTTGCCGGCCCTGGGGCTGGGGGTCGTAGCCGCGATCCTCGGCGTCGTACTGCTGGTCCTGCACGGCAGTGGCACCCGCGCGATAATCCTGAGCGTGGTGGGCGTGCTGTTGCTCATCGCGGCGGAACTCTGCTTCCACGGCCTGACGCCGGTCCAGAACGGCGAGGCCCGCGTGATCCAGCTGTTCGGCCGGTACCGGGGCACCATCCGCACGCCGGGGCTGCAATGGGTGAACCCGTTCACCCGGCGCCGCCGGGTGTCGACCAGGATCCGGAACCTCGAGACGTCGATGGTCAAGGTGAACGACGCCGACGGCAACCCGATAGAGATCGCCGCGGTGGTGGTCTGGCTGGTCGAGGACACCGGCAAGGCCATCTACGCGGTCGACGCCTTCGAGAAGTTCGTCGCCATCCAGGCCGAGACCGCCGTCCGGCACATTGCCTCCAGCTACGCCTACGAGGTCGGGGACGGCGACCGGCTGTCGCTGCGGGCCAACGCGGACGAGATCACGGCTCGCCTGTCGGCCGAGATCGCGGCCCGGGTGGTGTCGGCCGGCGTGCAGATCGTCGAGTCGCGGCTGACCCGGCTGTCCTACGCGGCCGAGATCGCGCAGGCAATGTTGCGGCGGCAGGCGGCGTCGGCCGTGGTCGGGGCCCGGCAGGTGATCGTCCAGGGGGCGGTCGGCATGGTCAAGCTGGCTCTGACCCAGCTCGAGCAGGAGGGGGTCGTCGAGCTCGACGAGGAGCGCAAGGCGGCGATGGTGTCCAACCTGCTCGTCGTGCTGTGCAGCGAGCAGGCGACCCAGCAGGTTGTCAACACCGGCTCGCTCTACCAGTGACAGCCGGCCCGGAGGCCTGGAATGGCTGAGCGCAAGGGCGTCCTGCTGCGGCTCGATCCCGCGGTCCACGACGCCCTCGCCCGGTGGGCCGCTGACGAGCTGCGCAGCACAAACGCCCAGATCGAGTTCCTGCTCCGCCGGGCGCTCGCGGAGACTGGCCGGCTGCCGGGCAACGCGGGCAGGATGCGCGGGCGCGGGCGGCCGCCGGCCAACCAAGGCCAAGGGGGGGAAGGGGGCCAAGCCGGGGAAGGGGGCCAAGCCGGCGAGGAGGTAACCGATTAAATAGTCGAAAGGCGTTACGTGGCGACGGCTCCGGTCGCGATGATTACTCCGATGTCCCCGCAGCCGCGTAGCCGCTGTTCGGCCAGGTCCGCGAAACCCTGATCGATTTCCGCGGCGAAGGCCCGGCGGCCTAGCGCGACGGCCGCCACCGACGCGGAACACAGGCCGCCGAACGGCTCCCACACCACGTCACCGGGCTCGGTCACCGCGGTGATCAGCCGGGCCATGAACTCCAGCGGCTTCTGGTTCAGGTGCGCCGAACTGGCGCCCGTCGGGTTGTGCACCCGCGGCGCGGCCCGCCGCAGGGTCCCCTTGAGCCGCTCCTCGTCGTGCAGCGGCCGCCGCGACCAGACGTTGCTCACTCCGTGGGCGTGCCGCCACCGATACCGCAGCGCGTCCCATTCCTTGGCGGTGACCGGCCGCTCGCCGTCGAGTGAGTAATACGGCCAGCCAGACGGCCGGCCGTGGGCGTTGGCGTAAGCGGCCAGGCGCTCGGTCATCTCCCCCGGCGGCCAGTACCAGAGCCAGTCCCTGGTGAGGTACTTACGGGTCGCGGCGTTCTTCACCCCGCAGGCCTCATTGGCCCGCTGCAGCGCCAGCCCGGACCTGGCCCATTCGTGCCGGATCCACTGCTTCACCGGCATCGTGCCGTCCGACCCGGTCACAGTGAACGTTCGCTGGTAGAACGCGCACACTTCGGTCACGACCGGGAACTGCCTGATGGTCCGGCTGTTCACGTTGCCCGCGATGTGGCCCAGGCCCTTATCCCAGACGATCAGCTGAACGTAATCCCAGCCGTGTTCGGCGAGCACCGGATGCACGCTGGCCCAGCCGATCTCGGTGTTCCAGAACCACAGCGTGCTGGCCGGCCCCGCCGCCGCCGACCAGGACTCGATGTGCGGGCGGTACCAGTGCGGGAGAGCGACCGGCCCGACGGTGTCGCCGTGGAATCCGCGCACGCCGTAGGCGCCGTCGCTGATAATCGTGGCGGGCGCAGGCCAGTTCCGGTAGGCGTCGAGCACATCCCCGCGAAATAGCTCAAACCCTCCCATGGGCTAGCACTCTATGACGTTGACGGCGAGGCCGCCACGGTCTCATGCCGTATCGAGCCGACGGCCCACCGGTGAACCGCGAGCTTGACCGACTGTCGGACCGGCCCTTACGATCACATCGTAGAACTTGGTCCCACAAAGTGGGATCTCAGCAGGCAGGAACGGAACGGGAAACAGAACCTGGGGATGAGCGAGCGCGGATGAGCAACCAGAACGGCACCCAGGCTGTGGACCGGGCCGCCCGGCTGCTCGCCGAGGTCGTGCACTCGGCCGACCCGATGACGTTCACCGAGCTGAGCGCGATCACCGGGCTGGCCAAATCGACCACGTCCCGGCTGCTGCTCGCGCTCGAGCGCAACGGACTGGTCCGGCGCGATGACCACGGCCGGTTCCTGCCCGGCGAGATGTTCGTCAGCTTCGCCTGGCGGGGCGGCGCTGAAGCCGGCCTGATCGCGGTGGCCCAGCCCTTCCTCGAGCGCCTCGGCAAGGCGACCGGAGAGACGATCAATCTCGGCGTGTCGAGCAACGGGATGGTCGAGCAGATCGCCCAGGTCGACAGCAAGTACCTGATCGGCGGCACCAACTGGGTCGGCATGTCCGTGCCGCTGCACTGCTCCGCGCTGGGCAAGGTGCTGCTGGCCTACGGGGCGGCCCAATTGCCGCCGGAGCAGCCGGGCCAGCCGGATAAGCCGGACAAGCTCGAACGGCGCACCGGCAAGACGATCACGACCGAGGCGGCGCTGCGGGCCGACCTGGCCGGCGTGCGCGCTCGCGGCTACGCGGTGACCGACGAGGAACTCGAACCTGGCCTGATCGCGGTGGCGGCGCCCATCTACGGCTACGACGGCAGAGTGGTCGCGGCGCTGTCGGTGTCGGGCCCGGCCAGCAGGCTGGCCAGAGACGGCCTGGCCGCCGCGGCCGGCCAGTGCGCCGAGGAGGCCGCGGGCCTGTCCGCGGTGCTCGGTTACCGGCAGCGAGCAGCCAGGCAGAACCGGAAGGCAGGCTGACCCCGTCCACCGAGGAGCTGCCCGGCAGCTTCCGGATTCGGCAAACGACTAATGGCAGGTTGTGCATGACTGAAATTCCAGGCCGGGCCGGCGCTGTCATCATCGGCGCGGGCATCGTCGGCAACAGCCTCGGGCACCATCTGGCGCAGCTCGGCTGGCGGGACCTCGTCCTGGTGGACAAGGGGCCGATGCCGAACCCGGGCGGCTCCACCGGTCACGCCTCCAACTTCATCTTCCCGATCGAGTACTCCAAGATGATGTTCGAGCTGACGGCGGACAGCACCGCGCAGTACAAAGACCTCGGGGTGTTCACCGAGAGCGGCGGGATCGAGGTGGCCCGCACCTCGATGCGGATGACCGAGCTGCGCAGGCGGTGCACCCAGGCCAAGGCGTGGGGCATCCCAGCCGAGCTGATCACGCCAGGCGAGGTGAACAAGCTGGTGCCCTACCTGGACGAATCGGTCATCCTCGGCGGTGCGCACTTCCCCACGGTGGGCGTGGTCGACTCGCTCCGGGCCGGCACGCTGATGCGGGAACGGGCCCAGCGGTCCGGCGCGCTCACCGTGCTGGCGGGCACCGAGGTCTACGGCATCACCGTGTCCGGGGGGCGAGTGCGTGCGGTGACGACAAGCACGGGCGAGATCGAGACGGACAGCGTGGTGATCTGCTGCGGGGTCTGGTCGCCGCGGATCGCCCGGATGGCCGGCGCTCGGCTGGCGCTCACCCCGACCGTGCACCAGATGATCAGCGTGGGCCCGATCGCGCTGTTCGCCGGCACGCCGGGGGAGATCTCCTACCCGATCGTCCGTGACGTGGACACCAACATGTACGAGCGCCAGCACGGCGGTGACATGGAGGTCGGCTCGTACGCGCACCGTCCCATCATCGTCCCGCCGGACGAGATCCCCTCCATCGAGAGGTCGGTGCTCTCGCCGACCGAGATGCCGTTCACCTCCGACGACTTCGACCCCCAGCTGGAGCAGGCGCTCGGGCTGATGCCCGAGCTGCTCGGCGACGAACGAGCCGGCATCAGGTACGCGATCAACGGCCTGATCTCGATGACCCCCGACGGGCACCCGATCCTCGGCGAGATGCCCGAAGCCAGGGGTTTGTGGTCGGCGGCGGCGAGCTGGATCAAGGAAGGCCCGGGCTGCGGGCGCGCGGTCGCCGAGCTCATGTCCGGCCAGGTGCCCACGGTCGACGTGCACGAGGCGGACGCGGCCCGGTTCTATCCGCACCAGCAAACCGTCGCGCACGTCCGGGGCCGGGCCCGGGAGGGCTTCAACAAGATGTACGGCATCGTGCACCCGGCCGAGCAGTGGGAGTCGGGGCGGCCTGTCCGGGTCAGCCCGGTGTACGAGCGGGAACGTGAGCTCGGCGCCGTGTTCTACGAGACGGCGGGCTGGGAGCGGCCGTTCTGGTACGGAGTGAACTCACGTCTGCTTGACCGCTACGCGGGGCGGCTGATGGAGCGATCGGCGGAATGGGAGTCACGCTGGTGGTCGCCGGTTATCAACGCCGAGCACCTGGCCATGCGGGACGCCTGCGCCCTGGTCGACCTGTCCGCCTTCGCCGTCTTCGAGGTATCCGGGCCCGCCGCACTCGACGTGGTGCAGGCACTGTCGGTCGCGCAGCTTGACGTGGCCGTCGGCCGCGTCGTGTACACCTCCTGGCTCGAAGAAAACGGCGGGTTCCGCGCCGACCTGACCGTCATGCGGCTGGCCGCGGACCGGTTCCGGGTGGTGACCGGCGGCGCGACCGGGAAGTCCGACGCTAAGTGGATCAGCGACCACCTGGGGAGCTCTGCTTACCTGGCCGACCTCACCTCGGCCTGGACGACGATCGGGCTGTGGGGCCCGCGGGCCAGGGACGTGCTGGCCGCGGTC
>Ga0302184_10002996_pt1 | contig 10584 bp, 17 predicted proteins | sample I_Palsa_N3_3_FD_200233 | JGI IMG/M metagenome (GOLD analysis project Ga0302184, IMG submission 200233) | Peat permafrost microbial communities from Stordalen Mire near Abisko, Sweden - I_Palsa_N3_3 | ecosystem: Environmental > Terrestrial > Soil > Palsa > Peat permafrost | place: Sweden...
GCGGGCTGCGGTCCCGCCGAAGGTCCGCAAGGAGCAGCAGAAAGCCGCTGCGACCCTGGCTGAACGGCTATGGCGCGCCGTGGCGGCCGGTGACCGCCACGCGATCAGGAGGATCCTTCACCCTGGCTCGCCGGCCGAGGCGCTCGACCGGGTTCTCGGCCCCGCCGCGTTCTGTCGTGTCCTCGGGATGCCCCCAGGCGAGGAACCGGAAAAGTTCCTCGCGGAGACAGACGGCGATGCCGTCACCGGGGCGCTGCTCGGCGTCGCCGGTACCGAGTGCCCTTATTACATCTACTGTCGGGACGGGCGGGCTGCCGAGGTGCTGCCCTTTCCCATCGGCCACGACGGAGCTTTCTGGGGGTTCTACTGGTGGGGCGAGCGCCCGGGCGCAAGATGGGATTCCGGGCCGATTGTCCCGGCCAAGGGCCTGGACCCGGTCGAAGGCGCGCTGGCCGTCACCGGTCCGGCGTGGAACGGCCTGCCGGTCGCGGGTCGCGCCCTGGCCGCGTGGGGACGGATCGCCGACCATCACGAGCGGCTGCTTTCTGCGCACCAGGCACGCCCGCTGGCCGCGGCCGTGAACCGCCTCGTCGCCTTCCGAGCCGGCGGGCGAACGACCTTCGCCGATGCAGCAACCCGTTTCCGGGTGCCGGAGCAGGACGTGCGCCGGGTCGACCGTGCCGTCCGCCCGCTGCTAGCTCTCGGCCCTGGTCAGCCCTGGTAGCGCGGTACCTGGTAGCTGCTACGAGCAGCCTCGTCATCAATCAGGCGCATGGGACGTCAGGATGCCTTGAACACCTCCCCAAGGTGCCATTCGAGGAAGTCACGCTGCGGCCGGTCCACCTTCCTGTCTGGCAGGGCTATAACTTCTCCTGCCTTGGCGTAGAAATGCTCGCCGTTGCCGAACTCTTCCCGTAGCCGCGGGCTGACCCGCAGCTGATATGAGGGATCGACCGCAAGGTAACCGCGGTCGAACATCGTGTGTACGTCCGACCTTAGGAGCAGGCCATTAAACCGTCGTCGGCCTGATCGGCAAGGACGGCCGCGAAGAAGAGGTCCCCTCCGGACGCTGGAGACCACCGCCGCAGCCCACGTCTCCGCGGAGACGCTGGCCGCGCGCTCGGCGGCATCCCTCCGCCACCACGCGGTTGATTCGGCCGACTCCAATTCTTCCAAGCGCTGCCACTCCTTGGCTGACACCAGCACGACAGACTGGTGATTAGCACGGACAACGGCAATGGGCCCACCGCCCGCCTCTACCTCGTCGGCGGCGGCGGCCAGCCGGTCAGCGTCGCTTGGCTGTTCCTTTGCTCACGCCATCCATTGTGGATGCCCATAGGTCGTGTCGGCTAGTAAACGACCACCAGGCAAGACGCCGACAGCCCGAGCCGCCTACACCCCGCTAGCCCAGCTGGTGCCGGCGTCAGGCGAAGGGGTTCTCGATTCGGACGCCGCGGATCACCTGGTCTGCGTTCAAGTCCTCGGATAGGACACGGGCACAGCCGGCCCGGCTGGCTGCCTCGATGATCAGGGCATCCCATAGAGAAAGCTGTACCAGGCGCGATGTGTCCACCGCAGCCAGCACTAGGGGGACATCCACGCCGATCACGGTTAGCTTCGCGATGCCGCGCACCGCCCTGGCCGCACGCTCCTCGCTGAGCGGGACCTTAAGCTTACGTGTGGTCACAACGTAGAACTCCTGGAGAACCTGCGTGCTCACGACGAGGTTCCCTGGCTGGGCGGCGATCAGTTCAACCGCGCGTTCGTGCTTCGCTTTTTCGGCAGAACTCTCGTCAACCGAGTACACGAGGACATTGCTGTCGAGGAATGTCCTATCGCTCATATAGCTCGTCCCGGGACCATGACCGGCCCTCTGCGCCGCTGCCTGCCCCAGCGCCCTTGGTGGCCGCGAAGAACTCTTCTATTCCCTCGGCCGCGGTGGAATGGCCGATCAGTTGCTCGAGGTAATCCCGCACCAAGGCGTTAACCGAGGTGCCCATCTCCAGTGCCCTGATGCGAGCCATCCTGAGAACGTCTTCATCGACGGTCAGCGTAAGGTTCGTCATTCCACGCCTCCAATCTACACATAATAAGTGTAACACGCATCCCGTGGCGCAGACTGCTTGTAGCGGCTGACATGCTGTGACGGCGTCGGGGACCCCGCCTTTGCTATTCACCGTGAGAAGTACCATCGTCCGTTCGGTATCAATGGAATGTCATTGGGCCAGAATGTCGGAAGGCCTGATTACTCTGGGTGCGGTGACCGGAACGCGCCGGTAGCGACGGAGGGCGGGCGATGACCGAAGTGGTCCAGGGCGAGCAATCGTCGCCGTTCGACGAGCCACCGGAGTTCGCGGCCGCGTCCTCATACCAGGTACGCGACGAGCTCGTGGAGCTGATCGAGCGGGACCTGCTGGGGCCGTAGGGCGGGGAGCTCGAGGTGCTCCCGCCGCGCTCGGCGGGGCCGGGGAGCGGTACCTGGTGGGGCGGCTCGGGCCCCGGCACGACCCCCAGTCCGGAACGGACGTGACCGGGGGCGCAGTGGACACCGAGATCGCAGCCGGCGGGGACGGCGCCGACGGGGAGCTGCCCGAGCTGCTGACGATGCAGAACGCGAGGCAGATGTGGGCCTCGTCGATGGGGTTGTCGTGCGTGGTGGCAATTAGAGGGACGCTCAGGCCATGAACCAAGGTGGCCGTGGTTTCTCCGCTCCGATTACTAGCACGTTCCCGGTGGCGACGCCCTGCCGCCCGCTAGGCTCGCTCCATGTCTGCGGTTAGGCGAGAATCAACGGGTCCTTCCAGGCCTGACTTCGCGGCGTTGTTCACTGTGCGCGAGTGCGACTGCGGGCGGGAGAACTGCGAGATCTGCGAGGGCTGGCAGCTCACCCCGCGAACGGCCGACATGCTGCACACGGCGCTCAAGATCATGGCCGACCAAGCCTTCGACGACATCGAGGAGCATGGCAGCGAGCCGGTTGAGAGGGAAGACGGAGGGGATTGGCTATTCTTCGACAGCCTCCCCCGTATCACCTGGAACCAGGATTCGGGCTGGCGGAGGCAGGTGGCTCGGGCCTGCGACGACCTCGCGGGCGATCTTATCCGCGGGGACTGTCCGGTGCCGCGGAACAATGCGGAGGAGATCGTCCTTCACCTACCGGAACGCCCGTAGTATTGGGAAATTGAAAACCCTGCCGCAGCCTTTGCGCACAATGCGGTCGTCGGCGGAACGCCCGGGTACCGGGAGCTCGTGCCCGATCCGAAGGTTCCCGGATCCTGCTCGTCGGACTCGACACGCTCTACGGCCCAACCTGATGGCTGATGGTCGCCGAGTACGGGTGGAATGTCAGATCAGCGGCCCGTCACGGCCGCCCGGACCCGGGTCGCGATCATCTCGGTCAGGGCCTTCGTCTGCGACGCGGCTGTCATGGCCTCCGTCGGCGTTGTCCGTCCCATGCACACCGACCAGGCGCGGAGGATGAGCGGACGGGTCCGGGCGACCGCCCCTAGGCGGTCGAGTTCCTCTGCTTCCAGCGTGACGTGCTCGCGGTAGCCGAGCGGCACCGCACCCGCCCGGCGTCGCGACCACGTTCGCCAGGACGAAATCCGGGTGGATGAGCCCCTCGGGCAGTCCCTCCGCCGCGTCCAGCGCGGCGACCTCTGCCCGGAGCGCGTCGAAGGCCGCACGCTCGGCATCGGGAATCAGGGGCGCGGTCTCGGCGAGCATCTGGCTGGCGGTCGCGATCTCCGCCGACGGCAGCCCGTCGGCGAGGTGATGCCAGGCACCGCCCGGCCTCACGACCGCCCAATTACCACGGCTCGGCTGACCGGCCGGCGTCGCCAGCTAGAAGACCCGAGACGCCGCGCAGATCTCCAGGTGAAGGGTGCCCTGGCTGCCTGGATGGCGGGCGGCGAGGGTGATCCGGTAGACGTCGGGACCCCAGGTCGCGGCTAGGCGGGGATCATCGACGGGACGTTCCTCGATGCCAGCGGCGAAGTCCGCATGCGGGTAGTCAATGGCCAGGTCGTCGTCATCGGCAGGAATGATCAGCCGACCCTCGGCCACCAGGCGCGGTTCACGTGCCGCGATCAGGTACACCACCGTTCGTTCCGGACCATGGTCTATATCCCATGCGTCCTCGATGAGGATTCTGGCGCCGCCTGCACTGCCGCCGCCTGCACTGCCGCTGCCTGCACGGGCGCGGTCCAGGCGGATCCTCCGGCGCCACGAGCGGATCCCGGCCTCGGGCGGGTAGGCCCCGGCCAGGTCGAGCGACAATTCGGCAGCGTCGGCGCAGAGCAGGCCCTGGACCCGGCGGGCCGCGTACTGGTGGCCGGGGGCCTGGGGCACGCCGTCGACTTCGGGGACGTTGTGCCAGGAGCTCTGCATGGTCCAGATCTGGTACCGCTCCGGCCCGAAGGTCTGCCGGGTGTAGACACCGACGCCCACGTCGATCAGCGGCGGGCGGCCGTCCAGGGCGACGATGAAGGAGCCGACGTCGTTGTGGTTGTGGCTCTCGGCGTTGTGACCTGCCTTGGCGGCCAGGAACAGTCCGGCCCCGCTGCCCGCCCGCGACCTGGCCGTGAGCACGCCGGTCGCGGAGAGCCACGCCTGCGCGGGCATCGGGAACGGGCGCGGCGGCGAGTCCGCCCACTCACGGTCGAACATCGCGCTGAGCGTCCGGGCCACCGAACCGTTCCAGCCGCTCACCGCCTGCTGATCGCGATGATCTCCGAGTCCAGCCTCTACATAGTCCGCGCCGACGACCGCTCCGTCGCCCGCGACGCGATAGGCACGGTCCTGGACCGTCTCCTGGACGGCCTAGACGTATCCTCCGGGCGCTAGCCGAACCCGCTTCAGGCTGTGGAACGATAAAGATCATGACCGTCGCGCTGACACCAGATGAGCTGTTGACCACGACCCGGTCGGTGCGAAAGCGCCTCGACCTCACCCGGCCGGTCCCGCTGGACTTGGTCCTGGAGTGCCTGGAGCTTGCGCTCCAGGCACCGAGCGGGAGCAACCGGCAGGGCTGGCACTGGCTTGTGGTGACCGACCTCCAGACGCGGGCCCGGATCGGCGAGCTGTACCGGCGCGGCGCTCCACGGAGAGGTACCTGGCGGCTTCGGATTCCGCTGCCAGTCCCGGCCGTTCCGGTCCGGCGGATTCAGACGTGCAGCGGCGGGTGAGGGATAGCGCCGCTATCTCGGCCAGCACATGGGCGAGGTTCCTGTGCACGTGATCCCGTGCATCCGGCTGGACACTCCATGGCCGCCGGGAGAAACGCAGGCCGGGCTGTGGGGGTCGCTGCTGCCCGCGGCGTGGAGCTACATGCTCGCCTGCCGGGCCCGTGGACTCGGCACCGCCTGGACCACGCTTCACCTCGTTTACGAGCAGCAGGTCGCTGAACTGCTCGGGCTGCCCGGCGACATCCGGAAGGGAGCGCTCATCCCGACCGCCTACTACACCGGCCAGACGTTCCGCACCGCGTCGCGCCGCCCGCTCGAGCAAGTCCTCCACGTGAATCACTGGTGAACCGCGCCGGCACCTGGCACTACCAGGCGAGCTCGTCGCCGTTCTCCTGGAAGGTGCTGGTGGGGCCGTCCTCGCCGATGGTCGCCATGCGCACGATGACCTCGGCGCCCTTCTCGACCGGCTGCCCAGCCCCGCTGGCGGGAGTGAGATCGGTAGCGGTGAAGCCGGGCTCGACCGCGTTGAACTTGATGTCTGGCAGCGCCTTGGCGTACTGGACCGTGAGCATCGAGACGGCGGCCTTGCTCGCGCCGTAGATGATGGCGGGATAGTGGAATTGGCGCCGCTCGGGATTGGTGACGGCCCAGAACGAGCCGAGCGCGCTGGAGACGTTGACCACGACAGGGTTCTCGGATTTGCGCAGCAGCGGCAGCGCGGCCTGGGTGACACGGATGATACCGACCGCGTTGGTGTCGAATACCATCAGCGCGACCGGGCCGTTGACGGCGTCGGCTGTAGCGCTAATGCCGGCGTTGTTGACGAGGACGTCCAGGTGGCCTTCGCGTTCGCCGATCACGCCCAGGGCAGTCTCCACGGACGCGTCGTCGGTCACGTCGAGCTGCACGAACCGGGCGCCGAGCCCGGTGGCGGCCGCCTCCCCTCGCTCGATGCTGCGCGCCCCGATGTAGACGGTGCGCCCCAGCTCGATCAGCCGGCGGGCGGTCTCGTGGCCGAGTCCCTTGTTGGCCCCGGTGATGAGCGTCACGGTCATGTCTGGTACTCCCTCGGCTCGTGTCGTGCATCGTTCGCGAGCCACCGGTGCGGTCAATCGCGACGGTGCAAGCGCGTGTTGACCACTTTTCGCCACCGGGGGTGAAACAGCCAGGGCCCTGACGATCCTGGGAGTGACAGGGACAGGCTGGCCACGATTCACGCCGGTAGGCTGGTCGACGTGAGCGAGGATGACCTGCTAGGCGACTACCTGCGAGCTCGGCGTGAGCTCGTCCAGCCCGGCAGCGTGGGCCTCCCGGCCAGTGGCAACCGGCGCGTCAACGGTTTGCGGCGCGAGGAGGTCGCCATGCTCGCCGGCATCAGCTCCGACTACTACCTGCGACTCGAGCAGGGCCGCGACCACAATCCATCGATCCAGGTCCTCGAGGCCCTCGCCCGTGTCCTGCAGCTCGACCAGGCAGCGACCGATTACCTCCTCGGTCTGGCCGCGCCTCAGCCCCGTCAGCGGCGCCGCCGTCCCAAGCGCGAGTCAGTGCCAACCGGTATCCGGCAGTTGCTCGATGTCATCGGCCTGCCTGCGTTTGTCGAGGGCCGGTACTTCGACGTCCTCGCCGCCAACAATCTCGCCTACGCCCTGTCACCCAACCTGCAAGGCGGCAAGAACCGGCTCCGCTCCGTGTTCCTCGACCCCGCCGAAAAGGCGCTCTACCCGGACTGGGACCAAGCCACCGCCGGGCTGGTCGCCGGATTTCGTCAATCCGTAGGCAGCGTCGACGACCCGGGGTTCGTCCAGCTAGTCGGTGAGCTCTCGCTGTCGAGCGAACGATTCCGGCGGCTCTGGGCGCGCCACGACGTCCTCTCATTCGAGGGGGCGCCGGTTCGCCTTGACCACCCTCAAGTAGGCGAGCTCAGGCTCGGCCGGGAGAAACTCGCAATCACCGGAACCGAAGGTCAGCTGCTCGTCATCTACCACGCCCAACCCGGCACCAGCAGCGCCGAAAAGCTGGCTTTGCTCGCCTCGCTGGCCAAAACCGCTGCCCTTGATGAGTTCATCGCCGGCTACGAGGCCGAACACGGCGAGATCACCGACGACGAGATGCGCTTACCCCCGTCTAGGCGATCCAGTCGGGCCAGCTCGGCTGACCGGTCGGCGTCGCGAGCTAGAAGACCGGAGACGGATCGCCCGCCGCACCGATCTTCAGCTGAAGGGTGCCCTGGGCCCTGGTCAGCCCTGGTACGAAGTATCAGTACATAACCTTGACGACAAGCGGCTCGCCGTATTTTCTCTGGCCTGAACGAGCCGTTGTTCCCCGCCGTCACAACCATTGTCCTGGACCTTCCGAAGGCGCCGTAGACAAGCTCCTAGCTCTTACCGATCGCGCGTCATAGCCGCCATAAAATGGCAACGTGTTGCCATTTTATTAATTCAGTTGCGCCACCGGGATGCTTGCCCGCCGAAGCCACCCGCCGGATCGAGCAATTGCGCGGCCGGATCATCGACAACGCGCGTTACCAGGACGGCGAGGAACCGGCTGAGGACGCAGCAAGCCTGCTGGCGCAGACCGGCGAAGCGTGCGCGGAGCTGGAGTCGTTGATCCGGCGGATCAACCGGACTAACGCAGTGGTGCGGCTGGGCGTGGGGACCATAACGGACGCGATTGCCCGCAGGGACATGCTGAAGCTGCGGCACAGCGTTATCACGGCGGCGGCGGACGCCGCCGCCGGACGCGAGCGCGGCTGGAGCCGTCACCTGCGCTCTGAGCTCACGTTCATCTCTGCGCTGCCGGTCGCCGATTTGCGCGCGCAGGCCGACGATGTGGCGCGGCGCCTCCGGGAACTGGACACCGACATTCAGCGCACCAACTGGGAGGCCGACCTTCTGGACGAATAAATAACGGCAGGAGCAGGTAGCCATTCAGGAAGCGAGCACCAGCCGAACCGGCGGTTTACCGGTTACCTTCGAAACGGATCGCGCGAAGGGCAGCGCACTTGCACGGTGCAGCCCAGCACCCCGCACAGGTAACGGTCCACGGCGAACGAGTCATCACCACGTGCTGATCCTGCATGGCGAGGGTGGGGAAGGAGCTTCCTGGAGACGTTGACCACAACAGAGTTCTCGGATCTGCGCAGCAGCGGCAGTGCCGTGCATCCCGGGTTCTGAGCGCACGGGGCCTCCCGTCCCTCCTATGGTACGAAGGTGGGATAGATGTACCATGAATGTATGACTGGTAAGAGGCGCTTGTCCGCGACAGTGGACGCTGAGCTGGTCGAGGCGAGTCAGGCCGCCGTCGCGGCCGGTAGCGCCGAGAGCGTCAGCGCCTGGGTGAATGACGCACTGCGCCTGAAAATGGAGCAGGACCGCAGGCTCCGGGCCCTTGATGAGTTCATCGCCGGCTACGAGGCCGAACACGGCGAGATCACCGACGACGAGATGGCCGCGGCGGTAAGAGGTGCCCGGGAGCGAGCTATTGTCGTCCGCGGTGACCCGGGTGGCGCTCGCGGCCAGGGGGCTGCCTGATGCTGGTTCTGGATGCAGGGGCGTTTCTCGCGGTTGAGCGCGGGGACCGTGAAGTCGTAGCACTGGTGAAACGTGAGCGGCTGTTCGGGCGCGCGCCGGTCACTAACGGTGGGGTCATCGGCCAGGTGTGGCGCGGCGGTAACGGGAGGCAGGTCCCGGTCGCCCGGCTGCTAGCCGGGGTTCACGTCGCCCCGCTCGATGATCCGCTTGGGCGCCGCGCCGGGACGTTGCTGGCGCGCAGCGGACGCTCGGACGCAATCGACGCGGCGGTCATATGCCTAGCGGGCGACGGGGATGACATCCTGACTTCAGACCCGGAAGACCTCCGGGTCCTCGCGCAGGCCGCCGGGATCCACGTGGAGCTTATCCCCGTCTAGGCCGCCGGTCACGCCCGCGAGGATCATCGGTTCGGATGCTGGAGGTCCACCGGCGGCAGATCCTGCACCTGCTGCTTGGTGATGTTGAGCCGGATGCCGTCGTCGTTGACCTCGGTCACGGCGCCAATCGGGATAGCCACTTCCTTGCGCCCCCACACGTGCCCCTCTTGCAGGAGCACGTGGGTCACGTGGTGGCTGTCGGGGTCTATGACCAGCCCTTGGACTCGCCCGATGGGGCCGTCGGTGGCATGGACATGCTCACCGCGGCGTACCTCTACCTCGTTCAGCGGGACGGCGTCGATGGTGACAGCCAACGGGACGGAAGCCCCGTCCATTCCCCTGCCGTAGTAAGGCATGAAGAGCATCTGTCCCGGATCATAGCCCGGGTATTCGGGGCTGCCCGGCAAGAACTGCGTCTCCTCGGCGAGATCGAGCTCCCCGAACTCCGCCAGCGTGCAGCGGAGCCGGATCTCGCCCGTCCCGGCGTCGACAAGGTCGAGAGGCACAAGCCGGCCGGGGCCGCGCCAGAGCTTCGGTTCGACCACGAGATGGGTGATCGCACGAGCAACCGGGTCAACGACCACGCGGGTCACCTTGCCGCAGCTTCCATCGGTACAGCTGGCGTCGGCTCCGATCGTGAACGTCGTCTCACCCATAGCCACCTCCTGGTTCCTAGCGGTGCCCGGCAACTCCGAGAACGGCCGCCGGCCTTTTGACGGCCCCGACCCATCGCGGAACGTGCCAACAGGGTCTCCTCGCACAGTAGCCACACGCCGTCGATGATCGTCGATCCGTTCCCGCGTCGGCCCGGCCAGGGCCGCGACCAGGACCGCGGCGGCCAGCCGGGTGCGGCGGGCGAAGTAGGGCCGTTCGTAGGCCCGGCGGTCGCAGCCGCGCCGCCAGCCGTTCGGGGGAGAAGCAGGCCGCGAGGACCCCTGAGGACATATCGCCGGAGCTCAGGTCTGGGCCTCAGCGGGTTTCGCCGCCGCTGCGGCTGCTGTTGAGGAGTTATTCGACCGCGCCGAGGCCTTGCGGTTTCTTGTCCTCGCCGGCTTCCGCGGTTCTTCGATCAGCTTGACGACGATGTCGGGGCCGTCGGTTTCGACGATCTGGACTCGGTGCGGAAGCATGGCCAGGAACGCCCGGAAGCTCCGGCACCCGTAGTTGTGCTCGTCGAAGGCCGCGTCCAGCGCCAGCATCTTGCTCTTGAGGCCGCCGGCCGTCAGCGTCTCGGCGTTGGACTCCTCGAAGGCCCGGACCAGCAGCTGCTCCGCCTCACCGATGTCGAACGCGGCATTCACCGCGGGCCGCACGTCCGGCTCGACCTCGGCGACCAGCGTGCCCCAGTACTTGTACTCCGAGCAGACGGAAACAAGCTTGCGGCTGGCGTTGGCTTCCGTGCCGACGCCCACCACCCACTTGCCGAACTCCCGCAGCCGCTGCACCAGAGGCGAGTAGTCCCCGTCCCCGCTCACCAGCACGAACACA
>Ga0302184_10002998_pt1 | contig 10576 bp, 9 predicted proteins | sample I_Palsa_N3_3_FD_200233 | JGI IMG/M metagenome (GOLD analysis project Ga0302184, IMG submission 200233) | Peat permafrost microbial communities from Stordalen Mire near Abisko, Sweden - I_Palsa_N3_3 | ecosystem: Environmental > Terrestrial > Soil > Palsa > Peat permafrost | place: Sweden: Abisko...
GGCTGCGCGCCGACCTCGAGTCCGGTGCGTGGGACGACCGCCACGGCGACCTGCGCCGGCTCGGCGCCTACGACGCCGGCCTGCGCCTCGTCGTCTCGCCCGGCTGACTCGCCCTGCTCGCCCTGCTCGCCCTGCGCAACCGGCGCAACCTGCTCAACCGGCGCAACACGTCGCGGCACTGCCCTTGCAAGCCGATCCCGCCCACCTGCCGCAGAACCGCGGCCAACCGGCGCGACACGTCGCGGCACAGCCCTCGCAAGCCGATCCCGCCCACCTGCCGCAGAACCGCGGCCAACCGGCGCGAGACGTCGCGGCACAGCCCTCGCAAGCCGATCCCGCCCTGCGCGTGTGACATATCACCCATGGCAGGCCGATTCCTGTTGAGGAGGGTGAAAAGGGCGGCCCTGCCGCCTATAGCACCCATGGCCTCAACGACCGGCGAAGCGCGGGTGTTTAAGCACGCGTGGCCGGACCGGGAAATCGCAGCGATCGCCGGCGGACAGCGCGGCCTCATCACCACCGAGCAACTGCGTCGGCTCGGAGTCTCGCGTCGATCGATCACCGACGCAGCCGCTCGCGGCCGCCTGCATCGGGTCCACACCGGCGTCTATTCGCTGGTGCCGGCCACGGCACTACCGCCGCTGGCCGATGAGCAGGCAGCGCTGCTGGCATGCGGGCCGCGGGCGCTGATCAGCCATGTGTCGGCGCTGTCGCTGTGGGGGCTGATCCCGCCGCGCGCACCCGGCACCCCGGTCGAGCTGACCGTCGTCGGCACCGAGCGTGGCAAGCACCGCGCACAGATCCGTGCGCATCGTCGCGGCCGACTCAGCCGCGCCGAGGTCCGCCGCTACCAGGGGCTGCCGGTCACCTCGCCGGCGCTGACGCTGCTTGACGCGCTGCCGTTCGTGTCCCCCCGGGACACAGAGCAGGCGCTCGACCGCGCCCTCACCCAACACCGAACAAGCCCGACGGCGATTCGTGCGACGCTCGCTCGCCATCCCACCCAGCGCGGCGTGGGACGGCTGAAGCAGCTGCTGGACCCGACCAGACCGTCGTCGATGACCCAGTCGGCCGCCCAGGAGCGCCTGCTCGGGCTGGTGCGCCGGACAGGCCTGCCGTCGCCTGAGACCGAGCAGTGGCTCGGCCCCTACCGAGTCGATCTGTTGTGGCGGGAGCAGCGGCTCGTGGTCGAGTTCGACGGCTGGGACCCACACGGCGGCCGTCGTGCATTCGACTACGACAGACGCCGAGACAACTGGATGACGACACGTGGTTGGCGCGTGCTGCGTGTCACCTGGACCCAGCTGATCGACGAGCCCGAGCAGGTGCTCGTCTGGATAGCGACCGAGCTGGCCCCCGCCCGGTCTGCGCACTGACTGCACCGACCGAGCTTGCCCCCGCCCGGTCTGCGGCCTGACCGAACGGACCGAACGGACCCAGCTGACCGAACGGACCCAGCTGACCGAACGGACCCAGCTGACCGAACGGACCCAGCTGACCGAACGGACCCAGCTGACCGGCAAGCTGGCCACTCAGCCGGCGAGCGAGACGGCGGTGTTGTGGTAAGGCCGGTACGGCCGGCACGGCTCCCCCCGCAGACCCGGGCACGGCGGCAGGCCCGTCGGCACCCGCACGCCGGGGACGATCGGCAGGATCAGGCGCGAGGGCATCGCGCGTGAGTGGCCGATCCAGACCTTGGCCGGCCGCGACGGGCTGGTCTGCGCGAACGCCCAGATCGGCTGGTCGCCGCCAGGCGCCGAGATCGTCAGACGGATCCGTGAACCGCGCCGGTAGGCGTGCCCCTCGTAGTAGAGCGGGATCGTCACCTCGGAGTAGCGCCCGGCGGGCAGCGGCCGGACGTCCTGCGCCTCGAACGTGGGCACCGGCTCGAGCAGTGTGCTCTGCGACGGGTCGAGTTGGCGCTCGTCGGCGCGCAGCCAGCCGCTCTGCACGAACGTCTCGTTGCCGTCGGGTCGGACCTCCGAGATCGTCGCCTGCAGATCGACGCTCGGCGCCGACGCCTTGACCCACACGTCCACCGCCCCGGCTCCGATCGCGACGAGGTTGGAGCGCAGCGGCGCACTCAGGTAGGAGGCGGCGGTGCCAGCCGGGTTGTATGTCCACCGGTAGTCGGGTGACGCGGTCCAGAGGCCGCCGGGACCGTTTTCGGCCTGCGAGGGCTTGGCGAGATCGGTCGCCGCACGCGCCCGCGGGTTCCAGTTGAACCGGTCCGCCCCGCCGCGTGAGGGCGGCGCCTCGGCCATCGAGCCACCCATCCCCAGATACCAGGAGCGCGCTTGCGTGCCCGGCACCGGGAACGACCTGAAGCCGGCCTGGAACGCCGGGTAGGGATCACCGGGCCGGCCGTCGCCAAGCGGACCGGCGCCGCCGCCGTTGTCGAACAGCACCCGGACCTCGGGCTCGGCGTCGAATTTCTCAAGCGCCGCGCGGTAGGACGACAGCCCCTGGACCGGGTCAGGCGGCAGCGTGATCCCGGAGATGTCCATCTCGGCCTTGTACAGGACGCTGCCGATCTCCGAACGCAGCGCCGGCGACAGCACCGGCGGCGCGATGTGCTCCACGTACAGGTCGTAGAAGTCGACCAGCCGCGTCAGCGTGTCGGGGTCCAGCGAGTCGATGTGGGCGCCGTTGGTGAACGTGAACCACTTGCGCCGCGTCCCGGTCATCTGCTGCGCCAGATCCGGGCAGTGCCCGCCGGTCTGCTCGTCGGTGAACTGGCAGACGACGAATGCCGGCGCCTTGATCTTGTGCACGAACGTAATCGGATCGAGCGGGTCGGCGATCGCGGGCACGATATGGGCGTTGCGGTGGATCTCGGCGACGAGGTTCGTTGCCTCGCCGTGCAACGCCTGGTTGCGGCGGCAGGTCTGATCGCCCGCCCGGATTCGCTGGTAGGCCCACGCCTGGCCGCCGGTCGGCGATGCCGGGAGCGCGTCGTGGACACGCTGTTCTCCCCAGCTCAGCGCGAACCCGGTGTTGAGGATGCCGCCGGGGTACAGCGTCGTCTGGGTCGAGTCGAGCACCGACAGCGGCGCGATCGCCTCGAGCGCCGGCGGATCGGTCGCCGCGGTGAACAGCTGGCTGATGCCGCCGTAGGAGATCCCGAGCATGCCGACCTTGTGCCCCAGCACCCACGGCTGATGCGCGATCGTCTCGACGACGTCGTAGCCGTCCAGCGACTGCAGCCGCTCGAAATAGCTGTAAGCGCCGCCTGAGCAGCCGGTGCCGCGCATGTTGACGTCGACGACCGCATAGCCGAGCAGCGGCAGGTACGAACCCAGCCCGGACTGCGGCGGGCCGTACGGGGTCGCGTAGCCGTAGCCGGAATACTCGATCAGCGTCGGCCACGGACCCGCACCGACCGGTGTGTGCACGTCGATCGCGAGCTGGGTGCCGTCACGGGTCGTGAGGTACTGGTAGTTGGCGGGATCCGGCGCGGTCAGCTCGCCCTCGCCGGGCTCCGCGGTGATCGACTGGTCGTACAGCTTCGTGCTCGGGGGCGCATCGCGGCCGGTCATCACCGTCAGCGGACCGGACGTGCGCGCGCCCGAGCGGATCTGGTAGCCGCCGCCGGGCGCGAGGCCACGGAACAGGACCCCGCCCGCAGCGTCGGCGCGGCGGGTCTGCACCCGGGCCCCGTGGCGCAGCAGGGTCGCTGTCGCCTGACGTGGCAGCCCGGTCGCGTACGCCTGTTCGACGCTGCCGTGCGCGACCAACGGCGTCGTGCCCGCGGCCTGTGCGGAGGTCGACGTCAATCCCGTCGCAAGCAGGGCTCCGACACCGAGCAGCAGCGCCACGGAGGTCCGCCATCCGCACATCCTCATCCTCCTCGCTCACCTACGGGCGCCGCCACCATACCGCGCGCCGCGGGCGGGCGGATATGAATCCGCGGCGGCGGGTCAGCGGCCGACGGTACGGGTGAGCGCGCGGGCCTTGACCGGGACCGTCGCCAACAGTTCGCGCACGTTGGTGAGCCCGGCGCGCAGCTCGGGGTCGCCGACCTCGACCGGCAGCATCGAGTCCTGCAGGTCGGCGATCGCCTGATCGGCGTCCTGCGCCGCGTCGACGCCGCGCTCGATCAGCGCCTGCACCGACTGGGATTGGGCGCCGGGCGTGTGCGCTTCAAACGTGCGCGCCCGCAGGTTGCTGCGCGCCGCGAACTCCGAATAGGTCCGCTGCGCCCGGCCGTACGCGTGCTGTACGGGACGGAACAGCTGCTCCTCCAGCACGTCGGCGCTGTGCTCGTCGAGCTGCTCGTAGGCCTCGCCGAACGCCGCCAGCGACTCGGCGATCTGCTCGATCGCGACCGCCAGATCGCTCAGTATCTGCTCTCTGCCTTCGGCGGTCGTGTATGCCATCTCACCGGCAGCTTAGTGCGCGCCGAAGTCACCGGTCTCGGTCCATCAGCGATCGTGCCGTTCGCTGGTCGCCGCGCCCGGCGGCGGGAGGTTTTTCGGTCACCGAGCTGCGGCCGGGAACGGCCGGTAGGCTCGCGCTCCATCGCGACGATCGTCTTCTTCCCCGAGGGCGCGTTCGGCCCCACCAACAACTGCGTCGGGATCGGCGCGGTGCTGTGCGCGCGAGGCCATCGGGTCGTGTTCGTGATCGAGGAGTCGTTTGCAGGCACGCTCGCCGACAAGGGCTTCGAGGAGCGGCTGATGCGGCTCGGACCGCCGCCCGCCGAGCCGGAGGCGCCGGGGCAGTTCTGGAAGGACTTCGTCCGCGATACCGCGCCGGTGTTCCGCGGCACGACGACCGAGCAGCTGGCCGGATTCATCGTGCCGACCTGGCGGGCGCTGCTCGACGGCGCCCGCTACGTCGACGAGCGACTGGCCGAGATCTTCGCCGAGCTCGACGTCGACGTGATCGTGCAGGACAACGTCTGCGCGTTCCCGGCAATCGCCGCATCCGGCCGGCCGTGGGTGCGGATCGTCTCCTGCAACCCGCTCGAGGTCCCCGATCCGCTGCTGCCGCCGGCGTTCAGCGGGCTGGCGCTCGACGACCGCGACGGCGCCGAGACGTTCCGCCGGGTGTATGCCCGTCAGGTTGGCGAGCTGTGGGCGCAGTTCAGCGACTTCTGCGTAGAGCGCGGCGCACCGCCGCTGCCCGGGCTGCAGATGATCCACGAGTCGCCGTGGCTGAACCTGACGATCTACCCCGACGAGCTCGACTATCCCCGCTCGCGGCCGCTGGGTCCCGCTTGGCACAATCTGCAGACCAGCGTCCGTGCGACCGACCCGGACTGGGAGCCGCCGCCGGCAGACGGGCGCCGGCTCGTGTACCTGAGCCTCGGCTCGCTCGGCTCGGCCGACGTCGAGCTGATGCGCAACCTGGTGCACGCGCTGGCCGAAACGCCGCACCGGTACATCGTCAGCCGCGGTCCCCGCCACGACGAGTACGGGCTGAGCGACAACATGCAGGGCGCCGAGTTCCTGCCTCAGACCTCGGTGCTGCCGCACGTCGACGCGGTGATCACCCATGGCGGCAACAACACCGTCACCGAGTCGATCTGGTTCGGCAAGCCGATGCTGGTGGCGCCGATCTTCTGGGATCAGCACGACAACGCCCAGCGCGTCCAGGAGACCGGCTACGGGATCCGGCTGCCGACCTATTCGTTTGCACCGAGCCGGCTCCGCGCCGCCGTCGACACGCTGCTCGACGACGCGGCGCTGCGCGACCGTTGCGCGGCGGCCGGGCGGCGGCTGCGCACCCGGCCGGGGACGGTCACCGCGGCCGACCTGATCGAACGGGTCGCGGCCGGCTGAACGCTCGCCGGCGCGCTCAGCGGGCGGTGGCGCGAGCGCCGAGCGGCGCGGCCGGGCGCCGGGAATCCGACAGCCGCCAGCAGAACGCCGCGGTCACCGCCGAAACGACGAGCACCGACGGCCAGGCGCCGATCACGAGCCCGAGCACGTGCGAGATCGCGAACGCCAGCAGCCCGGTGACGGTCAGCTTGACCGCCGTGCAACGGCCATCGCGGCGCAACCAGACGGCAATGCAACCGATCCCCAGCACAGCCATCACCGAACCGCCCAGCGGGCGTGATCCGCTCGCCACCGCGACCGCGAAGCCGCCGATCAGACCGGTCGCGGCGATCGGCGCGGTCGGCACCCGGTCGACGAACTCGGGGAGCGACGCGCGATCGATCGACACCGGTGGATGATCCCACAGCGGCGCCGGCGAGCGAGCCGCGTGGTATCCCGGCCCCCGGACGGGTAGCGTTCCCGCAGGACCGACGTTGCCAGCGACCAGGAGACGAAATGGGTTTCGACCAGTACCACGAGCCACCTGAGGAGCTTCCCCAGGCGACCCGAACGTTCGCGCGCCTATGCGCATCCCTGACCGAGGAGGCCGAGGCCATCGGCTGGTACGAGCAGCGGATCGCGGTCGAGACCGATCCGGAGGCGATTGCGGTGATGCGCGACGCCGTCGGCGAGGAGTACAAGCACTTCAGCATGGACCTCGAGTTCCTGCTGCGGCGCACGCCCACCTGGCGTCAGATCGCGGAGGGCGTGCTGTTCAAGGGCGGCGACATCGTGGCCCACGGCGAGGAGGCCGAGGAGGAGGCGACCGAGGGCGACGACGCGGGCGGCGCCGGCGACGGCACCAGCTCGCTCGGAATCGGAAGCCTGAAGGGAGCACTGGCATGAGCAACCATCTGCTGCGTTCGCACGCGCCGCTCAGCGACGGAAACTGGAAGCTGCTCGATGACGAGGCCCGTCAGCGGTTGTCGGCGGCGCTCGCGGCGCGCAAGCTGGTCGACTTCTCCGGCCCGCTGGGCTGGGAGCACTCGGCCACGACGCTCGGCCGCGTCGGCGTGGTGTCCGACGCGCCGTGCGCGGGGGTCAGCGCGCTGCAGCGCAAGGTCCTGCCGCTCGTCGAGGTCCGCGCTGAGTTCGACATCTCCCGTGCGGAACTGCGCGACGACGACCGCGGCGCCGCGGATGCGGACCTCAAGCCGCTCGACGACGCCGCCCATCGGATGGCCATCGCCGAGAACAAGGCGGTGTTCCACGGTTGGCCGCAGGCGTCGATCACCGGCATCAGCGAGGCCTCGCCGCATGACGGGTTGACGCTCGGCGCCCACGCGGACGGCTATCCGCGTCCGGTCGCGGGCGCCGTCGAGATGCTGCTGGAGTCCGGGATCAAGGGGCCGTACGCGCTCGCGCTCGGCTCCGACTGCTTCAAGCGCGTCGCCGAGACCGCCGAGCATGGCGGCTATCCGCTCCGTGACCACCTGGCGAAGATCCTCGAGGGCGGCCCGATCGTCTGGGCCCCGGGCCTCGACGGCGGTGTCGTGCTGAGCCTCCGTGGCGAGGACTTCCTGTTCGAGTCCGGCCAGGACCTGTCACTCGGCTACCTCAGCCATGACGCGGCCAACGTCACGCTGTACCTGGAACAGAGCTTCTCGTTCCACGTGGCGACGCCTGAGGCCGCGGTCCCGCTGGCCGAAGCCAGCTGACGTCGATCGCCCGCCGTGGCCGGCTACGAGAACATCGGCGCGTCGCTGTTCTCGTAGCTCGTCACGCCGTCGCCCTGTCCCTCCTGCAGCCACAGCACGCGCAGCGGCTCGACACCGACCGCGCGGAGCCCGTGCGGCGTGCCGGACGCAAAGCCGACGTAGTCACGCGGACCAAGGATCGCGCCGTCCTCGCGATCGAGCACGGCGGCGCGTCCCGAGATCACCACGTAGTGCTCGGCGAATGGATGTGCGTGCACCGCGTGCGCGTTGCCCGGCAGGATCTCTGTCGTGCCGAGCGAGATCTTGTCGTTTGCGGCAGCGTTCGGGGCGATCGCGGCGTCGCCGCCGCCCGCGCCCGCCCACGCGGTCCACGAGCGCATCGTGCCGCCGACCTCGGCGCCTGGCTTGTCGCGGCGCTGCTGGAGCTCAGACCAGCGCACGACCTGCACCTGCGGCGTGCCGGACGACCAGCGATCGTCGGACTCGTCGTAATAGACCGACGTGCCGATCTGCTCGTTGGCGTCGTGGCAGAAGAACAACACGACGTCCTCGTCGCCGGACGCTCGCACCGCGTGCGGAGCCTTCGGCGGCATATAGAGGACATCGAGCGGACCCGCCCGCTGCGTCCGGCCCGGCTCGATCGACTCCACCTCGCCCCGCAGGATCACGTAGATCTCGGTGATCGTGTGCTCGTGGACGCCGAACTGCCGGCAGCCCGAGGTTAAGTGCATGATCCCGGCGTGACCCCGGTCGCTGATCAGCCCGGTCTCCCGGTTCTCGTTGAGGTAGCCCTCGTCGCCGCCGTAGTAGCTGATCAGCCATCGATAGTGCCCGGGATCCCGGGCGTGCTTGGTGTTCCACCTGGGGTCCAGGTCGTCGAAGCGGACGACCGCCCCGTCGCTGGGAGCCTCGAACATCGCGATCCTCTCCGACTCGCTTGGCGGGCGGAGTATCGCGGATCTTCTGGCCGCGGTCGCTGCTTAAACGCCAGCAGCGAGGCGAATCTCAGGGTTCGCCTCGCTGCCGAAGGTGGACGCTGACGCAAAGAATTCGAACCGCGGCATGGATCCGGGTTGAGACGGTACTCATCGACCAGGCTGACATTCCCGTCTGCATGCGGATCGCTGATAAGGCGAAGCAGCTGCGCCAGCTGGGCATGCGCGACAAGGCGAATGACGCTGAACAACGTTCTTACGAGAGTTCGTCTCGTTGACCGGCGCGGGTCTCACTGAGCTGATGGGGGCGCTGTTCATGGTCGAGCAGGCCGGGGCTCGGCAGGGACGCGGGGGGCCGGCACGCCGGTCCCTTCGTCGCGTTCTTGAGGACATTCGGGCCGCCGTGGGCCCCAGCACCCGCAAACGCGACCAGACAAGGCCCACAGGTCGGTGACATGCCGTCAGGCGGCGACCGCTGCGTGTCGCCCAACGCGGTCGGGCGGTTCGTGCGCGTCAGTCGGTGACGAACCATCTGGCATCGAGCGCGCTTGCGGTCCGCGCGGGGGATTCAACTGGCGCTCGGAAGGCGTTCGGGCTCAGCCAGGCTGTTCACAACGCCGAGGCTCTCACGGATGGCCAGATGAGCGTTCGCGTCGCCGAGTTGTCCGTCTACTGGCTTCGCGATGACGACACCGGCTGGCGGTCGATGGCGGCCAAGCTGCGGCACCGCCGCCGCGATGACGGTCGCGATTGGCGCTTCTACGCCTCCCGTTCGGACGTCACCCGTGCGCTGACCAAGGACGCCAGCGCCGCCGGGGAGCTCGTCGTGAGTCCCGTGGCTGAGCACCGGGCTTCAGCAGCTCTGCTGCGCCGCGGGGCGCTCGGTCGTGCCCGGGCCATGACTACCCCGCAAGCAGGTCGAGCACGGCCAGCTCGATAGCGGCCCGGCGCTCCTCTTCGGCGAGACTCCGGCCGTCGATGCGTCGCAGCTCGCCGGCGATGGTCCAGCCAGACAGGAAGCGGTCGAACACGCGGGGATCGATGTATGACCCGCGGGCGACGGCCGGCGTGTTGCCGAGCACCTGGGAGACCTCGGTCGTCGCCTGGCGGATCGCCTTGCGCCGCCCTCGCTCGCTGACGCAGTCCTGTTCGCAGCCGGCCAACGCTACGGCCGCCAGCAGGGTGCCGTTCCAGGTGCGGAAGTTCTTGGCGCTGAACGAGTCCCCGATCAGGCTCTTCAAATGGGCGTTGATGAGTGGGGCGTGGACCTGGTGCCACGCCCGCCGCTCGCGAAACGCGAGCAGGTGGTCACCGCCCCCACGTCGTCTTTTCAGGGCGCCCACGATCTCCACGCAGCAGGGGTCCGCGACGGCATGGACGCGGTGGACGCCCTCTTTGGCGATGTAGTCGAAGACCGCGCGCCCCTGCTCGATCGAGACATTGGCCTTGGCGATCGTGGCCAGGCCGAGGTGGCCGTCCTCTTTCTCGTAGACCTCGCTGCCGATCCGAAACATCCCGACATCGAGCAGGCGCACGGAGCAGTCCAGTACTCGTGTTCGGTCGAGCGCGTGCCCAGCGCGCATCGTGGCGAGCACGCGCTCACGCATCGTGGGCAGGGTGCGGGCGAAAGCAAGCATGTGCTCGAACTTCGCGTGGGCCCGCTGTTGGCTCCACAAATCGTGGTAGCGGTATTGGCGACGCCCCACCGCATCCACGCCGGTCGCCTGGAGGTGGCCGAGCGGGTCGGGGCAGATCCATACGTCACGCCACGCAGGCGGGATCGCCAGCGTTCGAATCCGAGCGAGAGCGGCCGGGGCTGTCAACCGAGCTCCGTCGACGTCAAGGTAGGCGAACCCGCCGCCGGAAGCGACCCGCGCAAATCCGGGAAGCGCCGCGTTGGACCGATGAAGCCTGGGAGAGCGGGCCGAGACCGGGTCTTCAACCATGATCGCTAGCACACCGGCTGCACCATGTTTCCGGACATCTCCCGCTTCAATTACCGGTGTCAGGTGCTGATTCGCACCACGGTTTCCAGGGCGTTTTCCCTGGAAACCAGAGAGTGGAGACGGCGGGAATTGAACCCGCGTCCGCGGTCGCGTGAAGGGTGACGTCTACGAGCGTATCCGGCGCTCTGATCTCATCCCCCGCTCGCCACGCC
>Ga0302184_10003003_pt1 | contig 10566 bp, 7 predicted proteins | sample I_Palsa_N3_3_FD_200233 | JGI IMG/M metagenome (GOLD analysis project Ga0302184, IMG submission 200233) | Peat permafrost microbial communities from Stordalen Mire near Abisko, Sweden - I_Palsa_N3_3 | ecosystem: Environmental > Terrestrial > Soil > Palsa > Peat permafrost | place: Sweden: Abisko...
CAGCGCGGCGTCCCGCGCCCCCCGGCCCATTGCGACATCGGAGCGTTCCAGTTCGTCCCTACGTCATAGTGCCGTCGGGAAACGTCCACCAGCCCAACGACCAAAAATCGTTAGCCAAATCAAAGCCCGCGCGGCGGTGTCCCGCGCCGGGGTTGGCAGTAGACAGGGGTTGGTGTTCGGCGGCCTCGCTTTGGCGCACATACTGTGGCCACGGGACGCCAGGGCGTGGTAAGTGAGCACTCGCCATCCTGGAGCCGAACGAGGCGGAGCATGCGCTCATCCGGCTGGCTTGAGGCACCTCGGCCCGTCCCGGTGTTGTGGCCGGGCCACAGTCCCGGCATCCTGGTCGCATGGAGCCGATCAGTGCCGTCCCGCCAGGCGTTCGGCAGATCGTCATGGCGGTCGAGGCGTCTATGGAAAAACTGATCTCGGCGGCGACCGAAGCGATCTGGGCGGAAGTGCCCGCCTACGCCGCCAGCCCCGACGACCAGCTGCGCAACGACGTCATCGCGCACATCCGGAGCATCTTCCTGGCCTTCCTGGCCGGGCTGCGCACCGGGCAGTCGGCCCGGCGCGCGGACTTCGCGGCCAGCCGCGAGCAGGCCGCCCGGCGGGTGGTGCAGGGGATCACGCTGGCGGATTTCCTCCAGGCGTTCCGGTTCGGGCAGCTCACGCTGTGGCAGGGCGTGCTCGACGCGGCCGGCGATGACCCCGTGGCCCGTGACGCCGCGCTGTCAATCGTGGCGCACATCATGCAGATGATCGAGCTGGGCAGCACGATCGCGGCGGAGGCGTATGTAGCGGCTCAGCAGCAGGTCCTGGCCGAAGGCGACCGGGTCCGCCGGGACCTGCTGGAGGACCTGCTGGCCCGCCGCGCGTCCCCGGCCGGCCCGAAGCGGGGCCTGCTGCGCGCGGCCGGCCTTGAGCCGGACACGCGGCTGCTGGTGATCGCGGCGGCGCTGACCGGGGACCTGCCCGAGGGCGTGACCGTGCGGGACGCCGCGGCGGGCGTCACCAGGGACCTGCGCGGTCTGGCGGTGGTGCGGCAGGAGGAGATCGTCGGGATCATGCCGCTGCCGCAGGGCGGGGCGGCTGCCGCGGTGACGGGCCTGCGGCGGTCCTGCACGGACCTGGCCCGGCGCGGGGTCCGGCTGGCCATGGGCGTCAGCACGGTGCACGCCGGGCTGCTCGAGGTCCCGGCGGCGTACGCCGAGGCGCAGACCGCGCGCGACGCGCTGAGCGGATCCCCGGGAGTGCTGGCCCTGCCCGTGCTGTCCAGCTTCGACTACCTGGTGCTGCGCGACGACGAGACGGCCCGGCGGCTGATCCGGCCGCAGGTGCGGCAGTTCGTCGCGGACGACCTCGCGGCCGGCGGCACGCTGATCACCACCCTGGTCGAGTTCGCCGCCTGCGACATGAACGCCAAAACCGCAGCCGAGCGGCTGCACCTGCACGTCAACACGATCTACTACCGGCTGGAGCGGATCGCCGAACGGACCGGCTGTGACCTGCGGCGCCTGGCCGACGTGATGGAACTGCTGATCGCGGTGCGCCTGCTCGGCGCGGCCTGAACGGCCCAGGCCGGCCCGGCCGGCGCAACGCACACTTCATGGTCTGGTCACGACGGACTTTGTGAGTCGTCCACTAACGATCGCCGGGCTGCGCCAGGCATCGTGGTGCCTTCCCCCGAACACCGACCGTGGAGGCCCCCATGCTCAACCTTGCCGTCCTGCTCGAGGACAGCGTCCGCAACGTCCCGGACCGGGTGGCCGTGGCCTGCGGCCCGACCCGGCTGACCTACGCCGAGCTCGACGCGAAAGCCAGCCAGGTGGCCGGCGCTCTCGCCGCCCGGGGCATCAGTCCCGGTGACCGGGTCGCCCTCAGCTGCCCGAACCTGCCCTACTTCCCCGTCGTCTACTACGGCATCCTGAAGGTCGGCGCGACTGTGGTCCCGCTGAACATCTTGCTGACCGAGCGGGAGATCGCCTACCACCTCCAGGACGCGGCCGCCAAGGCCTACTTCTGCTTCGAGGGCACCGCCGATCTGCCCGTCGGCCAGGCCGGCCGGGCGGCCTTTGACCGCACCGAGAGCTGCGAGCACTTCGTGCTGCTCACCGCCCGCCCGGACGCCACCTCGCCGAGCCCGGGCACCGAGACGCTGGCCGAGTTCGCCCGCCGCCAGCCGGCCGCGTTCGCCTCCGCCGCGACCAGCGAAACCGATACCGCGGTCATCCTGTACACCAGCGGCACGACGGGGCAGCCCAAGGGCGCCGAACTGACGCACAGCAACGTGGTGCACAATGCGCTGCTCGCGAACGGGCTGTTCGACGTGCATTCGCACGACGTGCACCTGCTCGTGCTCCCGCTGTTCCACTCCTTCGGCCAGATCGTGCAGATGAACGCGGGGTTCGCCGCCCGCGCGACGATCGTGCTGCTGCCCCGGTTCGACGCCGCGACGGTGCTGGAGCTCATGCAGGCCGAGCAGGTGACCTTGTTCGCGGGCGTCCCGACCATGTACCACGCGCTGCTGAACTGCGAGGAGACCGGCCGGTTCGACATCGAGAAGATCGCGGCCCGGATGCGGGTCGCCGTCTCCGGCGGCGCTGCGCTGCCCGTGGAGGTGATGCGGCGGTTCGAGGAGCGGTTCGCCGTGCCCATCCTGGAGGGCTACGGCCTGTCCGAGACCAGCCCCGTCGCCACCTTCAACCGGCTGGACCGGCCCCGCCGGCCCGGCTCGATCGGCCTGCCCGTCTGGGGCGTCGAGGTCCGGATCGTCAGGGACGACGGGTCGGCGGCCGACGACGGTGAGCCAGGGGAGATCGCGATCCGCGGCCACAACGTGATGAAGGGCTACTTCCAACGGCCCGGAGCCACCGCCAAGGCGATCGACCGCGACGGCTGGTTCCGCACCGGCGACATCGGCACCCGCGACGCCGACGGCTACCTGTATGTCGTGGACCGCAAGAAGGACATGATCATCCGGGGCGGCTTCAACGTCTACCCGCGCGAGCTGGAAGAGGTCCTCCTCACCCACCCGGCGGTCAGCCTGGCCGCGGTCGTCGGCGTGCCGCACTGCAGCCACGGCGAGGAGGTCAAGGCGTTCATCGTCCGCGCCCCCGGCGCGGAGCTCACCGAGGCCGACCTGATCGCCTGGTGCAGGCAGAACATGGCGGCCTACAAGTACCCGCGGCTCGTGGAGTTCCGGGACAGCCTGCCCATGACCGCCACCGGCAAGATCCTCAAGCGGGAACTGGCCCGGCAGGAGCAGGCCGAGCCCGCCCCCGCCCAGTCACGATCATGACGCCGAACGAGTGGGTGCGTGCCTGGCTCGACTCGTGGCGCCGTCGATGAGCGCGGCTGCCGCGTTCGGCGGGGATGACCGATGGGTCAGCGAGTACGTGGAGTCGGAGTTCCTGGCACGGATCTCCCGCTCGCAGCGGATGTTCCTGACCCGGACCGCGGTGCTGGAGCGGATGTCCGGGCCGCTGTGCGAGGCGGTGCTGGACCTGCCCGGGTCCGGCGCGGTCCTGGCGGATCTGGCCCGGTCGAACCTGCTGCTGGTGCCGCTGGACCACCGGGGTCAGTGGTACCGCTGCCACCACCTGTTCCGCGACATGCTGCTGGCGGAGCTGGAACGCCTGGAGCCGGCCTGATCCCGGTTGCTGCGGCGCCGCGCCGCCGGCTGGTACCTGCGCAACGACTCGCCCGAGGAGGCGCTGGAGTACTCCGTGGCGGCCGGGGACGTCGAGGCTGTCGCCCGACTGGTGGAGAACCTGGCGCTGCCGGCCTACCGGCAAGGCCGGATCACACCTACCCGGCGGTGGTTGCAGTGGCTGGCCGGCCGGGGAGCGATCGAGGGACGGCTGGTTGTCGCAGTGTGGGCCTCGTTTTTCGCCGGGCGGGCGGGACACCCGGCTGAGGCCGAGCGGTGGGCCGATGCCGTTGATCGCTGGCAATACGGTGACGCGGCGCGGCCCGCTGACCCTTGCGCCGAGGCGTGGGCCGCCCTGCTGCGGGCCGTCTTGGCCCGGCACGGGGTCAAGCAGCTGCGCGCCGACGCTGACGAGGCCGCGCGAGGGCTCGCAGCGGCAGGCATCGTGGTGCCAGAGGCCCCCCTCATGCGAGGGATCGCACGCGTCCTTGGCGGCGATCTCGACGGCGGCGACCGTTACTTCGAGGATTCCATCTCCCGCTTCGAGGATTCCATCTCCCGCTTCGAGGAGTCGATTTCCGTCGGGGAAGGCGGCGCGTCCCATGTTCTGGCGGACGCGCTGTGCCAGCGGTCGCTGCGGGCGATGGCACGTGACCAGTGGAGCCAGGCCGGGGTCTTTGCCAGCCGCGCGCGCTCGGTCTTGCGCCGGGCCGGCCAACAGGACACTCACGCCCCGCTGTGCGGTGCAAGCCCGTGTCGCCCTGCACCGGGGAGACGTCACCGCGGCCCGCCAGGAACTCGTCACTGCTCAACGGCTCCGGCCTTTGCTGACCTACGCGAGCCCCTGCATCGCCGTTCAGACCCGGATCGAGCTGACCCGCGTCCACCTGGCCCTCGGCGACCTCGCAGGTGCCAGGACGCTGCTGCGGGAGATCGATCAGCTGCTCGTGCGGCGCCCGGATCTGGGAACCCTGGTCGGTGAGACCGAGGCGCTCCGGGCCCAGCTCGCCGAAGAGCGCCGCCCGGGCGTCCCCGGGCCGTCGGCGCTGAGTGTGGCCGAGCTGCGCGTGCTGCCGCTGCTGGCCACGCACCTGTCGTTCCCGGAGATCGCCGCCGAGTTGACCCTGTCGCCGCACACCATCAAGGCGCAGAGGAAATCGATCTACCGGAAACTGGGCGCCTCCTCCCGGCACGAGGCGGTCACGCGGGCCCGGAGCTGGGGCTGCTGGAGGGGTGACAACCGGTCTTTGGATCTGGGCCCATATTTCGGGTTCAGTGCACCCCTGTCACAGGCATCGGTGTTGCCCGGCCAGAGATCACAACCGTCACCAGGTCCCCCGTAAATTGCCCCAGAACCCGAAATTATGGCCCAGAACCCGATCATTACCCCCATCGGGGGGATGAAACCGGCCCCGGCACGCGGTCGAATGGTCCGGGATGGCACGGGAGGCGCACGGACCAGATGGCGAGTTCCCAGGCATGGCGCAGGGTGGCGATCCTCGACGAGGGGTTCGTCACGGCGGGGTCCGGCCACGACCTGGCCAGGACGTCGGCGCCGGGTCCCAAGACGGCGGCGCTGCCGCAGGCTGGGGTGTCGGTGGCCATCGGGTCATCGGCGGTCTGCCTGGAATGGAGCGCCGCCTGCGCGCATCCGTCTAGTCATCGCAGAGGCAGAGGAAGAGGAAGAGTCTAGTCATCGCAGAGAAAGAGCGTGGAAAGGCAAGAGAATCATGCGAATTCACCTGACCCCGAAGAAGGGGTCCCGCCGGTTCGCTGGCGTGGCTGTGGCGGTTACCGCCTTGGCCTTCCTGCTGGGGCTGATCCCGGCGGCGTCGGCGCACACGGTGGCCCGGGACAGCCGGACCGCCGTGGCCGCGCCCGGCTCAAGCACCTGCCGCTGGCTACCGACGCCGGCCCAGCTCTGGGTCACAGACCCAGTGAATAGTCCGGTCGGCGTTATCGCGGGTATTTACGGCAGCCCTGGCAGCAGGGGCGTTGCCTACAGAGTCAATGGCCAGTTCACGCATACGACGACGATGTCGTTCACGGTTTACAACAATCTGAACGACATTCCCGGGGCAAACTACGTCATCAACGACAGTCAGATCATCCCGGACCCGGGGTCGGTGAACCCCTTCGTCCCGGGTAACTTGGTGGAGGCTACACCCCGGAACTACACCGTGTGGCTCTGGCCGGACAGCATCCCGGTGCCGGCCGGACTGAAGAACGTCGTCCTGTATCCGACGAAGCCGTACGCCCCGGGCACGGGCCCTGCCACATGGGCCGTCGCGATGCGCCAGTACCACCCGCAGCCCGGGTACACCCAGCTAGAGGGCCTGCGGGATACGAAGGTCACCGCGGTGTCGACCGCGAACCCGAGCAAGCCAGTGCGATGCCCCCTCAGCGCCGCAACTGCGTACCCGCTTCAGCTCAGCACGTTGGTTGCACATGTAAAGTACTGGGGCGGCATCCCGACTCCGCCGGAGCCCGCCACCGGCAACAAGATCTATTTCACGCGAGCGCCGGCCGCCGCCTTCCTCGGGCTTGACGGCTACCCCGGCACTCTCCCGCAGGCCTGCCTCCAGTACATGGTGGCTACTTTGCCTGCGGCGAAGATCTCGGTGGTGACGATGCACAAGGTGGCGACGTACTTCAACAATGACCTGGTCACTCCGTCCACGGTCATGCCAGATCCTCAGATACGGTATCAGTCCTTTGGGGTGAACTACTTCACCCTCAATACCAGGCTGTACAACTCGGGTTGGAGCAATACAGACGACGCGGTCTACACGTCCGGTGGCGAGTGGGTGACGGTTTACCTGCCGGGTGACCCGCGCCTGCCGGCCTCGGAGATCGCGCATGTGCGCGCCGTGGCGGCGGCGGAGAATTTCAACGTCATCCAGCTCCCGCCGCCACCGACCGGGCCTATAGCAACGCTCCTTCCCTACCCGAGCATCGCCATCCGCCAGAAGGCGATCAGCTCGTCCTTCCCCTACTCGAACCTGAACCTTGCGTGCTGGTCGCAAAACCACAACTACAAGACCTACGAACAGCAGACCAGCCCGGCGTTCTTCGCCAAGTACGCCTCCAACCCCAGCAACAACGGGCCGTACTACGTCGACGGCGTGAAGATGACCTTCGCGCAGTTCACACGCAAGTTCTCGTAGTGGCCGTGGTCACGATGGGCATCCGCCGGGCCGGACGTGAGATCACGATCACCAGGCGGCTGCCCGCCGGCCGGGTGATACCACGGTCTGGTCAGCGACGGCGGTAGCAGACGTAGCCCCCGTTACCGGGTGACTCCGGTAACGGGGGCTGCTGTCCCATCCGGTGTGCACGCATACGTGCAGCACCTATGTCAGTTTTCAGCGTGGAAAAGGAGCATAAGGGATGCTGGATCTATCATCTTCCGGTGCCCGCGGTCGTGCCGGGCATCGCCGGCGCCGCGGCGCCTGGCTGAGCGTCATTGCCGCTGCCGTGGTGCTCGCGCTCGGCGTGCCCACTGCGAGCACCGCCGCCGTGCGAGCGGGAGGCACGCAGCGGGCCGGCTCCGCGGCGCAGGCGGCCGCGGCGCAGACGGCCGCGTACCAGACGACCGAGCAGTACGTGATCCGGTACTGGGGACGCTGGGTGACCTACACCCAGCAGAGCACCATTGCCCGCATCCACGGCACGAACACGTTGCTCGGTCCGGCCACCATCAACCCGCGGTTCCAGGCGGTCAACCTCATCAATGACGACACGATCTATGCCTTCGGGTACGTGGATGTGCGGAATGGTCCGGCGGTGCTGACGATCCCGGCCACCAACGTGACGTTCTCGATACTGGTGCTGGACATGTTCCAAGAGGTCGTTCCGGTGAGCATCCCCGCCAGTCCGGGCAAATACTTGCTGGTCTCGCCGGGCTGGCGGGGAACGGTTCCGGCCGGCCTCACGAAGGTCACGGTCCCCTACCCGGTCACGCTCTGGAACATCCGGGCCGATAAGTACTCCAGCAACGTGAACATGATCGCGCAGGCGATGGCATTCCGCGCGGCGCTGCACATGACCACGCTGGCGGACTACGAGGCCGATCCGGCCAGCGGCCCGGCCAAGGTGTTGCCGGTCGTCCCGACATTCGCCGTCAGCCTCAAGGTGGCCGAAGATACCGCGGCCACGCTCGCGCCGAACGTGTTCCTGCGCACGCTGCAGGCGGCCGTGGCTGACCCGAGCACCACGCCGCTGTACCCGTCGGACCTCCAGCTCGCACACGCGTTCAACCAGGACTTCGCAGCGGCCCAGCAGGCGGCGCGGCGCGGCAATCCCGTCCCGCTGGCGCGGATCGACGCCGCCGTCCGTGCTGCCTACGCCGCGATCGTGGTGCGCTGGCGCTCGCACACCGGCGCGACGAACTGGATACATTTCAACAACATCGCGGACTGGGGCACCGCGTACCTGGACCGGGCGGCGGCCAACGAATTCTGCATGGGCTGCAACAACGAGGCCGCGGCGGGCTACTGGATGGCGTTCGCGGACGGGGCCGGCCAGCGGCTGAACGGCGCCCGGCACAGCTACACGCTGACGTTCCCCGCCGGCGATATCCCGCAGGCGAAGCGCTTCTGGTCAGTCACCGCGTACACCCCGGGCTTCATTGAGCTGGTGCCCAACCGGGCGGACAAGTACCTGGTCGCCAGCTACACGCCGGGCCTGGTGACGAACCCGGACGGCTCGATCACCATCTACCTGTCCCCGACCCGGCCCGCCGGCGTACCAATGGCGAACTGGCTGCCGGTACCCCGCTACCCGTTCGAAATCGCCCTGCGGGCCTACGGCCCCACCGGCAACACCGCCAACCCGGGCTACGCCCCGCCAGCGATCACGCCCGCACCCTGACCGCACGCCGGGCACCGGGAAGAATCCCGGTGCCCGGCGTACCACCCACGCCCCTGGCCGGGCCCGCCCCCGGGCCCGGCCCGGGTAGGCCGGGCTTCACTTATGAAATGAAAGGTCGCGGAGGCAACCGTGAAAAGGATCTGGCGGGCTGCCCGGAAGCTGGTCGCGGCGACGGTGGTATCCGTCATGCTGGCCGCCGGTGTTGTTTCGGTGCTTGCGGCGCCCGCCAGCGCCGCCCCCGTCGCGGGCCTGGTCCTTACTGTCAACACCACCGCCGATCTGCCCGGCGTCGCGGCCGGCCGCGGTGTGTGCCGTGATGCCGCTGGCACCTGCTCGCTGCGGGCGGCGGTCATGGTGGCCGATACCAGCCTCAGGCACACCACGATCATCGTGCCGGCCGGCCACTACCGGCTGACCATTCCCCCCCGGTCCCCGGCTGATGACCCGCTGACCGACTTCGACCTGGGCCGCGGCGCCCTCAAACTGCTGCGGCCGGTCACCATCGCCGGCGCCGGCGCCCGGCAGACCGTGGTCGACGGCACCGGCATCACCCGGGTGTTCGCCAACTTCACGGCGGCCACCATTACCGGCCTCACCATCACCGGTGGGTTCATGCCGCCCATCTCGCCGCTGCTGCCGCTGCCGATCGGCGGCGGGGGAGTCGCGAACATCGGCGTCCTGCGGCTGCAGCGGGTGGCCGTGTCCGGCAACCACGCTGACTTCGGGGCCGGCATCTTCAACTACCCGTTGTCCTTCCTCACCATCAGCGACAGCGTTGTCAACGGCAACAGCGGGCTCGAGGCGGCCGGCATCCGCTTCGACTCCGGCGGTCTGGTGGTGAACACGACGATCACCGGTAATACCGCCGTGTCCCGGGCGGATCGCCCTGGTACGGAGTCCGGGTTCGGTGCCGGCGTCGACGCCCGGGGCGCAACCCCCAGTACGCTGACTATCGTCAATTCGACCATCGCCGGCAATTCCGCCAGCAAGGGCGGCGGCGGGATCAACGTCGCCCAGGGCTATCCTCCCTTCATCGTCGGGATTCTCCTCGCGCAAAGCGTCCGGCTCCGGAACACGATCGTGGCCGGCAACGTCGACGCCGCCGGCAGCAGCGCCGACTGCAATAGCCTCGGCATCGTTTCTTTCCGTTCGGCGGGCCACAACCTCGCCAGCGACGGATCCTGCCCGTTCAGGCTGCCGAGCGACCTGCGCAACACCGACCCCCTCCTGGGTCCCCTCGCCAGCAACGGCGGCCCCACCGACACCCTCGCCCTGCTTCCCGGCAGCCCCGCGATCAACGCGGGCGGTTCGGCCGGCTGCCCCGCTACCGACCAGCGCGGCGTCCCGCGCCCCCCGGCCCATTGCGACATCGGAGCGTTCCAGTTCGTCCCTACGTCATAGTGCCGTCGGGAAACGTCCACCAGCCCAACGACCAAAAATCGTTAGCCAAATCAAAGCCAGGCGCGCCCACTATCGGGCTGGAACTGCTCACACAAACAGAGCATGGGCGCCGCGGACTGGCCGCGGTGCCCATGTGAAGAGCTTGGGGCCGGACCGGCCTGGCTAAGATTTAGCGCACAGTCCGGCGACGACCGCGTCGTTTGCGTCCCGGTCGCCTACGGTTATCCTGATACCTTCGCCCGGGTAGCATCGGGCCAGCACGCGGACCCCTGCCAACGCCGCTTCGCATTCCTCCACTAGATCGGGTTCGGCGAGCCACAGAAAGTTGGCGTTGCTAGGAAGGGCCGGCCGCCCTGCGAGGTAGAGCAGGTAGGACAACCGGTCCCGTTCGGCGAGGACCGTGTCGATGCGCTGCCGGAGTTCGGCGGTGGCTTCGAGGGATGCCTTGACGGCGTCGAAGGCATAGGAGTTGATGCCGAAGGGCAGCTGCCGCGACCTTACGCTTGCGATCAGGTCTGGGCCTGCGAGCGCATAACCGACACGCAAGGCGGCCAGTCCGTAGGCCTTGGAGAACGTGCGGAGCACAAGCAGGTTCGGATGGTCGGTCAGGAGGGCCAGCCCGTCCGGCACGCCGGGGCCGC
>Ga0302184_10003005_pt1 | contig 10564 bp, 16 predicted proteins | sample I_Palsa_N3_3_FD_200233 | JGI IMG/M metagenome (GOLD analysis project Ga0302184, IMG submission 200233) | Peat permafrost microbial communities from Stordalen Mire near Abisko, Sweden - I_Palsa_N3_3 | ecosystem: Environmental > Terrestrial > Soil > Palsa > Peat permafrost | place: Sweden...
TGCCCGGATGCGTCACTCCCAGGAGATCGGCTCGGGATCGTCGACCGCGAGTCTCGCGCGAGAAGTCTCACCCAGGAGGTCGGGGGTCGGGGGGCGGGGTCCCGGTGGCTCCAGCGCATGAATCGCTCGCATTTCACGGCTCTGAACTACGAGTTCGCGGCGGTCGACGAACCGCCGCTTGGGACAGCGTCGATCCCGGGGACGATCAGCTTGACGATCGCGTACTCGTCCGGGTGCTCGCGCAACTGCGTCTCCAGGTTGGTGCGGTGTAGCGCAGGTCGGAGTTGACGTTGACCTTGCCGACGGCGATCCGCGGCTGATCGCGATTGACCGGAAACCAAGATCCCGGTTTCTGGTCGGTCACCGTCCTAGGCTGAGAGCATGGAGTTGGAAACCGGCGAACTGACCGTCGACGTTCATGAGATCCGCAGCCAAGGCCCTGACCGGCCTGTCGCGGTCACCGCTTCCTGGTCAGCGCAGGCGTTGCAGACGGTCGCAACGGTCATGTCAGAACAGCTCGCCCGCCTCCGCCTGACGCCAGCTGAGGACGCCGGACATGTGCTGTTGCTGCGCCAGTACGCGACGCTCGGAGACCGGTTCGCTGATCACGCGGCGGCGGGCGCCCATGCGATCCTGGCGTTCGACGACACGGAACTGTCGGTCTGCGCCGGCCTGCTCAACGACTATGTGCTGCGTGTTGATGGTGTGGGTTACCAGTCGCCGGAGGTCCGCGACCTGCTGCATGCCGTCCGACTGGTCCACGCGCGCCTGAGCGAGATGATCTCTGAGGCGCGGGGCGCTGTTTGCGGTTCACAGGAGTGTCCGGTTTTGGGTTGAGCGAATTGGGCTCGGCACCCGTCGTCCCCCCGCCGAAGCACTCGCCCGCCAGTCGATCACCGACGATCGCATTCCCGGCGAAGCAGTTGCCCGGCGCCAGCCTTGCGGGCGACAGCTTTCACACGACAACGACTACGACCGACCGCCTGACGCCGGGCCGTCCGCTGCCTATGCATCGGTCCGCTTCGCGGAGTTCCCTGTGACTGGCGTTCATTCGTGAGAGATTGCGGAACTCTCGCACGCGGCAGCAATCGAGCTCAAAGTGCTTGCTGAGCACGTGCCGGGTAGCAAGCATGGGACCGGCGGTCAGGAATGTTCCCCGTTGTCTCGCGCCACGGGTACAGTGGGCGCGGCGGACAAGCTGCCGGTCCGTCAAGGGGTCCCGGGCCTTCCTCAGCCGTTGCGAGGCAGTCCGAGAGTTGCCGCTCCACGCCTGTTGCAGCAGTGCCACGTCGCCGCCGCGCGTGCCGTCGACACATCTGCTCCGCCGCTGAAGCGGCCATCAGACGCTGGGCCCACAGATTGCTGGTGTCGGACACTTTGCGTCACGCCCGGGCGGATGCCCGGCGCCTGCGGCGTGGGCCACCGTCGGCCGCTGGCGCTCGACGCCTCGAGCGGTCGCGTGGCGGCGGTGGCCGCTTCGCACCGCGAGCGGTGATGTGATCGACGGCGAGCACGCGGTCGCAATCGCGTGAAATCAGCAGCAGCATTGGGCGTCCCCGCGTCCTCCGCGGGTCGGTGAACTACTCGGCAAGCACGGCCGCGGCTGCATCCTCGCCGGAGCGAACCGCGCCGTCGAAGTACCCCGGCCATTGCGTTGCGGTCTCGGTGCCGGCCCAGCGGATCCGTCCGATCCGAGCGCGGAGCGCTGGGCCGTACTCGGTCCACACCCCCGGAGGCATGAAGGTGGTGAAGGCGCCCCTCGTGTAGGGCTCGGCCGGCCAGTTGGCTACGATGAACTGGCTCGGGTGGGCAGCCTCTGAGCCGAAGTAGGTCGCGTAGTCGGCGAGCACCGCGCGTTGCTGCGCCGCTGGCGTTGCCTGACTGAGCTGGACGGCGCGAGCCGTCGCGATGAAGCCGGTGAGAATCCCGGGCCGGCCGGAGGGCGGCGAGCTGTCAGCGGTGAACTCGATTGTCGGCAGGTTTCCGGTCCCGACGCCACTCTCGCCGGCGCCGCGCCAGAACGCCTCGGGATAGATTGCGTGGACCTTGATGATCGCGCCCATCGGAGAGCGCTGCATCAGCTGCGCTCGCGATGCTGGAAGCGGTGGCGTGTAGCGGATCTCGCCCGCCAATGGGGTCGGTATCGCCACGATCATGTAGCGCGCGGTAGCTTGCCGAGTCGCTGGTAACGATGACTCCGGTGCTGTCCTGTTCGATTGAGCGCACCGGCTGGTTGAGCCTCACGCGGGTTGAAAGCTGCGCGGCAAGCAGCGGTGGGATCTGGCCAGCAGCACCGTAGAAGAGCTTCGATTCCGGATTTTCGGCCTGGGGCGCGACCCTCTGCGTCCAGGCGAAATGCAGGAGCGAGACCTCACTGGGGTCGAACGCGCCCGATCCGCCGATATGGGCCAGCGAGGTGACCATAAACCGGGCAAACGCGTTGGAAGTCTCCTGCTCGAGCCAGGTCGCCAGCGTCTCTGCGTCAAGCGCCGGCGCGTTCGGCGCAGTCCATGGCGCCTCGGGTGGCACCGTCGCGGCAAGCGCTTCGAACTTAGCCCGCACGTGCCCCCGCGCAGCGCGGTCGCGCGCCGTCACCAGGTCGGGTGCTCCCGGCCACGGCGCATCCTCGCCCTTCACGAAGCCCTGCTTTGCGTTGAAGTTGAGGACGGTCTTTCCCTCGTGATACCACGGGAAGGTCTTCACAGAAAGCTGGTTTGCCACCGCGGCGATTGGGGCCCTGCGTGGGACCGATCCACTGGCCGCCAAGGTCGACCCACCCGCCCTCGACGACCGGAACTCGGACCATCCGGCCGCCGACGTGATCGCGCGCTTCCAGCACGACGACCGAGCGCCCCCCTTCACGATCGCCCGCGCGGCGATCAGCCCCGACAGGCCGGCTCCGACCACGATCACGTCCGCCGAGCGCGCTGAGCTCTTCGAGCACCCGCTCAACACTCCGCCCGCGGCGAGGCTGCCGAGGGCCGCGACCGAGCTGGCCAACATCGAGCGCCGGCTGATGCCCTGCTCGCTAGCGGAAGAGTCGTGCATCGCCCCGGAGCGCGCGCTGTATCGACTGGGCGTGCCTGCGCGATCGCCCAGAAGAAGGGGCCTCGCGCGGCACGAGCCACGCCGTTGGTATCGCCTACGAGCAGCCGCGGGAGGCCTCGCGGTAGGACGACTGCTTTGCACATAGCGATGCCTCCCTCGCCAGCGATCGCTTCGGCGACCGAGGCGTCGCCCAGACCGTCATGACCGCTGACCCCATTTGTCCGACAGCGGCCGCGAACCACGGCGGCATCGTCGCCGCTTCGCTCGCGGGGAGTCCGGCCCAGCGGTCCACTCGACCCGGCGGCGCTTCTGACATCTAACTACGGCCTTGTGGGCCCTGGCCAGCGTTCCCGCCGGCCCCTGGATGCAGCGGTTGGCGGGTCTGTTGTGCACCTCGCGGCGCAGTCGGGTGCCAGAGACAACGCAGGTCTCTCACGCGATGGGGAGACTGGATGAAACCACTTCCAATGTCGTCGGGGACTCGAGGGCTTTAACGCAAGCGTGGCAGCGCATGCGGCGCGGACGATCACGGCTCAGCTAGCGGTCCTGGACGACGCGCTCTGACGGTGTCGAAGGACTCGGCGGGGTCGGCGGCGGCCCCATCGGGCAGCCATTTGAGCCGCCGCTGCTTGAGGACTCGGGCCAGTAGTAGCACTCACTCGCGGTCGGAGTCCGGTAGTAAAGGACGGGGAGCGATAGGTACGGCGTGATCCCCGGGTACATCCGCCGCTGGTTGCAGAGCCCGGCCCAGTCGTGGCCGACGCACCAAGACTGGTTATTGCTCCAGTTCGACCATTGGATCAAGGGGGTCCCGTTCACGGACAGCATCTGGAACCCGTTGTTGGCGTCATAGGCACCGTAGGACGAGCCATTGGCCCACGCCGGCTCTGAGCAGTTGCGGTTCCCGGTGGCGGTGCAGCCGACGACGTCAAGCACCGGCAGCCGGCCCCAACCGTTGCCGAGATATCCATAGTCGGGGGTCTGGGTGATCGACATCCCGCTCGGCGGAGACTCCGCGTCGTAGGTGATGCCAGGGCCGGAGACCGCCCTGGCATCCCAGACGCCGTTATTGATCAATCCCGGCCACATCAGCCCCGCGCCCGTGCCGATGAAGTAGTCCCCATCGGTCCCGCTTTGGCCATTCGGGACGTCTCCGTAGAGCGTCGCGAGCTCTGACAGCGGCGCCGCGGACCAGTTCGAGATCGGGTTGCCTAACAGCGTCGGCGTCTGGGCGCCGGGCGCGGCGTTGCTGGCAGACGTGAGCGGTAGCGTGATCGTCGCTCCGGCGGAGATCTGCGTCAGATACGCCGGCTGTGACATCACACCGCCGAGCTGCCCGGACCACATCGTGTACGCGTTCTCGTCGATGAAGGTCCCGGCCGGCAGCGGATTCGGAGTGGTTGCGTAGAGGTCGCTGTAGGCCGTGAGCGCCGCCGATAGCCCCGATCCGGCCGTGAGGCCCTCGAACCCGTAGTACGCGGCGCGCATCGTCAAACCGGCGACGATCGTGTTGAAGTAGTAGGCGTCGAGCGCCTGGACCTGCTGGCTCTGTGCGCTGCCGAAGAACGGCGATTGCTGTCCGATCAGAGCCGACCCCTGTTGCAGCACGCCGTAGGTCGAGCTGACCCCGCCCGCCAGCGGCCCGCCGAAATCATCGGCCAGCGTCGTGAGGTTGCTGTCGTCGAACTGATCGTCCTCGACGACGTCCCTGATGAAGACCCCGACGAGGCTGTTGACGGCAGCCGCCGGAGCGTCGGGATTTTCGTAGAACTTGACCGATCCAGCGGGGATCGGGAGGTCGCCGAACGCGACGCAGGCCTTCTGGAGCGCGCTGTTCGCTGCCTCGGCCGCAGCGGTGCACACCTGAGCTGGCGACTGCGGAGATGAGCACGTTGGCTGGGCCGAAGCGGGCTTGCTGTAATCGCCACAGCCGATCTGGGCCGCCTCGTCGACCACCGCGACGAAATCGGGGACCACGCCGGTGATCGGGCTCACGTACGGATTGGCGAGTGCGACGAGCTCCGAGAACGTGTTCTGGCTCAGCTCCTGCTGGAGCTGCGTCAGCTCGTTCTGAAGGACGGTCAGCTCGTTGTTGATCTGCGTCAACGCGCTGTCGATGTCTGCCAGCTCATCTGACGGAGTGCTCCCGTTGATGATGTTGTAGAGCTGTGAGACCAGCGATACCGCTCCGCCTGCCTTCGAGGCGGCCTGTAGGAAACTCAACCATCCTCCAGAGCCAACGCCCGCCCCCGGCCACGCCTTTCCCGCCGGCCGCAGCGACGACGCGGACTTTCGGCGGGGCGCAAACGAAACGGGCGCCTGGCCACGATCGAGCTTGTTCACGAGGAATGTGAAGTATTTCGCAAGACCCCCGCGACGTCTCGCTAGGCCCAGGAAGATGCTGCCGTTAAACAGCTGGCCGTCCGCGAGCTCGCCGAGGTCGATGCCCTTCGGGATCGACAGGAACCTCGCCACCCGTGCGTCGCATTGCGCCGGGCGAAGCTTGCCACGCTTCGCGCAATACATCCCCGAAAGCGTCGTCGCCGGGTTGATCACCTGAACGCGCGAGCTCCGACCGCCGAGCACCTGCGCCTGCAGCCGGCCCCTGAAGCGCTGCTTGCCGATCCATCCGCCCGTCGCATAGGCGTTGAACCTCGAGGGCAGCCGCTGGCTCGCGACAACGATCGCCAGTCCACGGCCGTAGGTCATCCCGGTCCCGAGAAGCTTCCCGCGCGCGCCCGGTGCTCGTATCCGGACTGTCGCGCCCACGACGGGGATCGGCCGCGCGCCGCCGGCGATCCAGACGCGGATCGGGACGAACGCAATCGACCGCCGCGGGTTCGGTCGTGCCTGCGCCGATGCCGGCAGGACGGCGAGCGCAAGCCCGCCGAGCACGAGGACCCGCGCAACACGAGATCGCGCGCACACGATGGCGCGCGCTGAGCAGCCAGACATAACTCGATTCATATCGTCCGAGCTCGGCGGATCCTGCTGGTGATGCCGTATAGCCCGGACATGCGGGGCGCAGATCGAAGGCTGGCGCCTAGGTAGACTCGTCGCCAGCACGCCGAGCAGGCCCTGGAGGACCGCGCAGCGCCAGGCCCGGATAGAGACGACGCTGATAGCGATCCGGACCGCCGAGCCACATCCGGCCACCTCCAGTTGTAATGGACGACCACGTCGATCACCTCACTCCTATCGACACTTCAACCCGAGAACTAAAGTCGATCTTGCCTTGTGTGTCAGCCACGGGCGCCTCGCCCCGCCAGTACGGTGAACATCCGGTACCGCGAGACCCCCGAGCTCGCCCAACCGTGAGCACCCGCAGACCCGCGACGCGATAGTCGCAGAGACAGCCTCGGTCAAAGCGTCGGACGCAACTTGGGTTTGACACTGTGATTGACCAACGCATCGGCCTAAGCCTCGCCTGATACGAGATCCAAACCACCGTGAGCGGAGTTCGGATGAGACGCGCCGGCGAGCTCAGTGGCGTGGAGCTTGAGCGCGCGCGGTCTTTTGCAGGATTCGGTAGGTCTGGGCGGCGCGCTCGCGGTCGGCGAGTTCGTCAGAGACGACGGCGGCGCGGGCGAATTGGCGGGCGTTGTGGTCGGTGTAGGCGCCGGGCAGCTGGCCGCGGAATATCTGTGACTTGAGCTGTCAACAACCTGGTTGCGAAGTTTTGCCGTGCCAGACATGTCATCGGTGCCATGCTCGGCAACCGCCAAGCTGACGGGCTGACGACGTACGAAAGAGACGAATGAAGTCGCACGGCGGTCACGACCACCGGGCGGGTATCAGCGATGATCGGGGCGGTGGGCGAGTAGTCGGAGGCTGATGAGGAGGGCCCGAGTTGCCGGTCACGACCCCGTCGCACTGAGCCAGCACTGCCTGTCGGTCGACGGCTCTGAGCCGTAACCGGCCCGAGGCGCATCAGGATTCGGTGGGCGTCGGGAAGTCTTTCGCTGAGGATCTGCTCCACCACATCGGCGTCACCAATCTTCTGTCCGATAGTCGGGTCTCCGAAGATGGTCACGGCGAGCTTCCCCGCTTCGCCGGGAACCTTGACGGCCTCGACGAGCGCGGCACGCCGAAGGAGCTCTTCCAGCTCGTAATTGGTCGACCGCGTAGGGGCCGCTCAGGCCGGGTCCACAGCGGACGAGCCAGCCGACCCCTCCCGTGTAGGTGCAGAAGTGGCACCTCCCGGTCGATGACGCTCAAGACACCGGCCGCCGGACGTCCGCGATCCCGGGGTACTAGCCGGAGTCGAGCAAGCAGACGCTCGGGAGAGCGATCGGCGGGGGCTGCCGCTTCGTCGCCGGAGGAGGCGCGCAACCGTCACTGCTGCTTTGAGCTGGTGCCTTTCCCCGCTCAGACGGCGTCGCTCACGACTGCGATTGCTCAGGCATGGTGAACCATCATGTGCACCAGGAAGTCGGGTTCGGCGACGCGAAGAACCGGGGCGTCGGGGTTGCCGTAGCCGAGGCGTAGGGGTGTGTTGAAGCGTTGGGGGATGATCTGGGCGTACGGCGGCGCCTGTTCTCCGTCGGCGGTGGCGGGCCACGGCTGTCCGGTGGTCTGAGAGACGGCCGCTTGGAGGCGTTCGAGCATCCACAGCGTGATGCGCTGCAGCCGTTGACTTCCGGAGCCTGGCTCTGCGGTGATCCAGCCCGGACGGATCTGAAAGTCAGATTCCGATCGTGATCCGGGCACCTGGAGGTGGATGTCGCTGCGCGCCGAGCCCCAACTGGTCCAGCCAGGCAGGATCCGTCGAAAGTCGGACAACATCGTGCTCACCAGTGATCCAAACTCGATCCAGTCCAGCTCGTGGTCGGATTCACTGTCGTGCTCTCCGGGCAACTGGCGCACCAGCGAACGCGCCAGGCGCTGAGTGTGTGGTGCGGTCATCCGGCCGGTCGTCGGGTCGCGGCTGTCGAAGACGGCGAGGAGTAGGTGGCCGGTGGTGATCTGGGGATGCCCGTGGCGATAGGCGACAGTCAGCGCGTCCTCAGCGACCACGCGCCGAGCCAGCTCGGAGAAGATCCCGGTGGCCTGATGAGACGGGTGCGGGCCCACCCGGCCGGCGAGGTCGAACGCTTCACCGACGACGCCAAGCTCACTATCTGCCCATAGCTCTGAGAGCACCCGGGCCGCCAGGCTCTCGGGTACTTGAAGGCATCCGATCAAGAGATGAAACGGTTCAACCTCGCGGTGCCCAAGCCGCGCCGCGGTCTCAGCCGCGGCCCCCACCGCGCGGCGTGCCTCAGCGCTGAAGCGCTCAAACGCCGGCACCGGCACCCGCCATAGCTGGCGGCGCTCTGTCAGCGCCGCGGCCAGGAGTTCCCGCCGGACCGCCGCCTCGTCCAGCGGTTCGCGCGTCGCGGGGTACTCATGGTCGATCAGTCCTGCTAGGTCCTCGACGCCCGCCTCGACGAGCACTTGGCCGGCGCGGGAGTCTTCCGCCAGCGCCAGAAGCATCTCCACGTCGCTGGGGTGAACCGTTCCCCGCTCGGCGCCGATCATCACCGCGCGTTCAAGCACCGCCCGGCTGCCCGGGGAGCTAGGGATTCTTCCCAGCCGCAGTTCGTCGCCCTGCCCGTAGGTCCGCACGATCGCGGCGTGAACAGCCCGCGGACCAACCGACTGCTGCGCGATCAGGTCATGGCCGTCGCCGTAGCGGCAGAACGCCAACAGCATGTGCTCAGGTTCAACATGCTCGCGACCCAGCATCCGAGCCTCGTCTTCTGCCAGCCGCAGCTGATCATCAACACCACCTGAGAAGAAGCTCACGACACAATGATCCTCCAACCGCAGCCGCCACGACTATTCTGCAGCTTCTGCTCGCCAATCGGGCACTCTGGGCGTCACGCCGCGCAAGCTCGATTGCGTAGGCAGCGTCCGCGTCGTGCCGATCGGCCGGAGGCGAGCGCAACGCGCGAATAGCGATCGTCCGGACTGTCGGCGCCGGGCTGTGGCTGGCCACGACGCGACCGTGCCTCCTGTACCAGGTAATCACGACCGGTCTCCGGCATTGGCACTGAGATCGGTCGCACATCTCGTCGGTCCCGGGAACCGAAGCCGCGGCAACGTTGCCACGGACGGGCACGGTGACGGTTGCGGGCGGCTGCTGACGGCAACGGGCGGCGGGTCCCGGCGGGCATACGAACCGCCATGGGACGCGGGTCACACCAGCGGGAACGATGCGCGCCCGGGTCGGCGCTTTCACTGCAGTTGCCCACCGAGCCCGAGCGAGGATATCGGCACGACGGTGTAGTTCACGTTGGCCACGAAACTTGCGCCCGCGTCGGCGCCGTGCGCGGAGACGATGTCGATAGTCAACGAGTAGCTACCAGCCGACGGGCTCTGGCCACCAGGGGTCTTCTGAAAGAGCTCGATGCTGAGAAAGACCCGGTCGCCCTCGGGCAGTGAACGTGCTAGCCGCGTGAACCGCGACACCGGACGGTCGTTAGCCGCGCCACCTGGCCGCCAGGAGCTGGTCGAAGACGGTGGCGAAGCTATCGCGAGACAGCGCTGGGTCAATCGCTTTGCGAGGAGCGAGGCCGCCCGCGATGATCCGCTCCCTACGAATCTCAGTGACTTCGGCATCCATCGAGCTGCGCTGGCGTTCAGGAAGGATGCGCATACTCATCGAAGGTCGCCGCCCGGACCTCAACCCACGGGTTGAGAGGCCCACCGATCTCCACCCGGGAATCCACCGGAGAGCCGATGCGGGCCGGACGGCGAAGACGCATGATCAACGCATGGTCCCCGTCGCGTCCATTCAGTCCGCTCTCAGAGCGACACGCAGGCGACGGACCGTTCAGTTCACCCACTCACGTTCAACCGAAGGAGCACGACATGATTCTTCTCATCAAAGCCATCCGCAGGGCGCTCAAGCGTCGTCACGCGGCACAGCAGTTGGCATCCCCGGACGCTCACCCCGCGACGCACCGCCGCTGACACCACCCCTCAACCCGGACCAAGCTGAGCGTCCCTCAGCTTGGTCCGGCCAAACAATCGTTCCCACTCCGTAAGGGAGATATGAAATGCTCAAGACACCAGCCACCATCAAAGGGGCCCTCATCCGGGGACTCATCGGCGTCGCGCTCATCATCGTCAACGTCGCCTCGGGTCGCTACCTCTTCTCGGTTCTCGGCGCCCTGTTCCTCATCTGGATGGTGGTCGGCCTCACTCGTCGCCATTTCCAGACAGAACCGTCCACCGGCACGCGAAACCGCTAAGCCCACCCGTCCGGCGCTCATCGCGCAGCGATACGGAGAGTCAACAATGATCAACACGAGAGTGCAGCACTACGCGCCGACCGGACTCAAAACTGTTGGTGCCCACATGCGCTGGCCAGAGAACATCACTTCCGCAGAAAATGAGTTCGAGGACAACCTCAATCCAAAACCAGTCTCATGAGCAGCACTGACATCCCGTTACCCGTCAAGTTGGGTGGCCGTATCCCGTTGCTTGCGCAGGCTGAGCTCGCGGATGAGCAGAAGCAGATCTATCAGAG
>Ga0302184_10003006_pt1 | contig 10561 bp, 7 predicted proteins | sample I_Palsa_N3_3_FD_200233 | JGI IMG/M metagenome (GOLD analysis project Ga0302184, IMG submission 200233) | Peat permafrost microbial communities from Stordalen Mire near Abisko, Sweden - I_Palsa_N3_3 | ecosystem: Environmental > Terrestrial > Soil > Palsa > Peat permafrost | place: Sweden: Abisko...
TCCCGGCCGCGGCGTTCGAGGACGCGGTCAGGCAGATCCGCGCGCGGCGGTGGCTCGGGCTGACCGCCACCCCGTACCGCAGGGACAAGCTCGATGACCTGATCGGCATGCAGGTCGGCCCGGTTCGCCATACCATCGCCGTACCCCGGCGGGCCGCGGGCAGCATGCATATGCTGCCCGGCAGTGCCCCTGGCGGACGGCCTACGCCAGTGCTCCACATCCACCTGACCGCCTACCGCTATACCGGGGACGCCAGCCCGGCCGCGCCCGGCGGGATGGCCATCATCTACAAGGACCTGATCGCCAGCAACCAGCGCACCCGCCAGGTCATCGCCGACGTCGCCAGGGCGCTTGACCAGGGCAGGAACTGCCTCGTCCTCACCAACTGGACCGACCACCTGGAAAAGATCGCCGGTGCCCTGCACGCTCTCGGGCACGACCCGGTCATCCTCAAGGGCGGCATGGGTGCCAAGGACCGGGCCGCCGCCCTGGCCCGGCTCACCCCCCAGCCCGGCGGGCCGCCCCTGCTGGCTGTCGCGACCGGCCCGTACGCCGGGGAAGGGTTCGATTGCCCGCCGCTGGACACCCTGTTCCTCGCCGCGCCCGTCGCCAGCAAGGGACGCCTCCTGCAGTACGCCGGCCGGATCCTGCGCCCCTACGACGGCAAGGCCACCGCCGAGGTTCACGACTACCACGACGAACTCACCGGCGTCCTCGCCTCATCCCTTGCCAAGCGCGCCCCCGGCTACACCAGCCTCGGCTTCCCCGACCCCCGCAAGCTCCCCTACACCCCCAGCGCCGAGACGGCGCGCCAAGCCCAGCGGAGCTATAAGTGACAACGGCTCCAGTCAGCGGCAGCCGTGGCCAGACGCCCTCAGACGGTCCTATCACGCTGACTGTTAATCCGACCCGGTGCGACGTCACCAGACGAATCCCTTATCCGTTGCACGGAGACGGGCAGCAGCCGAATCCCGGGGCATACCCGGTACTCCAAGGCATAGAGGCGGATAATCACAGGTCAGAGGGAAGCAGGTATCCGAGCACGTCATGATATTTCAGCTGCCAGCGGGACCGAAACCGCTTAGTTAGTCACTTGATCTTGAAATTCACTGTCGAATTAAAGTTTGAAAAAACTAACTGAAATGGAGCCCCGTTACGGAATCGAACCGTAGACCTTCTCCTTACCATTCATGCCGGTTCCGTCCGAAGACGTCGGGTTGGGTCGGATCAGCGCAGGTCAGAAGGATATCGCTGTCTGCCTAGGTCGCGCTCCGTCGGCTGTTGTCTGAGGTCGTTGTCACTTGGTTTGTCACTAGGCTCCCAGTGTCTTCTCTTCAGGATGGGTCGCAGAACTCGTCCCTGCGCGAGGAGCCTAGCGAAAGCAGTATCGACCTGTAACCACGCGTTCGGGGCTGGGGTAGCCGATTTCAGGCCTTAGCCTCCTCCATGCGGCGGTCGACGAACCTCCGGCCGGAGCCTTTGATTTTGTAAAACATCTGTCCGCGTTCGGCCCTATGGTGATCCGGCAATTTCGTGCGAGGTTTCCATACGCCCTTTGGATGCTCCAGATGCTGGCTACTCCGCCGCCGGGATCCAGACCCGCATTGCTCCTCCGGAGCGGTTGGCCCACGCGAAGTATGGAACGGCGAGCAGCTGCGTCGGAGACGCCGCAGTTGCAGTCGGCAGCGCGCGGAGGTCGCGGTACTCGGACTGCCGCCACCCGTCGAGGTCGCGGACGACGCCCGTCAAGGCCACACCGGGCAGGCCGCCCAGCTGCGGGACCGGCCCGTTGTCGACGGGATCGGCGGCGGGATCGGCGGCGACGTCGGCCAGGTCGAGGCCAGGCGCGAGATCGGACTGCTCGAGGCAGTACACCACGGGCCCGCGCTCGATCGCGAGGCAGCCCCGCACCGCGTCGATGCGCGGGTTGGGCACGGTCAGCCGAGGCGAGACGTCGAGTAGGAGCACGACCTGTGTGCCATCCCGCCAGCGGCGTCTCACCTCGGCGTAACCGCCCGCGGCGACGGCTTCGCCGTCGAGGGTCGCCTCTCGCGCCCAGCCTGGGATGCGGAGGGCGAGCGTCCACTCGCGATCGGGGCTCTCGACGACCTCGACCCTGACCGTCCCGTCCCAGGGGTATGCGGTCTCCACGCTGAGGACCACGTCTCCGGCGCGGATCGTCGAGGAGGCGTACTGATGTAGCTGGATCCCGTCGTCCGTCACGGTGGCGAGGTAGTGGTGCAGCGATGCGAGCAGCCGCATGATGTTCGGCGGGCAGCAGGCGACCCGATTCCAGCGATGTCGGTGCTCACCGGTCCGCGATTGCAGCGGGTTCGCGTAGAAGAACGATTCGCCGTCGAGTGAGAGCCCAGAAAGAAACCCGTTATACAGCGTCCGCTCGAAGAGGTCGGCGAAGCGGCTCTCGCCGGTGACAAGGAGCATGCGCCAGTTCCACATCATGCTGGCGATCGACGCGCAGGTCTCGCAGTACGCCCGGTCGGGAGGTAGCTCATAGGCATTGCCGATCGCCTCACCGTAGTGGCGCGAGCCGACACCACCGGTCAGGTAGCTCTTGGCGGACGCGAGGTCGTCCCACTGCCGCAGCATTGACGCGAGCAGCGCCTCGTCGCCCGTCTCGGCGTAGATGTCCGTGACCCCGGCAGCGAGGTAGAGGGCGCGCACAGCGTGGCCGACGATCCCTCGCGCATCGCGGACGGGCTCGGCGTCCTGGTAGTAGTCGAGATCGAAGCGACCGCCGGCGAACGTCCCGAACCCGCGCCGCCCAGTGAGCGTGTCCGCGAGCCGCAGGTAGCGAGTCTCGCCCGTCTGGCGATATAGCTCCGCGAGCGCGACCTCGATCTCGGGATGGCCGTCGGTGCCTCGGGCGAGGTCGTTGCCGAACACGTCGTCGATCAGGTCGGCAAAGCGGCGGGCGACGGCGAGGAGGGAGCAGTCGCCCGTCGCCCGCGCGTTTGCGACTCCCGCCTGGATCAGATGCCCCGCGCAATAGAGCTCGTGGCCCATCTCCAGGTCGGTCCAGCGCCAGGAGGGATCGTTCACCTGGCACCAGCTGTTCAGATATCCGTCGGGTGCCTGGGCGGCCGCGACGAGCTGGATCGCCTCGCTTGCGAGGCGATCCAGCTCGTCCGACGGCTCGCGGCCGCGCTCCCACGCGAGCGCCTCGAGCCACTTGTAGACGTCCGAGTCGCTGAAGACCATGCCTCGCCGCTCGCCCGAGCCCCGTCCCGCCGCAATTCGGAGGTTGTCGAGAGTTCCGGCGCGTTCGAGCTCCTCGGCGCCGCGAAGAAGCGTGACCTCCCGGTTCACCCGTTGCCGGTCCGCGAGCAGACCGTCCCGGATGGCGACGCCCCGGGCGTCGACCGGGCGGAGCCGCACCCGAGCGGCTGCCGTCGGCGCAGCGCTCGTCACCAGGTCGGTGTAGTTCTTCACTGGGGTCTCCCGAGAAGGTCGGATCTGAGGCCCGTGGCGCCGGTCTGCCGGCGCCACGGGCCGTTGGTCGATACTCCGGCCAGCTCTATCCCGTCAGGGTGGTGTTGATCTGACTCTGAGCAGTGTTCAGCGCGGCTTGCACGGATTGGGATCCGGACAAGGCCGCCTGAATCGCCGTCCACACCGCCTGGGAGATCTTCGGGTACTTGACTCCCAGGCCGAGCGTACGCGGGTGCGCGAAGAGTGTCTGGTTGACATAGACCGACCACTCGGGGCCGGCCTGCGTTAGGTAGGTCTGCGCGACGCTGGTCTTCGCCGGCAGATAGCCGAACAGCTTCGCGAGCTGCAGCTCCATCGCGGGTGTCTGCATGCCCTGGATATAGTCGAACGCCAGCTGCTGAGCGGCGCTGCCGCCGCTCTTGCTGACCATCCAGTCCTCGCCGCCGAGCGGCACGACGACGTGCTCGCCCGCCACCCGGGTCGGGATGGGAACGACCCCGAACTGCTTGCCGTAGAACTGGTTGGCCTGGTTCATTGTCGGGAAGTTCCAGGGGCCGTTGACCATCATGGCCGCCTTGCCGTCGATGAACTGCGTCGACGCTGCCGGGGTCTGGCTCCAGCTGAGACACGACTTGGACGCGGAGCCATCGCTGACCAGCTGGCTCCACAGCGTCAACGCCTGCACGCCGGGCGCACCCGAGACGTTCGAGAACGTGGCCGCGCCGCCGTTGCTCCAGAAGAACGGCTCCCACTGCCACGTCGTGTCCTCGGCCGGCTCACAGGTCAATGCGATCCCGTAGTGAGCCGAGGTCGTCAGTGACTTGGCGTCGGAGACCAGGTCAGCCCAGGTCTTCGGCGGGGTCAGGTTCGCCGCCTTGAACATCGCGATGTTGTAGATCAGCGCGATCGAGTTGGCCCCTGCCACGGGGAGGCTGTAGTACTTACCACCCGACAGGCCCTCGTCGATCACGGCAGGGTAATAGCCCTTCGTGCTGAAGCCCGACAGGCCGCTGATCGGCACGACCTGGCTGGTCGAGATCATCGTCGACACGAACGGGTTGTCCACGGCCAGCAGGTTCGGCAGATCCTGGCCGGCTGCCTGCGTCAGTAGCTTCGCGTCCAGATCGGCGAACGGCACGTACTGCCGTTTCACCGTCACACCCGGGTGCGCGGCTTCGAATGCCTTGCTGTAGGCGGCCAGGGCCGCGATCTGGCCGGGGGTGTTGAAGTAGTCCTCTTCGGTGATCGTGGTCTTAGTGCCGGACGTGCCGGACGTGCTGGTCGACTGCGAGCACCCGGCTACGGCGCATGCCGCAACCAGAACTGCTGCCAATCCCCAGTGCCCCCTCCTGATGGCTAGCTTCATAACGCTGTGTCCTCTTTTGCGCTTGATTAGGGATAATTTGGTGGAAACGACACAGGGCAGCAAGAAGACCGATCCGGTTATCGAAATCCGTCACCACCTCCCTCGTGCGACCCGGTGCATCGCTACCCCTTCACTGAGCCCGCTGTGAGACCGCTGGCGATGTACCGCTGCGCGACCACGAGCAAGATCCCGGCCGGTACCATCGCGAACACGCCCGCGGCCATCACCGCGCCCCAGTCGGTCGAGTAGTTGCCGAGGTAGGTGTAGATCCCGAGCGTGATCGGCTCGATGCCCGATCCGTTCAGGATGGTCAGGGCGAAGATGAAGTCGCCCCACCCGGCCAGAAACGCGAAGACCGCGACAGTGATCACGGCCGAACGGGCGAGCGGGAGGACGATCATGCGGAACGTCTGCCACTCGGTCGCTCCGTCGACCCGGGCCGCGTAGATCAGCTCGTTCGGCAGGCTGAAGAGGAACGCCCGCAGGACGAGGATCGCGAACGGGACGGCGTACGTCCCATCAGCGATGATCAGTCCCAGGTACGAGTTCACCAGGTTGATCCAGTGAAAAATGATGAAGAGGGACGTCGCCAGGACGATCGACGGGACGATCTGCGCGACGAGCAGCGAGCTGACCAAGATCACCGTCACTCGCAGGCGATACTTGGACAGGGCGTAGGCCGCCGGGACCGCCACGACCAGGGCGAGCAGCGCCGTCCCGGTACCCACGACCAGGCTCGTCACCACGTTGGCCGATTGCGCGTGGATGACCGCGCTGTAGTTGCCGAGCGTCGCGGCGTGCGGCAGCCAGTAGAACGTGCCGCTGAAGAGCGTGTTGGTCGACTCGAACGAACCGACGATTATCGCGTATACCGGGAAGAGAACCAGCACGAGGGCCACCGCGGCCGCGAGCGTGCACAGCCAGCTCAGGGCCCGGGACCTCTCGACGCGCGTCACCGGGCCGCCCCTGAGCTACGGCGCAGCGAGTCACGGCTGAGGAACAGGTAGATCGGTGAGCAGACGAGCGCCAGCACGAGGAGCAGGTTGTTAAGCGCCGCGCCGTCACCGAACGAGAACTGCTGGAACGACAGGTTGTAGGACCAGGTGGTGATCAGCTGCGTCGCGTTCGCGGGCCCGCCGCCGGTCAGGCCGATCACGAGGTCGAACACTTTCACCGTGAACACGAAGCCGAGGAGCAGCGTGACCTCGATGACGGGCAGGATGATCGGCACGATAACGAGCCGGAGCCGCTGCCACGGGCCCGCACCGTCGATGATCGCCGCCTCCTTGATCTCCGATGGCACGTCCTGGAGCGCGCTGTAGAGCAGGAGGGTGAAGAACGGCACCCCGAGCCAGATGTTGGCGATCAGGATCGTCCAGAGAGCCAGATGCGGATCGTCCAGCCAGTCGACCCCGTGGTGGACAATCCCGAGGCCGGTGAGCACCTGGTTCACGGCCCCGCCTTCAAGCTGAAACAGGAAGCGAAACATGACTCCGGTCACGATCAGTGGCAGAAGCCACGGGACGATCACGAGCGAGCGGGCCAGAGTCCGCCCAGGGAACCGCATGCTGAACAGCAGCGCGAGCGCGAAGCCGATCAGGAACTGGCCGACGAGCGAGCCCACCGTGAACCAGAACGTGTTAGCGATCGCCTTCCGGCTCGTCGGGTCGTTGAAGATGAAGTGGTAGTTGCCGAGCCCGGCGAAAGGCGCGGTGAGGCTCGCAATCGTCGCCGGCGACGTCTTCTCGAAGCTGACCGCCACGTTGTAGACGATGGGCAGCGCGAACGCGAAGAGCAGATATGCGAGCGCCGGGACCAGGAAGAGCCAGCCGGCCAGCTGCTGCTTACGGCGGGAGGTGAGCCGCGACAGCGTCATGAGGGCGCTCGCAGGTCGGTAAGGCTGCCGCCTTCGCGGAGATAGACCGGGATGCGCTCGAGCGGTGCCGCCGCCGTCACCCAGCCTGTCGCGCCGACGGGGTTGCCCGTCCAGGCGTCGAGCCATGAGGCTGCGTCCGGCAGATACACATCGCGCTCCCGCGCGCCGTACGTTGTCACGGGCGCGACCAGCACGTCCGGGCCGAACATGAACTGGTCTGTCACCTCCCATGCCGGCGCCTCGTCCGGGAACTCGAGGAAGAGCGCGCGCATCGGCGGAAGCCCGTTCGCGCTCGCCGTGGACATCTGCTCCATCACGTACGGGCGGAGCCGTTCGCGGAGTTCGAGCTGCTCGCGGATCACCCGATAGGCCTCGTCCCCGAAGGACCACACCTCGTTGGGGGCGCCCGTTTGGTCCGAGCCGACAAGCGGTCCTGGCTCGCGGACGCCGTGGAGCCGGAAAAGCGGGCAGAAGACGCCGAACTGGAACCAGCGGACGACAAGCTCGCGGAAGTAGGGGGACGTCGGGTCGCCGTTCCGGAACCCGCCGATGTCAGTTGTCCACCACGGGATGCCCGAGATGCCCATGTGCAGTCCGGCCGGGATCTGCGCCGCCAGAGCCTCGAACGTCGACTCGACATCGCCCGACCAGACGGCCCCCCCGTAGCGCTGGCTGCCCGCCCACGCCGACCGGCAAAGAAGCACAATGTCGTCCTCGCCGCTCGACTTCAGCCCTTCGTAGAAGCCGCGCGCATGCTCGCGCGGATACACGCCCTGCACCTCCGTGCCCGGCCCCAGGAAGTAACGGGCGGTCTCGGGGTTGTCGGCGAGGATCTCCGGTTCGCACGCGTCGAGCCAGAACGCCCGGATGCCGTAGCGGCGATAACCGTCGGTCACCTTTTGCCAGACGTAGCGGCGTGCTTCCGGGTTAGTTGCGTCGTAGAAGCGCATGAACGCCCGGCCGTCGGTGCCCTTCTCCCAGAAGGCGAGGTGGAGCGGCGGCAGGCTCGCGGTGCTCCCCACCAGGAAGCCCTCCCGCTCCATCTCGGCGTAGTTGTCGCAGTTCGGGTTGACCGTCGGCCAGATCGAGACCAGCAACTCGACTCCGAGCTCACGTAGCTCGTCGACCATCGCCTGAGGATCCGGCCATTCGGCCGGGTCGAACCTCCACTCGCCTTGGCGGGTCCAGTGGAAGTAGTCGCAGACGATCACGGAGAGCGGGAGGCGGCGCCGGTTGTACTCGCGCGCAACCTCGAGCAACTCTTGTTGACTCCGGTAGCGCAGCTTCGACTGCCAGAATCCGGAAGCCCACTCCGGCAGCATCGGCGGTAGCCCCGTCACCCGCGCGTACTGGCTGACGACGTCGCCAGGGGTCGGGCCGGTCGTCACCCAGTAGTCGACCTGCCGGGCGGCATCGGCAACCCACCTCGTCCCATTCGTCGCCAGCTCGACGCGGCCGACGCCCGGCATGTTCCAGAGAAAGCCGTAGCCGCGGCTGGAGAGCGCGAACGGCACCGAGACCTCGGTGTTGCGCTGGACAAGCTCGACGACCGATCCTTTCTGGTCAAGCAGGCCGTGCTGGTGCTGGCCGAGGCCGTAGAAATGCTCGTCCGGGTCGGCGTCGAACATGACGTCGCAGGCATAGAGGTCGCCTCCGACCCGGCGGTAGCGGCGCTGCGCGGGGGAGGTGAAGTGCGGAAGGCTCTCGGCGAGGAGCTGCGTCCCGTCCGCCCGAAGGAATCGCAGGAGCGGCGGAAAGGGGACGAACCGACCCTCGCCGTTCTCCACCACCTCGACGATGAGATCCCCGTTGGATACGCGGGCCCGGCCGTCACCGATCTCGACCCGGGCGGTCCTCGCCTCGTCTTCGAGCAAGGCGCTCCAGGGCGTCTCGGTGACGGATGCGCCGAGGGTCGCCCGTACACGGATGCCGCTTTCCCCCCAGGCGTCGACCTGAAGGACCTCACCACCAGACCGCACAACGAGACCGGTCTCGCTAGCGGCAAAGGTGGCCACGTTCTGTCCCTCGGCTCGGGGAGCTTGCGAACCGCTTCGCTCCTGCTGTGCAGCTAGACTGCCGGACGAGCGCATAAGCCGTTGTAGTCTTCAATCGAAGCGCTTCGCGAAGCGCTTCGCAAAACGTATCCAACACACGTTGCGAGAGTCAAGAGAACGCCGTGAGACAATCGGGTGAGATGACACCGTCGAAGCCGGCCACGATGGCGCAGATCGCCGAGCGTGCGGGCGTCGCCCTAAGCACCGTCTCGTACGTCTTGAGCGGCAAACGGGTGGTCTCCCCGCTGATGCGCGAGCGCGTCCTGGCCGCCGTCGAGGAACTCGACTATCGCCCGCACGGACCTGCACGCGCGCTCGCGAGCGGGGCGTCGCACACGATCGCTCTGTTCCTGCCCTCGCCGCAATGGCAGCTTTTGCCTGTGCAGCAGACGTTCGTCGCGGGCGCGACCGCGGCGACGAGCGCGAGCGACTACTCGCTGCTCCTCTCGACGGCCGCCACCGACCCTGAGGCGGTCGCCAGGGTGGTCGCGACGGGACGCGCGGACGGCGTGATCCTGATGGAGACGCTCGTGCACGACGCCCGGGTCGAGCGCCTGCAGGCGGACGGACATCCGTTTGTGCTCATCGGGCGCACGCACGACATGACCGGGATCAGCTACGTGGACATGGACTTTGGCGACGCGGTCGAGACGAGCCTCGCGCATCTCGCCCGGTTGGGACATACGCAGGTCGCACTGTTCAACTTCCCGCCCGACCTGATCGAGGCGGGCTACACCTCGTCGCTGATCGCACGGGACGTCTTCGAGCGACGCGCATCCGACTTCGGCATCGACGGCATCCACATTCCGTGCTCCCACGAACCGCGCGAGGCGTTCGCGGTCGCTGCGCGGCTGCTGCGGTCGGAGCCGGAGTGCACGGCCGCCATCACGACCGGCTGGCAGTTCACAGGACTGCTCAGCGCGCTGCGGGCGGCTAAACTTCACGTCCCTGACGATTTCTCGATCGTGTCGGTGATCGCCGCGCAGTTCGCGGAGATGCTGACGCCCTCCCTCACAGGCGTCGAATGGCCCGCCTTCGAAGCGGGTCAGCTGGCGGCGGAGATGCTGATTGAGCGGCTCACGGTGCAGAACACACCGCCTCGTCAGCAGCTGTTCCCAGCGAAGCTCGTGATCAGGGAATCGACCGGGCTCGCGCGAACACGCCGAAGTCGCGCCGCGGGATGAAACCCAGGGCGATCAGCGGCGCGTGTCCCGGATTGGGCCCGCGGTTCTCGATAGCCCCGCTGCCTACGCGCGCTCTTCGCTGCCGTGCACGAGTGTACCCGAAAAGCTCAAACAGCACAGCAGTCGATCGCGGGGATACGGGTTCATCCGGGCAGAATTCCGCGCATATCCGCAAAGCTTCCTCGGCTGAATTCAGCCCGATGGTACTCGTTATAGAAATTCAGCCCGCCGATCTCGTCGTAGATGATGCCGATGGTCCCAGCGTCGGCTATTTCGGCCGGAATCTCGAACGCTGGCACGTCCACGCGTAAGTTATCTTTCCCCGCAGGGATTCTGAATTTTAGGTCAACTTGCGGCGTGTGTGACTCCTGGGGTCTGGTGCGGGACGGCATCTGTCACTGTGAGTGGTCAGGCGGCGATGGATGCCTGCTGGGCGAGGTCGGTGATCGCGGCCTTGTAGGCGCGGTCTGCCTGGCGCAGGGGTGAGCCCGGCGGGCCGGTGCTGGTGAGCTGGGCCAGTCCGGGGATGAGGAACCGCTGGGTCACGCGGGTCAGGAACAGGGCGATGCTGAGTCCTTCGGGGGTGACCTGGTAGCTGCGGCTGTGCGGGATGCGCTGGATGATCTGGTGG
>Ga0302184_10003014_pt1 | contig 10547 bp, 10 predicted proteins | sample I_Palsa_N3_3_FD_200233 | JGI IMG/M metagenome (GOLD analysis project Ga0302184, IMG submission 200233) | Peat permafrost microbial communities from Stordalen Mire near Abisko, Sweden - I_Palsa_N3_3 | ecosystem: Environmental > Terrestrial > Soil > Palsa > Peat permafrost | place: Sweden...
CCGTCGGGCAGGACCCGCCCGGCACCACGCGGCCGTGTGCGGAGAGCCCGTTGTAGAAGTCGACCAGATGTGTGCCGGCCCCGACGGTCGCGACGGTGCCGCTGACGTTCACCCCGGCCATCGGTGTCACGTCCACGATCAGGCCGCTGCTCGACGACCAGCCCGCGTAGGAGTGCCCCCCGGACCTGGCCGCGACCGGCACACCGTACTTGCGGACGAACGCAAGGCAGGTCGATACGTCATGAGGATCACGGCAGTAGGCGATCCCGGCCGGGTGGAGCGAGTCGAAGCGCGGGTCGAATTGCCGTTTGGCGACGGTATAGGCGGCCTCGCCAGGCCGCACCAGGGTTCCGGACAGATCGTGGCCCAGCGACGTCCAGTCCGCGGACGAGGGAGGAGAGGACGAGGCACCAACCGTCGGGGCTGTGCTGCCCGTCGGCGGGCCGACCGGGCTCGCGGTCCGGCTTGCGGTTCCGCTCGCGGCGCTCGATCCGCTGCTCCGGGTGCACGAGGCGAGCAGCCCGGCGCCTCCGGCCGCCGCAGCGAACCGCAGGAATGCGCGGCGTCCAGGCGGCCGACTCGGGGATTCCCGGGGCATCGTCCAGCGACCCTGGGAGTCCCCGCCTTCGCTTCCGGCTTGGACCATCGCGGTCAGCCTCCCCTTCGCCGCGCTCCGTGCTTCTTAGCGAGCTTTCCAGTGGGAGCGCTAGCAGTAAAGACGCCGCCAGGCGGCAAACAGTTGGCCCGGGTCCGGCTGCTGATCCGGGCCCGGGCCCGGGCCCGGCGAGTTAACGCGATATTTACTTGCTTGCTGGAGCAAGCGGAAATATAGTTGAGTTACTCAACCGTTGAGTAACTCAGGTAATAGTTGAGGCTTCAGGAAAAGCCGAACGGAGGTGAGCACACATGGAAGCGCAGCCAGGCACGGCGACGGCCCTGGACGCAGAGCCCGTACCGTACGCGGCCCTGGACGCAGAGCCCGTACCGTACGCGGCCCTGGACGCTGAGCCGGTACCGCACGCGGAACCGCTGACTGACGACCAGCTGAACAAGCAGATCAGTGACGTGTTCACCGACCTCATCAAGCACGCTCACGACCTCGGGCAGAAGATCGCGACTGAAAACGGGCTGACCGGCAGCGACGCCATGGCCCTGTTCAAGCTCGAGACTCCGATGACGATGAAGGAACTCGGTCTGAAGATGGGCTGCGATCCCTCCTTCGTCACCGCGATCGCGGACGCGCTTGAGAAGCACGGGCTGGCCCGGCGGGAACCTTCCGTCAAGGACCGGCGCAGCAAGAACATCGTGCTTACACCGGAAGGCGTGAGCGTCAGGGAACGAGTCTGCGACGAACTCATGGCGCAGGCGCCCTGGTGCGCCACGCTGGACACCAGCGAGCGCCGCTGCCTGCTCGGGCTGATGCGCAAGATGCTCAGATCCCGATGCGGGAGGTGATGGCGTCACATTTCACGCGGCTTTCTCGTCTTAAGAGATGAGAGCAAGGCCAAACCGCCGTCATAACTGCGGATGACGGTTACACGGGGAAGGAAGAGCCGACGGTGAACTCCTACCACCGCCCGTTCGGCCTCTAAAGATCTAAAAATTGCAAGCACGGCGCGTGACCTTGGCATCTCGCTGGTCACGGCGTTGGTTCGCTACGCCCTCAATCTAGGGAGATGTTTTGTCCGCCACACCACCAGACATCGGCCAGCCGACCCGGGGGGTCAGCACCGCGGCGACGTCTGACGTCGCGGGGACCGGGGCTACCGGGGCCCCGTCGCGGCGGCTGGGCCTGGCCCTCGCCGTTATCGCGACGGCCCAGCTCATGGTCGTGCTCGACGCGACCATCGTCAACGTCGCCCTGCCGCACATCCAGGCCGCGCTCGGTTTCTCCGGCAGCGGGCTGGAGTGGGTCGTCAACGCGTACGCGCTGGCGTTCGGCGGGCTGCTGCTGCTCGGCGGAAGATCCGGCGACCTACTGGGGCGCCGCCGGATCTTCATCGCCGGCATCTTGCTGTTCACGCTGGCCTCGCTGGTCGGCGGGTTCGCCACCGGTCAGGAGTGGCTGCTCACCGCGCGTGTCTTCCAGGGCGTAGGCGCCGCGTTCGCCGCACCGACCGCTTTGTCACTGATCGCGGTCACCTTCCCTGAAGGCCCGCCGCGCAACCGTGCGATGGGCGTGTACGCGGGGATGAGCGTGGCCGGCGGTGCCGTCGGCTTGATCGCGGGCGGTCTGCTGGTCCAGTTCGCCAGCTGGCGCTGGGTGTTCTTCGTGAACGTGCCGATCGGCCTGCTGGTCGCATTCCTGGCGACCCGGGTGCTGCCCGAATCGGAGCGGCGGCGTGGCCGCTTCGACCTGCCCGGCGCTATCACCGGCTCGCTCGGCATCGCCTCGCTCGTTTACGGGCTGTCCAGCGCCGCGACCAGCACCAACGGCGTCTCGCACTGGGGCGACACCAAGGTAATCGTGTCGCTGGTGGCGGCCGTAGTGCTGCTGACCGCGTTCGGGATCATCGAGACGCGCAGCAAGCACGCGCTGGTGCCGATCCGGGTGCTGCGCAACCGGAACCGGTCCGGTGCCTACCTGATCAGCTTGTGCGTCGGCACCGCGCTGTTCGGCATGTTCTTCTTCCTCACCCTGTTCGTGCAGAACGTGTGGGGGTACGACGCGCTCCGGACCGGCATCTCCTACCTGCCAATGGTGGGCATGATCCTGGTGTCGGCCGGGGTAGCGTCGCAGCTGGTGGCCCGGATCGGCGCCCGGCCGCTGATGATAGGCGGCAGCGTGATCGCCACCGGCGGGATGTTCTGGCTGTCCCGGATCACCGAGCACAGCCATTATGTCTCCGGGCTGCTCGGGCCGATGATGCTGACCGCGACCGGCCTGGGGCTGATCTTCGTGCCGCTCTCGCTGATAGCGCTGACCAAGGTGGCCACCAACGACACCGGTGTGGCTTCCAGCCTGCTCAACACGGGCCAGCAGGTCGGCGGGGCGCTTGGCCTGGCGGTGCTCGGCACCGTGGCGTGGAGCGCCGTGGCGAACAGCCTGCACAAGCAGGCGGCCGCGGCCGCCGCGGCGGCCAAGACGGCTACCGTGCACCTGTCCGCGGCCCAGACGGCCGCGCTGCAGAAGGCGGCGACCAACCACGCTCTGTCGACCGGCTTCTCCAAGGGATACATCGTCGCGGCCGGGATCATGCTGCTCGCGCTGATCATCACGCTGATCACGATCCGGGTCACGCGAGAGGACCTGGCCGGGATCAACCCGAATGCGGCGCCTGCCGACTGACACCCTTCGCTGGGTTCTGCCCAAGGGCCCCGTGACGCCATGGCGGCGTCGCGGGGCCCTTGGCATACGATCGTTTTGTCGCCTAGCCGGGAGGTCGCTCGAGATGGCTTACGGGCTCTTTTACGTCTACACCGATCCGGGGACCGTGCCCGAGGCGGAGTTTCACGACTGGTACGACCACGAGCACGGCCCGCGCCGACTCAAGGTGCCTGGCTTCGGCGGCGGTTACCGGTACGGTGCGCTTGACGAGGCTAAGCCGCCGTGGCTCGTCCTGTACGACCTGGACAGCCCCGACGTCCTGGACGGCCCGGAGTACCAGGCGCTCGGAGCGACCGCGAGCGAGCGGGATAAGACCGTCGGGGCGGGCCTGGCCACCCTGGACCGCCGGATCTACACCCAGCTCAGCTCGGACGGTACGGCTCCTGACGAGCCGGCCCCGGTTCTGCTTGCGGTGGCGCTCTCTGTGCCCGCGGGCGCCGAGGACGACCTGCAGGCCTGGTACACCGACGAGCACATCCCGATGCTGCTCGAGGTGCCCGGGTGGCAGCGCATCAGGAGGTTCCGGCTTATCCGCGGGATGGACGGGCCGGCACCTGAGTTCCTGTCCGTGCATGAGCTGGCGGGGCCGCAGGTGCTCAAGCAGCCTGGCTACCGGGCGGCCATCAGCACGCCGTGGCGCGACCGGATCGTGGCATCGGCGCTGGGGCGGGAACGGCGGGTGTTCGGCTTCCGGAATTCGCTTGCGGCTGAGTGACGCTTCGTTACGCGCGGGCCTAGGCTGGTTCGTGTGGCTTCTTTTAGCGATCCTGAGGTCCGGGACTTCCTGCAGCGGGGCACGCGGACGGGCAAGCTGAGCTACCTGGCGGCCAGCGGACGCCCGCTGGTCGCGCCCATCTGGTTCGTCGTCGAAGACGGCAGCATCGTTTTCAACACGGGCAAGGACACCGCCAAGGGGCGCTCGCTGGCCCGCGACCCGCGGGTCAGCCTGTGCGTGGACCTGGAGGAGCCGCCGTACGCGTTCGTCCAGATCCAAGGCCAGGCCGACCTGTCGGAGGACCCGGCTGAGCTGCTCCGCACCGCCACCGCGCTCGCGGCGCGGTACATGGGGCACGAGCGCGCGGCAGAATACGGCAAGCGCAACGCAGTGCCCGGGGAGCTGATCGTGCGGCTGCGGCCGACGAAGGTGATCGCGGTCTTCGACGTGTCGGGCTGACAGCTACTCACCGCATGCGACTTCAGTCACGAAGACATCACCCGCATCACCGCTTTAGACTGGGAAAGGTGCCGCGTTGGCGCCGCGATACCGTCCAGTTGTGAGGACGAAGGCATGACTGACGGGTTCGGGGAATCTGACGGGTCCCGCGCTGCCCTGCTCGCGGAGGCAGCGGAACGGGCCGGGCGTTACCTGCAGGGACTGGCTGATCGCGCGGTAGCCCCGTCGGCTGAGGCGGTGCTCGCACTGGATGAGCTGGATTTCCCGTTGCCAGCGGCGGGGCTGGCACCGTCGCGGGTGCTGGCGGCCCTGGACGAGGTGGGCTCGCCGGCGACGGTGGCGAGCGCGGGCCCGCGCTATTTCGGCTTCGTCACCGGCGGGGCGCTGCCGGTGGCGGTCGCGGCCTCGTGGCTGCTGGCCGCGTGGGATCAGAACGCCGCGCTGTCGGTCATGTCCCCGGTGGCGGCCCGCCTGGACGAGGTGGCGATCAGGTGGGTCTGCCAGCTCCTCGGCCTGCCCGCGGGGACCTCGGGAGGCTTCGTGAGCGGAGCGACGATGGCCAACGCGACGTGCCTGGCGGCGGGACGGGACGCGGTGCTGACGCGAGCCGGCTGGGACGCTGCCGGTGCCGGGCTGGTCGGCGCGCCCCCGGTCCAGGTGGTGGCCGGTGACGAGGTCCACGCCGCGGTGCTCAAGGCCCTGGGCCTGATCGGGCTGGGGCGCGGCCGGGCCGTGCGGCTGCGCACCGATGATCAAGGGCGGATCGCCCTGGGCGAGTTGCCGGAGCTGGATACCCCGGCGATCGTCTGCCTGCAGGCCGGCAACGTCAACAGCGGAGCCAGCGACCCGTTCGGCCCGCTCATCGACTGGGCCCATGCGCAGGGCGCCTGGGTGCATGTCGACGGCGCGTTCGGGCTGTGGGCCGCCGCGTGCCCGGAGCTGGCCGGGGAGGTGGCAGGCGCCGCCGCCGCCGACTCCTGGGCGACCGACGCGCACAAATGGCTGAACACCACCTACGACTGCGGCATCGCCCTGGTGCGCGACGGACAGGCGCTGCGGGCCGCGATGCGGGCAGAGGCCTCGTACCTGCCGCTCGGCACCGCGCGTGACCCGCTGCAGTTCACGCCTCAGTCCTCGCAGCGCGCCCGCGGAGCCGAGGTGTGGGCCGTGCTGGCCGCCCTGGGCCGCGACGGCCTCTCTAGCCTGCTCGCCGGCCACGTCGCCCTAGCCAGGCGGTTCGCCTCCGGCCTGGCCGCCGGAGGACTGGAGGTCCTGAACGAGGTGCGGCTCAACCAGGTCGTGGCCGCCTGTGACGACCCCCGCGCGACCCAGGAGATGATCACCGCGCTTCAGCGCGAGGGCACCTGCTGGTGCGGCCCGACCACCTGGCGCGGACGCCCGGCCATGCGGATCAGCATCAGCAACTGGGCGACCACCCAGGCTGACGTGGACCGCAGCGTCGCCGCCGTCCTGGCGGCGGCGAACCGGGTCGGCGCTCATCACTGAGCAATCAAACAACCCAGATTGATCGATCAAATCGCCTTGATGTACTGTGACACGGGTGATCGCACGGCAGGACAGCGCCCCGCCGGGGTTCTTGCGGCTGGCCGGCCACCCGCTGCGCTGGCGGCTGCTGAGCGAACTGTCGCGCACCGACCGGCAGGTCCGCGAGCTGAAGGTCCTGACAGGCGAGCGGCAAAGCCTCGTCTCGTACCACCTCGGCCAGCTCCGGGCAGGCGGGCTGGTGTCGATGCGGCGCAGCTCGGCTGACCGCCGCGATGCCTACTACCGCATCGACCTGGCGCGTTGCGCTGAACTCCTGGCCGCGACCGGAGCGGCGCTGCACCCGGGCCTGCGGCTCGTCCCGGCACCGGCCGGAACGGTCCAGGTGCGCGCGCGGGTCCTGTTCCTGTGCACCGGGAACAGCGCCCGCTCGCAGATGGCCGAGGCGCTAGCTGAACATCTGGCCGGTGACACGATCACGGCGGCCAGCGCGGGCAGCCATCCGAAGAGCCTGCACCCCAACGCCGTCCGGGCGATGCTGGAGTACGGCATCGACATCACCGGCCGTCAGGCCAAGCACGTGAGCACGTTCGCCGGGCAGCGCTTCGATTACGTGATAAGCCTGTGCGACCGGGTCCGCGAGGTATGCCCGGAATTCCCCGGCCACCCGGAGATGATCCACTGGAGCATCCCTGACCCGGGCCAAGCGGGAGACAGCGACGCCGAGACCTACCCGGCGTTCCGCGCCGTGGCCGCCGACCTGCATACCCGGACCGGATACCTGCTCAGGCGCCTAGGCCATGCCGGCGGCTGACGAACCGGGGCGCGAACTGGTCCCGGCGGAGGAACATCAGGCAAGCCTGGCGACGGTGTTGCGGGAATGGGGCCGGATCGGCTGCGTGGGGTTCGGCGGCCCCCCAGCGCACATCGCGCTGCTGCGCAAGCTGTGCGTGGACCGCGAGCACTGGCTCGATGCGACGGAGTTCGAGGACGCGATCAGCGCTTGCAACCTGCTGCCAGGACCCGCCTCCACCCAGCTCGCGATCTTCTGCGCCTGGCGGGTACGGGGCCGCCTCGGGGCCCTGGCCGGCGGCGCCGCGTTCATCGTGCCCGGCCTCATCTTGATCCTCGCGCTCTCCGCCCTGTTCCTGGCCGGCGCCCCGCCCCTGTGGGTGACAGGGATCGGAGCCGGGGCGGGCGCCGCGGTCGCCGCCGTCGCGCTCCAGGCCGGCTGGAACCTGCTCCTCCCCAGCTGGACACGGGCGAAGCAGGCCGGATCGCCGCGCCGGGTCCGCTGGGTGCTCTACCTCCTGGGCGGCGGGGCCGCCGCGGCCGCCATCGGCCCGTGGCTGGTCCTGGTCCTGCTCGGCTGCGGGCTCACCGAACTGGCCATCCGGCACCCGCGCCGGGCCGGTTCGCGGGGCCCGCCCGGCACCCGCTCCGCCCCGCGGATCACGCCGCTCCCGCTGGTCATGGTGCCCGTGGCAGCGGTGCGCGCCGCCGGGACGGCGGCCGCCGCAGGCGGCCTGGCGGCCCTCGCCTGGACCGCGCTCAAGGTCGGGGCGCTGTCGTTCGGCGGCGGCTTCGTCATCATCCCGCTGATGCGGGCGGACGCGGTAGGGCACCACTGGATGACCAGCAGCCAGTTCCTGAACGCGGTCGCGCTCGGCCAGATCACCCCCGGCCCGGTCGTGCAGACCGTCGCCGCCGTCGGCTACGCGGCCGGAGGCCTTGGCGGCGGCTTGCTCGCGGCCCTGATCGCGTTCTCGCCCTCGTTCGTCTTCGTCCTCGGCGGCGCCAGGTATTTCACTTCGCTGCGCGGCAACAGCCACGCTCAGGCGTTCCTGGACGGCGCAGGCCCCGCGGCCATCGGCGCGATCCTCGGCTCGGCCATCCCGCTCACCACCGCCCTGACCCAGCCATGGCAATACGCGGTGCTGGCAGCGGCGACGGTGCTCCTGCTCGCGCTGCGCCGAGGTGTCGTGTCCACCCTGCTCGCGGCCGGCGCGGCCGGCCTGATCATCTCCCTGGCCGGCGGCCCGCTCCCGCATTAAGCCAAGACCTCCGGCAGGGCACCGGTACGAGATCACCCAGGCGGCTAGACAGACGCATTCGTGTCATTCCTATGGAACCGGCAGCGACATAGGCTGGAGGGGTGGTACTCGCACCCGAGGGCCGGCGGATGGTCGCTGCAGGTGCTGGCGGCCGCCCGCGACGCCGGGCTGGTCACCAAGTCCAACCTGATCCTGGGGCTGGGCGAGGAACGCGCCGAGATCACCGCGGCCCTGGCGGACCTGCGGTCGGCCGGCTGTGAGCTGGTGACCATCACCCAGTACCTGCGGCCCACGCCGCGGCACCACCCGGTGCAACGCTGGGTCAAGCCCGGGGAGTTCGCCGAACTGCGCGACGAGGCACTGGAACTCGGATTCGCCGGCGTGATGTCCGGCCCGCTGGTCCGCTCCTCCTACCGGGCAGGCCGGCTATACACGCAGGCCATCGAGCAACGGGCCGGATCGGCTGGCTGACACCTGCCTGGACCGCCGAATGGTTTACGTGGGGACTTAGCGGCGGACGGGCTTAGGCTGGTTCGTGTGGTTTCTCTTAACGATCCCGATGTCCGGGACTTCCTGCAGCAGGGCACGCGAACCGGCAAGCTGAGCTACCTGGCCGCCAGCGGACGCCCGCTGGTCACGCCGATCTGGTTCATCGTCGAAGACGGTAGCGTCGTCTTCAACACCGGCCAGGACACCGCCAAGGGCCGCTCGCTGGCCCGCGACCCGCGGGTCAGCCTGTGCGTGGACATGGAGGAGATGCCCTATGCGTTCGTCCAGGTGCAGGGTGAGGCCGAGCTGTCCGAGGACCCCGCGGAGTTGCTCCGCACCGCCACCGCGATCGCGGCGCGGTACGTGGGGCACGAGCGCGCGGCGGAGTTCGGCAGGCGGAACGCGGTGCCCGGCGAGCTGATCGTGCGGCTGCGGCCGACCAAGGTGATCGCGGCCTTCGACGTGTCGGGCTTACGGGCTTGAATATGTGCGCCCATGCGCTGTTCCTGGCGACGCCAGCAGCGATGGAGGGCCCGAGGTGGGTCGCATGGAAGCCGACGGCTTAAGGGGCACTCTCGTGTCTGAGAGTGCCCCTTTCGCCGTGACCGGGGCGGGACGGCTAGCGGGACATCTCGCAGTGTCCGCGCCGGTAGGCGGGCGCGCTGTCCGGGTGGGACACGGGCAGGACATAAATGACGATTGACATCTATTTGCTGTCGGCGGAGTGCTCGTCGAAGAAGCGGATGAGCTCGGCGCTGGCGTCCGGCCCGCGGGGGTCGGTGTAGGAGCCGTTCGGTACGCCGCCGGACCAGGTGTGCCCGGCTTGGTGGATGATCCATCGTTCGGCCAGGGCCGCACCCGCGGGGTCCTGGTAGCAGGTCCGGGTGTAGGCATGGCCGCCGGGCACCTGCCCGGTGGTCACCACGGCGGGCGGGGTGCCCGGGCGGCCGTCCGGGCTGGCCGCGGCCAGGACGTCGCCGATGAGGCCGGCCGCGTTAGCGGGAGCCACCGTGGTATCCCGGTCACCGTGGAAGACGATCAGCGGCACGGGCCGGGCCGTGGACCCGGCCGGGCGTGACGAGCCCTGCTGCATCGCCGCGAACGCGGAGGCCATGTCTGCGGCGGCGGCGTAGGGCAGCCCGGAGTGCACCCCGGCGGCGGCGTAAAGATCGGGGTAGACCGCGGCCATCACCGCGGCCATCGCGCCCCCGGCGGAAAACCCGGCCACATACACCCGGCTGGCATCGGCCCCGTAGCGATCGGTGATCTGGCGGGTGATTCCGGCGATCAGCGATGGCTCGCCGGCGTCGCGGCGCTGGTGACCGGGGACAAACCAGTTCCAGTACTTGCCCGGGTTCGCCGAGGCGGGCTGTTCGGGGTAGGCGACCAGGAATCCCTGCCGCTCGGCAAGGTCGTTCATGCCGGTGGCGGCGGCGAAGGTCGCCGCGTCTTGGGTGCCGCCGTGCAGCATCACGACCAAAGGCATAGGGCCGCCGGTGTGGCCGGAGGGGACGTAGAGCCGGTAGGCACGGCTGCCGGCGGCGTTGGCGTAAGAGAAGGCATCAAACCGGCCCGCCGGCTGCTTCACGGCCGGGGCCTCGGGCCGGTGCGGCCGGACGAGATCCCTGGCGTCTCGGCCGGGGAGAGTGCGGCGGGTAAGCCAGCCGGGAAGGGCTCGCCTCAGTCCGGTGCCCTGGCCGGCGGGCAGCGCTGGCGGGGGGTCAGAGTAGTGGCCAGGCGTGCTACCGGTCTCCTGCCCGGCGGATGGCGCATCCGGCGTCCGCCATGGCACCGCCGGGCTGGCCAGGGTCTGCTGGATCAGCGCGGTTGCCTCGGCGAGGCGGCCCTCGCGGGTCAGGCGGGTGGCCTCAGTCATCGCCGTCATCTGACGTGCGTCCATGGCGGTGTCCCTTCTCGTGGTTGTCTTCTCTGGTCTGCTGGCAGCACAGCCTGTGGGCTGAGGGGTTCGGCCGTTCAGGCAGCCGTGTGATCACGGTCA
>Ga0302184_10003016_pt1 | contig 10546 bp, 7 predicted proteins | sample I_Palsa_N3_3_FD_200233 | JGI IMG/M metagenome (GOLD analysis project Ga0302184, IMG submission 200233) | Peat permafrost microbial communities from Stordalen Mire near Abisko, Sweden - I_Palsa_N3_3 | ecosystem: Environmental > Terrestrial > Soil > Palsa > Peat permafrost | place: Sweden: Abisko...
GATATGAACGTGGTCTGCACCGCCGCCGGCGATTTCGTGGAAATCCAGGGCACGGCCGAGCGCGAGCCGTTCAGCCGCGAGCTGCTTGGTCAGCTGCTCGATCTCGCCGTAGCGGGTTGCGGTGAGCTGACCAGGCTGCAGCATGAAGCCCTTTCCTAATCTCGGAACGGGCCTGGTTTCCTGCCCAACCGCAGGCCACGGAGCCCGTCGTGGCGGATGACACGGTGGTCCTCGCCACCAGGAACGCCGCCAAGCTGCGCGAGCTGTCGCGGATCCTGACCACCGAGGGTCCCGGCCGCCCGCAGGTCGCGCTGGCCGGGCTCGACGCGTTTCCCGGCGCGCCCGAGGTGCCCGAGACCGGGTCCACGTTCGAGGAGAACGCGCTGCTGAAGGCGCGCGCGATCGCGGCTTACACGCAGCTGCCCGCGGTGGCCGACGATTCGGGCCTGTGCGTGGACGCGCTCAGCGGCATGCCCGGCGTGCTGTCCGCCCGCTGGGCCGGCGGGCACGGCGACGACCAGGCCAACCTGGACCTGGTGCTGGCGCAGGTGGCCGATGTGCCGCAGGCCCGCCTCGGCGCCCGGTTCGTCTGTGCCGCCGCCCTGGTGGTGCCCACCCCGGACGGCGGGACCTTCCGCGAGTGGGTGGTAACCAGGCAGGTCGAGGGCCAGCTGACGCGGGTTCCGCGCGGCACCGGCGGCTTCGGCTACGACCCGATCTTCGTGCCGGACGGTTTCGAGCAGACCACGGCCGAGATGAGCGCGGAAGCCAAGGACGCGATCAGCCATCGCGGCCGCGCGTTCCGCGCGCTGGCCCCGTTCATCGCCGAGGGGCTGCGGGCGGGTCTTGACCGCTTAAGCTCGTTGGTCCAGGCTCTCCCTGGGGGACCGGTACGCTCCGGAGGAGGTCTCGGTCTTGTTCAGCTACAACGAACGGCGTTTTCGCCCCGAGGGCGAAGCCGGACCCGTGGTCACCTACCGGCAGGACGGCGACCTGCTCTGGGCCGAGATCCCGGCCGGCGGCAACGTCCGGCGCGGTTCGCTGGCCGGCCGGGTTGCGTCCGACGGCGCCATCGATTTCGCCTACTGCCTGGTGCTCGAGGACGGCGAGGTGGTCTCGGGCCGCTGTCACAGCTTGCCCCTGCGCCGCCGCGGCGGCGGCGGCATCCGGGTTCGTGAGGAGTGGGAGCGCTACGGGCCCCACGCCGCCACCGGCGTCTCCTACCTGGAAGAGCTGGATACCGGCTAACCCGGCTATGCTGACTCCCGGACTCCACCCCCAAAAGGCCACAACAGCCCGGCCCCCTGGAGCCGATCATGAGGGAGGCATTGGTGACGGACAAGCGGCTCGCGCCCGGTGACCCGGCGCCGGACTTCACCCTGCCGGACGCGGACGGAAACCAGGTGTCGCTGTCCTCCTTCCGCGGCCAGCGGGTGATCGTCTACTTCTACCCGGCGGCGATGACTCCCGGCTGCACCAAGCAAGCCTGCGACTTCCGCGACAACCTGGCCGGCCTGAACCACGCCGGGATCGCGGTGCTCGGCATCTCCCCGGACCAGCCCGCCAAGCTGGCCAAGTTCCTCCAGAAGGAGGGCCTGACCTTCCCGCTGCTCTCCGACCCCGATCACACCGTGCTCGAGGCCTACGGCGCCTACGGCGAGAAAAAGCTCTACGGCAAGACCACCGTCGGCGTGATCAGGTCCACCTTCGTGATCGACGCCGACGGCAAGATCGCCAAGGCGATGTACGCCGTCAAGGCCACCGGCCACGTCGCCCGGCTGCTCACCGAGGTCGGTGCCTAGCGGTACATTCACCTCACGAGGTCGGTGCCGAGCGGTACACCACCTCACGCGGGCGTGGCGAAATGGCATACGCGGCAGGTTTAGGTCCTGTTGGTGGCGACACCGTGGGGGTTCAAATCCCCCCGCCCGCACCCAGTCAGCTCTCACCCTCTTCAACCCCAGCAGCCCCCCAAGAACCGCTCCACCCCATCCACCCGTCTGCCCCATCCATCCTGTCTCCCCCATATCGGTACATTTAACCTATACCTGTCTATATCGGGCTGAGGTGGAATGTATGGTTGTGACAACCTGCACACTCTTCTGTGCAGGTTGTCACAACCATACACAGGCCGGTCCGCGGTCACCTTTCCGCGGAAACGATCGTCCGCTCGGCCGGAGATCCTTAGCGGCGCCACATGTAGGGCGTCGTGGTAGAGACCTTGACCAGCCCCGCCCGCTCCAGGATGGGCCGGGAGAACTCGGTCGAGTCGCTGTGCATCAGCCGCTTGCCCAGCGCGAGTGCCGAACGGGCCCGGGCCGCGGTGAGGGCCCGGTAGATCCCCCGGCCTTGCCACTCCGGCCGCGTGGCCCCGCCCCAGATTCCGGCGAACTCAGTCCCGGCGACCGGCTCGAGCCGGCCGGCGCTGACGATCTGCCCGCCGGCTTCCGCCACCCACAGCTGCATGCCGTCCCCGGTGGCCAGCCGCCGCAGCACCGCATTGGCCGTGTCCTCGGTGTCCGAGTCGCCGAAAACCTCCGCCTGCATCGCGCACATCGCCCGGACCTCCGGTTCCGACGTGACCTCCCGTAGCCCAACCTCGACCGGCAGCGCGACGTCGACGGCCAGCCGCCGAGCCTCGCCGATCATGATCGACTCGGGTTCGTCCGGCGCGAAGCCATTGGACACCAGCGCGTCGTGCAGCCCCGGCGCGTGGTCATGCCCTCGTGTCTTCCACTCCACCCGCGTGATCGCCGCATCCGGACGATAGTACGCCAGGGCCTCCCCGACCCACCCGGCGATCGTCACCGGGTCGGCCCCGCCCAGGTCCTGATAGGTCACGAACCCCCGCCCGCCCGCGAAGGTCACCAACCGCAGCGGACCAAGCCGCTCCACCGCTATCGCGCTGGGCGTCTCGGCGTCCGTCCGCAGCTGCCGGTCGTAAGCCTTGAGGTACTCCTGCGAAGTAGTCATCGCCGGCATCCTCGCAAACCCGGCGCCGCGAGGCCACCCAATATCGAATGAGCTAGCTCGCGTTACTGGTGGGCGTGGAGGCTGCTGCTGAGGCCACTCCACTTGCCTGGCCGGGTGAGGGCCTCGACAGAGCCGGTGACGCTGTTGCGGCGGAACAGCAGCCCAGGCTGACCGCTCAGGTCGCGTGCCTTGGCCTGCCGGCCGCCGGGGAGCGCGATGATCGTGCCGGCGGTGAGGTAGAGGCCGGCTTCGACCACGCAGTCATTGCCCAGCGAAATCCCCAGTCCGGAGTTCGCGCCAAGCAGGCACCGCTCGCCTACCGTGATGACCTGCATGCCGCCGCCGGACAGGGTGCCCATGATGGAGGCGCCGCCGCCGACATCCGTTCCGGCGCCGACGACCACGCCCTGGCTGATGCGGCCTTCTACCATCGAGGGCCCGAGCGTGCCGGCGTTGAAGTTGACAAAGCCCTCGTGCATGACGGTGGTCCCCTCCGCCAGGTGAGCGCCCAGGCGGACCCGGGCGGCGTCGGCTACCCGGACCCCGCTGGGTACTACGTAGTCCAGCATCGGCGGGAACTTATCAACCGAGTGGACCTGGAGATGAATGCCGCGGGCTAGCGTCCGCTGCCGGATGGCGTCGATCTCGCCGACGGCGACGGGTCCCAGGGACGTCCAGCAGACGTTGGGCAGGACGGCGAAGATCCCGTCCAGGTTCATGGAGTTCGGGTGCGCCAGCCGGTGGGAGAGCAGGTGCAGCCGTAGGTACGCGTCAGCGGTATCGGCCGGCGGCAGGTCTAGGTCAGCGGTCACGCACAACTGGCGGCGCAGCTGCACCCCGCGAACCGGGTCTTCCCGCTCTTCCGGGAGATCATGTTCCGCGCCGTCGGCGGCGCCGGGCATTCCCAGTTGCGGCGCCGGAAACCAGAAGCTGAGCGGAGCCGCGTCCCGCGCGATCGTGGCGACCGCGTATCCCCATGCCGAGTTACCCACGCAGCGAAGCTACCGCAGGCGAATCACAGATCGGGTAGCGGGACTGGGTAACGGCCGCGATCGCCTGGCCGGCCGGGCAGGCTCCCGGTTGGTCGCTATCCGTAAAGTTGCCCCCATGAGACGTGACCTGCCCCCGGTCGGCAAACGCGCCTTGATCGCCGCTTACGAGCGAGGCCATCCGTGATCTGGGACAGGCGGTGATCAAGCGGCTGCTCGTCGCCAACCGGGGCGAGATCGCCGTCCGCATCATGGCCACGGCCGCGGTGCTCGGCATCGAGACGGTCGCGGTCTATCCCGCCGACGACGCCGCCTGCGCGCACGTCGGCCGGGCGGACACGGCGGTCGAGTTGCCCGGGGCGGGCCCCGCGGCTTACCTGGACGCGGACGCCATCATCGCCGTGGCCACCGGATCAGGCTGCGACACGCTGCATCCCGGGTACGGTTTCCTGTCTGAGCAGCCGGAGCTGGCTATCCGCTGCGCGCGGGCCGGGGTGCGTTTCGTCGGTCCCGGGCCCGACGCGCTCGCGCTGTTCGGCGACAAGACTGCGGCTCGGACCCTGGCGGGCGAGCTCGGCGTGCCCGTCCTGGCCGGCACCGACGCCGTCACTACGATGGACAGCGCCTCGCTGGAGCGGGCCAGCGCCTTGCTACGCCAGCACGGCGCGGTCATGGTCAAGGCGGTCGCCGGCGGTGGCGGGCGCGGCCTGCGGCCGGTGACCCAGGAGGCCGATCTCGCCCCGGCGATGCGGCGGTGCTCCTCCGAGGCGGCGGCGGCCTTCGGTGACGGCGCGGTGTACGTCGAGCAATTGCTGACCGGGGCCCGGCACATCGAGGTCCAGGTCATCGGCGACGGCACCGGCGCCGTGGCGGTGCTGGGCGACCGCGACTGCAGCCTGCAGCGGCGCCGTCAGAAGCTGATCGAGATCGCCCCGGCCGCGATCGGCGACGCGATCCGCGCCCGGCTGTCCCAGGCCGCGGTGGCGCTGGCCGGCTCGGTCCGCTACGCCGGCCTGGCCACCGTGGAGTTTCTCGTCCGGGCCGACACGATCGCCTTTCTCGAGGTGAACCCCCGGCTGCAAGTCGAGCACACGGTCACGGAGCAGGTCACCGGCCTAGACCTCGTCGAGCTCGCGCTCCGGGTGGCCGACGGCGCGACCCTGGACGCACTGGCCCTGGATACGCTGCCCCGGGCCGGAGCGGCGATCCAGGCCCGGGTCAACGCCGAGACCCTGCGAACCGACGGCACCCTCCAGCCCGGCGGCGGCACGCTTACCCGGTTCCAGCCCCCCGCCGGGCGCGGCGTGCGCGTCGACACGGCGGGCTACCCGGGTTACACCGTCAATCCGCGCTACGACTCGCTGCTGGCCAAGGTGATCACCGAAGGCGCCACCCTAGAGGAGGCGGCCCGTCGCGCGGTGCGCGCGCTGGCCGAGTTCGACATCGCGGGAGTGCCCGTCAACGTGGCCCTGCTGCAGGCCCTGCTGCAGGCGCCCGGGTTCGGCACGCTCGACACCGGCTGGGTCGATGCGCAAGCCGCCGACCTCGCCACTGCGCCCGCGATCTCCCTGATCCCCGCCGCCGATCCGAACGACACTTCACCCGCCAATCACGACACCGCACCCGCCGATCCCCGCGGCGCCGTACTTGCCGCTGATCCGCCGCCTGCCGCCGCGGAGGTGCCACCGGGCCACGCCGCGGTGGCCGCCCCGCTGGCGGGCACGGTCGTGTCGGTCGCGGTCGCGCCCGGCGACCAGGTGGCGGCGGGCGACGAACTGCTCGTCGTCGAGGCCATGAAGATGGAGCACGAACTGCGGGCCCAAGCCGCCGGCCTGGTACGCGAGGTGCTGGTGGCCCCAGGCACTACCGTAGCGGCCGGAGCCGTGCTGGTCGTGCTGGCCGAATCCGGCACCGATGCCGCCGAGCGGGCGCAGGCATGCGCCGTCCCCCTGGAACACATCCGGCCCGATCTGGCCGAGACGCGGGAGCGGCACCGGATCGGGCTCGACGAGGGCCGATCCGAAGTAACCGGACGCCGCCACGCCGCCGGGCGCCGCACGGCCCGGGAGAACATCGCCGATCTCGTCGACCCGGGCAGCTTCGTCGAATACGGCGCGCTGACCATCGCCGCGCAGCGCCGCCGCCGCTCGCTCGACGACCTGATCGCGCGGACGCCGGCCGACGGCCTGGTCACGGGCACCGCGACGATCGAGGGCCGGCCGGTCGCGGTGATGTCCTACGACTACAGCGTGCTGGCCGGCACCCAGGGCATCATGAACCACCGCAAGACCGACCGGCTCCTCGAGCTGGCCGGCCGGGAGCGGCTGCCCGTGGTCATGTTCGCCGAGGGCGGCGGCGGACGGCCCGGCGACACCGACACCGCCGCCGTCGCGCAGCTCGACGTGCCGACCTTCCGCCTGGCCGCCCAGCTTTCCGGTCAGGTCCCGCTGGTCGCGGTCGTGTCCGGCTACTGTTTCGCCGGAAACGCCGCCCTGGCCGGCGCCTGCGACGTGATCATCGCGACGCCGGAGGCCAGCCTGGGCATGGGCGGCCCGGCCATGATCGAGGGCGGCGGCCTGGGCGTGGTCGCCCCGGACGAGGTCGGCCCGATGTCGGTCCAGGTGCCGAACGGCGTGGTGGACCTGCTCGTCGCCGACGAGGCCACCGCGGTGAGCGCGGCCCGGCAGTACCTGTCGTACTTCGGCGGATCCGGCACACCACCTGACGCTCTGTACGCCGACCAGCGGCGGCTGCGCCACCTGCTCCCGGAGAACCGGGCCCGCAGCTATGACGTGCGGCCGGTCATCGAGACCCTCTGCGACGCCGGCAGCGTGCTGGAACTGCGCGCCGGATTCGGCGCCGGCGTGCTGACCGCCCTGGCCCGCATCGGCGGCCACCCGGTCGGGCTGCTGGCCAATAACCCGCTGCACCTGGGCGGGGCGATCGACGGCGACGCCGCCGACAAGGCCACCGCGTTCCTGCGCCTGTGCCAGGCTCACCGGCTGCCGGTCGTCTCGCTCGTCGACACCCCCGGCTTCATGGTGGGGCCCGCCGCGGAACGGACCGCGGTGGTCCGGCGGTTCGGCGCGATGTTCGTCGCCGGGGCCCGGCTCACCGTGCCGGTCTGCGCGGTCGTGCTCCGCAAGGCCTACGGCCTCGGCGCGATGGCAATGACCGCCGGCGACCTGCACCGCCCGGCCATCACGGTCGCCTGGCCCACCGGCGAGTTCGGCGGCATGGGCCTGGAGGGGGCGGTGCGGCTCGGCTACCGCAAGGAACTCGACGCGATCGCCGATCCCGGCGCCCGCCGGGCCCGCTACGACGAATTGGTGGCCGAGCAGTACACCCGGGGCAAGGCGCTCAGCACCGCGGCGGCGTTCGAGGTCGACGACGTGATCGACCCGGCCGACACCCGCGCCGTCCTCACCCGCGTCCTGGCCCGCCCTCTGGCGGAATTTTCACGGTAGCGAAGCGTCGACGTAGGGCCAGAAGCACGCCGCGCTGCGGCATGGCCTGGGATCAATCCTGACAAACTGTGCAAATGGTGCGGTGGTGTCCGCCGGCCGCTGCACGCCGGAAACTCACGTTATTTTCTTACGCTCCCCAGAGGGGAGGTAACGATCCACCAGCGTCCGCCACCAACCTCAGGCGCACCGGCAGTAACTTCAGTACCGGTAACCGGCTCAGCCGATGAAGCGCTCTCCGATCGGGCCGAGGATGAGCATGGGGAAGTAGATGAGGCCGCCGACGATCACGATCACGCCGAGCAGGAACGCGACGAACGTCGGCCCGGCGGTGTCGAGGGTGGCCCGGGTGCGGGCGTGGACACGCGCCCCGGCGAGTGAGCCGGCGATGGCCAGGCCCAGCACGATCGGCGCGAAACGCCCGATGAGCATGCTCAGGCCGAGGGTCGTGTCGTACCACGGCGTGTTGGCCGCCAGGCCGGCGAAGGCGGACCCGTTGTTGTTCGCCACCGAGGCGAAGGCGTAGGTGACCTCGGTCAGGCCGTGCAGGCCGGGGTTGAGGATCGAGGATGTCCCGGCCGAGATCACCAGGGACGTGCTGGCCAGGACGAGGACCGTGACCGGGATGGCCAGCACGTACGCCAGCACCAGCTTCATCTGGGTGGCGCGGATCTTCTTGCCGAGAAACTCCGGGGTGCGGCCGACCATCAGCCCGGCGACGAAGACGGCGAGCAACGCGAGCACCAGGATCGAATAGAGCCCGCCGCCGTCCCCGCCCGGGCTGATCTCGCCGAGCAGGAGGGCGACGAACGCCCCCGTCCCCCCGACCGCGGTGTAGCTGTCGAGCGCCGAATCGGTGGCGCCCGCCGTCGTGCCCATCGTCCCGACGGTCATCAGTGCGGAGCCCTCGGGACCGAACCTGGTCTCCTTGCCCTCCATGTTCCCGCCGGGGTTCGTGCTGCTCGCCACCTGGGAGACCGAGGTCGGCATGAGCTGGTTGCCGTGCCGTTCGGCCTGCATGGAAATGACGGTGTGGCCGGCGAAGATGATGGCCATGACCGCGAGGATGGCGTAGGCCTGCCGCGGCCGGCCGATAAGCCGGCCGAACATGAAGATGATGGCCACCGGCAGCACGATGACGAACAGCAGGTCAAACAGGTTCGTGAACCCGGTCGGGTTCTCGAACGGGTGCGCGCCGCCGGCGCCGTAGTAGCTGCCGCCGTTGGTGCCGAGCAGCTTGATGGCCTCCATCGAGGCGACCAGGCCCCCGGGGATCTGCTGCGTCCCGCCCGCGAGCGTCGTCGCGGTGCGGAACCCGCTGAGGTTCTGCACCGCGCCCTGGCTCACCATGACCAGCGCGCCGAGGACCGACAGCGGGACGAAGACGCGCACCAGGGACCGGGTGAAGTCCCGCCAGAAGTTGCCGATCGTGCGCGCCTTCCCGGCGATGCCGCGGACGACGGCCAGGGCCACCGCGAGCCCGACGCCGGCCGCGGTGAACTGCGCGACCACCAGCCCGACGGTGTCCGCGAGGTAGCTGGCCTGCGTTTCCCCCTCGTACGCCTGCCAGTTGGTGCCGGTGACGAAGCTGATCGCGGTGTTGAACGAAAGCAGCGGCGGCATCCCCGGCGCGTGGGTCGGGTTGCCCGGCAGCACTCCCTGCAGCCGCAGGATGGCGTAAAGCAGCAGGGTGGATACGAGCCCGAACGTCAGCACCGCCAGCGCGTAGGCCCGCCAGGTCCAGCTCCGCTCCGGGTCGACGCCGAGGGCCCGGTACACCAGGCGTTCGATGGGGAGGAACACCCGGTCCCCCGGGGCGGAAACACCGGAACCACCGGAAACAGAAGTCCTGAAGACCGCGGCCAGGTACCGCCCGAGCAGGGGCGCGGCCACCGCGGTGACCGCGAGGATGAACAGCAGCTGTTCCCAGCCTGAGACGCTCATGCCTGACCATCCAGGGCGAGGTTGATTTGGAGCACGTTGACCGTGGGTTCGCTGAGGAAGCCCCACTCGCGGCCCTGGGTGTCACGGTGCACTACGGCGATCACCTGCTGGACTGGCAGGTGCCGGGCCCGGGCCACCCGCGCCGCCTGGTCCAGCGCGTTCTGCACGGAGATATCGGGGTCGAGCCCGGAGCCCGAGGCCGTCACCGCGTCGACCGGCACCGACGCGTTCGCCGCCAGGCCGTTGAACGCCCGGTAGGCGAGGGCGCGTTCCGGGATGGTGTCCGGGTCGCAGACGTAGCCGCCCGCCGCGGTTTTCGCGTACTTCTGGCCCGGCGCCGGGCTGGTCACCGGGTTTCCCTGCGGGTCGGTGGGGACGCAGGCCGGATCGGCCGGGGTGGCGAAGGAATTGACCGCCGACGGCTTGCCGTTGAGTCCCACCGTGTTCACCCCGGCCACGAACCCGACCAGCAGCGGGTTCGACGGCCCGAGGTTGGACGCGCCGGACGACGCGCCGTCGTACCCGGTCCCCGCGTCCGACGGGCGCGGCTGGAAGTACTGCGGCAGCGGGTTCCCCTTGCTGTCGGTGAACTCCTGCCCGAGCAGCGCCGAGCCGGCCAGCTTGCCGTCGTGGTAGACCAGCGAGCCGTTCGCCTGCCGGTGGAAGAAGAGCTGGGACAGGCCGGTGACGACCAGCGGGTAGCCGAACCCGAGCACGAGCGTCACGACGAGGAGCATCACGACGCTCGCGGCGAGGTGGCGGCCGAAGAGGGCGGAGCGCATGTCAGTGCAATCCGATCGCGATCAGGATGAGGTCGACGAGCTTGATGAAGACGAACGGGGCGATGAGCCCGCCGAAGCCGTAGATGAGGGCGTTGCGCCTTAGGATGGCGGCGCCGTCGAGCGGCCGGAACTTGACGCCCCGCAGCGCGAGCGGGATCAGCGCCGGGATGATCAGGGCGTTGTAGATTACCGCGGCGAGGATGGCGGTATGCGGGCTGCTCAGGTGCATGACGTTCAGCACCCGCAGCTTCGGGTACACCACGTCGAACATGGCCGGCACGATCGCGAAGTACTTGGCGACGTCGTTCGCGATCGAGAAGGTGGTCAGCGAGCCGCGGGTGATCAGCAACTGCTTGGCGACCTCGACGACCTCGATCAGCTTGGTCGGGTTCGA
>Ga0302184_10003023_pt1 | contig 10541 bp, 10 predicted proteins | sample I_Palsa_N3_3_FD_200233 | JGI IMG/M metagenome (GOLD analysis project Ga0302184, IMG submission 200233) | Peat permafrost microbial communities from Stordalen Mire near Abisko, Sweden - I_Palsa_N3_3 | ecosystem: Environmental > Terrestrial > Soil > Palsa > Peat permafrost | place: Sweden...
CGCGGACGTGCTCGGGCCAGTTCCCGCCGGGGACGATCCCGCCCTGGCCAGCGCCGCGACGACCGAGGAACTCCTCAGGGCGCTGGTCCGGGTGCCAAGGTCGGGCGGCCTGGCGCTGGCGGTGGCGCTGCGGGCCGCCCGCGCGGTCCGCAGCGCCCGGAAGGACGACGGCGTCGTGCGACTGCAGCTCGACCCGGCCGAGCTGATCTAAGTACGCCGCCGGAGGCCGTAGGGTTGCTTGGGTGGCCACCTCACGAAGGACCCCCCGCGCGAGGGTCGGCCAGCCGCATCCCGGCGGGGACGCGGCCGAGGCCGCCCGGGGCACCGCGGCGCCGCGGCGCGGGCGTGACGAGATTCCGCGACTGCCGCCCGTGCGCCTGGCGCCACGGGAGGAGCTTGCGGCAGCGGCGCGTGTCGCGCCATTGCTGCGGGCCGCTCGGGATCTCGCCCGCTGGTCCGCCGCGGGCCGCGGCATCGTGGCGGGACACGCGTTGCCGCCGGACGCCGCAGCCGCTGCGGCGGCTGACCTGGAACTGGCCCCCCGCGAGGTGGATGCCGCCTGGCGGGTAGCCACCGCTACCGGGATGGCCACGCAGCCGGCCGGCAGCGGCGAGCCGGGCGCGAGCGCCGACGTGCTCGCGTCGGGCGAGGCTGAGGAAGTACTGGCCGCCTGGCACGGCGCGCTCGAGGTGATGCTCGGTGCCGAAGACCTGGACGGGCTGGCGACCGCGCTGTACACGGTCGGCGGGCCGGTCCGGATGGAGGGCCTTTTCGACGCCTACGCCGCCGCGGCCGGCACCGGGCGCGCTCCGGGTGAGCCGGAGCACGCGGCGGGCAGGGACCAGGCGGCGGCGCTGTCGTGGGCTCTGGAGGCGCTGGCCGACCTGGGCGTCGTGGAACTCGGCACCGATGAGTCGGCAGGCGGGCTGACGGTCACCCTGTCACCGCTCGGCATCTGGGGCTTGCACCGTAGGCTCCGGTCGCAGGGCTGGCACGTACCCGTCCTTGGCGCGGTCGGCCGGGACGGCGCGCCCGGCCTGCTGGCGGCCCTGGCCAGCTGCGATGCGGAGGACGGCGAGGCGGAGATCGCGGCCTGGCTGCGGACGCGGACGCCGTCGGGGGCCGCCGCCGAGCTGATCCGGGCGGCCGGCAGCGGATCGCCGGGGCTGCGCGGCGCCGCGTTCGCGGTGCTTGACCGGATCGGCGCGGACGCCGTCCCGGCCGTCCGGGCGGCCCTGGACGAGCCGGTGCTGCGCGCGCACGCCGCGGTCTGGCTGCACGAGCACGGCGAGGAGGCTGACCTGGGGCCGGAGGACCGGACCTGGCTGCTCGTGGACCTGGGGGCCGGGCTGCTCGAGGAGGCAGATCCGCGGGACGTGGTGGCCGAGCTGCTTCCGGAGCTGCCGCCGGACGCCCAGGCCGAGATCGTGGCCGGCCTGTGGCGGGTCAGCCATCCCGCGGTGACCGACCTGCTGACGGCGCTGAGTGATCACCATCCGGACCCGTCCGTCGCCAGGGCCGCCCGCAAGGCCGCGTTCAAGGCCAGGTCGCCGTCGGCTGGCGGGTCGCCGTCGGCCGGCGCGGGTGGCCGGTCGTCATAGAATGGCCGGCCGTGGTAGGCGCGGCGGCCGGCGATTCGTGCCCGTCGTTTTTCAGGAAAGGGAAGTCTGTTGAGCGTCAAGCCGATACGCCTGTTCGGCGACCCGGTCCTGCGTACGCCGGCCGAGCCGGTGCGCGACTTCGATGCGGAGCTGCGCAGGCTGGTCAGGGACCTCACCGAGACCATGATGGACGCGCCCGGGGTCGGCCTGGCCGCGCCGCAGATCGGGGTGGGGCTACGGGTCTTCACCTACTACGTGGACGACGAGCTCGGCCACCTGATCAACCCGTCGCTCGAGCTCTCCGCGGAGCAGGAGACCGACGAAGAGGGTTGCCTGTCCTTTCCCGGTCTCGCCTTCCCGACGAGCCGGTCCCGCCAGCTAGTGGCCACCGGCTTCACCATGCACGGGGAGCCGGTCAGGCTGGAGGGCACCGGGCATCTGGCCCGCTGCGTGCAGCACGAGACCGACCATCTCGACGGCGTGCTCTTCATCGACCGGCTCGACCCGGCCCAGCGGAAGCTGGCGATGAGGGAGATCCGCGCCGCGCAGTGGTGGGGGGAGCCGGTGCCGACGGTGCAGGCGTCCCCGCATCCGACGCACGGCAAGGCACGCTAGCCTGATGCGCCTGGTCTTCGCGGGGACTCCCGAGGCCGCCGTGCCCTCGCTGGCCGCGCTGCTCGACTCGGCACATGAGATCGCCGCCGTGGTTACGCGCCCGGACGCCCCGGCGGGCCGGGGCCTGCGGGTGGCCGCGAGCCCGGTCGCCCGGCACGCCGAATCGGCCGGCCTCGAGGTGCTCAGGCCGGCCAGGCCCCGGGATCCTGATTTCCTGCAGCGGCTGCGCCAGATCGCACCCGACTGCTGCGCGGTGACCGCCTACGGCGCGCTCATCCCGGATGCTGCCCTGGACATCCCCCGGCACGGCTGGGTCAACCTGCACTTCTCGCTGCTGCCTGCCTGGCGCGGCGCGGCCCCGGTGCAGCACGCCATCATCCACGGCGACGACATCACCGGCGCGACCACGTTCCGGATCGTCGCTGAACTCGACGCCGGCCCGGTATTCGGCGTGGTCACCGAGCCGGTGCTGCCCGCCGACACGGCCGGCGACCTGCTGGCCAGGCTCGCCAAGTCCGGGTCCGCGCTGCTGGTCGCGACCATGGACGGAATCGAGTCGGGCGCGCTCACCGCGCGGCCGCAGCCGGCCGACGGGATAACCCTTGCGCCCAAGATCACGCCGGAACGCGCGCGGATCGACTGGCGCCAGCCGGCCATGGCGATCGACCGCCTCATCCGGGCCTGCACGCCGCAGCCGGGAGCATGGACCGGCCTGGCGGACGCCAGGCTCAAGCTCGGGCCGCTGGCGAGCGCCGTGGCCGCGGATCCCGGTCCCGGGCTCCAGCCGGGGGAGCTGCGGCTCAGCCGTTCCCGGGTGATCGTGGGGACCGGATCCGAGCCGGTGGAGCTCGGCGCCGTCCAGCCGCACGGCAAGCGGCGGATGGCCGCCGCCGACTGGGCCAGGGGGCTGCGCGGACTCTCGCCGGCCGGGGTCCGGCTGTCGTGACGCCGCCGCCCCGCAGGCCAGCTGCGCCCGCCAGGTCCGCGGGCCAGGCCCGGCAGAGCCGCCAGGCCCCGCCGGGCGGCCAGGCCCCGCCGGGCGGCCAGGCCCCGCCGGGCGGCCAGGCCCCGCCGGGCGGCCAGGCCCCGCCGGGCGGCCAGGGCCGCAGGCCCGGCGGCTCCCGGGCCCGCGCGGGCTCGCCTGCCGACCCGGCGCGGTCCGCCGCGTTCGAGGTGCTCAGGGCCGTGGCGGAGCGTGCTGCCTACGCGAACCTGATGCTGCCGTCCGTGCTGAGGGAGCGCGGTCTGACCGGCAGGGACGCGGCGCTGGCGACGGAACTCGCCTACGGGACGCTGCGCGGCCAGGGCAGCTACGACGCGATCCTCGCCCTGTGCAGCGACCGTGACCTCGATCAGATCGACCCGCCGATCCGCCAGGTGCTCCGGCTGGGCGTCCACCAGCTGCTGGCTACCCGGGTGCGCGCCCACGCTGCCGTCGCCACGTCCGTGGACCTCGCCAGGGAGGTGGCCGGCCAGCGCCCGGCCGGGTTCGTCAACGCCGTGCTCCGGAAGGTGGCGACTCGCGACCTCGACGCCTGGATCGAGAGCGCCGCGCCCAGCCGCGCAGCGGATCCGGTCGGGTACCTGGCGATCAGGTACAGCCACCCGCGCTGGATCGTGACCGCCCTGCGCGACGCACTGGGCGAGGAACCGGGCGGCGACCTGGCGCAGACGCAGGCCGCCCTGGCCGCCGACGGCACCCGGCCGACGGTGACCCTCTGCGCGACTCCCGGTCTCGCCAGCCCGGCAGAGCTTGTCACCGGCGCGGGCGGGCTGGCCCGGTGGTCCCCGTTCGGCGCTTATCTGGCGGAGGGGAACCCGGCCGGCGTCGCTGCCGTGGCGCAGGGCCGCGCGGCGGTGCAGGACGAGGCAAGCCAGCTCGTGGTGCTGGCGCTTACCCGGGCCGACGCGCGCGGCCCGGACGGCCGGTGGCTCGACCTGTCCGCTGGGCCTGGTGGCAAGGCGCGGCTGCTGGCCGGTCTTGCGGCCGGGCGCGACGCGCGCCTGCTGGCCGCGGACGTGCGCCTGCACCGGGCCAGGCTGGTCAGCGCGGCCACGGTCGCTACCGGTCGGGCCGGGGTCGTGGTGGCCGACGGGACCGTGCCCGGCTGGCGGCAGGGGGCGTTCGACCGGGTGCTCGCCGACGTGCCGTGCTCGGGACTTGGCGCGCTCCGCCGCCGGCCCGAGGCGCGGTGGCGCCGCACCCCCTCGGACGTCGCCGAGCTCGGCGCCCTGCAGCGCGGCCTGCTCGCCGCGGCGCTCGACTCGGCCAGGCCGGGCGGGGTGGTCGCATACGTCACCTGCTCCCCGCACCTCGCGGAGACCCGCGGAGTGCTGGCCGCCGTGCTGGCGGCGCGTCGCGACGTCCAGGTGCTCGACGCGCCCGCGATGCTCCCCGAGGTGCCCGGCCTGCGCTGCCCGGCCGCCGACGGGCTGTACGCGCAGTTCTGGCCGCACCGGCACGGCACGGACGGGATCTTCCTGGCGCTGCTCCGCCGGACCGTCCCGGCGTGATCACCCGCCCGCCCAGTGCGGGCGAGACGCGGACGGGTCCGTGCGCTTGAGGCGGTCCCGGCGCTGCGAGGCCATCGGCTCGGCGAGCTCCATCGTGGCGAAGGCAGCCGGCCAGTCGCCCGGCCCGTACCCGGTGCCGAGATCGCAATGATGCAGCTCGACCTCGACCAGCCGGCGGGCCAGCAGCTGGGCGGCCGGGAACTGCGCCGACCCCGCGATCCGCACCCGGAACTGCCACGCGTCGTCGGGCAGCTGCCGGGCGATGGTGCGGAAGGCCATCGCCGAGCCGGCCAGGTCGGCCGCGAGCTCCTTCGCCGTCAGGCGCGCGCCGTTCTCGATGTCGGCTTCCCGCGCCGCCTCGCTGACGTAGCCGGGGCGGTCCTGCCCGGCCCGTGCCCCGATCAGCAGGTTACGCATGGCGTCGGCGCCGCGGGCCAGGTGCGCGAGGACGTGCGCCCGCGTCCAGCCCGGCAGCAGCGACGGCGCCCGGAGGTCCGCGTCGGCGATGACGCGCGCCGCGCCGAGCAGGCGCTGGGTCGCGTGATCGACCTGGTCGCTCAGCTGGCGTTGCGCGGCGTCCATCTGCTCACCTTAAGTCCGCTCACGCAAAGGGGCCGGAGCAACTTCCGGCCCGCGGTCGTCAGCGTGACCCGCCGGGACCCCGCCGGGAACCCGGAGGGGGCCCGCCGGCCGGCTGGATCTGCGAACCGGTGGGGGCACGCCGGTCGGCTGGATCTGCGAACCGGCGACCCCGGAATCCCTTCGCGGGCGTTCTGGGGTACCTTGCCTGGTGGGTAGCGCGCGCTCCGGTGGCTGGGGCTTACCGGCCACGAGACGTCACAAACGGCTAGGGAGCGCGCAGCCGATCCGGCGCTCGCGAGCCTCGCGAGGCTTTATCTGGTCCACGGACGCCGAGGGACACATTGCACTCCAGGAGTCGCGTACAGCCCGCACGTGCACGTCAGAAACCGCCACTTGGCCGCCGGGCTGGTGCGCTGGCGGCCAGCGCTGCCCTGCTCCTGGCTGCCGGGTGCGGCGGCTCGGCTGGCTCGAGTCCCGAGCCCGCGGGCGGCGGTAAGTACGTATCCTTCACGTCGTATCCAGGCTGGATACAGGCCAGTATTCCGCCGAGCAAGTTCGACTACGCGCCCTGGACAATTATCAGTGATTTTGGTCTCTGGCCCACGAGAACAGGCGGCATCGCCGTCGGCGACATGGAGTCGTTGTCGAATATCCCGCCAGCCGTGGCGGCTGCGCACAAGGCCGGAAAGACGATCATCATGGCCGTCGGCGAGCAGGGCCAGGGCTTTGACTTTTCCGGCGGGGCCAGCCCGCGGTACCGGCCCAGGCTCATCAAGACCATTGTCTCCTATGTGTCCAAGTACAACTTCGATGGTGTCGACATTGACTGGGAGGAGGACGTGCCGCAGAACCAGAAAGATTACGTAGCCCTGATCAAGGGCCTGCGTAATGCGCTGAACGCGGCGTTTCCGGCGCGGCACATGTACCTTTCCGCTGACGTCGATACCGGGCAGATTCCGCCCGCCATCGCGGCGCGGATCTCTCCGTACGTCGACTCTCTTAACATGGAGACCTTCGAGAACAACGGCGAGAGCAGCGTCGCGGCCTACACCCGGGCGGGCATACCGGCGAGCAAGCTGCTGCTGGGCATCGGGATCGCGAACGGCTACTACGACACGACCGAGGCCCGGGTGGCCGCGAAGGTGAAGTACGTCGAGGAGCACGGCTTGAAAGGGACGCTCTTCTGGCAACCCGGCGACCTGAAGCCGTACCGGACCGACCCGCGCCTGCTACCGCTGCTCGCGATGGTCAGCACCACACGCTGAGTCCCTGCACACGCCAGGCCGCGGCGAGGGCAGGAGCGCCTTGGGCGGTGACGACCGGGGCGCCACCTGGCACCGCTTACCTGGGCGCGCTGGTGAGCACACGGCCCCGGCCGTTGGCTAGCCTGCCGCCGCCGATGTCGGCGCGCTGGCCCTCGGCGTAGCCGGCCCCGTAGCCGCTGCCGCTGTAGGTGATCCGGGCATTGCGGGTCACCGGGTAGGCCTGCTCGACGTTGCGCCGGATCACCTGGCTCCGGTCGGCAAGAACCAGCGCGGCCCGCGAGCCCGACTCGGCACCGGGCGACGTCGCCTGGCAGGCGGCGGCGTGCTCGGCCGCGCGGACGCGGGAGATGACGGCGGTGGCGAAACCGAGCAGCCAGCTGCGCCGCCAGGCTCGCGGGCTGCTGCTCCAGGCCGGCACCTGCGCGCCGACCAGGCCGTGCCACATCTGGACGAGCACGGAGGTGTAGAGCAGGTCGGCCCGCTCTATGTCGGACGCGTAGCCGAACACGTGGATCCTGGTGCCCGGCTTCGCCCCGGTCAGCACGATGCACTGGCAGCGCAGCGCGGATCCGAGCCCGCACAGCAGGTGCGCCTTCACCCGTGCCCAGGGATTGTCGACGTCCAGGATGCGGTTGTCCGGGCGGTCGGTCTCCGGCCGGTCGGCCGCCAGCAGCGCCCGGTCGATCCCGTACTTGGCCATCAGCTCCGCTGCCTTGGCCGTCAGGGCCTGTGCCTCGGGTGGCGTGACGCTCTCGTCTTCTGCCTTCGCCAGCAACTTGCGAACGCGGTCAAGCAGCCTGCCCGTTGCCTCAGTGCTGCTCGTTGCCTCAGTGCTGCTCGTTGCCTCGGTAGTCAAGGTCGCGGCCTCCTCGCCAGTGGGGGATTCGAATACGAGATCGAACGGTATCCGGCGCCAGTGACATTTACCGGCGGCAGACGGGCGGCCGGGCCGGGCAGCCAGTCTCGCACGCCGGTCCCTACACTTGCTGCCGAGATGACCGTGCAGATCGCGCCCAGCATCCTGGCCGCAGACTTCGCCAAGCTCGCCGCCGAGGCCGCGGTGGTCGCAGGCGTGGCCGACTGGCTGCACGTGGACGTCATGGACGGTCACTTCGTGCCGAACCTCACCATCGGGCTGCCGGTGGTGGAAGCGCTGCTCAAGCACGCGGAACTGCCGCTGGACTGCCACCTGATGATCGAGGACCCGGACCGCTGGGCGCCCGGCTACGCCGAGGCGGGAGCGCGGAACGTGACGATCCACGCCGAGGCCGCCCGCGGGCCGGTGCGGACGCTGCGGGCGATCAGGGCGGCCGGCGCGCGGGCCGGGCTCGGGATCAACCCGGCCACCCCGGTGGAGCCCTACGGCGACCTGCTGCCCGAGATCGACATGCTGCTGCTGATGACGGTCGAGCCCGGGTACGGCGGGCAGCACTTCCTCGACCTGGTGCTGTCCAAGGTCCGCCGGGCCCGCGAGCTCATCGCGGGCCACGGCACGGCGATCTGGCTGCAGGTGGACGGCGGCGTGAGCGAGGAGACGATCGGGCGGTGCGCCGAAGCGGGAGCGGACGTCTTCGTCGCAGGCTCCGCCGTCTACTCGGCTGACGATCCGGCCGCGGCCGTCCGCTCGCTCCGCTCACTCGCCGAGCGCGCCAGCGGGCGGTAGCCGGCGCCGGCCGGATCAGCGAGAATCTTGGCAACGTCCTGTCGATCCGGGCCGGGCCGTTCGTCGTAGAAGTACCGGGCCGGATTCGGTGACGCCGGCCGGGCATGGACGGACTGCGAAGGAGACCCAGATGACTCAGTACGTGATCCTCATCTACGAGAACGAGCGTTCTTACGCCGATGCATCACCGCAGGTGTGGCAAACCGCCATGGAGGCCCACGGCCGCTTCGCGGGGCAGGTCGGCGAGAAGGGCGGGAAGATCCTCGGTGGCGAAGCCCTGCAGCCCACCGCCACCGCCACCTCGATCCGCGGTGACGTGGTCACCGACGGCCCGTTCGCCGAGACCAAGGAGGCGCTCGGCGGCTTCTACCTGATCGAGGCCCGAGACCTGGACCACGCCCTGGAGATCGCCAAGCTCTGCCCGGCGCCGTACGGCGGCGTCGAGGTGCGCCCGGTGATGGACACCTCCGGCGGCTGAGCCCCGTCGTGGTGACCCGCGGCGCCCCGACGGCGCCGCCGTGACCGGCGATGCCGTGACCGGCGACGCCGTGACCGGCGACGCCGTCACGGCCGACGCCGTGGGCGCCGCGGTAGCGGACGCGCACCGTCGCGAGTGGGCCTTCGTGCTCGCCGCGACGGCGCGCGTCGCGCGCGACATCGACCTGGCCGAGGAATGCGTTCAGGACGCCTACGTGGCCGCGCTCGACGCCTGGTCGCGCCGCGGCATCCCGCGTAACCCCGGTGCCTGGCTGACCACGACGGCCCGGCGGCGGGCGCTCGACGCGCTGCGCCGCGACCGGACGCTGCGCTCTAAGCTTCCCCTGCTGATCGAGCCCCACTCGCCGCCAGCGGTGACCGAGCCAGCCGGGCCGGGCAGCGGGACGGGGCGGGGCGGCGGGACGCAGCCAGCCGGCTGGACCGGGCCAGGCGGCGCGACGGGCTCGGGCGGCGGGACGCAGCCAGCTGGCCGGACCGGGCCGGGCGGCGCGACGGGGCGGGGCGGCGAGAGCGCCGCGGGCGCGGAGGACGACGTGATTCCCGACGACCGGCTCCGGCTCGTCTTCACCTGCTGCCACCCGGCCCTGGCCAGGGAGGCCCAGGTCGCGCTGACCCTGCGGCTAGTCTGCGGCCTGACGACTGCCGAGATCGCTCAGGCCTTCCTGGTGCCCGAGCCGACCATGGCGGCCCGGGTGACCCGCGCCAAGAAAAAGATCTCCGCCGCCCGCATCGCCTACCGGGTGCCCGGCGCCGCCGAGCTGCCTGACCGGCTGGACGCCGTGCTGACCGTCGTTCACCTGCTCTACACCACCGGTCACACGGCCCCGGCCGGGGCCGACCTTGTCCGCGCCGACCTGGTGGACCGCGCGATCGGGCTGGCCCGCATGATCCAGGCGCTGATGCCGGACGAGCGGGAGGTGCGCGGGCTGCTGGCCCTGCTGCTGCTGACCGACGCGCGCCGGGATACGCGCGCCGACGCCGACGGCCGGCTCCTGCTGCTGGAGGACCAGGACCGGTCCCGGTGGGACCGCGCCGCGATCGACGAGGGGACCGCGCTGGTGGCGGGCGCCCTGCGCGGCGGCAGTCCCGGCCGGTTCGCGCTGCAGGCGGCGATCGCCGCGCTGCACGCGGAGGCGCCCAGCTACCGGCAGACCGACTGGCCGCAGCTGCTCCAGCTGTACCGGGAGCTGCTGCGGGCATGGCCGTCGCCGGTGGTCGCGCTCAACCGCGCGGTAGTGCGCGCGATGGTCGACGGGCCGCAGTCGGCACTCGACGAGATCGCCGAGCTGGAGCTGGACGGCCGGCTGGCCGGCTACCGCTACCTGCCGGCCGCCAAGGCGGACCTGCTGCGCCGTCTGTCCCGCCGCACCGAGGCGGCGCAGGCCTACCGGGCGGCCCTGGAGCTGACCGACAACGCCGCCGAGCGTGACTTCCTGACTCGCCGGATAGCCGAGGTCGCGCCGCGAGGGTGAGCCGCGCCGACGGCAGCGCGCGCCGACGGCAGGGCCGCGCCGACGGCAGGGCCACGCCGCCGCAGCGAAGGCAGGTGGGCATGATCCGGAAGGATCTGGCGCCAAGGGGGACGCGGATCCTTCGCGATCATGGCTGGCCCGGGCGACGCCCGTGTTGATGCCGAGCACCGCGGTCCATGGCCCGGCCGGGTCGTGGCACACTGGTCGTACAAGCAATGCGTGCTCCGGGGTCGGTGTAACTCCGAGCCGGCGGTGACAGTCCGCGACCCAGCCGAAGCCATCGGCTGGCTGACCTGGTGGAATTCCGGGACCGACGGTGAAAGTCCGGATG
>Ga0302184_10003026_pt1 | contig 10539 bp, 8 predicted proteins | sample I_Palsa_N3_3_FD_200233 | JGI IMG/M metagenome (GOLD analysis project Ga0302184, IMG submission 200233) | Peat permafrost microbial communities from Stordalen Mire near Abisko, Sweden - I_Palsa_N3_3 | ecosystem: Environmental > Terrestrial > Soil > Palsa > Peat permafrost | place: Sweden: Abisko...
ACTGCCGACACGGTTTGGAAAGGCGCCGCGCTCGTCTGAGAGGGACCCGGCGAGTGAAGGTGAACCTCGCGCGCCATGCCCTGCGCAGCCCGCTTCCTGACGGTCACGCTAGCATTTGCCATTGCTCTCGCGCCGAGCGCGCCGAGTCTGGCGCACCCGAGCGCCGCAGTGCGGTTCGATAATACGTACGCGCACGCCGTTCGCGCGATAAACCCGCGTCTGGCTCAGCAGCAGTGCCAAGACTACGCCTCCGCCTTGCTCGTCAACTCACAGCGCATGCACCTCGATCCACGCTTGGTGATGGCGGTCGTCACGGTCGAATCGGGATGGAACGCGCGCGCAGTTTCACCCGACGGAGCACTGGGGCTCGGACAATTCAAGCCGGAAACAGCGCGCGATCTCGGGATCGAAGTGTTCTCGGGTCGCAGCAACCTGCGCGGCGTCACGCTCTATCTCCACCAGTTGCTCGGAATGTTCCGCAGTTCGCGCGACGCGATGCGCGAGGCGATCGCCAGCTACAACGCCGGACCGTACACGGTCAAAGCGTACGGCGGCGTGCCGCGCGGCGAACCCCGGCGTTACGTCACCAAGGTGCTGTCTCTCTGGCACTCGTTCAAAGCACGGCTTTCGCCGCGACCGACCGTGCTAGCCGTCGCAACCGCCCTCGACGACGCCCAGCTCTTCCAGCGCGACGAAGCATCATACTGGGGAGTTCGTTAAGAAAGCACCGCACGTTGCGCGCCTCCGCGCCGACATTGCGGCGCGGGAACCCCAAGCTGACGCCAGGCCCTAGTGCAAGAAGTAGCGGTGCGACGAGAAGACGAGGGCGATGTCGTGCGCGTCGGCGGCGGCGACCACCTCGGCATCGCGGATCGAGCCCTCGGGCGCGATCACGGCCGTGCAACCCGCGTCGGCGGCCGCCAGAACGCCGTCCGGGAACGGGAAGAAGCCGTCACTCGCGCAGGCTGCGCCCTTGGCGAACGCTCCGGCGCGCTGCCCGGCGATGCAGACCGCGCTGACGCGATTGGTCTGGCCCGCGCAGATGCCGCGCGTGATCGCATCGCGCGTAACGACGACGCCGTTGGACTTCACGTGGCGCACGATGTCCCAGGCGAACCACAGGTCGCGCCATTCGGCGCTCGTCGGCTCGCGCCGCGAAACGACACGCCAGGCTTCGGCCGCGGCTTCGGGGTCGTCATCTTCGGCCAGCACTCCGCCCAGCGCGCTGCGCACTCGTAATTCGCGCGCCAGACGCTCGGGCAAGCGCCGGTCGTAGCGTATTAGGCGCAAGTTCTTCTTGCGCCGCAAGCGTGCCAGCGCGTCGTCGTCGAAATCGGGGGCCGCAACGATCTCGAGAAAAAAGCCGGCTAGCGCTTCCGCCGTCGCGAGGTCCACGCGACCGTCGAGCGCGATGATTCCGCCGTAGGCTGAGACCGGATCGGCGGCGAGGGCGGCCTTGACGGCCTCGACCGGGGCTTCGCGCTCCGCGACGCCGCACGGCACGGTGTGTTTCACGATCGCCGCCCGCACCACGCCGGTCGCTGCCGCAGGCACCTCCCTCACGAGCAGGCGCAGCGTCGCGTCGAGGTCGAGCAAATTGTTGTACGAGAGGGCCTTGCCGCCGAGCTGCTCGGGAAGACGTTCGGTCCGCGAGAGATAGAAGGCGGCCCGCGATTGCGGGTTCTCGCCGTAGCGCAGCGGCGTCGCGAGCGGGAGCGTCAAGGCGAGCGACCCGGGCAATTCGCGCGCGATCAACCCCGCCTCCAGATAGCGCGCGATCGAGGCGTCGTATTCCGCCGTGCGCTCGAACGCGCGCGTCGCCAAGCGCCGCCGCGCTGCCAAGTCGACCGCCTGGGCACCGTCGCGCAACAGGCCATATTGCTCCGGCTCGACCAGCACGATCACGTCTTTGAAATTCTTCGCGGCCGCGCGGATCAGCGCGACCCCGCCGACGTCGATTTGTTCGATCGCTTCTTCGAGCGTGGCGCCGTCGCGCGCCACGGTCGCCTCGAACGGGTAGAGGTTCACGACGACGACGGAAATGGCGCCGATGCCGTGCGCCTCGGCCTCCGCGCGGTGCGCCGGGTTTTCACGGTCGGCCAGGATCGCGCCGAAGATGCGCGGGTGCAGCGTCTTGACGCGCCCGTCGAACAGTTCGGGAAAACCCGTCAGCTCGCCGACGTCGCGCGCGTCGACGCCGTGTGCGACCAGGTGTGCGCGGGTTCCGCCGGTGGCGTAGATCGGCATGCCGTCGGCGCCCAGGCGCGCGGCCAGTTCGACGACCCCGGTCCGGTCGTAGACCGAAAAGAGGGCCGCCTCAGCCGGCAAGCGCGCTCTCGTGGTCGCGGCGTTCGGGCGGCGCCTCGGCCACGGCCAAATCGGTCACGATGACGCTCGAGATCCCGGGCTCGGCCATCGTTACACCGTACATACGCGAGGCCAGTTCCATGGTCTGTTTGTTGTGGGTCACGAGCAGCAGCTGGGCTTCCCCGGCCAGATCGCGCACGACGTTCGAGAAACGTTCGATGTTCGCGTCGTCGAGTGCCGCGTCGACCTCGTCGAGCAGATAAAACGGCGACGGCTTGACGGCGATCAAGGCGAAGATCAGGGCCGATGCCGCCATCGCGCGCTCGCCGCCCGAAAGCGCCGCGAGCGACATCATCTTCTTGCCCGGCGGCTGCACCGAGAGTTCGATCCCCGTTTCGGAGAGATTCTCGGGCTCGGTCTGCCAGATCTTCGCAAGCCCACCTGGAAAGAGCCGTGCGTAGACGTTCTCGAATGCGGCTTTGACGAGCGCAAAGGTTTCGTTGAAGGCCGCCTGTGAGGACTCTTCGATCTCTCTGATCGAGGCCAGCAGCGTTTCGCGAGCGCGGGCCAGATCGTCGAGCTGCTCGCGCAAGAAGCGCTCGCGTTCGGCCAGTTCCTCGATCTCCGCCTCGGCGTTGAGGTTGACGTTCTGCAGCCGGGCCAGTTCCTCGCGCAACCGTCCGATCTCGACGGAGAACTCGCCCTCTTCTTTCGCGTAGCGCGCTTCGACGCCGGCGCACTCTTCGGCCGTGGCTGGGTTCTGCGCGAACTGCGCGGCCAGCATGCCGAGTTCGCCGTCGATCTCGGCCAAACGCAGACGGCCGCCTTCGCTCGCGCCGCTCGCTTCGCGCTCGGCGCTCTGCGCGATTCGCAGATCCGCCTCGAGCTGTTGCGCGCCGCCGGCGCAGGCGTCCCGCTCGCGCCGGGCCAGCTCGCTGCTGCGGTCGGCTTCCGCCACGCGCTCTCGCGCCAGCCCGAGCGACGCCAGGGTCTCGGCAACTCGTTCCGCCAGCGAGGCCAGCTCCGCGCTCATCGCGGCCCGGGCACCGGCCGCGCGCTCGCCGTCCGCGTCGAGCAACGCCAACCGCGCTCGGGCGCCGTCGCGTCGCGCCACGAGCGCCGCGACCGATTCGCGCGCGCTTGCGATTTGGGCCGCGACGGCGCGCTCGGCGTCCTGGGCGCGCGCGATCGTATCGCGCGCTGCGGCGAGCGACGCTTCGAGGCGTTCGCGTTCGGCAAGCACCGTCGCGGGATCGACCGAGGGCCGATCGAGCACGACCAGCCGTTCGCGAAACCCGGACGCTTGCGCGGCGCGGTCGGCTGCCCGTTCTAGCATCGCGTCGATCTCGGCGCCCAACCGCGAGCGCTCGGCGGCCAGCTTCTCGACCCGCGCGTGCGCGTCGCGCAGCCGAACGGCGAGTTCGCTGAGCGCCGTCTGCGCTTGGTCGCGCTCGCGGGTTGCGGTCGCGCTCTCGTCGCTGGCCGCAGCGGCCGCGCTTTGCGCGGCTTCGAGCCGGTCGCGCAGCACCGGCAACGCATCGGACAGCGTGCGCGCCTGCGCGCGCCGCGAAAGGATCGAGCGTTCGCGCTGGTAGCGGCCGCCCGTCATCGCACCGCCGCCGCGAATCTCATCGCCGTCGAGGGTGACGATCGCGTCGCGGAAGCCGCGCCCGCGTACGAGCCGCATTCCGACTTCGAGCGACTCGACCACCAGAATTCGTCCCACCAGAAACGCGACGATACCGGCGTAGCGAGTTTCGGTCGGGCGCGCGAGTTCGTGCGCGTAGCCGATGACGCCGGCCTCGCGCGGCGCATCGGCCGGGCTGCGTCCGGTGCGCTCGCCGAGCGTGTCGAGCGGCAAGAACGTCGCGCGGCCGGCCTCGCGGGCGCGCAAGTACGCGATCCCCTGCTCCGCATCTTCGGCCGTCTGCGTGACGATGTTCGAAAGCGAGGCCCCAAACGCGACGTCGAGCGCGCGCGCGTACTGTTCGTCGACCCGGATCAAGTTCGAAACGACGCCGTGGATGCCGCCGAATTCACCGCGTGCGTTGGCTTCCAGGATCGCGCGCGTGCCGGGAACGTGGCCCTCGAGGTTGGCTTCGAGTTCTTCGATCGTATGCAGCCGGGCCTCGGTGCTCGCGAGTTCGCTGGTAGCGGCGCGGTACGCGGCTTGCGCCTCGGCCAGCGCCTGCGCAGCGGCGGCTACCCGCGCGTCGGCCTGCGCGGAGGCGTCGCGGGCGGCCCCGAAGCCGGTCTCGAGCGCGCGCAGTTCGGTCCGCGCCGCTTCCAGCTCGTGCGCCTCGAGGGCCGCACGCTCGCTCGAGCGCGCCGCCTGTTCGCGCAACTCGAACGCCTCCCGCTCGACGCGTTCGTAGTCGGCCTGGGTGGCCGCGAGCTGCGCGCGCCGTTCCGCTTCGCTGGCCGCATCTGCGCCAGCGGCCGCTTCGACTTCGCGCAGCGCCGAGAAAATCCGGTCGAGTGCCGCGCGCGCGGTCGAAAGCGCTTCCTGCGCGTGACGTTCGCGTTCGCGTTCGCGCTCCAGTTCGGCCGCTTTGGGCTCGAGTTCGCTCTCCAACAGCAGGATCGAATCGTGCAGTTCGAGCCGCTCGGTTTCGGCGCGCTCGCGGTCGTCGGTGATTTGCACGGACTGGCCCTCGAGCGCTTCGCGCCGGGCCGCCAAAGCCGCATGCTGCGCCTCGAGTTCCGCCAAGGCCGCACGCGCTTGGGTCGACTCGTCGCGCAAACCCTCGAGCGCGCGCTCGCGCCCGTACAGGTCGGTTCGCAAGGCCGCGAGGTTCGCATCGATGGTCGCCGCGCGCGCCCCGGCTCCGGCGCGCTCGACTTCGAGCTTATCCAAGCGGGCTGCCAACAGTACGCGTTCGGCCCGGCGCGATGCGCTCGCACGCAGGTACGACAGGATCTCCAGATCCCGCAGCCGCGCCGAAGCCTTGCGGAAGCGGCGCGCGCGGCGCGCTTGCGTCTCGAGTTCCGGAATCCGGCCGGCGATCTCTTGCAAGAGATCGTTCACGCGGATGCCGTTCTGCTCGGTCTGTTCGAGCCGCCGCAGCGATTCGGCCTTGCGGGCCAGGAACTTGTTGATCCCGGCCGTCTCTTCGAACAGTCCGCGGCGATCGGTCGGCTTGGCCGCGAGAATCGCGTCGATCTGGCCCTGCGAGACGATCGCGTACGACCCTGGACCCAGGCCCGTCCCCATCAGCAATTCGATCACGTCGCGCAAACGCACGCTCTGGCGATTGATGTAGAACTCGCTCTCGCCCGCGCGATAGGCTCGACGGGTGATTTGCACTTCGCTCGCGTCGATCTTCAGCGCGCCGTCGGCGTTGTCGAAAGTCAGCGCCACCTCGGCCATGCCGAGCGGCTTGCGCCGCTCGTTGCCGGCGAAGATGACGTCCTCGGTCTTGGTCGAGCGCAGCGATTTCGGGCTCTGCTCGCCGAGCACCCAACGGATCGCGTCGACCAAGTTCGACTTCCCGGAACCGTTCGGACCGACCAGCGCCGTGATGCCGGGTTCGAAACCGAGCGTCGTTTGCTCCGCGAAAGTCTTAAAGCCGAACAGCCGCAGCGACTTGAGCTTCACGGACGGGACCTTTTCGACGCGGCCTTGCGCTTCGTCTGCACGGCGGCGCGAACTGACCGGCGCCGCGCCGGCGTCGCAGCCTTGGCCGCAACGGCGCTCGGCGCCGAAAGCACCCTCGACGCAACGTCGTCGTAACGCTCGGCCAGCAGCTCGATAGCTCGCGCGGCGGCGGCTCGCTGGGCCGCCTTCTTCGAGGGCCCGCTGCCTTCGGCGCGCACTTCCCCCGGCACGCTGACTTCGGCGAAGAACAGCGGCTCGTGGGCCGGACCTTCGGAGCGGTCGACGTAGGCCGGAGCGTGTCCAAACCGGCGCTGGCTCCACTCCTGCAGCGTGGTCTTGGGGTCGACGAGGTCGGCTCCGGCCCGCTCGAACGGCTCGATGTGCTCGCTTGCGAGGAAGCGTGCGACCGCTTCGATTCCCGATTCCCGGTACAGCGTGGCGAGGAACGCTTCGAAAGCATCGGCGAGCGCCGAACGCCGCTTCGACGGCGCCTGCTTCGCAAGGCCCGCGCCCAACACGAGCAAGTGCTCGAACCCGAGGCGTTCGGCAGTCTGCGCGATCGCCGCATCCGCCACCAGCGCCGCTTTGCGCAGCCCAAGCTCCCCTTCGTCGGCCTCGCGGTAGCGTTCGAAGATCGAACGCGCGACCACGAATCCCAGGATCGAGTCGCCCAGGAACTCGAGCCGCTGGTTCGAGCGCTGCGCCAACCTCTCGCGCACCGCACTTTCGTGCACGAAGGCGGCTTCGAATGCGGCCAAGTTGGCGTCCTTGGCCCCCGCGAGGGCCAAGAGCGCCCGCAGCCGGGCGCGGTATGCTTCGCCGGCCAAGATCCTTAAGCCGTATACTTTCCGAAGGCTACGACGCTATTGTGGCCGCCGAAGCCGAACGAACTCGAGAGCGCGATCTTGATGTCCGCCTTGCGCGCGACGTTGGGCACGTAGTCGAGCGTGCATTCGGGGTCGGGGTTTTCGTAGTTGATCGTCGGCGGTATGATTCCGTTCTGGAGCGCGAGCACGGTCGCGACCCCTTCGAGTGCGCCGGCCGCGCCGAGCGCGTGCCCGTGCATGCTCTTGGTGGAACTTACCGCGAAGGCGTGGCCGCCTACTCCGATCACGCGCGCCAAAGCCTTCGACTCCGCCGGGTCGCCGATCGGCGTCGAGGTCGCGTGCGCGTTGACGTAGTCGACGTCGGACGGGGCGATGCCGGCCGACGCGAACGTGCGATGCAGCGCGAGTTCCACGCCGTGTCCGCCGGGATCGACCGCGACCAAATCGTAGGCGTCGGCCGATTCCCCGTAGCCGAGCAGTTCGGCGTAGATGTGCGCGCCGCGACTTTTCGCGAACTCGAGTTCCTCGAGCACGAAGATCGCGCCGCCCTCGGCGAGCACGAAGCCGTCGCGCTCGCGATCGAACGGGCGGCTGGCGCGCTCGGGCTCGTCGTTGCGGGTCGAGAGCGCTTTCATCGAGTCGAAACCGCCCATCGCGCAGTCGATGATCGTGGCCTCGGAGCCGCCCGTGATCATCGCCCGCGCCTTGCCCGCCTGCATCAAATCGTAGGCCACGCCGAAGGCGTCGTTGGAACTCGCGCAGGCGCTCGAGACAGCGAACATCGGCCCGCGAAAATGATGCAGCATCGAGATGTGAGCCGGCGCCGCGTTGCTCATCAACATCGGCACGAAGAAGGGCGTGATCCGCCCCGCCGTGCCGAGCGCTCGGGCCTTGGTGACGTTGTCCTGAATCGTGATGATGCCGCCGATGCCGCTCGCCACGACCACGCCGGTGGACGCGCGCAACTCCGCATCGTCGGGAAACTTCGCGTCGGCGATGGCTTCGCGGGCCGCGACCACGGCGAACTGCGCGTAGCGGTCCATCCGCCGCGCATCGCGCCGCCCGATCAGGTCGTCCGGGTTGAAGTCTTTGACCTCGGCCGCGATCTGTGCCTTGAGCCCCGCCGCCTTGGCGTCGAATGCCGTCACCCGGGCGACTCCGCTCTTGCCCGCGATCAGCGCTTCCCAGAAAGCGTCGCGCGTATTGCCGAGCGGAGTGACCGCACCCATGCCCGTGATGACTATCCGCTTTTTGTCCACGTTGTTCTCCGGTCTGCTCCGCTCTCGTACCTCGGGCCGCGGCCGGGGGGTCGTATGACGCCGCCACCACGGAAGCCTGCCCTTTCTCTTGGCGGCACACTGCCCGACGCCACCCGCCGCGCAGGGACCACCTCCATCGAGTTCCCGGGGCGGCCATTGCAGGGGCGCGGAGGCCCTGCTATACTTACGCCCGCTATGTTCACCTTCGACCTGCAGCTGTTCGCGTCCAAAAAAGGCGCCGGGTCCACGCGCAACGGCCGCGACTCAAATGCCCAGCGTCTGGGCATCAAGCGCTTCGGCGGCGAGACGGTGGTGGCCGGCAACATTCTGGTGCGCCAGCGCGGAACGAAGTTCTACCCCGGCACCGGGGTGGGCATCGGCAAGGACGACACCCTGTTCGCCGTCGTCGACGGCGTCGTGAGCTTTACGGAAAAGCGCAATCGTAAGCACGTCAACGTCGTCGCGGCAGCCTGAGGCGGCGCGCTCGGCTCGGCCTGTAGAAAGAGCCTGCGGGCTCTTTTGTTTTTCTGCGCGCCCCGGAGCAGCTCGCTAGCCCGTGCAGTTCATCGATGAAGCGACGATTGGCGTCGCGGGCGGGGCAGGCGGCGACGGCATCGTCGCCTGGCGGCGTGAGAAGTACGTTCCCAAGGGCGGCCCCGCCGGCGGCGACGGCGGCCGCGGTGGCGACGTCGTGCTCGAGGCCACCCCGGAACTCTCGACCCTGATCGAGTTCCGCTTCAAGAAACAGTTCTCGGCCGAGGCCGGGAAGGCCGGATCGACCTCCAATAAGTCGGGCCGCAGCGCCGAGGACCTGGTCGTGCCCGTCCCGGTCGGCACGCTCGTCTACCGGCTCGAACCCGAGGGCCGAGAGCTGCTGATCGCCGACCTGTCGGTACCGGGTGAGCGCGTCCGCGTTGCCAAAGGCGGGCGCGGCGGTCTTGGCAACCAGCACTTCGCCACGAGCAAGCGGCAAGCGCCGCGCTTCGCGGAAAAGGGCGAGCCGTCGGAATCGCACAGCCTTCGTTTAGAACTCAAGCTGTTGGCGGACTGCGGTGTGGTCGGGCTGCCGAACGCCGGCAAGTCGACGCTGCTCTCGGTCTCGTCGGCGGCGCGTCCCAAGATCGCGGATTATCCGTTCACGACGCTCGAGCCCCAGCTCGGCGTGGTACGGCTGGGCCCCGAAGAGTCGTTCGTGATGGTCGACGTCCCCGGACTGATCGAAGGCGCCCACGCCGGCACGGGCCTGGGCGATCGCTTCCTGCGCCATATCGAGCGCACGCGCGTGCTCGTCCACCTGATGGACGGCGGGCGCCCGGCCGCCGACATCTTGGCCGACAAGGCCACGATCGAAAACGAATTGCGCCTCTGGAACCCGGCGCTGCTCGAGCGGCCGATCTTGCCCGTCATTTCCAAGCTCGATCTGCCTGAAGCGCGTCAGCGCTTCGAGGAATTGCGCGACTCGATCGCGGGCCTGCGCGGCGTTTCCGCCGCCACCGGCGAAGGTGTGCGTGAATTGCTGTTCGCCGCATTCCAGACGATCCAGGGGAGCCCGATGCCCGACGTCGTCGAACCCGACGTCCCGCGCTTCGTGTTGACGCCACAGGAGCCGTTCGCGATCGCCGTCGACGCGGACGGAACGTTCGTGGTCACGGGCGAGCGCGTCGAGCGTTTAGCGGCCATGACGGACTTCGACAGCGACGAAGGCCTGGGTCGCTTCGAATCGATCCTTGCCAAGATGGGCGTCGAACGGCGGCTGCGCGAAATGGGCGCGAGCGAAGGCGACACCGTCCGCATCGCCGGCCACGAATTCGACTACTCGTGAACGCCACGACGAAATTCTATAGCGTCTTGATCGTCGTGCTGGCGCTCATCATCGGGGCGTCGTACTTTGCCGGCTACAAGGTGGGATACCATGCGGGCGCGGCGAGCGCGCGCGCAACGCACCGCGCGAGCGCGACGCACGCGGCGCCGTGAAGCTCGGCCTGTTCGGCGGCACGTTCGATCCCGTGCACAACGCCCATCTTTTCGTCGCGGAGGCCGCGCGCGTCGAACTCGGCCTCGAACGCATGTTGTTTCTGCCGACCCGCGCGGCGCACTATCGCGCGCCTCCAATCGCTTCGATCGACCAACGGCTGACGATGCTGCGCGGCGCGATCGCTGCCAACCCGTGCTTCGCCATCGACGAAACCGACCTGGCTGAAGATGCCTCGGGCTATAGCGCGGATCTCGTTCCGCGTTTGCGCGCGGCCTATCGCGACGACGAGCTGACCTTCGTCGTCGGCGGCGATTCGCTGGTCGACTCGCCCTGGCAGCGCTTCGACGACGTGCTCGACAACCTCGATGCGTTCGCGATCGCTCCCCGCGCCGAGCGCGCGCCGGAACGGGTCGAGAAACTTCTGGAGACGCTGACGCCGGAGCGCCGCCGCAAGTTGCTCGTGCTCGACTTACCGGCCCTGAGCGGCTCGGCGACGCTGGTGCGCGCGCAGCTGGCGCGCGGCGCGAGCGTGCGCTATCTCGTCCCCGAATACGTCGCGCGCTACATCGCCGA
>Ga0302184_10003028_pt1 | contig 10535 bp, 10 predicted proteins | sample I_Palsa_N3_3_FD_200233 | JGI IMG/M metagenome (GOLD analysis project Ga0302184, IMG submission 200233) | Peat permafrost microbial communities from Stordalen Mire near Abisko, Sweden - I_Palsa_N3_3 | ecosystem: Environmental > Terrestrial > Soil > Palsa > Peat permafrost | place: Sweden...
CGGGGGCCGGGCCGGTGTGCGTGAATTGCCAGGCCGCGAACCCGGGCGGGGCACGATTCTGCATGGGCTGCGGCCAGCCGCTCGCGCCCGCGGTCGCGCACTGCACCGAGTGCGGTACCGAGCTTCCGTCCGGCGCTCATTTCTGTGCGGGGTGCGGCACCAGGGTCGGCGGCTAAGCCCGGCTAGGCCCCCGGCCGCCGAGTCTCAACCCTAGGGTCAGCCCTGGGTGGGATGCGCTGGTACCGGCGTGCGGCCGCCAGCGCGCAGCTCGTCGCGTATGTGCTGGCAGGCCTGGGGCTGCTGGCCTGGGCGCTGGCCGATATGTGGCCTGCCGCGGCGCGATACCGGCCCCGCGCGCTGCCCGTGATCCTGGGCGTGATCGCGGTCGCCGGGGGCTTCGCCTGCACCGCGGGAAGCAACGAGAACAACTGCCCGGTGATGCTGGCCAGCATGGCCACGACCGGCGCGGGCACCGAGATCGGCCTCGGGGCCGGCTGGCTCGTCAGCGCGGCGAGCATCGTGGCCATCGACGCCAACTGGCTCATCTACCGTGACGGCTCGTCTCAGCTGTCGGCGTTCCTGCTGTTTCCGCTGGTACCGCTGACGGGGCTGCTGTTCGGGCGGGTGCTGTACGGCCGCCGCGTGCAGGCCGAGCAGTCCACGGCGCTGCTTGCGCATTCCCTCGGCGCGCTCGTTATCCAGATCCAGGCCGCCCGGGCCGTGCTGACCGACCATCAGGACATCGACCGTGCCGTCGAGATCCTGCTGACCGCGCAGCGGATGGCCTCGGACGGCCTGACCGAGACCCGCCGGGCCGTCCATGCGCTGCGCTCGGACTCCAGGCCGCTCGACGAGGAACTGCGCCGGGCGACCGCGACCTACGGCGAGCGTTATGACGTCAAGGTCACCTTGGCCATCGGCGGCACTCCCCGGCCGGTACCGCCCGACGCCACCGTCGCGCTGCTGCGCACCGCGCTGACCCGGGTCACGGGCGTCCTCGGGGTCAATCCGACGGCGATCCGGATCGGCCCGGCGCTGGCCGGCGGGGCGGTGGTGGTCCTGGCGGCCCGGCTGGCCGCGCTGTTCGGCGCGGGCCGGTTCGGCCGGGTGCTGGCCGCCTTGGCCACGGCGTGCACCCCTGTGGTGTACGCCCTCGCCCACCTCGGCATCACCGAACCATATGACCTGCTGGCCTGGGTCGTGGTGCTGTTCTGCGTGAGCACGGCGCTGCTGCGGGACCGGCCGCGCTGGTGGCTCGGGGCCGGCGTCGCGGCCGGGCTGGGCCTGGAGGACAACAACCTCATGGTCCTGCTGCTGATCGGCCTGGCCGCCGGCCTGCTGGGCTCGCGGGACCGCGCCGCTCTCCGCACCCGCTGGCCGTGGCTCGGCGCCGCCCTGGCCGCGCTGATCTGGGCCCCGAACGTCCTCTGGCAGGCTACCCACGGGTGGCCGGAGGCGGTCATGTCGTCGGCGCTGCACCAGTCCAGCACTTCCGCGTCCGACTACATCACCGGGGTGCCGCTCCAGCTGCTGTTCGCCGGGCTGTTCGGGATCCCGCTGTTCATCACCGGCCTGGTCACGGTCTGGCGCCGCCCTGAACTCAGGTTCCTCGCGATCACCGCCACGCTCCTGATCATCTACGTGGTGCTCTGGGTGCCGGGCAAGGAGTACTACTCCGAGGGAACGGGCCCGGCGCTGCTGGCCGCGGGTTCGGCAGCGGCCGAGGGCTGGATCGCCCGGGCTGGCCGGCCCCGGCTGCGGCAGACCCTCCTGGTGGCCGCGGCGCTGCTGAGCATGGCCGTCTCGCTGCCGAAAATCCTGCCCGTCGTGCCCGCCGCCGACCTGCACGCCATCCCGGACCTGGACACGGTGACGACCGCGGACACGTTCGGCTGGCCGCAGCTCACCAGCGCGGTCGCGGCGCAGGACGCGGCCCTGAAGCGTGCGGGCCAGGCGCCCACGTCGATCTTCACCTGGAACTACGGCGAGGCCGGCGCGCTGGACGTGCTGGGCACCTCGGACCGCACGGTGCTGGTGGTGGACGCGCTCGGCGCGCTGCAGCCGTACTTCTCCGGCTGCCGCGTACTGACCACCTACTACGCTCCGGACCGCGTGCCGAATGACTTCACCGATCTGCAGATCAGCGTCTGCACCGGCCCGGTGGGCAGCTGGCGCACGCTCTGGCCGCACCTGAAGCACTACGACTGACCGCGGGCCGGGGCCGTGCGCAGCAGCACCGTTCGTTCCGGACAAATTCGGTTAATCCCAGGCCGGCTCGGTGGCCTCGCGGACGTTGCCGTCGGAGGTGAAGATGAGGAACCGCTCGAACGACCGCGCGAACCAGCGGTCGTGCGTGACCGCGAGCACCGTGCCCTGATAGGACTCCAGGCCTTCCTGCAGCGCCTCGGCGCTCGGCAAGTCCAGGTTGTCGGTCGGCTCGTCGAGCAGCAGCAGCGTAGCGCCGGCCAGCTCGAGCAGCAGGATCTGCAGCCGGGCCTGCTGACCGCCGGACAGCGTGCCGAACGGCTGCCGGGCGCACGCCTGCAGTTCGTACCGGGCCAGGGCCGACATCGCCTCGTTGGCGCTTTTGCTCGCCGCCGGACGGCGTGCTCACCGTGCGCCACCGGCACTGGTCGTAGCCGATGCCGAGGGCGGCGATGCTGCAGGCGTCCCAGTGCACCTCGGCCTGGTAGCCGCCGGCCTCGCCCCATTCGGCCAGAGCCGCCGCGTAGCGGAGCTGGGCCTGCTCGTCGTCCCGCTCCATCATGACCAGCTCGGCGGCGTCGAGCCGGGCCGCGGCCTCCCGCACTCGCGGCGCAGAGACGGAAAGCAGCAGGCCGCGGACCTCAGGTGTCACATGGTGACCCTGGTTCGTCCCGATGAACTGGCGCATGACCCCGAGCCCGCCGCTGGCGGTGACCGTCCCGGTCTGCGGCTGGATATCTCCGGCCGCCATCCGCAGCAGGGTGGTCTTGCCCGCGCCGTTCGGCCCGACCAGCGCTGCGGTGAGCCCCTCGCCGACGCGGAAGCTCACGTCGTCGAGCAGCGTTCGCCCGTCTGGCAGGACATGGCTAACGTGCGCCACCTCGACGTGCCCCCAGGAGCCCACCACCGGACCATAGCCAGCAAGCCACCGCCCCGGCAACGGGATTACTCGCCGGTCAAGCCGAGCGGGCCGGGACAGCGTCCGCGGAAGCGGAATGAAATGCAGGGAGGGCGGGCTGTCGAAGACATGAGCATCGAACTGGGCAAGATCGGTATCTGGCGGCACGCCTCGGGGTTCACTCCGGAGCTCCTCGCCGAGGTGGAAGCGCTGGGATACGGGGCCGTCTGGGCCGGCGGTTCCCCGGACGGCGACCTCGGCGACATCGAGCGCATTCTCGACGCGACGGACCACATCGCCGTCGCGACCGGGATCCTCAACGTATGGAAGGACGACGCCGCGACCGTCGGCCCCTCCTACCACCGGCTCGCGGCCAGGCACCCGGGCCGTTTCCTGCTCGGCCTGGGCATCGGGCATCCCGAAGCCACCCAGGCATACCAGCAGCCCTACGCCAAGCTCGTCAGCTACCTCGACGAACTCGACGACCTTAAGGTTCCGGCCGAAGGACGCGCGCTGGCCGCCCTAGGTCCCAAGGTCCTCAGGCTCGCCGCCGAGCGGACCGCGGGCGCGCACCCCTATCTGGTCACTCCCGAGCACACCCGATGGGCCAGGCAGATCCTCGGCGCAGGGCCGCTGCTCGCACCTGAGCAGAAGGTCGTGTTCGAAACCGATCCGGAGCGGGCCCGCGCCATCGGCAGGCCGCGCGTGCAGCAGCCGTACCTCGGCCTGACCAACTACCTGAGCAACCTGCGCAGGCTGGGCTGGACCGACGCCGACTTCGCCGATGGCGGCAGCGACGCGCTGATCGACGCGCTGGTCCTGCACGGGGACGCGGAGACGATCGCCCGCGGCGTCACGGCGCACCTGGAGGCGGGTGCTGACCATGTGGCCATCCAGGTTCTCGACGCCGATCCCCGGCCCGCGCTCCAGGCGCTTTCCCGCCAGCTGCAACTGCCTCGCCGATGACGGCGGTCTATAGCTGGGGCGAGAGGCGGGCTAGAGGCGGGCGGTGCCGATCAGCCCGTTCCTGGTGATGATGGCTGCGAGCTCATCGGCGGCCAGCCCGCCGGTCCCCGCCGGGCGCAGCGGCAGCACCATATAGCGGGCTTCCGAGGTCGAATCCCATACCGAGATCTGGACCGTGTCCGGCAGGGTCACGCCGAACTCCCCGAGCACGGCCCGCGGCTCCCTGACCGTCCGCGACCGGTAGGCGAAGCTCTTGTACCAGCCCGGTGACGGCCCGAGCAGCGACACCGGGTAGCAGGAGCAGAGCGTGCAGACGATGACGTTGTGCACGTTCTCGGTGTTGGCGACCACCCTCAGCTGATAGCTGAGACCCTCAAATCCCTGCTCGGCCGCCGCGGCGTTCCCGTCGGACAGCAGGAGATCACGGTAGCGCGGGTCGGTCCACGCGCGGGCGGCCATCCTGGCGCCGTTCACCGGCGAGGCGCTGGTGTACAGCCCGGTCAGGAACGCATCGATCTCGTCGTCGCTGGTCAGCCCGGCGGCGATCAGCCGCTCCTCGAGCCGGCGCGCCCGCGCGGCGGCCGGCAGGTCATCATGGCCCGTCAAGGTAGGACTCCCAGAGATCAACGGTCACGGTGTGATCGCCGGTTCCCCACAGGTCCCCGGCGGAGAACCGGACCGCGTAGCAGGTCTCGATCCGCGGCGGCGTGATGCCGCGGGCGCTGTCGTCGGGCAGCGGCCAGCGGCCGAGGGCGGCGACGACCTGACCGGTGTGCCCGCGCACGTACCTCGGCACCCGGGTGTGATGATCCGGGTCCGCGGCTCGCACCCGGACCGTGGTGCCCGCGGCGTACCTCAAGCCAGGCCCTTCTCCGCGACGAGCGTCTCCAGGGCACCGAGCCAGCGCTCGTAGTACGACGCCGCCAGGTACTGCTGCGGCGGCAGCCGCTCGATCGCGTCCCGCAGCTCGTCGCCGTTGACCACGCCACGCCGCCGCAGCATCGTGGCCAGCGCGTACACGCGCGCCTCCCAGTCGGCCGCGAACGGCGGCACTCCGTCCTCGCCCACCGGTACAGGCCCGAACCCGGCCTGCCCGCCCATGTCATGAACACGGCTCACCTTCGCGACCCTAACAGTTAGAGCCATTTTTCTGAACGGCCGCGTGCTTGCCGATACCACCCGGCTCGCCCGGGCCGCTTTCCCTCCGGACGGGCTGTGGTGTTATCAATGGCGGTATGACAGGGAACAGCGGACTCCGCAGTGCACAGTGGTTCGGGGAGACGGGCCGGGCCGGTATGGTCTACCGCTCGTGGATGCGCAGCCAGGGATTCACTCCCGAGGTCTTCGACGGCCGGCCGGTCATCGGCATCGCGACCACCTGGTCCGAACTCGCGCCGTGCAACGTCCACCTGCACCGGGTCGCCGAGTCGGTCAAGCGCGGGGTATGGCAGGCGGGCGGGTTCCCGCTCGAGTTCCCGGCCATGGCGCTGGGCGAGACGCTGCTGCGGCCCACGGCCATGCTGTATCGGAACCTGCTCGCGATGGAGGCCGAGGAGCTGATCCGGGCCAACCCGCTGGACGGAGTGGTGCTGCTGTCCGGATGCGACAAGACCACACCCGGCCTGCTGATGGCCGCGGCCAGCGTCGACCTGCCGGCGGTGATGGTCACCGGCGGGCCCATGCTCAGCGGCAAGTACCAGGGCACCGACGTGGGGTCGGGCACGGCGGTGTGGCGATTCGAGGAAGACCTGCTCGCCGGGCGGATGACCCAGGAGGAATGCGCCTTCGCCGAGGGCTGCATGGCCAGGTCCAACGGGCACTGCATGACGATGGGCACGGCGTCCACGATGGCGTCGATGGCCGAGGCGCTCGGCATGCAGCTGCCGTACTCGGCGACCTGGCCCGCCGTGGACGCGCGCAGGTACGAGACGGCTCAGCGGGCCGGCCAGGTCATCGTCGGCCTGGTGCGGGATGAATTGCGGCCTTCGGCCATCATGACGCGGGCCGCGTTCGAGAACGCGATCCGGGTGAACGCGGCGATCGGCGGCTCGACCAACGCGGTGATCCACCTGCTCGCGATCGCCGGCCGACTCGGCGTGCCGCTGTCGCTCGATGACTTCGACGTGCTGGCCCGGGACGTCCCCACGCTGGTGAACCTGCAGCCGAGCGGGAAGTACCTGATGGAGGACTTCTGCTATGCCGGCGGACTGCCCGCGGTGATGCGCGAGCTGGACCAGGCGGGCCTGCTGCATGCCGACGCGATCACCGTGACCGGCGCGGGCGCAGGCGCGAACGTGGCGGACGCGCCCTGCTGGAACTCCGACGTCATCAAGTCCCTGGCCGAGCCGTTCCAGCCGGCCGGCACCGGCACCGCGGTGCTGCGCGGTAACCTCGCCCCGGACGGCGCGGTGATCAAGCAGTCCGCCGCGTCGCCGCACCTGCTGAAGCACCGCGGCCGGGCTCTGGTCTTCGACTCGCCTTCGGCCTACTACCGCGTCGCGGAGGATCCCGAGCTTGACGTCGATGAGAACACCGTGCTCGTCATCCGTTACTGCGGGCCACGCGGCTACCCGGGCATGCCGGAGGTCTCCAACGTGGCGCTGCCGAAGAAACTGCTGCTGCGCGGCGTCCATGACATGGTGCGGATCTGCGACGGCCGGATGTCGGGCACCGCCTACGGCACGGTCGTGCTACACGTCGCCCCCGAGGCCGCCACCGGCGGCCCGCTGGCCCTGGTGCGTACCGGCGACTGGATTCACCTGGACGTCCCGGCCCGGAGCCTGACCCTGGAGGTCACCGACGAGGAGATGGCCAGCCGTCGCGCCGGGTGGCAGCCGCCCGAGCCGCACGCCAGCCGGGGCTGGACCCGCCTGTACGGCGAGCATGTGCTGCAGGCCGACTCGGGCGCTGACCTCGACTTCCTCGTCGGCGCCAGCGGGCACGAGGTACCCCGCGACTCGCACTAACCAGGTAATGTTCACCTGCCCATTACCCACCACGCTCAGACGGGAGCCCGTGGAGAGCGTCGTCCTTCTGGATGAGACCGGCTACGCCAAGGGCACCGCGGTCAAGACCGCCGTGCATCATGCCCAGACGCCGCTGCACCTGGCGTTCTCGTCCTACCTGTTCAACTCGGCAGGCCAGTTCCTGCTGACCAGGCGGGCCGAGTCCAAGCGCACCTGGCCCGGGGTGTGGACCAACACGTGCTGCGGGCACCCGCAGCCGGGTGAATCCCTGTCCGACAGCGTCCGGCGGCGGCTGCGGCAGGAGCTGGGGATGGACACGGCGAAGCTGATGCTGGTCCTGCCCAGGTTCCGCTACGAGGCGCGGATGGCCAACGGGGTTCGCGAGAACGAGGTCTGCCCGGTCTACGCGGCGTACTCAGACATTCCGCCTGAACCCGATCCAGCGGAGGTCGCGGAGGTCAGGTGGGTGGACTGGGGTGAGTTCTGCGACGCCGTGCGAACCGGCCGCCAGCCCGTCTCGCCGTGGTGCGCCATGCAGCTGGCCGAGCTCGCCGCGCTCGGCCAGCGGCCGCTGACCTGGGCCCCGGCCGAGGAAGCGGAGCTCCCGCCCGCCGCCGTGATGTGAGCTCATCCACAGACCGTGACTGGGCTCTGATCAGGGAGTTTCCGGCCAAGCGCACCATCGTCCCCACGCTGTCCACAGGGTTATCCACACCCGTGCGTTCAGGCCTGCGGGGCCTCGGGGGCTTCGGGGGGAAGCCCGCGCCGGAGCAGCTCGAGGATGTCGTCGAGTACGTCGTCGGGGACGTTGCCGCCGGCCGTCCATTCGGCCCAGCGCATGCCGACGAAGTTACCGATGCCGGTGTAGGCGAACGCGATGACCTCCGGGTCGTAGCGGGCGTCAACCTCGCGCGCGAGCTGGGCGGCGCGCACGCCGCGCGCGTAACCCCGGGTCAGGTGCTCGTAATACTCACGGAACAGCGATGGGTCGATGAATTCCGACTCGCGGACGATGCGCTCGATCCAGGGGCGGGTGGACAGCATGTCGAAGTACGCCCGGAAGGACGCGCGCTCGTTAGCCCGCTGGCCGCCGTCGGCGCGGTCGAGGGCCTCCCTCATCGACCGTCTCAGGTCGGTGTTGATCGCCCGCACCACCGCGGCGAAGATTTCCGCCTTGGAACCGAAGTAGGAGTAGAAGCTGCCGGTGGCCATCCCGGCCCGGGCGCAGATGTCGGCGACCGTGGTGCGGTGGTAGCTGCGCTCGCCGAACAGCTCCTCCGCGGCGGTCAGCAGCCGCTGCGCTGGCTGTGTTGGCCCGGGGGGGCGACCCCCCGGAACCCCCCGATCACGGGGGGGCTGCCCGCCCCCCCGTACCCCCCTGGCCTCCCCGGCCCTGCGGGCCGGGGAGGTTCGGGGGGTTCGGTTCGTTTCTGCTGTCATCTCGGCTGATCCCTGTGTCGCTGCGGGTCTGGGATGGCCGATGAGGCGTCAGGGTGAAGGGATGCCACTCGCCGGCGCCTGCTGTTCGGTTCCCGCGGAGGTGGTGATGGCACCTGACGCGGACGTATCAGTCGTCAGGACCGGCCCCTCCTGTACCAGGGCACCATTCTTGATAATGCCCATGTACGCGCCGGTGATACCCGCGTGGTCGGTCGAGGAAAAGGCGTACGGCGCGACCGCGGGTCCCTGCGGCAGCCCGCCCTCGATCGCCGTCAGCAGGTCCGCCCGGGTCGGGTTCCGGCCCGCCTTGAACATGGCCTGCACGAACGTGTAGGCGACGGCCTCGCCGAACAGGACGTTGCCGTCCGGCGGCGCCTTGGGGTCGTACTGGTTGCGCACCTTGGTGAACAGCTGGATCCAGCTGTTGCTCGTGTCACTGGTCGACGGCAGGTAGCCGTCGGTGATGATCCCGTTGGTGAGCTGGTTGCCGTTGACGGTCGCACCGCCCTGCTTCGCGTACGCCTCGAGCAGCCCGGACAAGGTGATCGGGTCGGCCCCGACGTCGCTGACCACCAGCTGCGGGCTGAAGCCGAGCTTCAGGCTGTTCAGCTTCAGCAGCGCGGTGAAGGCGGGAATCGAGAACGAGATGACGACCTTGGCGCCTGAGGCGCGCAGCGCGGCGACCTGCGGTCCGATGTTGACGTTGGTGTCGACATAGCTCTGCTTGCTGACCACCATCGAGGCCGGGATCTCGTCATCGAGGCCCTTGACCCCGTCCTGGCCGAACTCGTCATCCTGGTAGAAGTAGGCGACCTTCTCACCGGCGTAGTGCTGCTTCACGTACTGCCCGAGGATCTTCCCCTCGCGCACGTAGTCGAGCTGCCAGCCGAAGGTCTCCGGGTCTGCCGTCGGCGAGTTCCAGCATTCGCATCCGGACGCGACGAACACGTCGGGAACCTTCTCCGAGTTGAGGAACTGCACGGCGGCCAGGTGGGTGGGCGTGCCGAGGCCGTCGAAGAGCGCGTACACGTTGTCCTGCAGCACCAGCTGGCGCACGTCCGACGCCGTCGTGGTCGGGTCGTAGGCGTCGTTGAGGTACTTGTAGACGATCTTGCGCCCGTACACGCCGCCGTGCGCGTTGACGTAGCTGAAATACGCGGCCGACGCCGGAGCGATCTCGCTGTAACCGGGCGCGGCGGGCCCGGTGAGCGGCTGGTGGCTGCCGATGAGGATCTGGGTCGCGGTGATCCCCGGCGCGGACGCGGTCAGGGCCGCACTCGAACTGCCCGAGCCCGAAGTCGAGCTCGAAGTCCCGCTTGAGCTCGAGCTTGACGAGCATGCGGCCACGGCGAGCGCGGCCACGGTCACGATGGCCGCGGCCTGCCAGCGGCGCCGCCGCGGTCTATCGATGCGGTGCTGAGGTCTTTTCATGAAGTGCCTTCCTTCTCATGGTGGCTGGACCGCGCTTGTTCGGCCGAGGGCGTGGGCGCATGGCGCCGGGTAGTGGCCTTCGGGCCAGGCCCTGTGAACAGAGTGAGGATTCGCCGCAGCCCGCCCTGGATCCCTTGCGGGAAGACGAGCATGACGAGGATGAGGACCGCACCGTAGGCGGCCACCGGGATGTTCGATCCGACGGAACTGGACAGGCCATGGCTCGTGGCCACGTCTGTGACGTAGGTGGGCACCAGGACGATCACCAGGCTTCCCCACAGGGCGCCGGGCAGGCTGCCGAGACCGCCGATCACGGCCGCGGTCAGCAACGCGATGGAGAGGGTGATCGTGAACGCACCGGGCGCGACCAGCCCGGTGACGATGGCGAGTAGCGCGCCCGCGAGCCCGGCGCAGGTGGCGCTCACCACGAAGGCGAGAATGCGGGCCGCGGCGACGTTGACGCCGTCCAGTGCGGCCGCCACGTCGTCGTCGCGCACGGCGCGCCAGTTACGGCCGATCCTGCTGTAGTACAGGTTCGCCAGCAGCACCAGGGTGATCAGCGCCACCAGCGCGCTGACCCAGGCCTGCCATCTGGTCAGCGGGAAGGTCGCGCCGAGGAAGCCGGGAGC
>Ga0302184_10003037_pt1 | contig 10514 bp, 7 predicted proteins | sample I_Palsa_N3_3_FD_200233 | JGI IMG/M metagenome (GOLD analysis project Ga0302184, IMG submission 200233) | Peat permafrost microbial communities from Stordalen Mire near Abisko, Sweden - I_Palsa_N3_3 | ecosystem: Environmental > Terrestrial > Soil > Palsa > Peat permafrost | place: Sweden: Abisko...
GCGCCAGATTCACCCGGCCGCGCTCACCGCCGGACATCAGCCCGGCCGGTTTCTGCTGGTCCGGTCCCTTGAACCCGAACGCGGCCACATAGGCGCGGCTGGGGATCTCGGCCCGCCCGGCGCGGATCGAGGCCTGCCCGCCGGAGATGACCTCCCACACGGTCTTGGCCGGGGCGATCCCGGCGCGCAGCTGGTCGGTGTAGGAGATCCGCACCGTCTCACCGACCTTGATGGTTCCGGCGTCGGGCTGCTCTTCCCCGAGGATCATCTTCAGCAGGGTGGTCTTGCCGACCCCGTTCGGGCCGATGACCCCGACGATGCCGTTCGGCGGGAGGCTGAAGCTGAGCCCGTCGATCAGCATCCGGTCCCCGAACCCCTTGACCAGGCCATCGGCCTCGACCACCAGGCTGCCCAGCCGGGGGCCAGGCGGGATCTGGATCTGCTCGAAGTCCAGCTTCTGCCGGGACGCGGCCTCGGCGGCCATCTGCTCATACCGGTCCAGCCGGGCCCGGCTCTTGGCCTGGCGGGCGCGCGGGCTGGACCGCACCCACGCCAGCTCTTCCTCCAGCCGCCGGCGCAGCTTGGCGTCCCGCTGTCCCTCGACCGTCATCCGGGCGGCCTTGGTCTCCAGGTAGGTCGAGTAGTTCCCCTCATACGGGTAGGCGTGGCCGCGGTCCAGTTCCAGGATCCAGCCCGCCACGTTGTCCAGGAAGTACCGGTCGTGGGTGACCGCCACCACTGTGCCCGGGTACTTGGCCAGGTGCTGTTCCAGCCACTGCACGCTCTCGGTGTCCAGGTGGTTGGTCGGCTCATCCAGCAGTAGCAGGTCCGGCTGGGACAACAGCAGCCGGCACAGCGCCACCCGGCGCCGCTCCCCGCCCGAGAGCGTGGACACGTCCGCATCGGCGGGCGGGCAGCGGAGCGCGTCCATCGCGCGGGCGACCCGGCTGTCCAGGTCCCAGGCCTCCCGGTGGTCCAGCTGCTCTTGCAGCCAGCCCATCTCCTCCAGCAGGTCACCGGAATACTCCGCGGCCATCTTCGCCGCGACCTGGTTGTACCGCTCGATGAGGGCCCTGGTCCCGGCGACGCCTTCCTCGACGTTGCCGAGCTCGGTCCTGGCTTCATCCAGCTCCGGCTCCTGCGGCAAGATCCCGATGCTATAGCCGGGCATGCGGCGGACGTCGCCGTTGGAAGGCTGCTCCAGCCCGGCCATCATCTTCAGCAGCGTGGACTTGCCCATCCCGTTCGGCCCGACCACACCGATCTTCGCGCCCGGCAAGAACGCCAGCGTCACATCATCCAGGACGACCTTGCCGTCATAGGACTTCCGGGCATGGCTCAAAGCCAGAACCTGCTTCATGCCGCATGCACGCCTTTCCCTGCTGAGCAGGGACCGTTGGCACTGGCGCGATTGACGGCGGGCCCCACCGCCGCTTCCATTTTACCAGGCGGCCCTCACCGGGCCCGGCGTTGAGGTCCGCGCGGGACGGGCGCCCCGGCCGGCTCATCCGGCTCCCGGCGCGTCCGGCGCCACGGCGGCGATCTGACCCGCCTGCCGCATCCGGCTGCCGCCGTCGAGTTCACCATCCGGGGCCGCTCGCGCGGCAGCCGGGGTGACGGCTTTATCCTCATCCAGCCAGCCGCCGAGCCGGTAGTAGAGGTCTTCTCCGAAGCTTGTGGGGAGAGGTTCTTTCACGGCGAGCTTGAAGTTCCGGCGCCCGCCGGGCTGGCGTTCAGCTCGCAGGAACAGGGTGGAGGCTGCGTGCTGGCGGTAGAAGCGCTCCGCGAAGCTGTACCGGTGGGTGACGAAGAACACCTTGACCTGTGCTTCGAGCAGGGCGCGGACGACCTGGTAGCCGATCTCGGACCCCTCGCGCTCGTTGGTGCCGGCAAAGGACTCGTTGAACAGCATGAGGCAGTGCGGCTCGATCTGGGCGGCGACGGCGCTCATGCGCCGGAGCTCGTCGTCTAGCCGCCCGCTGGTCATGCCGGCATCCTCCTCCCGGATGAAATGGGTGAAGATCCCGCGGGTCACATCGGCCCGGTAGGACCGCGCGGTGACGAACAGCCCGCACTGCATCATGAGCTGGGCCAGGCCGGCGCTGCGCAGGAACGTCGACTTCCCCCCCGAGTTGGCGCCGGTGATGATGACCAGCGACTTCCCGTCGGCCTGCACATCGTTGCCGATGACCGGGCCCGCTGACTGCAGCTCCAGGCAGGCATCGCGCAGGTCCGTGCACGAGAACGCGAGCGACGACGGCTGAGCTGGGTCGGGAACGGTGGCCGGTGCCCCCTTGGCTGCGAGCCGGTCGGCGAGGTTGAGGCAGCTGACGTAGAAGCCCAGCTCGGCCCGCAGCATGGTGAAGTAGCTACGGATATGGTCTGCCGACTGGGCGGCCGCGTTGGCGACCAGGTTGACTCCCCGGCTGGTGAGGTCCTCCAGGATCTGGCCTCCGGCCTGGTCGCGGGGCGCGATGGTGAACGAGTAGGTGGAACGCGGCCCGATGCCCAGCCGGTCGGTCCACCGTCGCCTGGCGTCACCGGGGGGGCGGAGCACGAAGCCGTTCCCGCTGTTGTCCCGGTCAAGTTCGGCGCTGATCAGCACGCCGGCGCGGAAGCGCAGCTGCTTGAGGTGGTCGCTGATCTCCTGGAAGTACTCGTCGTCCAGCTCGCGGTGCAGCGTGGCAAACAGCGTCAGCAGCCCGTCGGAGCGGAACTTCCCGGCATGGTCGTCGGCGATCCGCCGCAACTGCCGCAGGCGGGCCACGTAGGCTTCGAGATAGCTGACCGCACCGGAGAGGTTGGACGAGGGAGTCTGGTACGTGCCGCCGTAACCTCCCCAGATGCGCCGCTTGTCCTGCAGCGCTCCGGCCGTTACGGCGTACATCTCCCGGATGACCCCGGGCTGGGCGAGGCAGTCGGCCAGGACCCGCTGGCGGTAGCGGATGGCTTCCGGATCATGGAGGCTGGTGAGCAGCATCTTCTGGGACACGTCGAAGAGGAACTCGTCACCGGCGGCCATCGCCTGCAGCAGCGTGGTGAGCTCCAGGTCCTGGATCAGCTCCTCGTGGCCGGCAGGCAGGCCGGCGCCGAAGTCGAAGTCCTGGGCTTCGTACAGGAGGTGGGCCTTCATGACGCGACCCTGCCGCGCAGCCGCTCGTAGGTGAGGTCGTATTTCTCGGCGAGGGCCAGCGCATGGGCCAGGCCGTCAGCTGGCTTCCTGACCACCTGGTACGTGCGCTCGGCCGGGTTCTCCGGGACGATCGCGCTCATCATGCTGACGACCGGCTCCCCGAGCGAGGCCAGCTCGTCCACGAAGGTGACGTAGACGCACAGGGCGTCGAGCTGGATGACTTTTGTCAGCAGCTTGGTTCCCAGGAAGCGGGCATCGTGCAGGGTGGTGGAGGTGAAGATCTCGTTCAGGATCACGATGCTGGCGGGTGTGGCTGCCCGCAGGATCTCCCCGATCCGCACCAGGTCATCCTCCAGCTTCCCGCTCATCTCGGCCAGGTCCTCCTCCCTCTCGAAATGGGTGAAGAGCCGGTCGGACAGGAACAGGCGGGCGGCGCTGCCCGGGACCGGGCAGCCGGCGCTGGCCAGGTGGTGGAGCTGGCCGAAGGTCCGGGCAAAGGTGGTCTTGCCTCCCTGGTTGGGGCCGGTCACGACGAAGACGCGCTCGCGGCCCTCCAGGCGGAACTCGTTAGTGACCACCGTCTTGCGCTCCGCGACGAACTTGTGGGCCAGGGCCAGGTCAAAGGTGCCGGCGGCCCGGACATCCTTCGAGCTGGCGGAGACCTCGGGATAGCAGAAGCACAGCCCGGCGGCGCGAAGCGGCCTGATGTAGTCGAGGTAGGCGAGATAGAACTGGAGCTCCTGGTCGGCGCGCCGGATGCCCTCATCGAGGAACGCGGCGTGCTGGCGGCAGTACTCCTCCAGGGCGGTGAACTCCTCCGGGAACAGCCGGGCCACCAGCTCTTGGATCTGCGCGGCGACCTGGTTCATCCCCGGCCACGTCCGGTAGTGGACCCGGTAGTCGTTGACCGCACCCTGCTTGAAGCGCTCGAAGGTCTTGAGCACCATGGCGCTGTAGTCGGCTTCATCCTGGTCGCGGCTCACCTCGACCCGGCCGCCCCGGATGCGGGTGCAGTAACGGATGTGCCCCAGGGCGTCCTTCCGGTTCTTCGTATCGCTTACCAGGGCGGTGAACCCGGCCGAGGCCGCGTAGCCAGCCAGGTACTCCCGGAAGGCCAGCAGGCCGCGGGAGCTGATCTGCGCCGAGGCCAGGTGCCCGGCCAGGGACTGCACCGCGTCGCAGTAGATGGCCGCGGCGTCCAGCAGCCAGCCCTCCCGCTGGTAGCGGTACTGCATCTTCGCCAGCTGACGCAGGTGGGTGCGCACCTCCTGCATGAGCCCGGCGAAGCGCTGGACCTCATCGAACAGGGCAGGGTCCTCCAGGTCCTGGAAAACCTCCTGGCGGTAGCGCACGGCGCCGGCATCGTCCAGTTGGCCGAACAGAACCTCCGTGATGAGATCACGCTCCTCGCGCTCACCCGCGACCGCCGCCACGATCTGATCCAGGTTCAGATCCCGCGCGAAGGAGCGATCCTCGTCCTGCCTGCCCGCGCCCAGGGCCGCCGGCGCCTCTGAGCACAACAAGCTCGAGAAGTGACCACTACCTGCCGGAGGTGAAACGCCGGCCTGCGGCCGGCCGGAGGGCGCGCCGCCTTCTGGGCTGTCAGGGCGGGCCGCACTATTGCTGCTCGCCGGTGAGTCCCCGGCCAGCGGCGGCTGGTCTTGCCGCCCGGCAGCACGGCCATCGGCTGGCCTGGTCATGACTCAGCCCCAGCGCCGGTCAGCGCCGCAGCCCGGACCTTGAGCCGCTCGCGGGAGGCCCTCAGCGTCCCGCCCCGCGAGGCACCACTCACCAGTGCCGCCAGGCATCGAGCGGCCAAGCGGCCGACCGGGAAGCAGCACCAGACGGACCGCGCCGCAGGGCCGCAGCCTGACAGCACCGGGAAAGACGAGATGTCTTCGGACCCCGGCTCCTGGGTGCTCGCTGCGCCATGACATGCCCTCCTGCGTTCGGCCGCGAAGGCGGCCAACAGGAGCCATCAGCCACCAGGGCGAATCCGGCGAGCTCCATCACCGTGACCCTGATTCTACGGCCACGCCGACCGCGATCGGCCTACCGGACAGCCGGGAGTGTTCTCACCGCTAACCATTACCCGGCTGTTCCGGGCCCACGTCACAGCAGTCAGCGCCGACCGAATGCCCGCCGGCGGCGGCTAGCACCAGATCTGCGACCGCCCGGGCTGTCAGCCCGGGCGGTCAGCGCCAGCACGAATGCTGCCACGCCGCGCTTGCCGGCCGACCCGTTCTGATCCGCGGGAGCAATGGCAATATCAGTCCAGGCAGTGGCCCCGTCAGCGTCTGACCCGGTGTAACAGGTGGCGCACATGACACGACGCGCGCCGCGCGACCGCGGAACCACGCCCACCGGCTGGGCGGCCCGGGCCAGGATCCTCGCGTGGTCGAGGCAGATACCGGCTCCGCAGTCGACGCAGCAACCTATCGCGCCGCGGACCGTATACGCCGCCCGCATCATTGCCGTGCATTCCAGGCAATTCATGACGGCCCTTCCTGGATAAGAGGGCTACGTGCCCCGTTATCGCCGGCCGGACGCCACATATTGCCTAGGTAAGCCGCGGTGCGCGCAGCTCCGCTGGCGTTCAGGGCGCGCAGGTACCCGGCCAGCGGCGGCCGCATGCTGAGCTCAGGCAGCAATTCAAGTGGCACGAAGCGGGCTTCCCGGTCGGGTTCCTGCGAATCGGGCTCGCCCCGCGCCGGCGGGCTGGCAAGGAAAACGAGGTCGACCGTGCGCCGCGCCGAACCTGGCCTGAGCGCCTCCAGCACGAACGCCACCCGGGTCGGCTCGACCGTCAGCCCGGTCTCTTCGCGGGTCTCCCGTCTCGCACACGCGGCCATGCTCTCGCCGGCGTGCGGCGTTCCCCCGGGCAGTGTCCAGTCATCCGTGCCCTCCCGGGCGCGGTGGATGAGCAAGAGTGCGTCATCGCGGAATACAACGGTTGAGCAGCGCACGTCGGTGCCTTCCGGCGTGTCCATGGGCGTTACCTTCCTGTTCCTCGCGGCTGGGTTAGGGCATCGTTGGGGTGGCCAGGCACTCGCCGGCCGGCGGGCAGCCGGTAGGACGGGCGGTAAAGCCCACGGTTCAGGTCATCCTGGATCGGTGAGCCATAGCCAGCCCGCGGCGAACATCCAGCCTGCGAGCACGTCTCCCGGCCAGTGCACCCCCAGGTACACGCGGCTGGCCCCCACGGCCGCCGCGGCCAGCGCCGGTGCCGCGTACCGAGGGCTACGTGCACCGGCCGCCCGGACGCATGCACCAGCCGTGAGAGCGGCGATGGTGGTGTGCTTCGATGGCAGGCTGAAACCCTCAGGCTCGATGAGCCAGGCGGCGGCGGGCGGACGCGGCCGGGCGATCACCCGCGATAGGCGACGCCGGGCCGCCGCCCCGGTCGCCACCACGAGAAGCGGAACGCAAGCCCGTCCCCAGCCGGCACGGCGGGAGGCGCCGATTCCCGCCACGATGGCCGCGGGATAGGTCACGCCCGGCTCGGCGAGGGCACTGATCCCGCGGGCGGCGATGACGCCGGCCTGGCTGCGCCGGGCCCGGACAGCGGCGAACGCCGCATGATCGACGAACGCGAGCGGGCCGCGCTCGCCGACCAGCGATGCGACGATCGCGACACCAGCAAAGGCCGTAACAGCCCCGCACACGCGCCGCGCTGCCGTCATCGCCACGCCCGGTCACCGCGACTGTCCAGCTCATGGGCGAGATGCGGCATCACGGCCAGCAGCACCACCTCAGCGCGGCCGTAGGCGCTGGCCCCCACCCACAGCTGGCAGCTGCCCGGTTCGCGGGCCCGCCCGGAGCACCGCGGTCCGGCCGAACCGCCCGGAGCCGCGTAGGCGGGAACCGACGCGGACCCGAGTGCGGCCAGAACAGACGGCACCGCCGAGGCACTGATTTCCAGGACCGGGGCCCACGCGTCGTCGTCGAGGCCATTGCCGCGCCCGCCCGCAGGCAGCCAGCACAGGCGGCCGAATGGGCGCAGCTGTTCGACAGACCACTGCACAGATGCCGACATCATCCTGCCTCCGCTGATAGGAGCACAGGACCCATTGGCCTTCCGGCAAGCATGCGCACGAGGCGCGCATGCGGCGGGGCCCACCGCCGACGGCCTACGCCGCACATCAATTATACCGTTTCCCGGCCAGCGCCGCCGAGTCCTGTCATTCGGCCCTGTCGCGGCCGGGGCCGGGCCCGTTAGACTGAACACGCCGGATGGGGCTCCGGCAGGAGCAATCCGCTTCTGAACCGCCGATACGGCTGATGGCCTCTCAGGAACCAGCTTCCGGGAGGCGGCATGGCCGCGCGAAGGTGCGTTCTGGATACAAACGCTCCAGACGTTGACGGCGGTGAGTTCACCCCGCGAAAGCGCGGCACGGGCCAGGCTGCCGGGACACGACGATGAACAGCCTCGGCGTGCCATGGGCCGACGGCTCGTCCGGCAAGGCCAAATGTCCCTACCAAAACCGCCGGTATGACCGGATGACCTGGCTGGGTCATGCTGGCCACCCCGGATGGCCGGTTTTCCACTGGCAGGCGAGCAACCCTACGGGAGCAGATGATGACTGATTTCGGGGTCACGGACCTATCGGCGCTGGAGATTCTTGATTCGCGGGGGCGCCCCACGGTGGCGGTGACCGTCCGGCTCGCCGACGGCACGACCGCCCGGGCCGGGGTGCCGTCCGGGGCGTCGACGGGATCACTGGAGGCGGTCGAGCGCCGGGACGGCGACAAGACACGGTACGAGGGGAAGGGCGTCCTGGGCGCGGTCGCCGCGGTGAACACCGAGATCGCTGACCTGCTGCGCGGACGCTCCTGGGCGTCGCTGGCCGAGGCCGATCAGGCGATGATCGAGCTGGATGGGACGGCGAACAAGAGCCGGCTCGGCGCCAACGCCACCGTCGGCACCTCGATGGCACTCGCCCGGGCCCTGGCCGCCTCAGCGGGGACGCCGCTGTGGCAGTGGCTCGCGCCGGAGGGCGTAAGCCCGCGCATGCCGGTGCCGCACTTCAACGTGCTCAACGGCGGGGCCCACGCGGCGAACGCACTCGACTTCCAGGAATTCATGGTCGCGCCGCTCGGTGCCCCGTCGATGGCCGAGGCCGTCCGGGCCGGCGCCGAGGTCTACTCCGCGCTGCGGCGCGAGCTGACCAGCCGGAAGCTGTCGGTCGGCCTAGGCGACGAGGGCGGCTTCGCACCCGAGATCGACGAACCCGAAGAAGTGCTGCGGCTGCTGGTCCAGGCCATCAGCGACGCCGGCTACCAGACCGGTCCCGGGGGGGTCTCCATCGCACTGGATCCAGCGGCGTCGGAGTTCCGCCAGCCGGACGGCCGGTACCGGGTCGCCGGTGAGCTGCTGACGAGTGATGATCTCATCGAGCGGCACGCGCGCATTGTGGCGGACTTCCCGGTGCATCTCATCGAGGACGGCCTCGGCGAGGACGACGACGACGGCTGGATCGCCCTCACCGCCCGCCTCGGGGACACGGTAGAACTGGTCGGCGACGACAACTTCTGCACCAACCCCGCCATCATCACCAGCGCCATCAAGCGCGGCATCGCCAACGCGTCGCTGATCAAGCTCAACCAGATCGGCACCGTCACCGAGACGCTGCAGGCGATGGCCATCTGCCGCGACGCCGGATACCGGCAGTTCGTCTCGCACCGCTCCGGCGAGACCGAAGACTCCTTCATCGCCGACCTCACCGTCGGCACCGGCAGCGGCCACCTGAAGTCCGGTGCACCCGCGCGCGGCGAGCGCGTCGCCAAGTACAACCGCCTCATCGAGATCGCGGCCAGTTCCCCGGCGATCCCCTACGGCATGCCCTGACCGCCAGGGGTGATGGGACCCGCCCGGAAACCGCCGCGTCGCCGCTGACGGTCCCTGCCACCACCGGGAGGGACGATTGGCACACCGAAACTAAGATGCCACGGAAGCGTCAGCGCATACCCGCCGGGTCCTCACGGAGGCCAGCCCGGATGTGCTGCGGCTGCCCTGGGAGTTCACGGTGCGCGGCGCCATCGACCGGGCCGGGCGGCTGGCCTCCGGACGCCCCGCGGGGCGGTTCCGCCGGAGCACGCCACGGGCGTCGTGCCCATTGTGCCGGGTGGTGGCCGCACTGCGCTGCCTGTACGCCCGCGCCGCAGACGATGGGCTGATCAGCGAGGCGGACAACCCGGCGCGGAAGGTCGCCAAACCGCGCCGCCTGCCGTCCACCCGCCGCGCCGTACCCGATATCCGGCTGGCGGAGATCAACCAGGTCGCCGCCACCACCGGCAACGACCCTGACCTGGACTCGCTACTGCTGCGGCTGCACACCGAGACCGCCTGCCGCCGCGGCGGCGCACTGGCCTTGCGCCCGGCCGATCTCGACCCTGACCAGTGCCTGATCCTGCTGCGGGAAAAAGGCGAGACCGTGCGCTGGCAGCCGGTCTCGCCCACTTTGATGGCCCGCCTGGTCCAGCACGGCCAGGAACGTCACGCCCCCCGGGACGGGCAGCTGCTGCGCTATACCGAAGGCCGGCCGGTTACCAGCCGCCGGTATGACCACCTGTGGACCCGCATCGGCAGGCGCCTGCCCTGGGCGAGAACCCAGCAGATCAGCATGCACTGGATAAGGCACACGATCTTGACCTGGGTCGAGCGCCGCTTCGGCTTCGCCGTCGCACAGGCGTATGCAGGGCACGAAGACCACGGCCAGGGCGGGAAGACCATGGCAACCTACGTCCGGGCGGGCCTGCCCGAGGCGGCGACGGCGCTCGCCGCCCTGACGGGCGAGCCCCATCCGCTGACGATTAGCGCGCCTTCCCCGGCCACGAGTACCGAGCCTGCCAGGGACTCATAGCCGGACCTTGTCCGCAGGTCGGGAAGGTTGCTCACGAGGTGGTGTCCTCGAGGAGCTCGTGCCAGCGTTCGCGCAAGGTTGAGCGCAGGGCGTCGTGGAAGAGGCGGTAGACGGTGGTGTCGTCCTCCCGGTCGGTGACTAGACCGAACTTACATCGCCTGATCCGTGTCTATGTGCCTACTGACCTGGGGATACGCGCAGGGCTGGGGGTGTGGCTTCTGGCTACGTGATCCGGATGGGCACAGGTGATCCGAGCAGGCCGAACGCGCGAGCCTGGACAGGGGTGGGTAGCGTGAGTTTCTCGATTTTCTGCCCGCTGAAATTGATGGTCTGCCGGTCCAGTGTCGATAGGTGGCTGAGCAGGTCGCGGTACCGGTAAAGCGGCAGGTTGTCCGGGGTCTGTTTTGCGGCGTCTTTGTTTCTCGCCTGCGGGGAGCGCTGCGCGGGAGCCACGGGGTCGGCCGGTTCGGGAATGTCCTGGCCGGTGAAGGTGAGCGGCGCGAATGCCTCCCGCAAAT
>Ga0302184_10003040_pt1 | contig 10512 bp, 10 predicted proteins | sample I_Palsa_N3_3_FD_200233 | JGI IMG/M metagenome (GOLD analysis project Ga0302184, IMG submission 200233) | Peat permafrost microbial communities from Stordalen Mire near Abisko, Sweden - I_Palsa_N3_3 | ecosystem: Environmental > Terrestrial > Soil > Palsa > Peat permafrost | place: Sweden...
GCCCCTGCCGCCCCTGTTGCCCCTCGCACGATGCGCGTGCTGGAGGCGGAGATCATCGATATCTCGGCGTCACTGCGCCCGGTCGGCGAGGAGTTCTACGACCAGTACGCGGACGCGAAGCTGCGTGCGGTCGGTGATTAGGGTCGTTCCGGCATAGGCTGACGTGCAGCCGTGGCGGCGCCGCGGCAATGGCCGGGTCCGGCAGCGCGGGCTGGGTGGTGGCGCCGGGATTAGGTGCTGCCGCCGCGTAAGCACTCAACCTCTCTGACCCCGGCAGCCCGGCCAAGAACCGCCGCACCCCCACCCCACCCCTACCCCCGCCCGGCCGCCCGCGGGTCGCGCCGCGACCGCACCGATGTCACATTGGGGCGGTGGGAGGCGCACTGATGTCACATCGGGTCGGCCCGATCGTGTGGCGGCAGCGTTCGGTGCGTCTCGGGCGGTGGCTGTGGCGGGGGTGCCGAGTCTGGAGGGACCGGAGGCATGATCAAGTGAGGCGAGATGGGGGAGACGGCCAGGACCTGCGGGCCGCGGAACGAGATGTTGGGGTGGAAGGTGAACTTTTGGTCCGGCACGAGGCGCAGGCCGGGGTGGCGGCGGGCGAGTTCGGCCACGGCGATCTGGGCTTCCAGCTTGCCGAGGTTCGCGCCCAGGCAGTAGTGCAGGCCCTGGCCGAACGCCAGATGCCGGCCGGCCTCGGCGCGGTGCAGGTCAAACTCATCAGGGCGGTCGAACGCGGTGGCGTCCCGGCCGGCCGCGGCCAGCCACAGGAACAGCTTGGCGCCAGCGGGGATCGGCACGCCGCCCAGCGTGACCGGCCGGGTGGTGACCCGCCGCCAGACCGGCACGGACGGGTCGTAGCGGAGGCTTTCTTCCACCGCGCCCGGGATCAGGCCGGGTTGCCTTACGATGTCGGCCCAGCGGGCCGGGTCCTCGAGCAGGCGGCGGACCGTGTTCCCGATCAGCCCGGTGGTGGTCTCGTGGCCAGCGAACGACAGCGAGAACAAGATCGAGGAGATCTCATCGAGGGTCAGGCGCTCCGGGTCCTCGTCGTGGATGGCGATCAGGTCGCTGGTCAGGTCGTCGCCTGGCTCGTTCGCTTTGATGTCCACCAGGTCGCGGATGTACGAGCGGTAGGCGGTGATGGTGGTGGCGATCTCGACCTGATCTTCGGGCGCGGGCCGGCCCCACGACAGCGCCGCCCGGTACCCGCACCAGTACTTGAGCTGGGCGAAGTCCCGCTCGGGCACGCCCATCAGGGAAAAGACGATGTTCGCGGGCAGCGGGAAGGCCAGCGCGGCGACCAGGTCGAACTCGGTCGCGTCGCCGACCTGGTCGAGTAGCCGTTTCGTCGTCGCCTCGATGGTCGGGACCAGGGCCGTGACCCGCTTCATGCTGAACGCGCGGGCGGCCGGCTTGCGTAGCCTGCCGTGCTCGGGCTCGTCCAGGCTGACCATGGTCGGCGCGGGCTTGTGGCCGCCCGCGAGCAGGATCCGCTGGGCTTCGGCGACCAGCGGCGCGAGCGGAGCCTGCGCCACCGCCGCGGAGTACGTGGCCGGATCCCGGAACACCGCCTCGATGTCGGCGTAGCTGGTGATCACGTAATAGCCGATCGAGGGGGCGAAGAAGACGGGCGTTCCGGTGAGGGGAAGCGCGGACATGACCGCGTAGGGATCGGCCAGGAAGGCGGGGGCGAGGGGGTCGAAGGAGTCGTCGACAGGGCAGCCGTGGGCGGTGGCGGTCGTCGTCATTGGGGCCTCCTCCGGGTTAGCGCGGCGCGGTGCGGCCGGGGTGGGGCCGCATGATGGTCATCATGTCGCGTGGCGGCGTGGCTGTCACCAGGTGGTTGGTCGGGCCGGTTGGGAGGCGCGGGCAGGGTGCTTCGTTTGCTAGGCTGGCTCAGGTTCTCGGGGCTGTAGCGCAGTCCGGTAGCGCACCTCGTTCGCATCGAGGGGGTCAGGGGTTCAAATCCCCTCAGCTCCACCGAGAAATTGCAGTTCAGGGTTCCTTTTCTAATTTTCGTCGGCTCGGCTCGGGAGCCATTGTGGGAGCCAAGTTGTAGACTTCCGGTATGGCTGGGGCTTCACGCCGTGACTACGGTGAAGACGGCATCTACTTCGATCACCGGGCGGACTGCCGGGGACAGCGCCCATCACAAGACCTGCGCTGGGCGCTGGCGCGGGGTGGTCTCGCTCGGTTTTGACGCGGACGGCAAGCGGATCCGCAAGAAGGTAAGCGGCCAGACGCGGACCGAGGCCAAGGACAAGCTCAAGGCGCTGCACTCTGAGCTGGATGCTGGCCTGCGGACCGCTCAGAGTTACACGGTGGAGAAGGCCGCGGCCGACTGGCTCGACGAAGGGCTGCCGGGGCGTGTCGCCAAGACGGTCGAGGCGAACCGGGACTCGCTGCGGCCGCTGCTGGCGGTTATCGGGAGGATCCCGCTGAAGGACCTGACAGTGTAGGACGTGCGGACGGCGCTGAAGAAGATGGCGGCCACCCACTCCACCCGGACGCTGCAGAAGGGGCACAACTGCCTGACGCGGGCGGTGCGGCACGCGGAGGGGCAGAATCTGGTCCGGCGGAACGTGTCGGCGCTGGTCGATACTCCGCGCGGGCTTGAAGGACGTCCTTCGCAGTCGCTGACGCTGGCTGAGGCGACCGCCCTGCTGGAGGCCGCCGAGTCGTCGCGGCTGCACGCGTTTATCGTGCTGTGCTTGCTGACCGGGGTCCGGTCGGAGGAGGCGCGGGCGCTGACGTGGGAGCACGTGGATCACGAGGCCGGGACGATCTCGGTTTGGCGGTCGGCGCGGGCGCATGGCGACACCAAGACGAACCGGTCGCGGCGGACGCTGAAGCTCCCGGAGATCGCCGTGGACGCACTGCGGGCGCAGCGGCGGCGGCAGGCTTCGGAGCGGGCCGAGGCCGGGGAGATGTGGCAGGAGCGTGGGCTGGTGTTCACCACGTCGGTGGGGACGGGGTATGAGTCGCATAACCTGCGGCGGGACTTCCGGCGGGTCACCGCGGCGGCTGGGCTCGGGGCGCGGTGGGTGCCGAAGGAGCTTCGGACCTCGTTCGTCAGCATGATGAGCTACCAGGGCGTTCCGGTCGAGGAGATCGCCCGGCTGGCCGGGCACGCCAGCTCGCGGACTACCGAGGTCATCTACCGGCGGGAGTTGCGGCCGGTGATCGCGACTGGAGCCGAGGTCATGGACCAGATTTTCCGGCCGAAGCAGCGACAAGGTGCCGCAGGATGAAGAGCCAGCACCTGCTCCTCCGCGTGGTCGGCAGGGAGTTCGTCTTGCGTTTTGTATTTATCCCGCAAGTTATGCTGGCACTGATACGTCCCCATCGTAAGGAGGCGGGATGACAAATAGCGCTTCCTATCCGGGAGACTCGCCCGATGCCCGTCCTGAGTCCATCGATGAGCAGGTTAGGCGCAAGGGCATCCGGCCAGTCGAGTCTGTTGAGGACATGGCGCAGGCCGGGGTTTTTGAGTCCGATGAGGAACTGGAGCAGTTCCTCGCGCACGTCTACGCTGCCCGTCAAACAGACGTTGCCTGACCGGCCCAATGCGCTACGTCATCCTTGACACCGATGTGGCGTCCCGGGCGATCAAGGGCAAGCTCACTGATCCGCTGGCCGCGCGACTGACCGGTATGGCCTGGTGCGTGACGTTCGTGACCGTTGGCGAACTGTGGCAGTGGGCGACCACGCGCAGCTGGGGACCGCGGACCCGCGAAGATCTCGAGCTGTGGCTTGGCCGCGTTGTGGTGCTGGACTCAGATGACGCAACCTCGCGGACATGGGGCAGGATTTCAGCGGAAGCCAGGCGCCGGGGACGTCCGCGGCCAGCTAACGACAGCTGGATCGCCGCATGCTGTCTAGCCCACGACTTCCCGCTGGCCACCTTCAACATCAAGGATTTCAACGACTTCGCAGAACATGACAGCCTGCGACTGGTCTTCCCGTAATCCACGTACCGCTCTAACGCGTACGCCATGGCGAGGGCTTCGCGCCGGTACCCCACCGACGGCCAGGCGGCTCTCCGGCGGTCTACTGCGCCGACTTGCACTCCAGGTCGGACGCTTCCCGCTCAGTGTCGCGATGACCGTCACCAGCCGATCCCCCGCCAGCGGGGGCAGCAGAACTGCCCATGGGCATCAGATGGTGCATGGGTGTGACGGCTTCAAGGATCATGAATCAATAGTGGCAAAGCGGACGATCAAGATCAGAAAACGAAAGTGGATGTAGGTTCTCGTCTGCGATGTCGCTTTCTCAGATCCCATGTCGCCCAAATGTCGCTTGCGACATTCGCGCGAGAAGCTGCACCGGACGCGGTATGGCGAGGACTGCGCGCCCAAGAGACGGTATGACGTCTGCATCGCCCGAACCGATTGATCTTTTCGCATCGCGAGGCTGGCTGCGTGGCGAGCCCCGCCGTCGCCGCGATCAACCGGAACCAGACGGCGGTGCGATGAATTCCGGGCTTGGAGGCAGTCTTATCGTCAGTGCAACCGCCGGACGAGGAGGGGAAGATGAGCGAGCAGGTGCGGGACGACGAGACTGGCGTCATGGATGAGGTGGTGCGACGCTACCGCGACGAGATGGACACCGAGTACCGGCCGGTCTTCGATCGCCTGCACCGGCTGATCGTGGCGGCCTGCCCTGACGCCGAAGTGGTGCTGTCCTACGGGATGCCGGCATACCGGATCGGGCGGCGCCGTCTCAACGTGGGAGTGTGGAAGCACGGGCTCTCGCTGTACGTCTCGCCGAACCGGGACGGCGGCTTCTCCGCGCGTCATCCTGAGCTGACCGCGGGAAAGGGGACCATCAAGCTCAGGCCCGGGGACGCCGCGCGCATCCCCGACGCAGAATTGCAGGATCTGGTGCACGCTGCGCTGCGCTCCTGACATAGCGTGCGGAGGTTCGCCTTCCCCAGTCTTGCTCAGACCAGAAGATCGTGTGCTCTGAAGCGCATCTCTGGTAGCCGTCTGAGCGCCTCGGCGCCGAGGAAAACGACAAAGCACGTGAGAGAAAGGCCGACGACAGACCGATGAGAACCTTGGCAGATCCGCAGCTCGGCAGCACCTGAAGCGACATCCGTGGCGAGAACCTACAGTGCACAAGGGCGTGAATGAAGCCAGTGGCGTCACGACGCCTGTCCCGTGACAGTTGATCTTCCTTTTCGCCAGTGAATCTTGCTCGTCCGGCGTGTCTCGCCACCATAGTATGCCCGGTTCGGCATCATCTTTAGTGTGGTGTCCGTTTTGACGGGAGCGGTCGGGCGGGTTGGGCCCGCTGGTTCCGGATTCGAGCTGGGGTTCGTTGACGGCGGCGGCGTTGAGCGGCGGGCGCCGCTGGCCGTGGCCGCGTGTGCGGGCGTCCGGTTCGAGGACGGGATGCCGGTGCGCCAGTTCCGCTGGTCGCGCGGGCTTGGGCATTTCCCGGGCTGGTGGTGGGCCGCGACGACCGGCCGGCACGTCGGCTATGAGTCCTGGCTGGAGCGTGATCATGTCCGGGCGCTCGATTTCGATCCGGAGATCACCGGTATCGCGTCGCAGCCGTTCTGGCTGTACTGGACCGGTGAGCGGGGCCGGCGGCGGCACGCCCCGGACTACTTCGCCCGGCGGGCTGACGGGACCGGCGTGGTCATCGACGTGCGCGCCGACGACCGGATCGAGGCGGCGGATGCCGAGGCGTTCGCGGTGACGGCCGAGGCATGCGCTCGGCTGGGCTGGGAGTTCCGGCGGGCCGGGGAGATCGATCCGGTGCTGGGGAGCAACGTCCGCTGGCTGGCCCGCTACCGGCATCCGCGGTGCGCCGGCCGGTCCGGGGTTGCCCGCAGGCTGCGGGAGGCGTTCGCGGGCCCGGCGCCGCTGCTGGCCGGGGCTGCTGAGGCCGGCGATCCGCTGGCGACGCTGCCGGTGCTGTTCCACCTGATGTGGCGCCAGGAACTGGTGGCCGATGTGACACGGGAACGGCTGGGTCCGGCGACACAGGTGCGGACTGTGCTGGCCCGGGGCGGTGATCACGGGTGAGCGCAGGAAGCCGCCCGCAGCGGCCGGGCCGGCTGGCGATCGGTGACCGGGTCCGGCTGGCCGGCACGCTGCAGACCGTGATCGCGGTGACGGGGACGGCGGTGCGGCTGGCTGCCAGCAGCGGCGTGGTCACCGAGCTGAGCCTGGCCCAGTTGCTGACGAGCGAGGGGTTCGAGATGGTCAGCGCCTTGTCACGGCCGCCGCTGCCGCCCTCGACGCCGCTGGACGGCCTGCCCGAGGCAGTAGCCGCGGAGGCGTTGTGGTGGGAGCGGCACATCGTGGAGGTGCTGCGCGGGGTTCCGCCGCAGGCACCGGCGGGGACCAGGCCGAGACCGGAGTATGACCCGGCAGTGGTATCGCTGACCCGCCGGGAGCAGGCCAAGGCGGCCGAGCTGACCGCGGCCGGCAAGCCGGTGACGGCGAGCGCGATCGCCAAAAGGCGTCGCCGCTATGAGGCTCGTGGCGTGGCCGGAATGGCTGACCACCGGACCGGTAAGCCTGTCACTCCGGACGGGCGGGCGGATCCGGCGGTGGCCGAGGCGATGCGGCAGGCGATCGCCGAGGCGGAGCAGGAGTCCTCGCGGACGGCGACTTACCTGTTCTGGCGGACAGGGCAGATCCTGGAGGCTGCCCATGGCCGCGGGGCAGTGGAGCTGCCGTCACAGCGAAGTCTTTACCGGCTGCTGGACAAGCTGTCGGCTGGCAAGCACACCACCGGGTCGGCCCGCACCCGCCGCTCGCTGGCTGACCGCCCGGACGGGCCGTTCGGGGAGACAGACGCGTGGACGCCAGGCGAGGTGATGCAGATGGACTCCACTCCGCTGGATGTGCTGGTGCGCCTGGACGACGGGGTCGCCGGCCGGGTGGACCTGACCGGCATGATCGATGTCGCGACCAGGACCGTGACGGCGGCGGTGCTGCGGCCCACGACCAAATCGGTGGACGCCAGCGTGCTGCTGGCCCGTACCGTCACTCCCGAGCCGATGCGGCCCGGCTGGGCGGACGCGCTGGCGATGTCCCGCTCCGCGCTGCCCTGGAACAGGCTGCTGGATATCGACGCCCGGATGGAACACGCAGCCGCCCGGCCGGTCATCATCCCCGAGACCATCATCGTGGACCTGGGGAAGGTGTTCCTCTCCCGCAACTTCCGGGCCTCCTGCAATTTCCTTGGCATCAATTTCCAGCCCGTTCACGGGGCGTCGGGCTGGGAAAAGGGCCACATCGAACGGATGCTGGGGTCAGTGGGCACGCTGTTCGCCCAGTTCGTCGCCGGATACACCGGCTTCAACGCCGAACGCCGGGGCCGGCGCGCCGGGCAGCAGGCAGTGTGGTCCTTGCTGGAGTTGCAGGAACTGCTGGATGAGTGGATCGTGGCCTGGCAGAACCGGCCGCATGACGGGCTCCGCGACCCGGCCCATCCCGGGCGGGCGTTCACCCCGAACGAGAAGTACGCCGCCCTGGTGGAGACCGCCGGCTACGTCCCGGTCGCGTTGTCGGCCGGGGATTACATCGAGCTGCTGCCTGCGGCCTGGCGGGCGATCAACGCCTATGGCGTGAAGGTCGGCTACCGGACCTACGACGATGAGGCGCTCAACCCGCTGCGGCTCCAGCGGTCCGGAGTCAAGGACCGCAAGGACCTGTGGGAGATCCACTATGACCCCTACGACGTGTCCCGGATCTGGGTCCGCGACCACTGGCGGGGCGGCTGGATCACCCTGTTCTGGAAGCAGCTGCACCGCGTTGCCGCACCGTTCGGTGAGCTGGCGTGGGATCACGCTCGCCGGGGCCTGCCCGGCGCGACGGAGGAAGAACTCGCCGTCGCGGTCGCTGACCTGCTGGAACGAGCAAATCACGGCCCTGCCGAGGGCGGTGGTGAAGACGCCGCCGCGAAGCTGAGCCGCAGGGACCGTCGCGTTGCCGCCCGGACCAAGGCGAGCCCGGCCGCCAGCATCGAGTCCGGGCCCGCGCCTGCCGGGAACAGGGCCGGTCACCGCAGCGACGACGACGGCCGGCCGGATCGGGCCGGCGACGACCAGGACGAGGCGCCCATCGCCAAGGTGATACCGATGCCGATCTTCGACCCGTTCGCCGAAGCGGAGAAACGGTGGTGACCAGCGGGCAAGACCCCGGAGAGGAGTACGAGAACCTGCAGCTGACGACGCTGCAGGGCTGGCGGCAGTTTGTGGCCGAGATGCGGTCGGTGCCGCAGCTGCTGGCCGGGCCGGCGTGGTCAGGCCTGGAGGAGGACAAGCGGGCCGTCTACGACGACGAGCGTGTTGACCACCACTCGCGGCTCCTGGTGGTGCAGACCCCCGCGATCCGCGACGTCATCAACTCCGGCCGGCGCCTGATCCAGCTGAACAAGACCGCCCGCTACGGCCGGTGCGGGCTGATCGTGTCCGGCCCGGCCAGGACCGGGAAGACCACGGCCCTGGCCCAGCTGGGCAAGACGATCGAAGTGATCCACCGGCGCCGTCACCCGCGGTCGGCCAGCGACGTCCCGGTCGTCTACATCACCGTCCCTCCGGCGGCCACCCCCAAGATGATCGCGATGGAGTTCGCCCGGTTCTTCGGCCTGCCGCTGTCGCGGCGGGCCAACATCACCGACATCACCGAGGCGGTCTGCGGCGTGTGCCTGGACACCCGGGTGACCCTGGTCGAGGTCGACGAGCTCCACAACCTCAACACCGCCACCCGCGCCGGCGCGGAAGCCTCCGACACCTTGAAATACTTCTCTGAACGGCTCCCCGCAACCTTCGTCTACTCCGGGATCAGCCTGGAACGGACCGGGCTGCTATCGGGCACCCGCGGTGAGCAGATCGCCGGGCGGTTCGGGATGGTACGCACCGGCCCGTTCGGCCGGGACGCCCAGTGGACCGCGCTGATCGCGGCCCTGGAAGACAGCCTTCGCCTGCACCACCACCGTCCCGGCACCCTCACCCAACTGGACGGCTACCTGCACCAGCGCACCAGCGGAATGATCGGCAGCCTGCTCTGGCTGATCCGCAGCGCCGCCATCAACGCCGTCCTGGACGGCACCGAGAAGATCACCAGGAAGACCCTGGAACCGGTCGACGCTGACTTCGCGTCCCAGACCATCCGCCCGGACCGGCGATGACAGGCCCGCGAGCCAGAACCCGGACCACCGCCGGACCCTACCGCCCTGTCCCCGCCGACAGGGAAGGCAAGATGCTGTCGCGCCGGGAAGCCGCCCAGGCCAGGCGCTGGCGCGACGCCGGATGGCCGGTCAGGTCAATCGCCCGGCACCTGCGACGAAGCCCGACCACCATCCGGGCCTACCTCAACGGGAACCGCCAGCCCGGCAAACGCGCCCCACGTCCCGATACCTTCCTGCCATTCGCCGACTACAGCCACCGCCGCCTCACCGACGACCCGCACCTGGGCACCCGGACACTGTTCGCCGAGGTGACCGCCCTGGGCTACCCGGGCAGCTACCAGACCTTCTGCCGAGCCCTCCAGAACAACCAGGTGCGCCAGCACGCCTGCCCGCAATGCCGGGCACCACGACCGGCCTCCCCGGCAGCACCCGCGCAGTCCCGCCAGCCCGGACCGCTGCCGATCCCAGTCGCCCTGATCGCTGGTGAAGTCCTCGCCTCCTACCTCGGCCGGCTCGCCGCGGCCAACCACGTCACCATCGATGACCTGCTGACCATCCTCCCGCCCTGGTTCAACACCAAGATCCGCAACCACGACGACCGCAGCCAGCACCACATGCTGGCCCCAGCGCTGCCCGGCGCCATCCTCACCCTCGCCGCTCTCACCGGCAAAGCACCCGCCGTCCTGACCCGGGCGCTCCCCGCCTTCGGCGCCAGATACCTGCCAGACCCCGTCCGGGCCACAACCGCCTGCCGCAAATGCCTCGCCATCCGCGGCATCTACCAGCCGGTGCCGGTCCACCGGCCCGCCCATCACCTGATCTGCTCCCGCCACAGCCAGTGGCTCAGCACCGCCGGCCGGCCCCAGCTCGACCTCACTGAATCGCCCGAGATCGTCATCGCCTGCCAGCGCAGCCACAAGCTCCTCCGGCGCTGCACACCCCAGCAGCTGATGACCGCCCTCCTGGCTGCAGAACGGACCCTGCGCGGACCCGGCCCGCCCGCCGGCGCACCCCGGCCGACCCGCTCGTCACAGCGCTGGCGGCCCCGGCTGCGCCAGCTCAAGACCACCAACCCGCACCCGGGCGACCTCCTCACCGAGGAACTCATCCGCGCAGCGATCTACCCCGACGCCCTCCAGCAAGCCGCCGCCATGATCACCGCCCAGCAGAGCTGAGCAAAGACACGTTCAAGCAAGATCCACTGGCAAACTCACGCGTCAAGCACCCGGCAATCGGCCATCCGCCACGACGCTCGGCGGCAAACTCTGCCACCGAAGATTCCTCACGCCAGGTCAGCACCCACCCGGCGAGGAAGATCATCTGTCACAGGACACCGAACGCCGAGCTGGTGCGGCG
>Ga0302184_10003042_pt1 | contig 10506 bp, 5 predicted proteins | sample I_Palsa_N3_3_FD_200233 | JGI IMG/M metagenome (GOLD analysis project Ga0302184, IMG submission 200233) | Peat permafrost microbial communities from Stordalen Mire near Abisko, Sweden - I_Palsa_N3_3 | ecosystem: Environmental > Terrestrial > Soil > Palsa > Peat permafrost | place: Sweden: Abisko...
CCACCCGGTTGCCAGAGCCTCAACGGCGGCCTGGCGGACGAATTCATCCTGGTCGGTGGTGGCGCGGTCGCGCAGCAGGGCGGCGGTGCTGGGGTCGTCGTGCCAGCCGGTTGCTAGAGCCTCAACGGCGGCCTGGCGGACGAATTCATCCTGGTCGGTGGTGGCGCGGTCGCGCAGCAGGCCGACGGTGCTGGGGTCGTCGTGCCAGCCGGTTGCCAGAGCCTCGATGGCAGCCTGGCGGACGCCTTCGTGCCAGTCGGTGGTGGCGCGGTCGCGCAGCAGCGGGGCGGTGCTGGGGTCGTCGTGCCACCCGGTTGCTAGAGCCTCAATGGCGGCCTGGCGGACGTCTTCGTTCCAGTCGGTGGTGGCGCGGTCGCGCAGCAGCGGGGCGGTGCTGGGGTCGTCGTGCCAGCCGGTTGCTAGAGCCTCAATGGCGGCCCGGCGGACATCTTCGTGCCAGTCTGAGGTCGCCCGGTCGCGCAGTAGCCGGGCGATGTCTGGGTCGTCGTGCCACCCGGCAGCAAGCGCTTCCACGGCAGCTCTACGGACATCAGGTACGGACCCCTTTGTGGCTGAAGCACCCAAGGCATCGCCGGCTTCCTGGCCGTGTCCGAGCAGTGCGAAGTACATGCGCGCGGAGGCATATGCGAGTTCGGGGTCGTAGTTCCCCGGCAGAAGGTATTGCCCTCGAGCCAGGTACCAGTCTTCGTAGATGGGCCGGCCAGCCCAGTTGGGACCAAGCTTGGTAAGTATCGGCACCGCGGCAGATACCAGAGAGCTAGTCAGGGACTGGAGGGAATAGCTGCGCTTGTTAGCGTCGTACGTCTCCAGGAGCGATATCAGCTCCCTTGATATGGCCTGCCCCTGGGCCGCTATGTCACCAGGCTTTCGTACCTCGCCGAAGCATCTGATAGCGAGGTGGAGGTGAGTAGGTATGTTGGCGGGTTGTATATGCGACGCTGGATCAGCCGACAGCAGCCTGCTTATTGCCGCTCCGGCGAATGGGGTCGGGATCATGCCGGAAATAAGGACGAGAACCTCGTGCCAGGCGGGATCATTCCATCGGTCGGCGAATACCTGGGTCACCTCCTCTGCCGATATCTCGTGGGCGGCGAAGCGCGCGCTGATATCGTCTGCGGCGAGGTATTCGAGGAACGCGCGGTGTACGAACCCATATACGCCGGCGCCGAACCGAGCGAGGATGAAATTACGCTCCCTGAGTTGATCGAGCATGCCACGGGCAGCGGGAGCGGCACGGCTAGCGGGAAGTTGAAACCGCCGGTGAAGGAAGCTTTCGAACTCAGAACACAAGTCAGGGCCGGGCAAGTGGTTGCCGGCCAAGCTTGCGGGGCCGTCCTGCATCCGGCGAGCCACTAGGCGCAGAAGCTCCAACTTGTCTTCGCGGGACAGGTATTCCATCCCGCCATCGACCCGTGCGTCGTGCAGGTGCTTGCCCGTGGCGTCCCAGTGCTCGATCAGTACCGAGACCGCATGATCGTAAACCGCACGGCGCTCGCGGGGGAGTTCCCGCCGCCGCCCGATGATGGCCAGGATGGTTAGCAACATCGGATTGCCCGCCAGCTCAGCGACCGCTGCCGAGTCCTGGACCGCCCGCAACAGCCGATCCCGTAGCTTAGCTGCCTCGACGAGATTGTCTGGGCAGGAGCTCTCGTACCACGTGGCCGTGAAGGCCTCGATCTGGCTGGAATCAAGGTCCTGTAGCATCCAGTGCGTGAAGCCGGCCGTATCGAGGATCGCCCGCCGGTAGCCGAACACCCGCGAGGTCACGATCACGCGGGTCTGCGGGTAAATCGCGGCAAACGCCTCAATCTGCCGGGTTATCTGCTCCCGCAGCCCGGGATCGAATATCTCGTCAAGACCGTCGAACACCACAAGCGCCCGGCCGCCCTGTTGAAGAAAGGGCTCTAGGACAGACCGGGGCAAGCCCAGATTTTCCGTTGCGTGCAGGTGGTCGATAAAGTCCAGGAACGTTCGGTCATGCCACTGTGGGCTTGCAAAGGTCCTCAGTTCCACCAGCAGCGGCAAGAACCCAGCCAACGCACCAGCTACGGCGTCCTCGCCGGGCAGGGCGCCGTCGGCGCTCTCGAGCTGCCCGGCCAGGGCGATCATGAGATACTGGGCGATTGTTGATTTGCCAGCACCTGGGTCGCCCAGCAGCACGATCCGACGGCCCGCAGGCCTGGCGATGACCTCCAGGACGGGCTGTGCTGGCCGCTCCTGGTAAACCTTGCGGGTCCGCTCGATCGTCTCCCGATCCAGATTGTCTGGCAGGTCACTCGCCCGGACCTCGCCGGTCTCGGCAATCCGAAGCCAGAATTCCCGCGGCAGCTCGAGCGGCGGTGGATTCGCCCGTACATGTTGCGGCACGAACACCGTCCTAAGCAGCATGTGCGGGTGCTCGCCCTGCTCAGTCAGTGGAGTCAGAACCTCCAGGTCAACTCGCCGGTAACGCTCCAGCAAGCGTGCCAGGTAGCGTTCCCGCTCAGGGGCAAGCGCCAAATCAGGCGGTACTACCTCTGACAGGCCGCGTTCGAGCCGGGTCAGGGAATCTTGGATCGTGACAGCCAGCTGGGCTAGCGTGCCCTCCACCCGCTGACCTTGCAGGTATGTGACGTCATGGTTTAGCTGGTTGGCCAGCGGCGTCAACGGACCGCCACGGGACCCGCGGACCACGATCTCGCGCACCAGGTAACTGATCAGCCTGTCGGCTAGAACCGTGACCGGCACCCCAAACACGTCCGCCGACGATTCCCCGGTGCCGGTCAGACTGGGATCACCCAGGACTGCTAGCTGCCCAGCGACTCCCGCCTGGAGCGCCTCTAGCAGCGTCCCATTCCCCGTCAGTGGCGGCCCTGGCGCAGGCTCGCAGAAGACCTGGCTGACCACCATCGCCAGGTATTGGGCCTGCCCATCATCGCCGGGGCGCAACTCGTTAGCGGTGAGCTGTACAGCCGCCGTAGCGGCCTGGCGCAGCGCACGCTCCTGATCAGTACCGAGGACCACCATGGTTAGCCGCCTACGGCCCGCATCCGCGAGCAGCCCTACGATCCATGCGCCTAGGTCGTCCGCGACGAACACCACCCTGCCAGTCTTCCAGCTTGAGAGCGCTGCCGCACTATTCCATGGGTGCTTTGCATCCAACGGGCGACGTAATGACCTTCCCGGACGCGCCGTGGTCGGCAGCGTGCAGGTGAAAGGTGGCGTATCTGTTAGGGTATCCGCCATTTGTTAGCTAACCAGAGCATCGTCGCGGTGTAGTCGAGTGCGCTGGCGGAACCAGGCTAAGCGGCCCCGGTGACGTCGTCGCCAGATTAGCCAGTGCGTGGCGTGGCCGGTCGGGTGCGAGCATCGGAAAGCTGTGGCCAGTAGGCGCCTTATCTCCCGGCCCGGACAGCGGGGTTATTGATCATCCTGTTCGGGTATCGCACGGCGGTAAGACAGCTGTCGCTAAGCTGGCACGGGCGGCGTGCTCAGCGGGCCGGGGGATGGATCGGCCCAGCCTAGCGTGTGATCTGGCGGCTAGGCATCCCTGCCCTAACCGGGCAGCGTGTGGCCTGTGCCGCTGAGCTGGCTGGTCGGGCCTGGTGACCAGCCAGCTGGGCCGCGGGTACAGGAATTTAGCGAAGCTAATGGCATTGGCGGGAGCCAGGTTGGGAGCCAATGACGCCAGACATCAGACGACACCTAGCCACATCTAGTGTCCATTCACGGGGGTGAGGTCGGCGTGACACGGCGTACGAGGTGCTTGAACCTGTAATTGAGGTTGAGCATGATCGGGTTCTGTGTCCGATGTGCCTGATCCGTCTGCTGGTGCCGGGGGGCAGCGTGAGCTGCTGGCCCGGCTGCGGGCCGTGATCGAGGCGAAGGACGCTGAGAACGCGGTGCTTCGCGCCGAGCTGGACGCTGCGCTGGAGCGGTACCGGCGGCTGGAGCTGCGGGTAGCGGAGCTGGAACGCCGGCTGGGCCAGGACAGTACGGACTCCGGGACGCCGACGTCGAAGGAGAGCATCGGGGCGAAGGAGCGGCGCAAGGCCGGGCGCCGGCGGCAGGAATCGGAGCGGGAACGGCGCGGGGACCGCAAGCGGGGCGGGCAGCCCGGGCACCCGGGGAAAGGCCTGGCCCGGGAGCCGGATCCCGATGAGGTGAAGGAAGCGGGACCGCCGGCGGAATGCCGCAGCTGCAAGGCTCCCCTGGACGGGGTGGCGGCCACGGGCTCGCGGTGGGCGCAGGTCATCGACGTGGAAGTGATCCGGAAGGTGACCGAATGGCTGCTGCCGGGCCGGGCGTGCCCGTGCTGCGGGACGGTCACGTTCGCCGGGCCGCCGCCGGGCGCGCACGTCGGCTCGGTGTCCTACGGGGCGGTGCTGAACGCCGCCGCGGTGGTGCTGACCGCGTACGGGAACGTGCCGCCCGAGCGGGCCGCGCAGGTGATGGCCATGCTGCTGGGGATAGCTGTCTCGCCGGGCTGGGTGGATAAGGCCAGCGCCCGGCTGGCGGCGCAACTGGGCACGGCCGGGTTCGACGCTGCGATGCTCGCGGCGCTGGCCTGCCAGGACGCGCTGGCTGCGGACGAGACCCCGGTGAACGTGCTGGGCAGCAATGCCCCGCAGCCCGCTGCGCGGGAAGAAGGGGAGGAACAGGACCCGGACGGCAAGGAGAAGGCGGCTGCGGGTGCCCCGCACGTGCTGATCGTCCGGACCCCGGACGGCCGGCTGACCTGGCTGCAGGCCCTGGCCTCCCGGCGCAAGCGCGACGTCGCCGCGGGCATCCCGGCCGCGTTCACCGGTCTGCTGATGACCGACGGCTACACCGGCTACCAGCACCTTCTCACCCGGCTGGCAGGCATCCAGCAATGCTGCCAGCACGTCATCAGACGATGCCGGGCGGTCATGAAACTCGGCCCCGGCGGCCTGCAGTCCTGGGCCGGCGACATCATCGCCATCCTGCGCGAGGCACACCAGGCCGTCGAAGACGCCCGCGCCCGCGGCAGCACCGCCCTCGGCGCGGAACTGGTGAACAAGCTCCGCCAGCGCTACGACGAGGCCGCCGCCTTCGGCATCATCCACAACCGGCTGCGGGACTGGCACGCGGGAAACCACCCCGGCTACGCGCTGGGCTGCTGGCTGCGCGACTACAAGGAGCAGGTCTTCCTGTTCACCCGCGACTTCGCGGTGGACTGGACGACCAACGTCGCCGAGCGCGGCGCGAAAGCCGCCAAGCGCCACCAGGCCGTCTCCGGCTACTGGCACACCCTCGCCACCCTCGCCCGCTGGTGCCGCATCAGGAGCTACCTGGACTCCGCCGCCGCCCACGGCCTCACCGCGCTGGAAGCCATTACCGCTGCCCTGTCCGGCAGACCCTGGCTGCCCGCCATCCCCGCCGCAGCCTGAGCAGCTCCCGTAATCTCGCAGAATGCCGAAGGTCCTGGTCACCGGAATGTCCGGCACCGGCAAGTCCGCTGCCCTCCAGGTACTGGGCGAGCGAGGCCACCGCGTCGTGGACACCGACACCGGCCAGTGGAGTCACTGGGTCACCTCGCCCGGCGGCTCACCAGACTGGATCTGGCGCGAGGACGCCATCGCAGCCCTGCTGGCCACCCACCAGCACGGCCGCCTGTTCGTCGCAGGCTGCAAGACCAACCAGGGCAAGTTCTACGCCCAGTTCGACCACATCGCCCTGCTCAGCGCGCCCGCCGACGTCCTCCTGGCCAGGATCGCCGCACGGGCCAGCAACCCGTACGGAAAGCATCCCGCGGAACGTGCCCTGATCTTGCGGGATCTCACCGAGGTAGAACCACTGCTGCGCGCGACCGCCACCATCGAGATCGACGCCACCGCACCACTATCACAGGTAGTCCGGCACCTGGAGAATCTCACCTGACTGCGGGGCTACCCCGTGAATGGACACCTTGCCATGTGTCCCGGCCGGGTCTCCGCGTTTCGGACACCGCACTCTCGCGGCTACCCGTGGCTGGGGGCCCCGTCAATCTCTGTGGCTGATGTTGTGCTGAATGACAGAGCTTACGACTCCTGCCCCTACTCCTACGCCGCGACTCAAGCGCAGGGTTCGGCTCAGGTCGGCTGCGACCCCGCTGTGCTGGCACCAGCGACCGCTCTCGTGCCCAGTAGAGTCGACCCGGAGGCGTCTGGGTGCCTGGTGGCCCCCCCGGTCTTCAAAACTGGTGAGCGCCGCACTGCGGCGCTGGCGGGTTCGATTCCCGTCCGCCTCCGCCACCTGCGCTAACGCTCTCAACTGAGGAGCGGGGTAGCGCGGCGGGACGGTCGGTGGGCTGCTGGCTCGGGCGGCGATCAGGTTGCCCGGGCCGACGTCAGGAACTCGTGAGGATGACGAGTTGCTGGGTCGCCCGGGTCATCGCGACGTAGCGGTCGACCGCTCCTTCGATGCCCTGGCCGAACGCCTCTGGGTCGACGAGGACGACCAGGTCGAACTCGAGCCCCTTCGACAGTTCCGGGGTCAGCGACCGGACGCGGGATGCCGCCTGGAACGTGGGATCGCCGATCTGGAACGTGGGATCGCCGATGACGCAGGCGATCCCGTCAGCATGGGAGGCGAGCCAGGTGTCCAGGATCGAGCTCAGATCCGAGACAGATCCGTGCACGACGGGGACGCCGGTGCTGCGGATGGAGGTCGGCACGTTGGCGTCCGGGAGCACGGCCCGGATGACCGGCTCGGCTTCGGCCATGACCTCTTGCGGCGTCCGGTAGTTGATGTTCAGGGAGACCAGGTGGATCCGGTCGAACCCGATCCGCTCGAGCCGTTCCTGCCATGACTCCGTGAACCCGTGCCGGGCCTGGGCGCGGTCCCCGACGATGGTGAAGCTCCTTGACGGGCAGCGGAGCAGCAGCATCTGCCATTCCGCGTCGGTCAGTTCCTGAGCCTCGTCCACGACGATGTGCGCGAACGGCCCGGCCAGCAGGTCCGGGTCGGTACCGGGCAGTGCGGCCTCATTGACCAGGGCGTCCTGGAAGTCCTCGCCGCGCAGCATCGTCACCAGACCTACGCCGTATTCGTCGTCCGCGGCCTCGATCAGGTTGTCGATGACCTTGTCCATCTGCTCGCGTTCGGCGGCGACCGCGGCGTCATGCCGGCGCTTACGTCGTGATGTCTCCGGGTCGCCGAGCCGCTGACGTGCTGCGTCCAGGAGCGGCAGGTCGGACACCGTCCAGGCCTGGGCGTCCTCGCGCTGCAGCTTCGCCGCGTCACCGGGGCTGAGCCAGGGAGCGCATAGCCGCAGGTAGGCAGGCACCGACCACAGGTCTGCGACGAGGTCAGCCGGTTCGATCAGCGGCCACGCGCGGTTGAGGGCCGTGTTCAGCTCCCGGCTCTGCAGCAGCGACTTGCGGAGCAGGTCAGCCGGGACGTCGTCGTCGCGGGAGTCCATCAGGATCCTGAGTACTTCTTCCCGGATATCGTCGCGCGCCTCGTTGTGGGGAGTACCAGGCTCTGGTGCTTCGAACGCCTCGGCCCAGTCGTCGGCGCTCAGCCAGATGTCGGACCAGTGAGTCTCCACCATCATTCCCTGGGCGGGCGGGTTCTCGTAGAACCTGACGGCCGTCTCGATCGCCTTCACCAGGTCCGCGGACGACTTCAGTCGGGCCACGTCCGGGTCAGCCTCGATCGCTGCCGCGGCTCCCTCGGCGACCAGGCCCCGCAGGGTGCAGGTCTGCACGCCCTCCTCGCCGAGGCTAGGGAGGACGTCAGCGACATAGGCGAGGTAGGGCTGGTGCGGACCGACGAACAGCACGCCGCCCCGGCGGTGACCGAGGCGAGGATCGGAGTACAGGAGGTAGGCGGAGCGGTGCAGGGCGACGACAGTCTTGCCCGTGCCCGGACCGCCGTCGACGACGAGAGCGCCGCGGGATCCCGCGCGGATGATGGCGTCCTGGTCGGCCTGGATGGTGCCGAGCACGTCTCGCAACCGAGGCGACCGGCTGCTGCCCAGGCTGGCGATGAAGGCGGACTGGTCGTCGAGCGCGGCGTGCCCCTCAATCCCGTCCGCGGTGAACACCTCGTCCCAGTAGTCGCTGATCCGGCCGCGGGCCCAGCGATACCTGCGGCGGCTGGCCAGGCCCATCGGGTTGGCGTGGGTCGCTCCGAAGAACGGCTGCGCCGCGGGGGAGCGCCAGTCGACCAGCAGCCGGCGACCCGAGCTGTCTAGGAGGCCAAGCCGCCCGACGTACACGGGCTCGGGGTTGTCGGCGCGGACCATGTGCCCGAGGCACAGGTCCAGGCCGAAGCGCCGCAGGGTGCGCAGGCGAGCGGTCAGCCGGTGGACCTCCATGTCCCGGTCCATCGCCGCCTGGCCTATGCCGCCGGGCGCAGTGCGCTCGGTATCGAGGCGGTCGGACAGGTCGGCGATCGACTGCTCGAGACTCTCCGCGATGGCCGCGAAGTGCTGCTCGTCGCCGCCGATCAGCGCCGGGTCGGCCTTGGCAGACAGCCGGTCGGGAAGGTCAAACGCGCTGCTCGTCAGGGGGCTCACGTCATCAGCTCCGATCTGAGGTCGCCGGCCACTATTGGCGCGGCAAGGCGCCGCGCGACCCGTACGCCGGCCACAGCACACGCATTTCGCGACTCCCGTGTCCGCGGATTCTGGCCTCGGCCGGCGACTCTACGGCATGACCCGGGTCTTGCCGCAAGCCCCCGGGTGCGCTATAGATTGAAAGTGGAGGGGAGTGGGCATTCTTCCTTTCCCTTGCTCACCGGGGGCCGGCGACGGCGATCATGTGCTCGTCTAGGCCTTCGCGTTCGGCCGCATCGACAACGGCGTCTTTACCTCCCTGCCGGGCATGTCGCCTGGCGTCCTGCCGGTCTCCGCGACGTGGTGACCGTCAGCCGGCTAGGTCCACCATCACGCCGAGGCGTTTGGCCAGCAGGCCCGCTCGGTCCTTGTCCTGGGTGCTGAAGGCGCCCGCGCCCCGGGTAAAGCGAATGTGGTGCAGCGCGCCGCCGAGGGGCAGGCCGTCCTCGCGCACCAGCCTGATGCGCTTGCCGCCGGGCCAGGTCAGCTCGGCGGCCCGGTCGCTGGCCGCTTCGAGCTGGCCGTCCAGCGCCTGCCGGAAGAGCCTCGTCGCGCCGGCCAGGTCGCTGACGCGATGCTCGATCAGGTCGAAGGAGGCGGGCGGGCCGGGCTCGGGAAGCTCCCGGGGTGCGGGCACCCGCGGGGAACCGGCCTGCTGGGCGACCTGGATGACGATGCCGTGGGCGGTGCGCGGGTGCAGGAATGCCTCTTTCCAGTAAGGATTAGCCAGGTTGACCCCGACGGGTTCGATGCCGAGGGCCCGGATCCGGGCCAGGGCCTCCCCGATGTCGTCGACGACGAAGTTGAAGTGGTGCGGGCCGGCTCCGCGGGCCGCCAGGAAGCGCTCGAGGAAGGCGGCGTCGGGGCCGCCGACGGGAGTCAGCAGCTCGATCTTGGGCCCCGCGCCGAACTCCAGCTGGCCCCACCAGAATCCCGGGGAGTCGCCGCCATAGGCCCACCTTCCGCCGAGCACGCCGCCGAACAGTTGCCAGCCGTCAGTCAGGGCTGGCGTGCCGATGGCGAGGTGATCGAGGACGGCGGTCATGGCCTCTTCGGGAGCGTTCGGGGGCTTTCGGGACGGGGCGAGGTGATCTTGCGGATAGAACGGTACCTCGCCTCGGACGTGCCGTCAGCCCGTCGATGCGGCACTGGCCGGGCCGGCCGGTTACGCGCTGCCCAGCGAAAGGCTGGAGCTGCTGCCTTTGGCCGGGCCGACCTGCTCGGTCAGGAACTCTTCCCAGGTCCGGTGACCGACCGCCCGATCGGGAGCCAGATTCGCGCCCGCCCGTATCGCCCGGGCCGCCGCGCCCGGGAGCCGGACCGGGACCATGGCCCGGTGCTTGCCCCTGGCCCGCAGGTATCCGCGGAGCAGGTCGGCCATCCCGTATATTCGCGGTCCGGCCATGTCGGGCACCAGGCCGGCCGGCGTACCGAGCGTCAGTTCCACCAGCCGGGCCGCCACCTCGCCGGCGTCGACCGGCTGGAACCGGACTCCGGCCGGGACCGGGATTACCGGCACCTTGGCCATCTGCCGCGCCACGATGGGGAGCGACTCATAGAACTGGGTGGCACGCAGCGTCGTCCACGGCAGGCCGGAATCGGTGACCACCCGTTCGGCGGCCAGCTTGGCGCCGAAGTACCCGAACATGGCGCGGTCGATGACGCTGGCGACCGGGACCCGGTCGGCGCCGACCACCGAGATGAACACCAGGTGCCGTGCCCCGGCCCGCGAGGCGGACCGGGCCAGGTGCCGCGCCTTGTCCTCGTCGCCCTTGCTAGTTCCCGCGCAGTGGACGATGATCTCGGTCCCCGCCACCGCTGCTTCGATTCCCTCGCCCGTGCTCAGATCGCCGGTCACGAACTCGACACCGTCCGCGTCCTCGTGGCCGCGCCTGCTGAGCACCCGCAGCTTGCCTCCGGCCTCAAACAGACGCGGGACGACG
>Ga0302184_10003045_pt1 | contig 10503 bp, 10 predicted proteins | sample I_Palsa_N3_3_FD_200233 | JGI IMG/M metagenome (GOLD analysis project Ga0302184, IMG submission 200233) | Peat permafrost microbial communities from Stordalen Mire near Abisko, Sweden - I_Palsa_N3_3 | ecosystem: Environmental > Terrestrial > Soil > Palsa > Peat permafrost | place: Sweden...
ATTCGGTGGGCGCGGCTTTGGCGGCGGTCGGGGCTTTGGCGGCGGTCGGGGCTTTGGCGGCCGTGGCGGCTTCGGCAGTGGTCGCGGCTTCGGCGGTGGCAGGTTCGGGGCCCCCGGCGCCCCGCCCAGCGGCGCCGCCGGGGCCCGCGCGTTCGGCACCCCACCCGGCGGCGGCTCCGGTGGTGGCGGCTTCGGTGGTGGCTTCGGCGGTGGCTTCGGCGGCGGAGCCGGCGCGTTCGGCGGCGACACCGCCTCGCTCCAGAGCGCGATCGCGTACGCCAAGGCCCACGGCGGCGGCACGATCGCGGTGGAGAGTCAGAGCACGGCGGCGGCGGCGATCCTCTCCTCGGACGCGGACGTGGCGGGTATCGGCGGCTTCTCCGGTCGCGAGAGCTCGGTGACCGCGAGCTGGGTGGCGATGGAGGTCGCCTCCGGCCATCTGCGCTGGGTGCTCCCCGGCGGGACCGGCGGGTTCGGCGCTCCCGGCGACACGCGGACGGGCAGTCAGGCAGCGGTCGACGTCGTCGAGCAGGCCTGTCGCGCCGACAAGATCAGCGGCGGGACGACGCTGTACGACTGCCAGGGCCGGGCTTCGGCGATTCTCCGTGCGGCCAAGACGACGGCCTCCACGACCGCCACCAAGGCCGCCCCGGTGTAGCGCGATCCGAATGCCCCGGTCAAGCGTTCTACAGTTGCGGTCGATCTTCTGGTAGCCCACCCGATGCTCTTCTCCCGATCCGTCATGCTCAGGTCTATCCTCGTCGCAACCGCGCTCGCGCTGTTCGCCGCACCCGGCGCCGAGGCGGAGACGAGCACGAGCACGAGCACGAACTGGTCGGGCTATGTCGCCCACCGGAGCGGTGTGAACTTCCGCCACCTGAGCGCGCTCTGGACCCAGCCGACGGCAACGTGCACGGCGGGTGACCCGACCTACTCGGCGGTCTGGGTCGGACTCGGGGGATACAGCCTCAAGTCGCAAGCCCTCGAGCAGATCGGTACCGAGGCGGACTGCACGGCGTCCGGGAGTGTGGTCTCGACGGCGTGGTACGAGCTCGTCCCCGCACCGTCGAGGGGGATCAGGATGACCGTCCATCCGGGCGATGTGATGCACGGCATGGTCACCGTCGTCGGTCACAAGGTGACGCTCGACCTGACCGATCGCACCCGGCACAAGTCGTTTTCGAAGACGGTGACCGACTCCACGCTCGATGTGACCTCCGCCGATTGGATCGTCGAGGCTCCGTCCGAGTGCAACGGCAACGGGACCCTGTGCCAGGCACTCCCCCTGGCGGACTTCGGCTCGGAGACGTTCGCTGAGGCGGAGGCGGAGACCAAGAACGCGGTGCCCAGTGCGATCTCGAGCTGGCGCTGGGACACAACCGAGATCACGCTTGCCCCCGGCGGTCGCGAGTACGCCGGTTACGAAACCACCGGCGAGGGCGAATCGTCGCCGTCGATCCTTGCGGACTCGGGCTCCTCGTTCATGCTCACCTACTCCGCCGTGACGCCCCCACCGGTCCAGGAGCCGGAGTCGCCGCCTTACGAGGCGCAGCGCGCCTTGGGCGGGGGCCGGCTCCAGCCCGGCGGGACGCGGCGCTGAGCGGCTGGCGTGAGGCGACCGGGCCGGCGGGTGGCCGGGCGGCCGGTGGGTGGCCGGGCGGCCGGTGGGTGGCCGGGCGGTTGGTGCGTAGCCGGACGGCCCGTGGGGTGGCCGTGACTTATCCTGTTCTTGCGCTTCTCTCACACAGGAGCAGTTAGGATCGTCCCGGGCTCTGGCCCGTCACCGACCGAACGAGGACTGCGATGCGTAACCGGAGATATCTGCTGGCGCTGCTGGGCACGACCGCGGCGGTCGCCGTCGGCGCGGGTGCCGCTGCCGCTGCGACCGGATCGAAGTCCGCCCCGAGCAAATCGAACGTGCCGGGCAAATCGGCCGCCCCGGGCAAATCGGCCGGGCCGCGCTATCGCCTGGCGCCGCGGAGCGGCAATTGCCCGAACATGGGCTCCGCTCACGCTTCGGGGACGGCCGCGCTCCAGTCCTCCCCCAACGTCTGAGCCAACGTCCCGAGCGCTTCGCCGCGAGACGGCGCCCGGACTCTTAAGCTTTTCTAACCGCGGTCGATAACCACTCACGTGAGCGGGTGGGGTGCGTGCCCGCTTCCGATCGAGGCTCTACGAGCCTGCCGATTTGCCCGAGCGAGGACCGAGAGCCGCGCTCGGGCAATCTATCCTCGGCTGCGGGGCACGGCCATGGGGAACTTTGGCATCGCCGGCTTGTGTCTGCCGCGGCGAGGGGTGGGCGGACGGCCCCTCGCGGAGCCCGTGATGAATATTCAATGAAGGTCAACGGTTATTCAGCACGCGCCCCGGCCCCTCAACGCGCCCCGGCCCGCCAACGCGCCCCGACCCGCCGGCTGGCCGCCCCCCTCAGAGCCCCGGCGGGTGGCGCTCGACGAACCCGGCGAACTCGCCCCCGCCCTGCGCCCACCGCGTCCCGTCCTCGGCCAGCGCGACGGTGTCGAAGCGCCACCCGGCCACCTCCATCCAGACGTGGTTGTAGCTGGCGTAGATGGTGATCCAGCGGCCGGGGCCGGGATCGCCGTAGGACTCGAAATCGGCCGCCACCTCGGGCGAGCTGAGCAGGCCGGCGGCGGCCAGCGCGTAGCTCACCGATCCCGAGCAGTCGTAGCCGTCGGCCTGGAAGGAGGCGTGACCGCCGCCCCAGATGTAGGGAAGGGTGGCGATCGCGTTGCCCGCCGCCATCACCTCGCTGACCGCCGCGGGCGCGCCCGGAGGCGCCTTCACCATCCCGCCGGTGTCGACCGCGATGCCGCCGATCCCGGCGTTACCGGTGGCCGCCGCGGCGGCGGCCTGCGCTGCGGCTTTTGTCTCCAGCGCGCTCAGGTGTGAATTCAGCGTGCTCAGCTTCGAGGCATTGCTCGAGCGGTTCCCGAGCTCGCTGATCCGCTCGCGCAGCAGCGCGTCCTGGAGCGCGGCGACCTGGTTTCGCTGGGAGAGGACCACCGCCGCGAGGCTCTGGTCGCGCTGCTCGAGCTTTCCGAGCGCGTCGGCCTGGCGGGCGACCTGCTCGCGAGCGAGGCGGGTGCTGCTGACGATCTGCGCGTCCTGGTGGCCGATCGTCCTCAGGAACGAGAGCTGCTCGAGCAGTTGGGGAAAGCCATGGGACTGGAGCACGACGCTGACCAGGCTCGGCTCGGTGCCCTCGTAGTTGGCGACCAGGTTGGCCGACAGGGCCCGCGCCGCCCGCTCGAGCAGGTTCTCGAGCTCGAGCAGGTGTGCCCGCGCGGCGAGCAGTCGCGACTGGACGCTGGCGAGCTGCGCCTCGCGCGCGGCCAGTTTGGACTGGAGCGAGCTCAGGTGCGCCTGCGCCGCCCGCAGGCCGCCCGTGGTCTCATGGATCTTCGTCGTGTCCGCGGCGATCGCCGACTGCAATGAGGATCGGGCCGACTGTGCGGCCTGGATCTGATCCTGGAGGCTGGCGGCGCCGCTCGGGGCCGGTCCGCCGGCGAGCACGGCAACCGTCGCCCCGGCGGCCCCCGCCGCAGCGGCGATGCGGAGGACCCAGGGATGGCGAAGGTTTAGGGGCATGGGAACGGGTTTGGGCCGCCCGGTCGCGCGCGCACGGGGACGCGGACGACCGGTCCCGCGTGGCCGTCCTGTCGCGATCTGGAGCACCTCCGGCGGCAGATGGAGATGACGCTCGCCGGGACCCTAACAAGCCGCGTCGCGACTGTGACCGTTGACCCTAGGTGTGCAACAAATCCTGCAAACGCCGGGGTTCGAGATTCGCTTGCGCTAGCCCAGATCACCCCGCCGCGGCGAGCATGCGGCGGGCCGCCGAAGATCCCTGGGGAGGATAATCGCCAGTCCGATGAGCACCGAGCACGAGGTCCGCGGGCTCGGCGATGACCGGCGACGCGCCCGCCCCCTACCAGCAAATGAGGCCCCATGAGCAAGGATCAATGGACCGCCGTTGACGATTACATCGAGGAGCTGCTGATCCCGCGCGACCCGGCCCTCGACGCCGCCCAGAGCTCCGTCGCCGAGGCCGCCATGCCCGCGATCGGCGTCTCGCCGCCCCAGGGGAAGATGCTCGAGCTGCTCGCGCGCGCCCGCGGGGCGCGGTCGATCCTCGAGCTCGGGACGCTCGCCGGCTTCAGCACGATCTGGCTCGCCCGGGCGCTGGCGCCAGACGGGCGGCTGGTCACGCTCGAGGTCAACCCCGACTACGCCGAGGTCGCCCGCAAGAACATCGCCCGCGCCGGGCTCGATCAGCTCGTCGAGCAGCGGATCGGACCGGCGATCGAGACGCTGCCCCGGCTCGTGGCCGAGGGCTACGGCCCATTCGACCTGATCTTCATCGACGCGGACAAGGTCAGCTATCCGGACTACCTTCCGTGGACCCTCGAGCTCTCCGCGCCAGGAACGCTGATCATCGCCGACAACCTGGTCCGCGACGGAGCGGTGATCGATCCCGCGCGGGCCGAGGACCCCAGCGTCCGCGGCAGCCGCCGCTTCACCGAGCTGCTCGGGGCTGAGCCGCGGGTCAGCGCGACGCTGATCCAGACCGTCGGCAGCAAGGGATACGACGGGTTCGCGCTGGCCCTGGTGACCGACTAGCGCGCCGGCAGCTTTCGCGCCCGGCTCGCCATGCCCTTCCAAGGGTCGCCGTGGGAGGCCACCCGGTCGCCGGCGTTTCGCACCGTCCAGCGGTCGGGCTTCAGCTGCGCGTCGTCCAGCTCCTCCCACTCGATCGGCATCGCGACCGGAGCCCCGGGCCGGGCACGTACGCCGTATGGGGCGACGGCGTGCTGGGCGTAGTTGATCCGATTGACGTCTAGGTAGATCCGGGCGCCGCGCTCGGCCTTGTGCCACTCGAGCGTGAGGTGCCCGGGGTCGTCGGCGACCATCGCCTCGGCTAGCGACTTCGCGTAGGCGTGCACCTCGCCGAACGACGGGCCGCGCCGGAGTGGGCAGACGACGTGGACGCCGCGCGAGCCCGTGATCATTGCGTACGGGACCAGCCCGGCGTCGCGAAGCCTGGCGCCGGCTTCCCGCGCCGCGGCGCGGACGGCGGCGAAGCCGATCCCCGGGGACGGGTCGAGGTCGAGGATCAGGCGGTCGGGTTCGCGTGGCTCGTCGGCCCGGGAGAGCCAGACGTGCGGGGTGACCGCGTTCTGGCCGGCCAGGAACACGAGCGTGGCCGCGTTCTGGGCGAGCACCTGGGTCAGCGTGCCCCCCTTCTTGGGGACCTTCACGGTCGCGATCCAGTCCGGGAAGTACTTGGGGACCTCCTTCATGAAGAAGCCGTCGCCGGCGATGCCCTGGGGGAACACCTGCAACGACAGCGGGCGGTCGCGCACGTAGGGGAGCATCACCGGCGCGACATCCCGGTAATGGCGCGCGAGGTCGAGCTTGGTGATCTTCGGGTCGGTGAACAGCGCCTTGTCGGCGCTCGAGATCTCGATCATGCGACGCCCGACGCGGATCTTCTCGGTCATCCTTCGCGCACCACCTCGCGGGCCGCCTTGTCGTCGCGGAGCCCGAGGAAGCGCGGGTGGCGCAGGCGCCCGTGACCGGTCCACTCGGTGAACCCGACCTGGGCCACGAGGACGGGCTCGACCCAGGTCACCCCTCGCTCGCGAATCTCCGACGCGTCGGCGAACGGCGCCTCGGCGCGCCTCAGCTCGTTCATCCTCGTGCCGAGGTCGCGCAGTGTCGCCTCGTCGAATCCGGTCCCCACCTTCCCGGCATACCTGAGCTTGCCGTCCTGGTAATAGCCGAGCAGCAGAGCGCCGAACCAGGTCCGCGAGCCCTGGGGGGCGCTATACCCGCCGATCACCAGCTCCTGACCCTGCTCGCACTTGAACTTCAGCCAGTCACGGGACCGCGTCGCGGTGTAAGGGCTGTCCGCTCGCTTGGCGATCAGTCCCTCCCAGCCCTTGCGGCACGCCTCCTCGAACATCGCCTTGCCGGTCTCGTTGCGGTGCGGCGTCAGCCGCACGCCGTCCTTGAAGGTCAGCGCCGAGCGCAGCAGCCGCTTGCGGGCGCGGAGCGGCAGCGCGCGGACGTCGTAGCCGTCGAGCCACAGCACATCGAAGACGTAGTAGAAGACGGGCACGGGATGGTGTCCGCGCTGGGCGAGGCGGGCGAAGCTGGTCCGCGACCCGTCGAAGGCCACGACCTCGCCGTCGACGGCGAAGCGGTCGCCGGGCTCGGCGTCGAGCGCTTCGGCGATCTCCGGGTATCGGCCGTTCATCGAGAGGTCGTTGCGTGACAGGAGCCGCACGTGGGCGCCCGAGCGGACGGCGAGACAGCGAACCCCGTCGAGCTTGCGTTCGAAGATCCAGTCGGGATCGTCGAAGCGCTCGCGCGTGAGCACGGCCTTCATCACCGCGGCGTGATCGGGTGCGGGCGTCGGCCGCAGCTGGGCGCGCTCCTCGTCGGTGAGCGCGTCGAGGGCGGTGCTCACTCCGGCGCATCCTCCGCGGCGACCTGCTCGACGTTGCGCCCGGTCTTGACCGATTCCGGTTGGCTGCTCTCGGGATTGCGCCGCGCGTCCGCCCCCTCGTCGCGGCGCTTGATCAGCAGCCATTGAGGCGTCTCGCCCCCGCGCGTGCGCTGCAACGTCCATCCGCCCGGCTCGCGGGTCTTGCTCGCATCTCGCTTGTCGCGGTAGCGCTTCAGCCGATCGGCCATCACAGGCAAGCTACCCGCCACGACAGCGTTCGCTCGCTCGACCGGCACTTGCCGCTGTGCAGCACGCGCAATGCTCCCGTCCGCTTCGAGTAGCACGCCTTGATCACGGGGACCTTGGCCGTCCTGGCTCCCACCGCGTAGGCGCTTCCGCCGAGCGCGACGAAGAGGGCGAGATAGGCGACGATAGTCGCATGGCCGGGGCGCGTCTCATGGTCACTGTCCGATCGTCTTATTCGGTTTGCCGCGCGAGCAGCGCGAGGAAGCGCTCGATCCGGCCGTTCTCGACGTCGGGGAGCGGGCCGTCGACTTCGACGAGCAGGGTCATCGGGGCTCGCTCGCGTGCCCAGGTCCGCACCGATTCGCTCAGCCCCTGTGCGACCCAGACCAGCGGCAGCGACCCGGCGAAGGCGATCACCGTCTGCGCCTGACGCGCAGCCGTTTTCTCGCTGCGGACAACCGAGACGGTCACCAGCTCGAGCGCATGGGCGGCGGCATTGATCGCCTCGAGCCCGCCATCGTCCACGAGCAACGCAAGCTCGCCCTCGCGCAGCGTCTCGGCTACCCAGCCCGGAGGGGCGCCGGCCAGCGTCGCGGCGGTGCACACCATGCGGAAGATCGGCGTCACCGCCGACACGCTAGCTACTTCCCGCGGAAAAATTCCGGCGGCACGTAGCTAAGCGGGACCGGACTCCGCTCGCACCTCGACGGTGATCCAGTTCTCGAAGCAGTTACCGCGCGAGAGGCTGACCACGCCGATCGTCGCTCGCCCCCCGAGTCCGGAGTCCTCGCCGAACACATCGAGGAACAGGTCGGTCGCCCCGCTCGAGACCAGGTGGACGTCGAAGAAGTCCGGCGCACAGACGACGAAGTTCAGCGAGCGGACGAGCCCCGCGACGCGGTCGAGGTCGCCGAGCGCGAGGCGGATCCCGGCCAGGCAGTTGAGCGCGGTCAGGCGGGCGGCGGCGTAGCCCTGCTCGACCGTGACGTTGTCGCCGAGCCGCCCGGGGTGCAGCAGCGAACCGTCGGGGTACTCGGGCAGGTGGCCGCTGAGAAACAGCACGTTGCCGACCTGATGGTGGGGCTTCATGCTGCCGTACTTCAAGCCCTGGTAGGCGTTGCTGGTGTAGTCGGGTATCTCGAGCCCGAGCTCGACCACGCGCGCCTCGAACCCCGGGCTCATGCGAGCGCTCTGGTGCTCGCCGGCTCGGCCTGTGCCGCCGGCGGGGCGAGGGCGAGGGGCGGGATCCGCGTCGCCCATGGACGCTCGCGCTCGAACGCGGCGGCGACCGCGAACAGGAGGTCCTCGCGTCCCTTGGCCGCGACCAGGAGCGCCCCGATCGGCAGGCCGGCGGGCGAGAGGGCCGCGGGGACGGTGATCCACGGGTTGCCTGCGAGGTTCCATGGCGACAGGAAGGCCAGATGGGGCGTCCAGTCGCGGGTCACCACCTGTCCGTCGATCGTCCCGGGTGGGTCGAGCGCCGGAAAGGCGCAGACCGGACTGTTCGGGGTGATCAGCAGATCGTGCTCGTCGAAGAACAGCTCGGTGGTGCGCTGCCAGACGGCAAGGCGATGCGAGGCTCGGACGTACTCGGGGATGGTCACCCGCCGCGCGTTCTCGAGCTCGACGACGGTGTCAGGGTCGAGGTCGCCGGGGCGCCGGCTGAGCAGGTGGTCATAGCCGAAGTGCTCGTCGGCCATGTACAGGGGCATGTAGGTGTCGTAGAGGTTGCCGCCGGTCTCGGGGCCTGCCTCCACGACATGGTGGCCGAGGGACTCGAAGGTCTCGACCACCCCGAGGATGACGTCCTTCACCTCGGGGTCGACCGGGTAGCCCGTGTAGGCGGTGCTCCATGCGACCCGCAGCGGCCCGGGTGCCACGTCGATCGCGGCGACGTAGTCCGGCGCGCCGCCACGCAGCGACACCGGGTCGCGCGCGTCCTCCCCGGCCATGACCGAGAGCATGACCGCGGCGTCGAGCACCGTGCGGGTGATCGGGCCGGTGTCGAGCATGGTCCGCGAGTCGCCGGGATCGGGCCACTGGACCCTGTGCAGGGGACCGACCTCGCCGCCGCGGGCGAGCTCGTCGCCCGCCCGCCCGGCCGCCGCCACCGCTTGGTCCTCGGCGATGGTCAGCACCGCGTGCAGCCGAGGGTTGAGGTCGCGGATGCGCTGGAGGAAGAGGTCGAGCACCTCGCGCGCGGAGACCTCGCGAGCGCGGATGCGGCGGGCAAGCTCATACCCAGGGGTAAACGGGTCGACGGTCATCGGGCAGGCAGAAATCTGCCGGTTGCCGGGTCCTGAACCTATGGCCCCGCTGTCCCGCTCGAGGCCGCCACCGTTCGACGGGCGGTCCGGTAGGGCGCCGCTACACGGCCGCGCCCCAGACCTCGGCCCGGGGATCGGTGGTCGCGAACGCGGTCCCCGTCTCGCGGTCGATCCCGGCGCAGGCGGCGGCGCCGAACTGCCCGTCGCCCGACGGCAGACGGGCGAGCTGATGCCCGCGGCGGACCAGCTCATCGACCACATCGGCGTCGTAGTCGGCCTCGACGAGGAGCGTGCCGTCGCCGCTGCGAAAGCGCGGCGCCGCCAACGCCGCCGGGAGCGAGGCTCCGTCGAGGAGGTGGGCGACGAGGATCTGGCTGAGGGTCTGCACCTGACCGTCGGCCCCGGGGGTGCACAGCGCGAAGGCGCGGTCCCCGTTAGCCACCAGCAGCGGCGACAGCGTGTGCACCGGCCGCCGGCCCGGGGCGGCGCGGTTCTCGGCGGCGGTGAAGCCGTGGAGGCGATCATTGAGTAAGAACCCGCCGGCGGCGACGAGGGTGGCAGAGCCAAACACCGCGAACACGCTCAGGAGCATCGAGACGACGAGCCCGTCGCTGTCGGCGGTGGCCACCGCGGTGGTGTGCGCGCCAGAGCGAGGGCCGCCCCGTCGCTGCGCCCGGACGGGATCGATCTCGACCACGGCATCGGCCAGGGCCTCGGCGCCGGTCGAGCTCCCGATCGCGTCGCGGTGGGCGAACGCGCCCTCGAGGGCCTCGACCAGGTGATGCACGCGGTCGGCGCCGGCGCGCGGGTCGCTCCGCTCCAGAGCGGCGAGCGCGGTCAGCACGAGCAGTGCCTGAGACACGGGCGGCTGGGCGCTGATCCGGGCCCCGAGACGCTCGCGTACGACCGGGGCGAGTACGGGGGTGCGGTGCTCGCGCAGGTCGGCGGGCGCGAGCGCGCCGCCGTCGACGCCGGCCGCGCCGGCGATCGCCTCGGCCATCGCCCCCCGGTACAGCGCCGCCGGCCCTTCCTCGGCGATCCTGGCCAGCAGCGCGGCGAGCTCGGGCTGGGACACGCGACCACCAGGCGGGCGGGGCTCGAGCAGCGTCCAGCCGACGGCGCCACGCTCGATCCGCGGGCGATGGCGCTCGATCGCGGCGCGGAGGCTGTCGCTGAGCGGCATTCCCTCGCCGGCGATCCGCACCGCGGGCGCGAGCACCGCCGGCCACGGCAGGCTGCCGTGGCGCGCGTGGAGCTCGGCCAGGGCGGCAATCGCCCCGGGCACCGCCGCCGCCCCCGCGCCGTCGGGTGGGATCATGCCGGCGAGCGCCGCGGGAGCGGCACCGGAGCCGTTATAGGCGAGCTCGCTGCCGTCGGCGGCGCGGACAAGCGCCAGCGCGTCTCCGCCCAGCCCGCAGGCGTCGGGCAGGACCACGCACAGCACCGCGCCGGCGGCGACCGCGGCGTCGGCCGCCGTGCCCCCGCCGGCGAGCATCGCCGCTCCGGCGCTCGCGGCCA
>Ga0302184_10003049_pt1 | contig 10495 bp, 6 predicted proteins | sample I_Palsa_N3_3_FD_200233 | JGI IMG/M metagenome (GOLD analysis project Ga0302184, IMG submission 200233) | Peat permafrost microbial communities from Stordalen Mire near Abisko, Sweden - I_Palsa_N3_3 | ecosystem: Environmental > Terrestrial > Soil > Palsa > Peat permafrost | place: Sweden: Abisko...
TCCACATCGTGACGGAGATCCTGGCCCAGCGGGTACACGTCATCGACGCGTTCATTCCCTTCCTGTCGCCATTCCGGACTTTCTACATCGGTCTCGGCACCATCGCGTCTGACCTCATCATCCTGATTGTGGTAACGAGCATCCTCCGTAAACGGTTCACTGCGCACGGTAAGGCCTGGCGCTGGCGGGCCATTCACTATTCCTCTTACGCGGCGTTTGTGCTGGGGGTCCTGCATGGGCTGCTCGGCGGGCGGGCAGCCAAGCCGTACGTCGACTGGAGCTACGGGTTCGCCATCGCGTTGACGGCCCTCGGCCTTGCGGTCAGGTTTCTGGCCATCTCGCTGCGGCCGAAAGAGAACGTGGGCGCGGCACCCGGTGCCGATCGCGCCAGATCCACGAGCTCAGAGCCGCTGCAAGCCGCGGCGCTCAGCCTGGCCCAGGCTCAGCTCGGCGGGCCTGTTCAGGTCCTGCCCGCCGGGATGGCCGTGGGGAGCGCGACCACCGGCATGCGAAATTCGGACTCATGGCCCGCGCTTCCCGCCGCGTCCGGGTGGTCATCCGCCTCTGGCCCGATTCCGGCTCTGGGGCCCGCCCCGGCCTACGCCGCCGCGGACGCCTCAACCGGGGCTTACCTCTCCTATCCCGCCGATCCCTCCGCCGATCCTTACCGGTCGCCCGATCCCTACCGCGAGCTTGGGTTCGCGCCACTCGGTGCCCCTCCGTACAACGACGATAGGGCGGCGACCCTCCGCGGCCGTCCGTACGTGGCGATGGATTCGCCGATGGAGGCGCAGGCCGGCCCGTCCGGGGCAACCGGTCCGGGAAGCGTGACCCGGCAACCGCTTTACGAGCCCGGGTACGACGGGCCACCGCGGTTCGCGGGAGCGCCCAGGGGACATGTGCCGCAGGACGAGCTGTCGTCGTACCCGTATGGCGTGCCCGGTAACCGGCCATCGGGCGCCGGGTACCCGGACCGCGAGGAACCGGGCCGACGCAGCCGCCCGCGCCATCAGCGGGCGATCGAGCCCTCCGATCCAGGACCGGCAAACTCCGGTCAGACCCGCCAGGGCCAAGGCGACCGGAACACCGGCTCGATCCCGCGGCCAGGCACCGGTCCGGTGCCCCGCCCTGATACCGGCCCGATTCCGCGTATCGGTACGGGCCAGCTCCCACGCGGCGGTACCGGTCCGATGCCCTGGGCTGGTACCGGTCCCATGCCACGAGCTGATTCGGGTCCCATTCCTCGGGCGGGTACGGGCCCGATGCCGCGCGCTGGTACCGGTCCGATGTCCAGGCCTGGGACGGGTCCGATGCCCCAGGCTGATTCGGGGTCGATGTCCCGAGCTGATTCGGGCCCGATGCCTCGGGCCGCTAAGGGTCCCATGCCCCGCCAAGATACGGGTCCCATTCGTCGTGCGGGTACGGGCCCGATGCCGCGCGTCAACTCCGGTCCGATGCCGTGGGTTGGGACCGGGCCGATGCCCCGTCCTGAGGCTGGTCCGGCATCTCGCTCTGACACCGGACCCATACCGCATGCTGGCGGTCCGCGGCTGCGGACGGGCACAGGTCCGGCACCGCGTGCCGGAAGAGGCCAGGGACCGCGGGCTGGGACGGATCCCACGCCAAGCGCCGGACCGGGTTCGATGCCCCGTCCCGATACCAGTCCGATGTCTCGTCCCGACACCGGCCCGATACCGCGGGTGGGTGCTGGCCCGGTGCCGCGGGCTGGGACGGTTTCGATGCCCAGCGGGGCCAGAGCTCCGCTGCCAGGGGCAGGGAAGGGGCCGGTAGCGCGCCCCGATACTGGCCCGATCCCGCGTGTCGGCTCCGGTCCCGCGGCTCGTATGGGCCCGGGCCCGGGGTCACGTTCTGACACCGGCCCGACGCAGCCAGCCGGGACGGGTGCCATGCCCCGGGCGGGCTCGCAGACGCCGCCTGCCGACCCGGATCCTGCGCCGCGCGGCGGCCCGGCGTCCGGGGCGACTGGCCGCCGGTCACGCCGAACGGATTCTGCCGACCCTGGGTATCGCGAGGTATCCCGGCCTACTGGGAGTGACGAGTGGCGATAAGCTCGACCAAGGATCTGGGGGCGCCCGCGATCATGAGGATCGGTGCGGCCAGGCTGACGGCGGGCCTCGACCGGATGCCGCGGCTTGACCTCGAAGCGCACCGCGACATTTTCGGCCCGCTGCCCCGGCTCTCCGCCGACGAGCTGATTTCGATGGCCGAGCAGGTTGACCTCCGGGGCCAGGGCGGGGCGGCGTTCCCCTTCGCACGCAAGCTCAGCGCGGTGATGCAGGCCGCTGAGACGAATGAGTGCCCGACAGTCGTGGTCGTCAACGCCACCGAAGGCGAACCGGGCAGCATCAAAGACAAGATGCTCATGATCCGCTCGCCGTACCTCATCCTCAGCGGAGCCGCGCTGGTGGCTGAAGCTATCGGCGCCGAGGAGATCGTGGTCGGCGTCGCGGGTAACGAGCTGGCGAACAGGTCTCTTGAGGCGGCTATCACGGCCGAACCCGGCCTGCGCAAGATGGCTCGCGTGGTCCAGCTGCCGGACCGGTTCATCTCCGGCGAGTCTGGCGCGCTGGTCCGGGGCATCAACGGCAAACGGGCCGTTCCCCCCGGCCGCAAGGTCCTGGCCAGCGATTTCGGTGTGGATGACCTGCCGACACTGCTGTCGAACGCATCCACGTTCGCTCAGCTGGCCGTGCTCGCCTTGCTCGGGCCGGAGCGCTTCGCCGCGGTGGGTACGCCTGAGGAGCCTGGCACCGTCCTGTTGAGCGTCGGCGGATCCGCGGTACGTCCAGCCGTGATCGAGGCACCCACGGGTGTTCCGCTGGCCGCGGTGCTGGACATCTGCCAGGCCCCGGCCGGCGACGGCGTCCTGGTCGGCGGCTATCACGGCATGTGGCTTCCCGCCGCCACCGCGTACGCCGTGCCGGTCTCCCGCGAGGGCCTCGCCGCCGTGGGCGGCACTCTCGGTTCAGGTATCGTGCTGCCTCTCGGCGACGGAACCTGCCCGCTGGGCGAGGTTTCGCGGATCGCGAGCTACCTGGCCGGCGAGTCGGCGGGACAGTGCGGTCCCTGCAAGCTCGGCCTGCCCTCCATCGCGCGGGCCCTGGCCGCACTGATCGACGGCTCCGGTGGCATCGAGGCCCTCGATGTGGCCAGGCGCTCCGCGGCGGCTGTGGCCGGCCGGGGCGCCTGTTCCCACCCCGACGGCGTGACCAGGTTCGTGCTCTCCGCGCTCGACGTCTTCACCGAAGACCTGGCGGCGCACGTCTTCCACTCGTCCTGCGGCCGGCCGGTCCGCGGCGTGCTGCCGTTGCCGACCGGACCCGAGCAAGAAGAGCAGCAGCGGCTCGTGGTGGACTGGACACGTTGCCACGGGCACGGGCTCTGCGGGCACCTCATCCCGGAACTCATTCACGTCGACGGCCAGGGCTATCCGGTCATCCTCAACATCCCGGTACCCAGCTGGCTGGAGAAGGACGCCGAGCAGGCGGTGCACATGTGCCCCGAACTGGCCCTGCGCCTGACCAGCGCCGCCCCCGCCCCGACCCGCACCGCTCCGGTGTCCATTCCCGCCCCCCAGCGGCGTACCGGCCTGGTTGGCGGCGCCAGCAGCGGCCGCAAGCAGATCACCGCCGGATAACCGCGTCCAGGGCTGTTACCCGCGGTCCTGGCGCCCCCGGCTGACGGTTCCCTGCACTGGCCAAATGGGTATATCCGGAAAAATAGGTACATAATTTTCTGGCTGTGTGCTGCCATTATTTGTATGGCACCCTGCGCAATAGAGCCATCTTGGATAACTCCCCCAACCGTCCGGCCAGTCCAGCGCGCCGTCTGGTGATCGAGGCCACGTTCACGACGTGACTCCTCGCTGCGGGCAGGGGCCGGGAGGCGTGGCCACCCGGCCTTGCCGCACACAGGCCCGGCGGAGGGTGCGTGCCAGCTGCGTGCAGCGGTCCGGCCTGCCCGCCCGCTGTCCATCGAGGTCACGGTGAGCGCGTGATCGCCCCGTCCCCGCTCTGGACGTCACAGCCGCCACAGGGCCCGCTGCCGCAACGCCAGGCGGAGGGGTTCTCCGGTTACCGTGGTGGATCCAGGCTCCGCGGTGGATCCGGGGCCGGGAATACCCCGGATCAACCATGAAGCCCGGATCCACCACGATAATCCGCGTCTGTAAGCGGCAAAAGGGATAAAAGCCCGCCCTGCGATCGCGCCGGGCACCGCAGCCCGGGGCATGCAGCACCCGAGCCTGGCAAATGGGGCCGGTGGCACCCGCACCCCAGGCAAGACGCGCGATCCCCGCGAGAAAATGGCAGCTCACCCGGAAGAATGGGCAGGATGTAACATCCATACGCATCAAGGTGAGCGGGAAAGCGCGCAACTGGCTGTGGTCAGGCATTTGTGGCCACCGTGCCGAGCCGTTGAGAATGGGTGAGGCGTGCCGTGGCGCCTAATCCTCGCCTGGTTGGATAAGTTATTCCTCCGGGTTATAGCTGCCCAGGACCTTCTGCATATCGTCGATGTATACAGCCCGATAGTGGCCTGCTGACCACAAAGCGGCGAAGATATCGCTGGTGATCTGGGATGTCCGAACCCTATGGCCAGGCGATGTCATCATCATCGAACTCGTGGCCGCCGACGTAAACTGCGACAGTGCCGGCTCGGATGTAGGGATCGCTACCTCCGCACGGGTGAACTGCCTGCCAAGTGCCTGCTCAATGAGGTGCAACAAGTCGGCATCCAGGGCCGGAGCGCCGACGAAGATGAATGTCCGCCGTGACATGGCTAGCCGGTTCGCCTCCAATTGAAACTACCGCTGACCCGTGTCCGGCGAGGTATTCGGCAATGCGGCGCTCCGCAGGCGAGAACCTCTTCCCGCGTTCGTCGATCACACCACGTCCGCAGCGATCGACCTCACCTCGGCTCAGCGGGGCCTGCCCTTCGGAACGCTCCACCGAGGCTATTGCCGCCACCAGTGATGCGAAGGTCGCTATTTCATAAGGGCGAGCTGAAACGAGCTCGCCGTAATACTGATGCCGAGAGCGAGTTTCGGGTGGATTCTGCGGCGATACATTACGGTCGGCCGACGGCGGAATGACGGCGTTCTGGCCGTTGATCCGGAGGCTCGTAACCTGCGTCCGGAGGGTCGGAGGGACCGTCGATAACCATGACACATATTCCTGCCGTCGGTGTCCTCGTTCTCACTCGTCTACTGGCCCATGCCACCGGGCGACATAACGGCGCTGCCGGAATGTCTCGACGGCATGCTGATCATAATGCGTACGCACGAACACCACGGCCGAGGCGGGAGGCACCCCATCAAGGATGGCCAGACAGGCCAGCGCGGTGCCGGTGCGCCCGTGGCCGCCCGTGCAGGCGATTTCAACCCGCTCACCGGCGGCGCGCCGCCAGGCTTCGGTCAGGATAGGCAGCACCTCAGCCCCGTCGGCGGGCAGGCGGAAGTCGGGCCATCGGAGCCATCGCGATTCCCACGGGACGGCAGGCGGCGGCCGGCCGAGCAGATAGACGGCGAAGGTTGGGCTGGGTCCGGCCGGGAGCGGGCGCGCGAGGCCGCGGCCTCGGACCAGCCGACCCGAGGGGAGCTGCACTATGCCTGGCGCTGAGGGGTCCCACCGTTCGCCCACAGCCGGATCGTACGCGCGGCGTCAGCCTCGTTACTCAAATCCCGGGCCGTGAGCCGGTCCGAGGATTGGATGCTCTTTGGTCTGGTCGGGGTGGCCGGATTTGAACGGCGGCCTCTTCGTCTCCAAGCCACGTTGCGGCGCGGGCTAGCAGGGCCTGACCACCCTGCTGATATTCGATGACGGCAGGAGGGTTGACTGTCTCGACCGACGTGCCGAGTCCTCGTGCTATCGGCGGGCAGGGCGACTAGGGTTTGGAGCTATGCCAGACGATGAAGTCGATCTCAGTTCTCCCAGCGGTTCTGCTTCGTCCGACTCCGGAATGAGTACCCGGCGTGTGCTGGAGCCCTTGAGTGAGGCCGAATGCATGCAGCTGCTCGCCGACGGCGGTCTGGGGCGTCTGGTCTACAACAGCCGGTATGGGCCCACGGCGCTGCCGACCGTGTACAGGATCGATGGCGAATCGGTTGTCTTGGGCACGTGGGACCCCGCCCTCTTTGACGAAGACCTGCGTACTGGTATCGCGCACGCCGAGTACCAGGTCGCCGTGGAGGCAGACCAGCTCGATCTGGAGGCGCGCGAGGGATGGATCGTGCTGGTGCGGGGAGCGGCGCATCATCTGGATACCGAGGCCGAGCGCGCGCCGATCATCGGCGCCGGGCTTGAGCCGTGGATCGAGGGGGTGCCCGCGCACTTCATCCGGGTGACCCCCACCAGTACGTGGGGCAACCGCGTCCTCCGGGGATGATGCCAACGGCAGTGTGACCCGAAGGAGCAAGGCTGAGCAACTGGATGCAAATTACCGGTGTGTCCCTGCTCGTGGTCAAACGTTGCGGCGTACCGGTATGCGGTGTCTGCTCAGGACAGCCGCAGGCTGAACGGGTTGCTGTACCTCGCTGCTGTACAGGGAGGTATCTGGCCGCCGGGATAGCCGTCAAGCGTCAGTTGACACCGGAGCTTGGCGGTGGCGACGGAGGAGCACCCAACGGGTAACAAACCAGGCCACCGCGAAAGGTACCCAGAGAGGGACGGCAATCTGGCGCCGTTTACGCTCAACCATAACCCACAAGATACGTCTCGACTGCGGGATAGGTCTACGGGCACCCGCTCAGTTCCCTCCAGCAGTGAATGTCATCGCCTTGTGATCGTGCACGGTGCTGATGTCATGGACAGGATCTTCCCAGGGCAAGTGAACCTGGATGCATAGTCACTCAGTTTGTCACTCGGCGGCCGCCGGGAACCGGTCTGATATAAGCCATATGCCCTCTGACCTGGTCGGGGTGGGGAGATTTGAACTCCCGGCCTCTTCGTCCCGAACGAAGCGCGCTGCCAAGCTGCGCCACACCCCGCCCGCACGGCACCTGCCCGGTGCCGCGCGAGACGTGGATAGTCTAGCGGAAACGTCGACCCGCTCGGGCCCGGCTGCGTACAGCGCCAGCGGGGCGCGGGTAAAGCCGGGCCGGTCAGTCCGAATCGCGCGGTACCAGGGTGAGCAGGCTGGCCTCCGGGCGGCACGCGAACCTGGCCGGAGCCCACGGCGAGGTGCCGAGCCCGGCGGAAACGTGCAGCCAGGCCTGGCCGTCGATGGGATGCCGGTGCAGCCCGCGGGCCCGCTCGCGGTCCAGCCCGCAGTTGGTCACCAGCGTCCCGTAGACCGGCAGGCACAGCTGGCCGCCGTGAGTGTGCCCGGCCAGCAGAAGCTCATAGCCGTCGGCCGTGAACTGGTCGAGTAGCCGCGGCTCGGGTGTGTGCATGACCGCGACGCGGAGGGCGGCGGCCGGATCGGCGCGCCCTGCTACCCGCTCGTAGCGGTCCCGGTAGATGTGCGCGTCATGCACGCCGCCGAACGCGACGTCGAGGCCGCCGACCGTCAGCTGGCCGCGCTGGTTGTTCAGGTCCAGCCAGCCGGCCGCGAGCATCCGGTCGCGGAGCTTTTCCCAGGGTAGCTCGATGGATTTCTTGTCCAGCTCGCGGGAGCCGTCCGCCTGCAGGTACCGCAGCGGGTTCCGTGGCTTGGGTCCGTGCAGGTCATTGGAGCCGAAAACAAAGACGCCAGGCCGGTCGAGCAGCGGTCCGAGCGAATCGAGGAAATACGGGACGGCCTCAGGATGCGCGATGCAGTCTCCGGTGTTGACGACCAGATGCGGGTCCAGGTCGTCGAGCGCCCGCATCCAGGACATCAGCCGCTTGCGGCCGGGGGTGAGATGCGCGTCGGAGATATGCAGGACGCGTAGCGGCTCCGAGCCTGGCGGCAGGACGGGAAGCTCAAAGCGGCGCAGAGCGAACCAGTTCCGCTCGATCACCGTCGCGTAGCCGACAACCGCAGCGCCAAAGGCAGCAGTGATTGGGATTAGGGTTCGCAATCTCACTGATCCATGGTGCCATGACCACAGGCGTGCCGCCGACCACACGCGGCCGGTAGCCGCTTCCTAGGATAGGCATTGTGGCTGAACTCAAAGAGCGGCTGCGCGCGGACCTGAACACCGCCATGCGGGCGCGTGATCAGGTGCGGATGCGCACCCTGCGGATGGCACTTAGCTCTATCACGAACGAGGAGGTGGCTGGTGCCTCGGCTCGCCAGCTCAGCGACGACGAGGTCATGAAGGTCCTCACCCGTGAGGCCAGGAAGCGCAGGGAAGCCGCCGAGGCGTTCGGCGCCGCGGGCCGCGATGACCAGGCCGCCGCTGAGCGAGCCGAGGGAGAAGTCCTGGCCGGCTATCTTCCAGCGCAGCTCAGCGACGACGAGCTGTCCGCCCTGGTCGTTGCGGCGATTGCTGAGACCGGAGCCAGCGGCATGCCAGGCATGGGTCAGGTCATGAAGACGCTGACCCCCAGGATCGCGGGCCGGGCCGACGGGGCGCGTGTCGCCGCCGAGGTCCGCCGCCGCTTGTCCGCCAGCTGAGCGGCAGCAGGCCCAGCCCCTCGGCCTCGTATGCCGGTCAACTTTCCCGGATTCGACAGGCCGCTCTAGGTAATGGACTTCCCGGTCCTGCGGAGGAGGGCGGGGGTCGGCGTGCCGCCCTTGCCTCCGCCGCCGCCGGTCCCGCCGTTACCGCCTCCGCCGTTACCGCCTCCGCCGCCGCCGTTACCGCCTCCGCCGTTACCGCCTCCGCCGTTACCGCCTCCGCCGTTACCGCCTCCGCCTCCGCCGTTACCGCCTCCGCCGTTACCGCCCTTGCCCTTGCCCTTGCCCTTGGTCGGCGATTTGGGCTGGACGACGACCTGGCCGTTGCCGAGGCTGTTGAACGGGCTGTCGGATGCGACCGGCACGAAGTCGGTGACCGGGCCGAGGTCGGCGTGATCGAACGATATGTGCCAGGTGGAGCCGGGCGCGTCCGCCCCGAACATCTCACCCGGGCAGCTCTGGATGCCGCTTTCGAGCCGGTAGCAGGCGCTCTCCCCGCCCATGGTGTCGTTGGTCGGGGAGACCGGGTTGAACACCGAGACGTACCCCACCAGGGTCGGCGTGTAGCCCGCGAAGGCGGCGTACGGGGTGCCGTTGTTGTTGGCCACGTTGGAGGTGCCGGTCTTGCCGGCCGCCTCGCGGCCGACCAGACCGCCGATGTTCCCCGCGGTGCCGGTGGTCAGGACGCCCTGCAGGATGTAGTTCACGGCGTCGGCGACATCGGAGGATATCGCCCGGTGGCAGTTGGCCGACGGCACCGCCATGGCGCTTCCGGTATCGGTGACGATCTTGTTGATCGCGATCGGTGAGCAGTACATCCCCCGGCCCGCGACGGTCGCATACGCGGCTGCCATCGAAAGCGGAGCGACGTTGACCGAGCCCAGGGTGAAGGACGGGAAGTTGTCCGCGGAGGCCTGTCCGCCGTCCGCGCTGAGCAGCGATGTCCCGTCGGCCCTGGTCATGCCCAGGTCCACCGCGGTGTGGACGACGTTGCACAGACCGACCTTCTTCTCGAGCTCGGCGTAAAAAACGTTGATCGAGTTAGTTGTCCCGGTATAGAGCGAATCGGTTGATTTGCCCGGCCCTTCCGCGTTCGACACGTTGTAGGGCTGGGTCGGGTCGTCTTCGCAGTTGGTGTAGCCGCTGATGGTGGTGCTGCCGGGAACGGTCTGCGTGAAGCCGAACGGCGTGCCCTGATTCAGCGCGGTGATGAGCGTGAACAGCTTCGACGACGAGCCGGTCTGGACCCCGGAGCTGCCGCCGTACTCGGTGTTGACCGCATAGTCGATCTCGGTCTGGCCGCGGCTCGTCCCGTACGGTCTGTCCTCGGCGATTGCCTCGATCTGGCCGGTGCCCGGCTTCACCATGGCCTCGGCGTCCGCGTTGTGACCGGGATTGTAGAAGCTGCTGTTGGCCGGCACGACGTAGTTCACCGCGTTGGTAGCGGCCTGCTGGTCCCGCTGGTTCAGCGTGGTGTAGATCCGCAGGCCGCCGGTGGAGAGCAGCTTGGCCCGGGCCATCGGCGTCTTGCCGTAGGCCGAGTCGTGCAGGAAGACTTCCTCTACGTACTGGCAGAAGAAGCCGGCCGTGCCCACGGAACTGGACTCGCAGCCGCTCTCCGGCTCCGACCCCTTCAGTCCGAGCGGCTTGGCCTCGTCGACCTTGGCCTGAGCGACGGTGAGCCCGTTACTGGTGGACGCCATCCGGGCCAGCACGGTGTTGCGCCGCTCGAGGGACACCCCGGGATGCAGGATCGGGTCGTACTCCGTCGGGTTCTCCACGATGCCGGCCAGCGTGGCGGCCTGAGTCACGGTCAGCTTCGACGCGGTCGTGCCGAAGTAGGTCTCGGCGGCGGTCTCGATCCCGTAGGCGTTGTAGCCGTAGTAGGCGTCGTTCAGGTATCCGGCCAGGATCTCTTGCTTGGACTGCTGGT
>Ga0302184_10003050_pt1 | contig 10493 bp, 13 predicted proteins | sample I_Palsa_N3_3_FD_200233 | JGI IMG/M metagenome (GOLD analysis project Ga0302184, IMG submission 200233) | Peat permafrost microbial communities from Stordalen Mire near Abisko, Sweden - I_Palsa_N3_3 | ecosystem: Environmental > Terrestrial > Soil > Palsa > Peat permafrost | place: Sweden...
CGGTGGCTCTGGTTTATGTTTGGTCGCACAAACATCTTTACCTGAAGTCACCGTTCTTTTTTATCGGGGCTCCCCGGACTTCCGTGAAGAACCTTTTTTATTGGATCGATGTCGCGCGGAATAAGCCTGGCGATCTCGATGTTGCTGACGCGCGAGCAACCGCAAATTTCTGAGGTTTGTTCGCAAGAAAATGCGAAACGGATTGCATAATCATGGCTCGGCCCAGGTCCCGCCTGAACAGTCGTCCGGAACTGGAATATTACGAACACATGGAAGTCATCTGCCGAAGCTATTCTTGCCGGAACCGCTGGAAATCAGCGCGGGATAAACCGCCCGCGGTTTTTCCGTGGGCGCCAGATACACCGCATCTGTGCGGCTACGAGCCCGGTTTTTCCGCAAGGGGCCCGTTGACGACGGGCTCGCTGGCGCAGCTCGCGAGGATGCGACTGGCAGATTTTGCCGCCATGGCGTGCGTTGCCATGGCGGGGATGACAGCGGGCAGCCCACGCCGGGGGTGCACACATGATCTGCATGTGGCATTCGCGGCGAACGGGGTACATAGAAACCCTGATCCTGCCGGCGGCGCCTTACCGCCATCGGCAGCAGAAAACCTTGAGCCGCCGGTTGACCCCAGGCGGCTTTTTTTGTGGATCCATTGTTCGATGCCCTTTGGGCCAGTGCCGGCAGCCTGTTTCTGCGCGCCAGACAGCGGCCGTGCCCGAGCTAATCACCGGCATGGTGCTGCGAACCGTCCGACATAGCGTAGCGGCAGCCGTTCAGGCCGCCGCTGAATGTCAGCATCGCGTTGCCAGCGGGTCAGGCGGTGGTGCGACGGCTCTGGCGGATGCGCTCAGCCAGTCGATGGTTGAACGTCACCATTGCACGGGTATCCACACTGAGACCGCCCGGACCGAGCATTTCATACAGATCGGCCAGCATGTCGGTGTTATCGGCCAGCGTGAGGTGGCTGTCCGCCAACTCAAGCTCGGATTGCAGGATCTTCATCGCGGTGTTCAAGCGCTGCCCATCCACGCCAGCGCCATGTGCCGGCAGCACGCCGGCTGCGGCTGAACTGAGTTTGGCCCGGTTGCGAACTGAAGCCACGTCGCTGCTGTGTTGATCGTCGCGCGTGCTTGCAGCGGGGTCCATTTGAATCGCGCCTTCGCCCGCCACCAACCAGACCAGCGAGATGCCGAGCGTACGCGCCAAGGTGACGCAACGTGCGCGTGAGGGGTCGGTATTGCCGTCGCGCCAGCTACGCACCACGCCCTCGGAGAATCCGCACATGCGGGCGATCTCAGTGGCGCTGCCCACCCGCTGGATCAGCAACTTGATGCGATCGGAAAAAGTCCCTGCAGGCGTGGAATGCGTCGGTTGATGCATATTCATGTGGGTTGCCATGACGGGTGTGTAAGGGAATGATTACGTAAGATTATACGTAAATCCGACGTTGAAAGCCTGAACCCAGCGCTATCCTGTGGCGTCTGGCATTAATATATTGCGAAGTAGTGCCTGTTTCGCAGGTAGTTACACATCTTTACTCGTCAGCACTACAGCCTGCCGAGGCACCCACATGAAGAACGGGCGCGCAAAAGACGGTCATCTGGATGCGACTGCGCTATGTAAAGTCATCCAGTATGTGCAAACTGCTCCTGCAGAACGTCGTCGCGTAGTCTGGCAACGCGCCCGCAAGATTAGGGTTGACACGTGAACATTCCAAAGGACAGGTATGAGTCAATTCGCACTGCTGGGCAAACGGCGTTTCGCACCGTTCTTCTGGACCCAGGCGCTGGGGGCGTTCAACGACAACGCGTTTCGCAATGCACTGGTCATCCTGGTGGCGTTCCAGATGGGGTTGGATCGCCACACCGTGTCGCTGTACACGAATCTCGCGCCCGCCCTGTTCATCCTGCCTTTCTTCCTGTTCTCGGCTACGGCGGGGCAGCTGGCGGAGAAGTACGAGAAGAGCCGGATCATCCGTTACGTGAAGCTGTTCGAGATCGGCGCGATGGTGCTGGCGGCGTTCGGGTTCTACACGCATCAAACATCGTTGCTGCTGATCGTGCTGTTTCTGATGGGCCTGCATTCGACGATGTTCGGGCCGATCAAATACGCGATCCTGCCGCAGGCGCTGCAGCCGGCCGAGCTGGTGGGTGGCAACGGACTGATCGAAACCGGCACCCAGCTGGCGATCCTGATCGGCATGATCATGGGCGGGACGTTGATGGCCATCGCCGGTGCCGGCCCACTGCTGGCGGGCGCCGTGGTGATTGCGGTAGCGGTTATCGGTTATCTCGTCAGCTGGACCATTCCCCCGGCGCCAGCAACCGCGCCGACGTTGAAGCTCAACTGGAATCCGCTCAGCGAAACGGTGCGCGTGATCAAAATCACCCGGGAGAGCCGGGCGGTGTTCAACGCGATCCTCGGCATTTCATGGTTCTGGTTTTTCGGTTCCGTGCTGGTCGCGCAATTACCGAACTACACCACGTTCAATCTCGGCGGTGACAGCTCGGTAAATATCCTGGTGTTGACGATTTTTTCCATCGGCACCGGCATCGGCTCGCTACTGTGTGAAAGGATGTCCGGTCACCGGGTGGAAGTGGGGCTGGTGCCGCTGGGCGCGTTTGGGTTGACCGCGTTTGGCATTGAACTGTTCCTTGCGCGGCCGGGCCCGGCGCTGGCGCACGGGCTTAACTGGCTGGCCTTTCTGCAGGCACCGGGTAGCTTGCGCATTGCGCTGGATCTGACCCTGATCGGCATCTTTGCCGGCTTCTACGTGGTGCCGCTGTTTGCGTTCATCCAGAGCCGCACACCGAGTGATCGGCTGTCGCGGGTGATTGCCGGCAACAACATCATCAACGCGCTGTTTATCTGCGGCGCCGCCGGCTTCGGTCTGGGGCTCGGCGCGCTGGGTCTGGGTGCGACGCAGATTTTCCTCGTCACGGCGATACTCAATGCGCTGGTGGCGTCGTACATCTTCACGCTGGTGCCCGAGTTCCTGATGCGTTTCATCACCTGGGTGCTGGTGAACGCGCTGTACCGGGTGCGCGTCGATGGCGCGCAGAACATCCCCGAGGACGGCGCGGTGGTGCTGGTATGCAACCACGTCAGCTTCATGGATGCGTTATTGCTGATGGCGAACCTGCGCCGACCGGCGCGCTTCGTGATGTATCACAAGATCTTCAACATCCCGCTTCTCAGCTTTGTGTTCCGCACTGCCAAGGCCATTCCGATTGCCGGCTACAAGGAAGATCCGCAGGTGCTGCAGCAGGCCTACGACGCGATTGATGAAGCGTTGCAGGCTGGCGAAGTGGTGTGCATCTTTCCCGAAGGCAGCCTGACCCGCGATGGTGAAATCGCGCCGTTCCGACCGGGCATCGAAAAAGTCCTGGCGCGGCGACCGGTGCCGGTGGTGCCGATGGCGTTGCGCGGGCTGTGGGGCAGCGTGTGGAGCCGACGCGATTCGATGCTGCATCGCACGCGCCTACCGCGACGTTTCCGCGCGCGGGTGGAACTGGTCATCGATGCTCCGGTGGCACCCGCAGAGGCGAGTGTCGCTGCGCTGGAGGCACGCGTGCGCGAGTTGCGCGGCGGACTGGCATAGCCGCTGTCCGAGCTGGCCCGGGACGGTTGATTCAGAGATCCCGACGGCGCTGTGAGAGATGAGGCTCTAGTTGCGGACCGTCCCTGCGCCCTGCTCTTCCTGCTGTTCGCTGTGAAGCGTCGCTGCTACGCGAGCCAGCCGCCCAGCACGATCAGTGCAACCGCGCTTAGCCACGCCAGCAAGGCGCGCAGCAGTGCGCTGCGCAGACGCACCAGTTCAACCAGCGGGTCACTGCGTTCTTCGGCATAACCGTCGCCGGCTTCAATGTCGGTGAGAATATCGGCCTGCGCCGCAGCGCCCAGAAAATCGGGACCAGAGCTGTACCAGCTGGTCGTCGTCGCCTGCTGGTGCGAGCGGCGCCACGCGCCGATGACTGCTTCCCAATGGCCAACCACGGCGAGTGTGAATACGAGCAACTGCGCCGGCAACCAGTCCAGCGCATTGGCCAGGTAACGTGCCGTGGTGCGGCTAGCGGGATCGAATCGCAGCGAATCATCGCGACCCAGCGTCTGCGCCAATCGATAGAGCAGCACACCGACCGGGCCGAGCAGAAAAAACCATAGCAGCACAGCAAAGCGCCGGCGCAGCGCCGCATAGGCGATCGCCACGCCCAGGTCCGGCGCGTTCCACGCGATCGTATTGCCATCGTCGGCAAGTGCCTGCGCCGCGGCGTCGCGGCGAGCGCCATCGGGGGCCTGCAGGATCGCTTCCAGATCGCTCTCGAACTCGCGCGGGCCGAAGCAGTACAGCAGCACGGCTAGGGAAAACAGCATTTGCAGCAAATCGCCCGGCGGCAGGTGGCCAAGCAGCCAGGAAACCAGCATGCACACAGCCAGTGGCGGCAACAGCGCCAGCAGCACGCGCCCCGCTCCGCTGGTATCGGCCAGCTGTGCTACCCAGCGCCGGAACCAACGGTCATCGCGCCAGCGCGCCAGTTGTGGCATGACGTGCAGCAGACCAAGGGCGATGAGAGCGGTAAGCAGGCGGATGGCCATGATGCGGACTCGCGGGCAGTGTCCGCATTGTATGCGAGTGTTCGATCGCTCGGCAGCCGAAGTGTTGATCTAAATACCGGAAGCTTTTGATGAGCCGGGCTCAGTTGCCGAATATCGCGCGATGGGCGACCGCATCCACCTCGTCATTCACCGCCGAGTGCTCGAGATGCGGCCCGCAACCGTCCAATTGGAGCGCACGATCCATCTGTTGAGCGGTACTGAACTGATCGTGGCCATGCTGCATATTCAATTGCTCATCGGTACAACGGATGTACTCGGTAACCGCGTGCACGGTTTCCTTGACACTGGATCTGTCTTGAAGCTGGATGCCTCCGATCACTGATGCAGAGGCGCCGGGGATGTGCTCGGCCTTCGTTCGCTGCGAGTCACCCAACGCCGTCTGAAAATCACCGGGCTGATAACTGCGATGGAGGTCGTCCGGCAACGATGGCACCGTAACGATCAGGGCCGCAGCTGTTGAAGGCGAAGGGTTTGCCGGGTGCTCGACGACGGCGGACGTAACCTTGGCCGACTCGATCGCCGACGGCGCCGGCTTCGTCTTGGCCGCTACCGGCGCTCTGGTAGTGACTGGCAGAAATCGGGAGATTTTCCTCACCGGATCAAGGGTGAGCTGAAGCACCTCACTTTCGCGCGGCGCTGTCACGCTTTCCACCCGATGCCACGAGGGATACAGCACCATCATCAGGATGATGAGATGGCATGCGAACACGCTGGCGAGGATGGCGCCGCGACGCACGGCGTCACGCCATGTCGGGACACTGGAACGGCGCGCAATGCGCGGGCGCAGAGACGTATCCCAGCCGGTATCTACTACGGGTTTGCCGCTGCCTACCATCTCCAATCCATGTGATGTGCAGGACTTATGACAGGCTGATCGACCTCAAGTTCGCCGATGTGCGACGGCGGTACTGACTCTCAGCGAGGAATCAGCGCGAGTTGGTCTCTGCAACCAGCTCATCGAGATCCAGCCCGGCACGCTGTTGCAGCCAGTACGCCAGCAATTGGTAGGACACCGACAGCGCCATCGATGGCAGGAAGCTGCCGTCGGCCAGGCCGTCGACAATCTGCTGTGGCGTGAACCAGCGCACGTCTTCCAGTTCGTGGTCGCGCTTTTCGATATGTCGTGACTTGGCGGTGGCAATGAAGCCGACCATCAGCGAGGCGGGCATCGGCCATGGCTGCGAAGAGTGATAGCGCACTTCGTCCACGATGACGCCGGCTTCTTCGGCCACTTCGCGGCGCACTGCGTCTTCCAGCGACTCGCCCGGCTCGATGAAACCGGCCAGGGTGGAATAGCGGCCAGGTGGCCAGCCGGTCTGGCGGCCGAGCAGGCAGGCGTCATCGTGTTCGACCAGCATGATGACCGCAGCGTCGGTGCGCGGAAAATGCAGGCGGCCGCAGTCCTGTGGGTTCGTGCATCGGGCGCGGTGGCCGGCGGATACCAGCTCCAGCGGAGCGCCACAATGAGCGCAGTACCGCGTCTCTCGTTGCCAGTGCGACAAACCCTTGGCATATGCGAACAGACCAGCTTCTTCCGCGGACAACTGCAGGCCGGCCGCACGCAGGCTCACGCGACGGGCGTCGAGCGCGGCTTCGAGGGCGTCGATACGGGTGGCATCCTCCAGCACCAGCATGAAGTACGGGCGCTGGTTGGCGATGCCCAGCAGGCTCGCCGGCGTGTCGCCGAGCAGTTGTTCGCGCTCGCTGGCAGACAGCCAGCGCAAAGCCTCTTGATCGCGCTGCATGAATGCTTCACCGGCCGCGTCCAGCAGCAGATAGCGCGCTGCGGCGGAACGTGCCTGTTCGGTGATCCATGCGGATTCGTCGCGGCGCTCGGCGGTCCGGTCGAGGATCAGGCTGAGTCCGGCGAAAGTATTGGGGCGCGGCAGCTTGGCCCGATCCATGGAAACGCTCCGCTCAGGTGGAGAACGAGGAGCCGCAGCCGCAAGTGGTCTTGGCGTTCGGATTGCTGATGACGAACTGGGAACCGCTGAGGTTCTCCGCGTAATCGATCTGCGCGCCGGTCAGGTACTGCAGCGACAGCGGATCGCACAATAGGGTTACGCCTTCGCGTTCGATCGCAAGATCGTCCTCGGCCTGCGCCTCGTCGAAGGTGAAGCCGTACTGGAAACCCGAACAGCCACCCCCGGTGATATATACCCGCAGCTTCAGCGCCGGGTTGCCTTCTTCGGCAATCAGCTCATGCACTTTGTGTGCGGCGGCCGCGGTGAACAGCAGCGGCGTGCTGCTGCGGTAATCGGGGATGCTGACGAACGTTTCCATAGCTCTTCTAGATGGGGCCGTGACGGACAACTGCAAGCATACCGCGTCAGGCCGGTACGGCTTCGGCTCCGTCGAGCGTATTGTGAACCGGCGCGTCCGGCGCCGGCAATTCGCGCACTACTTCGTCTGCCTGGCGAGCGATCCGCCCGTTGACCTGTGCACCGGCCGCCATTTCCAGCGTGTGATAGCACAGATCGCCGTCGATACGGGCCTGTGGCGCCAGCTCCAGCCGGGCGGTGACGTGGACATCGCCAGTCACATGGCCGTTGATCACCGCGTGGGGCACATGGATCTCGCCGTGTACCTGGCCGTGCTCGCTGAGCGTGAACATCGCCTCTTCGCCCTCGCCCCGCACAGTTCCTTCGATGCGGCCATCCAGGTGCAGTGCGCCGCTGAAGCGCAGGTCGCCGCGGATCACCGTGCCGCGGGCGATCAGGCTGGTCTCATGGCTGGCGCTACTGCGTTCGTTGCGTTTACGGTTGAACATCGGGATCCCCATGGGCTGTAGTGGTGATGTTACCGCTGAGTGCATCGCCCCACGCGACCACCCGGGTGACCGGCTCCGCACCTTGGGGCTGAATGCTGATACGCAGCCGTGTCGGGCGGAAATCTGCCGGTAGCACGATGGTGCCGTGCAACTGCTGAAAATACATGAAGCGGAACGGCAAGCCATCCTTTTGCGCGGCATCGCCGAGTGCGGACCAATCCAGTTCAACCACCTTGTTGCCGCGCAGACCTTCCACGCTGACCAGCGCATTGCCGGTTATTTCATCGTCGTGGCGGGTGCTCTGGGTCAGGCTGAGGGTGAGGTTCCAGCCGCGCGAAGCCGCAATCGGCTGCAGTTTTACCTCCTGCAGCTTCAGGCCCCCGTGCTGCGTATCGCCACCGACCAGCCGCGAATAGAACCCCAGGTCGGCACGCAGCCCGTTGATCTCTTCCTCGCGCTGCGCCAGCGTGTCGCGTAATGAACGGGTGGCAACGTCATTGACCTGGGCAGCGCGCTGCAGGTTCGCGACTTGCTGCTGCAGGTCATCGATCTGCGCACGCAGTGTGCGCATCTGCCGCTGATCTACGGCGGCCGGGGCAGCGTGGTGCGCCAGCAGACCCACGACCAATCCAGTCAGTAGCAGGCTGCCCAGCCAGGCCACGCCAAACCACAGCCGACGTCGGCTATGGCCAATGTCATCGTGCCTGCGCACGACGAAACGCGGCGGTGGTCGTGAAGCCATGCGGACCATTCCGGGTAAAACCGAAGGTATAGCCTTGCCGCGATGACAGCGTCAAGCAACCGGACTCTTCAATGCGCGCAGCCGTCGCCAGTGCGGTTTGCCCCGGAGATGCGGCTCAGCTCTGCATCTTGCTTTGCAGATAGCGCTCCGCGCCGATGTCCTTGACCAGGCTGAACTGGGTTTCCAGCCAGTCGATGTGTTCTTCCTCATCGTGCAGGATGTTCTTGAACAGATCGCGGCTGACGTAGTCGGCGATGCCTTCGCTGTGCGCGATCGCCAGGCGCAGATCGACGACAGCGGCCATCTCCAGATCCAGGTCGCCCTGCAACGCTTCCAGCGCGTTCTCGCCGATGCGCAGCTTGCCCAGGTGCTGCAAGTTGGGCAGACCGTCGAGGAACAGGATGCGCTCGATCAGGCGATCGGCATGCTTCATTTCCTCGATCGACTCCTTGTACTCGTGCTCGGCCAACTCCGTGTAGCCCCAGTCCTTGTACATCCGGTAATGCAGGAAGTACTGGTTAATCGCAGTCAACTCGTTGTAGAGCACCTTGTTGAGGAACTCGATGACTTTCGCATCGCCTTTCATGAGGACTCTCCGTCACGCCCACTGGGCAGGCCGCCACTATACAAACTCCGCGGGCACGCTGACGGAATGCGAATGGCTACGGTTTGGCCACGCATATCCCGCCCGTAAACCGACGCGCTATGGCGTCAATTGCGCTGGGAAGTGCTCAGGAATGGGGGTGGTGCGTTCGCTCAGGCGGCGAAGGTCGGCAATCGACCGAACAGATGCTCTACGGCCTTGTCGAGCGTAGCTCGCGCTTCCTGCTCGCAGCAGCCGCAGCAGTCCGAACAGCCGGTGCGGGCCTGCAATTCGGCAAAAGAATGCGCGCCATCGGCCGCTTCGCGGCGGATGTCATGGTCGGTAACGGCGTTGCACATGCATACGTACATGGTGCGTATGAGAACGCGAATGCGAATGATTGTCAACAATCAGCCCTGCACTCATTCAGCTGGCGCTTCAGGCAGCCTCGCGGCCATCGCCCGGCCCGGTCGCTGGGCCGTCGGCGGTATCCCGCGGTGGCAACGTGCCCAGTTCGACACTGAACAGGCCTTCCACCAGCGGGGCGAAGTGGCGCAGCGCGCGCTCATAGACCTGCCGTTTGAAATTGACGACATGCGCGGCGGGGTACCAGAAATCCACCCAGCGCCAGATATCAAACTCCGGCTTGTCGCAGGCGTCGAGCTTCAGCGATTCTTCGTCGCCAACCAGCTTGAGCAGAAACCACACCTGCTTCTGGCCGATGCACGTCGGGCGCTGGTGATGGCGCACATAACGATGGGGCAGGCGGTAGCGCAGCCATCCATGCGTGGCCGCAATGACCTCGACGTGCTGCGGGGCCAGGCCGGTTTCTTCTTCCAGCTCGCGGTACATCGCCTCTAGGGGCGTTTCGTCCGAGCGCATGCCGCCCTGCGGAAACTGCCAGCCATCGCGATTGATCCGGCGCGCCCAGAACAGCCGGCCGTCCGCATTCAGCAGCACGATGCCTACATTTGGACGATAGCCATCAACATCGATCATTTCGCCTCCTGGAGCCGTACGGGCAGTAAAGCCGCCCCCCATCCTTGCCCCGATTCAACCACAGCGCGCGAAGCCGCTGCAAGCGCCGGACTTGAACGCGCGGGCCAGGACGACTAAACTTCCGCGCCCCGCCCGTATCGTTCTGATCCGGCATGGCGGGTTTCCTAAAGGCTATGTAGCTCAGCTGGTTAGAGCACAGCACTCATAATGCTGGGGTCGGTGGTTCGAGTCCACCCATAGCCACCAGGACGCTGTTTCAGGGCGTCCCATGAAAACCCAGGATTCTCAAGCCCGCACAGCGGGCTTTTTTATGGTTCTTCACGGAAGTCCGGGGAGCCCCGATAAAAAAGAACGGTGACTTCAGGTAAAGATGTTTGTGCGACCAAACATAAACCAGAGCCACCGTTCCGATGTCAGATGGTAAAGCCTTGCTCCCGTTTTGGGAGGGTTTCCGCGTCAGTGATCTTCAAACGTCTGCGGACGGGATCCAGATCAGCCTGGAAGCCGATCCCGGATACACACCTCATTGCAGTGGCTGTGAGCAGCCCTGCGCGTCGGTGCATGAGTATGCCCAGCGCCGCATCCGTGATCTGCCGATGCTGGGCCAGCCGGTGCATGTATCGGTGACCCTGCGACGAGTCGCCTGTCCAACCTGCGGTCACCGACGAGAGCATGTGTCCTGGTTGGATCGCCATGCTCGCTTCACGCAACGTCTGGCCCAGACCGTTGCACACTGGTGCACACGCTTGCCGATCGCCCACGTGGCCGAGTTGTTTGGC
>Ga0302184_10003053_pt1 | contig 10489 bp, 10 predicted proteins | sample I_Palsa_N3_3_FD_200233 | JGI IMG/M metagenome (GOLD analysis project Ga0302184, IMG submission 200233) | Peat permafrost microbial communities from Stordalen Mire near Abisko, Sweden - I_Palsa_N3_3 | ecosystem: Environmental > Terrestrial > Soil > Palsa > Peat permafrost | place: Sweden...
CGGCGCGATGGGGAGCGGCGGGGGGTTCCGGGCGGGCACGGTCAAGCTGATGCTCGACGGCGTGTGCGAGACGTTCACTGCCGCCATGTCGGCGCCCTACCTGGACCGGGACGGCCATCCCGGCGATCACCGGGGGCGGCTGTTCCTCGAACCGGAGGCGCTGGGTGAGATCACCAGGCGGCTGGCCGCGGAGGGATTCCAGCTGCACTTCCACGCCATCGGCGACCAGGCGGTCAGCACTGCCCTGGACGCGCTGGCGGCGCTCCCGGCCGGGCCGCGCCGGGCCGCCCGGCACCACCTGGCGCACCTGCAGTTCATCGCGCCTGGGGACATGGGCCGGTTCGCCGCGCTCGACGCGGTGGCCAACTTCCAGCCGCTCTGGGCGTGCGCGGAGCCGCAGATGGAGGAGCTGACCATCCCGTTCGTCGGCGCCGAGCGGACCGCCTGGCAGTACCAGATCGGCTCGCTGGCCGCAGCGGGCACGCGGATCGCGTTCGGCAGCGACTGGCCGGTGTCGAGCGCGGACCCGCTGCAGGAGATTCACGTCGCGGTCAACCGGGTCCTATCCGAGCGCCTCGGCCGGCAGGGAGAACCGGAATGCGAGAACCCGTTCATGCCCGATCAGGCGATCACCCTCGACGCCGCGATCGCCGCGTTCACCACCGGGGTCGCCTGGGTGAACCACGAGGAGGACGTGGCCGGCCAGCTCCTCCCGGGTATGGTGGCCGACCTGGCCGTGCTCGACCAGGACCTGTACGCCATCCCGGCCCGTGACATCGGCAACACCTCGGTCGTGATGACGGTCGCGGGCGGAACGGTAACGTTTGTCAACACACCTGAGATGGGATAATCGCAGCTCAGGGAAATGCCAGAACGGGCCCCAGAGGCAGCCGTCACGGTCGCCCGCACTCGGTCTGAGTGCGCATAGTGCCGTCATCGCCGCGGGCGACTGCGTGAAGCTGGATGAGTAGCGGCTGGTACTGCACGTTCATCGTTTGCGAGACAATCCTGTGTTCGATCAGGCAGGAGCGGCTGCAACCAGAGTGCAACCGCGCGGCGAACCGCGCCGCCACTCCCGCTAGGCAAGCTGAGCCTACAAAGCACCGTAGAAAGCACTTGACCGGTCGGCGGAAATGGCCAAGCGCCAGCGGTCGCTCACCGATCAGCAAGGACGCGATGGCCGAGGCGCTGCGCGAGGACCGTGCGGTCAGAAGCAGGCCACCAGTCGCAGCGCGGCCCAGCGCCCGCGCCAGCTGAGGAGGAAAAGAGCGCCAACATGGCCCGGGCGCAGCGGCGGATGGGCCTCAGCCATGACGACGCGTCGGGCTTCAAGGGTCTGCTGGGACAAGCGTCGGAAGCTATGGCAGGCGCAGATCCGCCTCGACGGCACGAACAAGTACCTGGTCACTTCGCCGATCCGAAGGACGCGGTGCGGGCCCACGACAAGGCGGCGCTCAAGCGCAGCCCGGACGCGATGACCAACGCAATGCTGGGCCTACTGGAGGAATCATGAAGAGAGCCATTGTCACCCTTGCCGGGCTTGCCATCGCCGGAATGAGCCTGACAGCCTGCGGTACTACTGCCGCAACCCCGGCTATACGGGTTACCGTCACAGCACCAGGCACCACGGCAGCAGCACCGACCACGGCTGCGCCGAGCGCCTCGCCGAGCCCGTCTGCGTCCTCTCCGCAGATAGTCATCAACAACAATCCGGCCCCGGCCCCGGCTAGGACCGTCTACGTGCAGCCACCGGCCTACGAGCCCGCCGAGCCCCAGCTAACCGACTGCAATGGGGGTACGTACGAGGGGGACACAATCTGGGCGGGGTCAGACACGAGCTGCCCATTCGCACTCAACGTCGCGGGGAACTACACCGGGACCGGCGCAGACTACGCCTATAGTCCGGTGACTGGGCTTTGGTACGACATGACCTGCGAATATCCCTCCACAGACGGCTCGGTGGCCTGCTATGGCGGGAACAACGCATATGCCGTGGTCGGCCCTGATGAGCTGGGCAACTTAACAACGCGGGGGAAAGAGATGGCGCTAGCAAACCCCGATCAGTCACCGCCGTGGTCATGCTCGGCGCTCGCTGGATCTTCCGGCCGAAGGATTAAGGAGGAAGGCCGGGCTGGGTACTCCCCTGATACCTCCACTGAGGCCACCATCAGGGGCACTCGCACATCGGACTGTGAGAGTGCCCAGGTCGAAGGGCGGTTCCGGGCCTGGCGAGTAACGCACATCCCGGTGTTGGCTGGGATCGTTCCGAAAAAAAGAGGGTTTCGGGTCGGGGCGGGCGGTGAACGGAGCGGGGGCGGAACGTGACGGCCGGGCAAAAAAGCGGGCCCGGCGAATGTTCGGGGCGGCCGGCGCGTGACCAGCGAGCCGGGATGTGCTGTGCTAGTGACGTGACCAGTGAACTTGCCGATCCGTTCAATGCGCTGCCAGAAAACTGGGCGTCCGACGAAGAGCTCCTGGCCGGCCTGCGGGTGGTCGACGACGACGAGCACGACGATCCCGTCCTGCAGTACGCAGATGGGCGGACCGTCGATACCTGGCGCGAGGACTATCCCTACGCCGAGAAATTGCCGCGGAGCGAATACGAGTACGAGAAGCGCCCGCTGCAGATCGAGCTCGTCAAGCTGCAGAACTGGGTGAAGTCCACCGGGGAACACATCGTGATCGTGTTCGAGGGCCGCGACGCGGCGGGCAAGGGCGGCACGATCAAGCGCTTCACCGAGCACCTCAACCCGCGCGGCGCCACGGTGGTAGCGCTGGCCAAGCCGAGTGAGCGGGAACAGACCCAGTGGTACCTGCAGCGTTACGTGCCGCATCTGCCCGCGGGCGGCGAGATGGTGATGTTCGACCGGTCCTGGTACAACCGTGCCGGAGTCGAGCGGGTGATGGGCTTCTGCACCGAGGACGAATACTGGGAGTTCATGCGGGAGGCACCGGACTTCGAGCGGATGCTGATCCGCTCCGGGCTGCACCTGACGAAGTTCTGGTTCTCGGTGACGCCCGCCGAGCAGCGCACGCGCTTCATCATCCGGCGGATCGACCCGGTACGCCAGTGGAAGCTGAGCCCGATGGACATCGAGTCGCTGGACAAGTGGAGCGGCTACACCGAGGCCAAGGAAGCGATGTTCCATTACACCGACACGGCCGAGGCGCCCTGGACGGTGGTCAAGAGCAACGACAAGAAGCGCGCCCGGCTGGCGGCTATACGGCACGTGCTCGCGAAGTTCGACTACGAGGGCAAGGACAAAGACGTCATCGGGGAACCGGACAAGAACATCATCGGGCCGCCGTCCGTGCTGTCCGAGCACAATCCGGATCGCATCTTCCGCGAGCTGTAGCTAGGTTTAGGTCGTGGCGTACGCGGAGATCGGCTCGGTGCGGGAGCTTCGGGAACTGCTTGGGGTGCCGTCCGGGCGTGCGGTGACGAAGGAACGAACCCGGCTGCACGCCAAGGATAGGGAATGGCTGGCGGCGTCGCCGTTCTGCGTGCTGGCGACGTCTGATGGTGCTGGTAACTGCGACGCCTCGCCCAAGGGTGACCCGGCCGGGCACCTCGTCTACGTGCTCGACGACACCACCGTGGCCATTGGTGAACGGCCGGGTAACCGGCGGGCCGACGGGTACCGCAACGTGCTGGTCAACCCGCACGCCGGGATCATCTCGATCGTCCCCGGCCGGAACGAGACGCTGCGGATCAACGGCCGGGCGCGGGTGCTGCGGGACGCACCGTTCTTCGACGAGATGACGGTGCGTGGCCACCGGCCGGTGCTGGCGCTGCTGATCGAGATCGACCAGATCTTCTTCCACTGCGGGAAAGCCTTCATGCGCTCCTCGCTGTGGCGACCGGAGAGCTGGCGGCCCGAGGCGCTGCCCTCGCACGCGGCGCTGACCAAGGCGGTACAGGAGACCCCGGAGACGCTGGCGGAACTTGAGGCGTACTACGCCCCGGAGAACTACGCCAAGCAGCTTTATCGTGCTCGCTGATTAGGGCTTCTGGCGCTGGCGCTCGAGTGGCTGGCGCTGGCGCCAGGCGGCGATCCTGGCGCGGTTCTGGCAGGTCACCGAGCAGAACCGGCGCTGGCCGGCGGGCGAGGCATCGATGAAGGCGTCCGCGCAGCGCTGGCCCGAGCAGACGCCGACGCGGTCCGGGTCGTGCTCGGCGAGCTGGCGGCGCAGGGTCAGGGCGGCGGCGGCGGCGAGGGCATCGCGGGCGGCCGATACCCGCCAGGTCACGGTGGGGCGATCGCTGGTATCGGTGAGCTCCAGAGCGGGCGTGACGCCGGTCTGGGCGAGCAGCCCGGCCACTAGCGCGACCCGCTCGCCTAGGTCCGCGGCGGCGAACACGCGATGCAGCTGGTCGGCGACCTGACGTAGCGCGGGGCCGGTCAGCGCGGACGGGGGGCAGTCGCGGACACCGGAGCCGGCTAGCAGCGCGGCCAGCAAATCGGTGTCCGGATAGGGTGACTGGTCTTCCCCGGCCGCGGCGCGGGGCACCGAACCCCATTCGTTGACCAGCCAGACGAGGACATCAGGCGACATCGGCTCGACCAGCATGGCCTAAGTGTAACGCTCTCCATTGGCCTAATGCGTTTACATGCCGAACGTCGGTGGGGTAACGTGTCACATTAGCTGATTGCGTTACTTTGTTTTGGAGGCGGGTGCGATGACGGAGCAAGGCCGGCGAGTGAGCATTCTCGGGATGCCGACCAGCGCGGGTTCGCATAATCCCGGACAGGAAAAGGCCCCGGCCGCGTGGCGTGCCGCTGGGCTGGTCGACGGGCTGCGCCGGGCCGGGCTGGACGTCGAGGATCGCGGTGACCTGCCGGCGGCGCCGTTCCGGCCGGTGCCGCCGGTCGACGGGCTGCGGGACGTGGAGCGGGTCGTCACCGTGGCCCAGCAAGTCGCGGGCGAGGTCGCCGCGATCCGGGCCGACCGACGGCTGCCGCTGGTGCTGGGCGGAGACTGCACGATCACACTTGGTGTGCTGGCCGGATTCGGCGAGGCCGGGCTGGTGTACTTCGACGGCGACGCGGACCTTACCACCCCGGAACGCAGCGAATCCGCAGTGGCCGACACGATGGGCATGACCCATATGCTCGGCGGCGGCTCGTCCCGGCTGGCCGGGCTGGGCTCCCGCTGCCCGCTGCTGCGACCGGAGCAGGTGGTGTTGTTCGGGTTCTCTCCGGCCGAACTGGATACCGGCGAGTGGACCGAACTGGTCAGCCGGCACCTGTACGCGGCCCCGGCTCCGGCCGTGCGGGCCGACCCGGCTGGGCAGGCCCGGGCGGCTCGCACGTACCTGGAGCGGCGGGCGGACAGTTATCTGGTGCACCTGGATGTGGATGTGCTGCACACCGGGCTGTTCCCGCTGGCGAACTTCCCGCACTTCGCCGGGCTCACGCTGGCGGAGGTCAGCGCCGGGCTTGGGGAGTTCACTGGCGGTGACAAATTCGGCGGACTGGTCATCACCGAGGTGAATCCGGACCACGACCCGGATGGTGAGCTCATCAGCGCGCTAGTCCAGGTGGTGACCGGCGCGCTGGCGGCCTGATCAGTAGGCGGCGGGCTGGTTGAAGATGACGACGAGGCTGACGATCTTGCCGTCGCGGACGCTGAAGTAGTTCGACAGCACGACCTCCTCGGGCAGGTTGGTCTTGTCGAACTCGCCGTCGTAGGCGCCGCGGACGATGGTGTCGCCGTGGTGGTCGAGAACCTCCCGGACGTCGATCCTCACCTTGTCGCCGACCATTTCCTTCGCGACCCAGCGTCGGATGGCCTCGGTGCCGACGAACTCGCGGCGGGCGTCGTTGACGTAGGCGTCCTCGGCGAAGGTCGCCACGATGGCCTCGGTGTCCAGTGCGTTGACAGCGGCGATGTGCTCGGCGACGACGCCGGTCAGCTGGGTGGTGATCATGATGCGGGTTCCTCTCTACCGTTCTGGCCTTTCGGCGCCGGTGCGCCGTGCGGCCCTGACATGACCAAGACTTCCGGCTGCTCCGCGGGGAGGATCAAGACACCGGACGGGACTTTTTTCTCCCCCAAGGGGAGGTAGAGGTAGCAGACTGGGGTCATGGCTTCCTGGCCTGTGCTCAACGTAGTGGCTGGCGGCGACGCCGGAACCCGCTTCGAAGGCGGCCTGCTCGTGGAGCGCGCCTGGGCTCTCCTGGCAGATACCCCCGGCGACGCCGTCCTGGAGTCCTGCTGGCCCAAGGACGTCCGCCACTTCGTGGTGCAGCACTTGCAAAGCGCACGCGGCCGGCAACCGGTGGAGATCTGGTGCCAGGCCCCGCTGGAAACGGCACGCCGGCGCTTCGAGTCGCGCCACCCGCGCCATCCCATCCACGGCGAACTGATGACCGACGCGGAATGGGAACGCTGGCGGGTAAACGCCCAGCCACTCCAGATCGGGCCCACGTTCCAGATCGACACCACCGGCCCCGTGGATGCCGACGCCGTCATCGCCTGGATCAATCAGCGAGCCGCGATCAACCCTCAGGAACCCATCACCGGCGCCATCTCAGAGACCCAGGCCTGAAAGACCCTCCGCAGATCTTGTCTTTGCAGGGCCCGGGGTCCGCGCCTCTTCGCGTGCCGGTCATATGGGGTAGCGGGTCGGTTCTGTGGTGTACTGGCGGCCGGACGGGGCGGTCCAGCGGAAGGTTCCCGGGGTGATCTGCTCGACCTTCCATCGCGGATTCTGCTTGAGCCGGTGCTCATGTCTGCACTTGGGTCCCGTATTGCACAAACATGTTCGGCCTCCCGCCTCGTACGGGATGTTATGTTCGAAGTCGCACTGCCGGGAAGGTCTCCGGCAGGTCGGCCCCGTGCAAGTGGCATGCCGGATCTGGGCCAGGTGCCGCAGCTTGACCCCCGGATCATGACCGCGGGCCTCAAAGCGGTGATCACACGTGTCGATCGCGATCGGGTCGAGCTCGATCAGCAGGTCCCGCTGTCCCGGGATCCCGGTGGACAGCCGCCAGGCGCCATAGCCGCCGGGCGGCCCCTCCTCACCGGACGCGGTGAACGTGAACCCTGCCCGGGGACCGGTACCGGGTCCGCCAGGCGGATCAGGGCCAGCCGGCGGACTGTGGTCGCGGGGTGGGCGGGGTTCAGGTGTCCTGGTGGTGCGAGTGTTGTTTTTGGGTTCGGGACGGGCGCAGCCGTGGCCGATGGCGTGTCCTTGCTCGTCGGTGACGGTGACGCAGTAGGTGGTCCTGGGGTTCCGGGCCGCCGCGTGGGCCAGGTCGCGGGCCAGGGCGGGGTCGACGGGACCCAGGCCGGAGATCTCGCCGGGGCGGTCGGCCAGGTCCAGCAAGGTGGGCAGGGTGACGGTGAGGTTGATGCAGCCGTTGAACCCGGCCGGGATCACGCCGGGCGTCGGTGGCGTCCCGGTCCCGTCCGGATCGGGCGGCCCTGACCTGCCGTCGCGCGGGCCGCCGTCGCGCGGATCATCTGGCGCCTGGCGGCCGGGACCGCCCTGCCCGTCGTCGGTGCCGTCGGTGCTTGCCGGGGGCTCGGGCTGGGTGACGAGCCTGGAGTCCCGGCCGAGCATGATGTCCATGTAGGCGAGGGCCCGGAGCTGATCCATATCGCCGTCCAGGCCCGCCTTCCTCAGCTGCGTCGCCCACCACGAAATGCGCTGGTCCGCGGCCAGTACGTCGGCCGGGGGAAGCTCACGGCCCATCAGGGCAGCGTTGCCGGAGTCTTCCAGCCACCGCTGCACCCGGGCGTTCCGTGCGGCTTCTTCTCGCCGCTTGACCGCCTTCTCCGGCGCGACCTCGATCACCGCGCGGGCCACCGCGGACCGCAGGCCGCCCGGGGTCAGCCGCCCGGCCCGGCCCAGGACCAGCGCCTCGACCGCGCGGGCCTCGGCCGGGGTCAGGTTCGCGGTACCGCGGGCGATGATCTCCACCTTGGACAGCCGCAGCACGCCGGACCGGAACGCCGCGTTCGTGCCGGGCAGCTTGACCTGCAGATCCTGCGCCAGGCCGAGCATCCCGGCGGCGGCCTGGCGGGTCTCGGCCAGCGCATCGGCCAGCTCGGCCTCGGTGAACTCATCGTAGGTACCGGGCATCTGCGCCGGGCCCTCCAGCACGCAGCCGTCCTCGGGACTGCGCCGGATCAGCTCGGCCACCGCCGCGTGCTTCAGCGCGCACGCGGCCGCCTCGGCCCGGTCCAGCCCGCAGATCAGGCCGGTCAGCTCATCATCGGTCGCGCCCGCGAACCGGGCATCCTCCCCGGCGGCGTGCTCGGCGTGACCGAACACCACCGGGCCGCCCGGCGCGGTATCCATCAACTGCCCGGTCGCGAACGCCCCGACCGGACCGGGCGAATCCCCGGGAAGCCGCCGCGCCGACCCGGGCTGCCCCGGACCGCGGCGCTTCCCCTGGGGAACACGGGCGGCCTTGGGGGTGCTTGCCTTGGCGGCGCGGGACCCCTTCGGAGCGCGGGATCCCTGGCCGGCCCGGGCGGGCTTGGCACCGCGGGCGGCCTGGCCGGAATCATCCTCCTCCGGATCTTCTTCTTCCCCAGACTCGACCGTGTACAGCCAGTCCAGCCACTCATCATCGGTCAGCCAGTCCTCAACAGGCGGAGGCAGCTCCTGCTCGCCGTCGCCAGAGAACTCATCCGGGGTCCCCCCGGGATCGCCTAGGGAGCCGTCGCGCGGAGTACGGCCGGGCTCGCCAGGGTCCCGGGCGGGGTCGTCGTCCCGCCCGGGGTCTGGGGAAACCGGTCCTTGGGTCACGCAGCACCGTCCGTTCAGAGAAATGATCTACGGCCCTAGTCGATGCCTTCTATCAAACATAATAGCTAATACCGTCCATGGCCGCAATATAGACGCCTGTTCTGTGAAAATTGCGAATAAATAGCCTAATGGGTTCGATGTGATCGCGGCGCCGCGGCGAAATGGATAGGGAATCAAGTTCTGCCATCGCCACACGGTCCCCACCAGGATGGTTACCCACCTATCGCATCAGATACGAGATTCTCGCCGTTCAACGTGTGGGGCAGGAGGCCCGCCGTGGGCGCCGGCCAGGCCAGCCCGCCGCCGCCCTAGAACCGCTGTGCGCCGACGTCAACCTCGCCGTGGTCAACGAGCCAGGTCAACGCCTCGTGCAAGGCGTCAAGCGAGCTGTACCGCGGCGCGTAGCCGAGGACCTCCCGTGCTCGCGCGATGCTCGCGGTGATGCTGCGGGCGGTGTGCTCGCGGGTGGTCTGGGCGTGCTCGGCCCCGGCCCGCCGCTCGAACTCGGCCCAGTCCACGAAGTCCAGCACCGGCTCCCGGCCGAACCATCCCGCGACTCCGGCCGCCAGGCCCCGCAGCGTCATCGCCTGTTCGGCCACCACGTGGAAGCTCGCCCCGATCGCCGCGGGCCGGAACAGCGCCAGCTCGAAGGCCTGCGCCACGTCATCGGCGTGCACGTGGTGCAGCACCCCGAGCCCCTGATCGGGCAGAGCGAGCGCCTGGCCGGCCGCCAGAGACGTCCAGACAGCGGGATCCAGGTTGCCGGCCGGCGTGATGACCGGCCAGCCCGGCCCGCTGATGTGCCCCGGGTGCAGGACAATGGCCGGCACCCCGCCCGCGAGCGTCTCGCGGTGCAGCAGGGCCTCGATCTCCGCCTTGCCGGTGCCGTACTCGCCGTAGGCGGTCCGCGGCTCGTCCTCGGTGACGGGAACCCGGAGCGCGGGACCGTGCACCCAGATTGTTCCGCAGTGCACCAGCAGCGGGCGGGACGGGCGCAGCGCGTCGACGAGCTGCCGCGCCGAGGCGGCGGTGAAGCAGATCAGGTCGATCACGACATCGGGCCCCAGCGCCGCGATCCGGTCCCCGAACGTCCCGGCCGCGTCCTCCGCCTCACGGTCGGCCCTGACCTTGGTGACCGAGCCCCACTCCGGGCTCGGGTGATAAGGATCGCGGTCGCCGCGGCTCATCGCGATCACCTCATGCCCGCCGCGCACCAGCCGCGGCACCAGGTAACTGCCGATGTGCCCGGTCGCTCCGATGACCACCACACGACTCATGTCCAGCGACCCCTTTCAGCGACTCACCAATATCACGATCATTAATTCGGAACGGCAGTGCCGCGTCAACTCACGCACCGAGCGGCCCCCAGACGGTGGTGCGCTTGACGTCGCTGTCTTCCAGCGCGCTCAGACCGGGAACGTCGTAGGCGGCCAGCGGCGCGAGCCGGTCCCGGGGCAGGTAGGCCCGCCCGAAGTCACCGACCAGGACATCGGCGCCGCGGGCCTGCCCTCGTTCGGCAAACCGCGCCACCCGGCGGGCCAGCTCCCGTTCGTAGAACGCGTCGGCCACCAGTATTACGTCGGCGCCGGGGCCGTCGGCGTCCAGGATGTCGGCCTGGACCGCGAGCACCGCCGCGCCGTTGGCCGCGGCGTTCAGCGTGATGGCCGCGATCGCGAGCGGATCGATGTCGTAGCCGGTCACGGCGGCCGCTCCGGCCCGGGCCGC
>Ga0302184_10003054_pt1 | contig 10486 bp, 8 predicted proteins | sample I_Palsa_N3_3_FD_200233 | JGI IMG/M metagenome (GOLD analysis project Ga0302184, IMG submission 200233) | Peat permafrost microbial communities from Stordalen Mire near Abisko, Sweden - I_Palsa_N3_3 | ecosystem: Environmental > Terrestrial > Soil > Palsa > Peat permafrost | place: Sweden: Abisko...
GGGTCCGGCGCGGCGTACGCGCTCGGCGCCGCGCAGGAGTTCCCCGCCGCGGTGCTGGCCCGGTTCGACATCGTGGGCTTCGACCCGCGCGGCGCCGGCGCCAGTCAGCCCGCGCTGAACTGCGAGAACGGCCCGCAGCTCGACACCTTCTTCGGCACCGACGACGAACCCGCCGACCCCGCCCAGCTCGCCCGGGTGGTCGCGGCGAGCAAGCAGTTCGCGGCCCGGTGCGAACGCAACTCCGCGGCCCTGCTGCCCTACGTCGGCACGCCCAACGCGGCCCGGGACCTGGACGTACTCCGGGCCGCGCTGGGCGAATCCGGACTCACTTACTTGGGAAAGTCATACGGAACGTATCTTGGTGCGTGGTACGCGCAGTTGTTCCCGCACCGCGTGCGGGCGCTGGTCCTGGACGGTGCCGTCGACCCGGCCGCGTCCTCGCTGGCGGCGACCGTCGCGCAGGCGCAGGGGTTCCAGGTCGCGTTCGGGTCGTTCGCGGCCTGGTGCCTGGGCACGGCGGGCTGCCCGCTGGCCGGCTCGGTCGCCAGCGCGGAGACGAAGGTCGACGCGCTGATCACCCGGGCCAACTCCACCCCGCTGGCCAACCGGCTCGGCGACGGGCAGGTCGCCGACGGCGCGATGCTGCTCTACGGGGTGGCCGACGCGCTGTACAGCCGGTCGAGCTGGCCCACCCTGGAGGCCGCGCTGGCCAGCGCGTTCGCCGGCGACGGGACCGGGCTCCTGGCACTGGCCAACCAGCTTTACGGGCGCAACCCCAACGGGACCTACAGCACCCTGGCCAGCGCGGTCACCGCGATCGACTGCCTGGACCGGCCCTGGCCGCGGTCGCTGGCCCCCTGGCAGGCCGCGGCGTCGGCGGCCGCCAAAGCGGCCCCGATGTTCGGCGCGGCCCTCGTCTGGGGCAGCCTGACCTGCGCCTACTGGCCGGTCCCTTCCTACCCGCAACCGCAGATCCGGGCCGCCGGCGCGCCGCCCATCCTGGTCGTCGGTACGCTGCGCGACCCGGCCACGCCCTACCGCTGGGCGCAGGCCCTGGCCGCAGATCTGGCCTCCGGCGTGTTGCTCGGCTGGAACGGCGACGGTCACACCGCCTACGGCGAGGGCAGCGCCTGCGTGGACACGATCGTCAACGACTACCTGATCGACCTGGCCGTCCCGCGCAGCGGTACGGTGTGCCAGCACTAGCGCTCGCTGTGTAACGCGGCGGCCTCCCGCGCGACTAAAGGGCGCACAGTCGTAAATCCCAACGCGCGAGGAGTTACTCAGTGAGAGTCCCGATTCGCCTCGGATCGGCCATCGCGGTCGCGGCGGCAGGCTTGGCCACGGCCGTCGCCCTGCCCTTCGCCACGCCGGCCTTGGCCAGTACGGCTGTCCCCGCCTTCAGCTCCGGCGGGGCCAGCCACGCCGTGTTCGCGGCGACCGATAACACCTCAGGCAATCAGGTCGTGGCCTATCACCGCGCCTCGGACGGCACGCTCAGCCCGGCCGGCACCTACGCCACCGGCGGGCTCGGCGGTGTCCTGGCCGGATCCGTCGTCGACCACCTGGCCTCGCAGGGCTCGCTCAGCTACGACCCGGGGCACGCGCTGCTCTACGCGGTCAACGCCGGCAGCGACACCGTCTCGGTCTTCGCGGTGAACGGCGACCGGCTCGCGCTGCGCCAGGTGCTGAGCTCGGGGGGCTCGTTCCCGGTCAGCGTGGCCGTGCACGGTGACCTGGTCTACGTACTCAACGCGCTGGCCGGCGGCCGTCTGGCGGGCTACCGCGTCCTGGGCGGCGGCCTGGTCCCGATCCCCGGCTCCGGCCGCGCGCTCGGCCTGAACCCCTCGGCCAGCCCGCAGTTCACCAACACCCCCGGGCAGGTCGCCTTCACCCCAGACGGCAGTCAGCTCATCGTCACCACCAAGGCCAACGGGAACGACATCGACGTGTTCGGCGTCCGGTTCGGCGGCCAGCTGTCCGCCGCCCCGGTGGTGAACTCCGAGCCTGGCACGGTGCCGTTCGCGATCAGCTTTGACGTCTACGGTCACCTGCTCATCGCCGAGGCCGGGACGAACGCGCTGGCCACCTTCGCGCTCGCGCCGAGCGGTACGGTCAGCCTGGTCGACGCGGTAGGCACCGGCGATTCGGCGACCTGCTGGGTGGCGCCGGCCGGGCCGTTCCTGTTCGCCTCCAGTGCGGGCAGCGCCGCGGAGAGCGGCTACTCCTCCTCATTCGGCGGCCAGCTGAGCCTGCTCGGCGCGGCCACCACCGACGCCGGGACGGTGGACGCGGCCGCGGCGGCCGGCGGCCGGTTCCTGTACGTCCAGACCGGCGGGTCCGGGATCGTGGACGAGTTCGCCGTGGGGGCCGGGGCCTCCCTGACCGAGATCGGGGCGGTTACCGTGCCCGGCGCGGTGGGCGGTGAGGGGATCGTGGCCTTCTGATCGAGGCGACCTCCGGGACAGCCGGCTGCGGCCCATGCGCGGGCCGCGGCCGGCTCATCCTGTCGTCCGATGCGACGCCTGCAGCGCGGCGCCCAGCACCGCAGTCACAACTGAGGCACCAGGGCACGAGCCGGGGCTTCCGGTGATGGAAGCCGACGGCGAACTGCTGGTCCGGCTGCGTTCGGGGGACGAGCGAGCATTCGTCAGCCTGGTGCAGCGCTACCAGGAGCAGATGCTGCGGCTCGCGACGTCGTTCGTGCCGAACCAGGCGGTGGCCGAGGAGGTCGTCCAGGACACCTGGCTGGCGCTGCTGCGCGGCCTGGATCGCTTCGAGGGACGGTCTTCGCTGAAGACCTGGCTGTTCAGCATCCTGGTCAACCAGGCGCGGACCACCGGGACCAAGGAGCATCGCAGCGTCCCCGTCCCGGACCCGGAGCCCGCCGTCGACCCGGCCCGGTTCGACGCCGCCGGGGGCTGGGCTGATCCGCCCGAGCAGTGGGTCGAGGCCGCTGAGGGCCGCCTGGAGGCGGGCAAGCTGGCCGACCGCCTCCGGGCCCTGATGGACGAACTGCCCGCCCGCCAGCGCCAGGTCGTCCTGCTGCGCGACGTCGACGAGCTGACCAGCGAAGAGGTCTGTTCGGTGCTGGCCATCAGCGACGGCAACCAGCGGGTCCTGCTGCACCGCGGCCGGAGCCGGCTCCGGCAGCTGTTCGAGGATGAGTTCCGGGGAGTGCGATGAGACTCCTCCCACGGCGTGATCTCGTCTGCCGGCAGGCCGTCGAGCTGGTCACCGACTACCTCGAAGGCAGCCTGCCCCGGCGGGCGAGAAAGCGGTTCGAGGCGCACCTGGCCGGCTGCCCGCACTGCACGGAGTACCTGGCCCAGATGCGCGAGACCATCCGGCTCAGCGGCCGCCTGGAGCCCGAAGACCTGACCCCGCAGCAGCGTGACGAGTTCGTCGACCTCTACCGGCGCTGGCGCGACGAGCCGGACTAAGTGAGCGGCGCCTACCAGGCCGCCACTCCGATGTGCGGCGACCACGGGATGAGGGTGGACCGGCCGTCGTGCACGATCGCCGCCTTCGCGCCGGGCCGCTGATAGGTCAGGACCAGCACGCTGCCGTCGTCGTTGGTGTAGAGGATCTGCTCGTAGTCGTCCAGGTTCCGCGCGTTGAGGTTGTTCAGCACGGCGATCTGCTTCCCGGTGGCGGTGGACCAGCTGACCAGGTGTTCGCGGATCGGGCCCCTCAGGTTCATGCCGCCGAGTTCCTCGATGCCGAGCACGGTCCGGCCGTCCGGGGTGATGATGGCCCCGCGCCACTGGTTCAGCCCGGTGACGCCGCCGGTCCAGGTGGCCACCGTCGTGCTGTCGGTCAGGAGGTCGGAGCCCGCGGCGCGGGTATCCAGCAGGCGGACGGTGTTATTCCAGGTGAACGCGACGTGCTGGCCGTCCGCGGCCCAGGACAGCGCGTCGGTGTTCACGCCAAACCAGAGGTTGCCGCCGGCGTTCGGCATGCACTCGGCGCAGGTGCGGGTACTCCAGGCCTGTTCGGTCCCGGTGGCCAGGTCGAACACGTCGAGCTCTTCGGCGTACCCCAGGTTCTCGCCCACGCCAGCGGCTAGATGGGTTCCGTCCGGGGACAGGGCCATTTCGCGGATCCCGTACCCGGCGGGGACGTATCCGGCGGGCAACGCGGTCAGGGTCATCCGGGCGCCTGCCCGGGCCGCCCGGTCGATGCGCAGCAGGAAGAAGCGCTGGGCGGGGTAGGGCGGCACGGCGGAGGGTTCTGGGCCCTGCGCGGACAGGACGAACGTGCGGTCGTCGGATGCGCCGGTCACCCCGGTGAACGACACGTACGGCTTGGGCGGGGTGATCGTGGCCAGGACGGCGCCGGTTTGGGTGGATCTGAGCTCGGCGGCGCTGTAGGCCAGGGAGGAGGCGCCGAGATCGTTTGCGACGTCGGATTGGGGCTTCGCGGCGGTGAAGAGCGCCACGTAGTAGGCCGGGACGCCGTCCAGGCCGGCCTGGACGGCCTGCGCCCTGGCGGCGGCGGGCTGATGCTTGAGGTTTGCGGCCACGGCCAGGGAGACGCCGACCGCCGCGAGGACCAGGGCCGCGGCGGCCAGCGGCGCGGCCCAGGCGCGCCACCTGGCGTTCCGGCTCGCCCGCGGCCGGGGGCTCAGGTCCAGCGGGGGCGGCTGCGCGGGGATCTCGTCCGCCGTCTCGCGGAGTGCGTCGCGGAGCTTGTTCTGCAGCGGAGTCATGGGGTGCTCTCCAGCAGATGGCCGAGCGCCTTCAGCGCCCGGTGGGTAGCGGACCTGACCGTGCCCGGCCGGATGCCCATCACGCGGGCGATCTCCGGCTCGGGCAGGTCGAGGTAGAAGCGCAGCACCAGGGCCTCGCGCTGACGGTCCGGCAGCTGGCGGACCGCGCGCATCACCTCCTCGCGCTCCTCGCGGCTGAGCACGGCGGCCTCGGCGGATCCCGACGGTGGCTGGTACTCGGTGACCCGGCGGCCGAGCGCGCGGCGGCGCAGGGCCGTCCGGCAGCCGTTCAGCACCGAGGATCGGACGTAGGGTAGCGCGCTGCTGGGGTCGGTGAGCCGGTCCCAGCGCCGGTACAGGCCGCAGAAGGCGTCCTGGACCACGTCCTCGGCCGCCGCCCGGTCGCCGAGCATGAGGTACGCAAGGCGGATCAGGCCCACGGCCTGGGCCCGGTACAGCGCCCCGACCGCCGCCTCGGCGCCGCTTCCGGTGCCGGCGTCCACGGCCGGGTCGAGCCAGCGCAGGGCGGCGGAACCGGCTGGGTCATCTGGCTCCATGTAAGTAGAGACGCTCAGCCCGTCTGGTTGCTGCTCGCTCCCAGGGACGGATTTCTTGATTGGGGTCATGGCGTCTGAGCAGCCAGGCGCTCGAGCCGTTTTCATGATCGCGGGCAGAAAAGGCCGAATACGGACCAAAAGTACCCGCGATCATGGTTGACGCCACGGGCATAACCGGATCGGTCGCGCGACTTGTGAGCCCCGTCACGGATTCGAACCGTGCACCTTTCCCTTACGAGGGGAATGCTCTGCCGAATGAGCTAACGGGGCGTGGTGCCTGTCGGCATACCTGGGTTGACCCGTCGAGTGTACCGGAACCCCGGCCCGCGCTCGGGCCGCCGGTCAACCTGCTCCTAGGTCACGAACCCTAGCTGTAGTAGCTGGGTGTCTTGGTGACCGTGATCGTCTGCTGGACCTGGGGCGCGGCCGTGTATTGGCTGTTGCCGGCCTGGTTGGCGTCGATGACGCACTTGCCCGTTGCGCCGTAGGTCACGGTGGTCCCGGACAGATAGCACGCCTCCGCGCTGCTGGAGGAGGCAATAGAGAACACGACCGGGTTGCCCGAGCCGCCGCCGGTGGCCCACAAGTTCGCCGAGGAAAACAGCGCCCCCGACGGCGGGGCGGTGAAGGAGATCGACTGGGATTTCTTGCCGACCGTGATCGTGCGCTGGACCTGCGGTGCGGCCGTGTAGCGAGCGGTGCCGGCCTGGTTGGCGTCAACGACGCACTGGCCCGCGGCGACGTAGGTCACCGTGCTCCCGGACACGGTGCACACCCCCTGGCCGCCGGCCGAGAACACGACCGGGTTACCCGAGCCGCCGCCGCGGGCCGACAAGCCGGCCGAGCCGTGCACGGTACCCGAGGCCGGGGCGGTGAAGGAGATCGACTGGGGTATCCCGTTGACCGTAATCGTGCGCTGGACCTGGGGTGCGGCCGCGTAGCGGCCGGTGCCGGCCTGGTTGGCGTCGATGACGCAACTGCCCGAGCCGGCGTAGGTGACCGTGGCGCCGGACACCGTGCACACGCCCGGGCCGCCGGAGGGATCAGCGGAGAACACGACCGGGTTACCCGAGCCGCCGCCGGTGGCCGACAAGGCCGCGGAGCCGCCTGCTGTCCCCGGCGCCGGGGCGGTGAAGGAGATCGACTGGGTTAGTTCCGGCCGCGTGGTGTAGGCGTAGTGGTCGGCGTCGGAGATCTGCGAGGTGCCGGCCGGAGTGGTCACGGTGATGGGCACGGTGCCCGTGCCGGGCGGGCTGGTCACCGTGATCTGCGTGCTCGAATCGGCGGTGATGATCGCCGCACCGGTGCCGAAGCGGACGCTGGTGGCGCCGGCCAGTCCGGTCCCGGCGATGCTCACGGTGGTCCCGCCGGCGGTGGTGCCGCCGTCCGGGGCCAGGCCGGTGACCGCTGGCCGCGGGGCGGTATAGGTGTAGTGGTCGGCCGCGGTGGGATGTGACGTGCCGGCCGGGGTGGTCACGGCGATGTCGACGGTGCCGGCGCCGGTCGCGGTGATCTGCGCGCCTGAACCGGCGGTGATGACCGCGGTGGTCGTAATGCCGGTGCTGGGCGGGCTGGTCACGGTGAGCTGGGTCGCCGAGTCGGCCGTGACCGTGCCGGCTACGCCGCCGAAGCGGACGACAGTGGCGCCGCTCAGGCCGGTCCCGGTGATGGTCACCGTGGTCCCGCCCATCGTGCTGCCGCTGGCCGGGGACACGCCGGTGACCGCCGGGAGCGTGACCGCAGCTGCGGGGCTGGACCCGGTCAAGCGGACGGCCAGGACCGCGCCTACGGCCGCGATCACCACGATGGCGGCCGCGATGGCCGCCTTGACCCCGCGGGAATGCCGGAGCCGGGAACGCCGGTTCCGCCCGTGCAGGCGGGTCTTTCCCACCGTGGCGCCCTGGACCGCGGGCGCCGCGCCGGACGGCCACAGGGCGGCCAGCAGCAGCGCCGCCTCGCCCAGGTGCGCCCGGCCGCGTTCGTGCCAGTGCGGGCCGTAAGCCCGCGCTGCGACCTGGTTGAGCGCGGCCACGAACGTCGCCGCGTCGGCCGGCCGGTCTGCGGGCTGCTTGGCCATCCCCGCGGCCACCAGCGGCCGCACCGGTTCGGGCACCGCGTCCACCGGCACCGGCTGGGACAGATGCTGGTAGAACAGCGCCTCGGCGGTATCCCCGCGGAACGGCGGCCGCCCGGTCAGGCACTCAAAAAACGTGGCCGTGGCCGCGTACACATCCCCGGCCGGGCTGGCCGGCGCGCCGGAGAACTGCTCCGGCGGCGCGTACGCCAATGTGCCCGCCGCGCCCGGCCGGTCCCCGGCCCGCGCCGCGATCCCGAAATCGGTGAGCTTGCTCGCCCCGTCCCCGTCCACCAGCACGTTGTCCGGCTTGTAATCCCGGTGCACCACGCCCCGCGCATGCGCCGCGGCCAACCCCAGCAACGAGCCCTGCAGCACCACCAGCGCCGCCTCCGGGGTGGTCCCGCCCTGGCGCGCCAGGATCTGCCGCAGCGAGACCCCGTCCACCAGCTCCATCACGATCGCCGCCCCAGAAGACGACTCGACGTACTCATACAGCCGGACCACGTGCGGATCATCCACCGAGGCCAGCACCGCCGCCTCGCCGCGGAACATCTCCGCGAACCGCGCATCAGCCAGCAGTTCCCGGCGCAGGAACTTGATCGCCACCAACGTCCCCGACCCGTCGTGCCGGGCCAGCACCACGTCACCGAAACCGCCCGAGCCGAGCGCCTTCAGCCCGGTGTACCCCGGAACGCTCCAGCCGGCTACATGCGCCTGTCCTGCGCCGTTCCCGGCGCGGGCCACCTCGTCGGTGACCGCCGTGTCATCGCGCATCAGTAAGTCCCCCCACCCGGACAGTCACTGGAAGATGCGCGGCCCGGCGCCTTAACGGTCATGCGGCGGCGTACCCGGTTGTACGGCGCAATTCAGATGTGCGTATGACGTCCGGGGCATCCCGGCGGTTTACCCCGAGTTCGTTTTACATCCAGCCAAAGATGGATGTTACGGCTGGTTCCAGTGGGACATATCCCACCTGAACTCAGCCCGCCGGAGGTGGCGAATCAAGAGCCTTGGCGATGAGCTTCATTTCGGTCTGGACGGCGGCGCTGGCGACCTGAACCCGGTGGTTGAACGACCGCAACTGGGTGAGTGAGGCGGACCGGGCCTGCTCGGCGAGCAGCGTGACGAGGGCCTGGTCAGCCTGGATCAGCGCCTCGGCTATGGCTGTGACCTGGGGCGTCAAGATGGCCGCGGCCAGCGGCACGGGGGTCCCGGACGAAGTAGCGTTCTGGATCAGCGCAGCGGCCGCGGCTCGGTTCTGGGGCGTGAACGTGGTCGCGGCCAGGCTGTTGTCGAACGCCTGCTCCGTCACCACCTCCGCCGACAGGTCCGCCTCGGCTGCGGCGAGATCGCGCCTTTCGTTGACGGCGTAGGCGGCCATCTCAGTATTCAGTTGCTGGGTAGCCGGGGTCACGATCGCCTCGTACCGGCTGGCCATCATCTGCTCGGTGGTGCAAGGCATACCCGATATGAACAGGCTGGGCTCGCAGCCGGCGGCGGCCACCGCGGCCTTATGACGCGCGCCGGTACCCGTGGCGTAGATGAGGCCCGCGATCACCAAGAGTGCAGCCAAAGAGGAACTAACCATGAGTACGACGCGGCCCGCTCCCGTCTGCTCCTGGCTGCCCATGCCGTACGTCTCGCTGGTCACATCCCTCTCCTAGGGCCGCTGATGACGATCACCGGCTTATTCGCCGCTGGGGTGCTCGGTGAAGGAGTCCATTCCCTTGAAGATCTCCTCGTTGACGATGAAGATGAAACCGAACACGAACAGCGCGAAAAGCGGCAGGACGGTTACCCACACGAGCCACATCCGGCCTTCCTTATGACGGGCGGCGATCCAGCGCTTTACCGGCGGCAGCCGCAGGACGAGCAGGAAGACGCTGCACGCCGAGTACTGGTAGAGGCGCTGATGGAAGATCGGGTCACCGTCACCGGCGAAGCCGGAGCCATTTGACCCGCGCTCGAACCCGAATCCCTCCAGCAGGATCAGGTGGGCGGCGAGGAACCCCCAGATGACATAGATGAGCCGGTGCAGCGGCTTCCAGTACTTGCCGAGCTTGCGCTGGGCCCACGGGTTGCCGGTGAGCAGGAGCGGGATGACCAGCATCACCATGATGAATCCCATGAGCTCGAAAACGTGCCCGGCCAGCCGGCCGAACACGCCTCCCGCGAAGTTATCGGTGATACCGGCCGCAATTGCGTCGCCGAAGGCGCAGGCCGCCATCATGATCCCGTACCAGCGCCGCAGCGGGACGAACCAGCGCTGCCCGGTGAGCGTGACCATGGGCGTGACGAGCAGGCACAGGAACAGGCAGATCTCGGCCCCGGTCCCCAGCGTGTCGTCGACCGACACCGCGAAGGTGTTGCTGTTCAGCGTAACGAGCGCGGGCAGCATGAAGAACAGCGGGACCAGCGCGGGCAGGCCCAGCAGGATAAGCGCGGGCGCCTTCCGCTTGATCCGGGAGCCGCCGAACTTGAATTCCACCTCCATCCATTCGTCCACGCGGCTCTTATCCGCCCGCTTCGGCGCCGACGCCTTTTCCGGCTGCCGGGTCTCTATGGCAGCGCTAGGGGTCAAGCCTGGCTCGTAGGTGTCCTGGCCGCCGTACGGGACCTCTTGATAGTCATACGCGGCCGGCCTTTCGTCGGTCCACCGACCGACCGTGTTCCTGGCCATCTTGACTCTTCTTTCTTCCCGCTCTTCGCTATTGACCGTTGGGCACCGTGCTGGGCGGACCTGGCTTTACGTTGACGTGGGTGGGCGTCGCCTTGGGCGCATCCGGCTGGCCTGGGCCCTGATCTTCCTGAAGGCCGGTAGGCCCGGTCTCGCCGACGCCAGTCGACCGGAAGACGAAGAACGAGAATCCGTGCAGTGCGACCTCTGTCGCTCCGGAGATAATCGCGAACAGGAACAGGGCCGCTGTGGCCACGGCGGCCACGCGGATGGCCACGAGCTGGCGAGGCTGCCCCTTCGGCGCCGACCCAGTTCCGGCCTTGGCCGCCCGCCTGGTTCCCGGCTTGCTCGCGGTCCTGGTCCCCGGCTTGCCGACGGGCCTTGACGTTGACCTCGTCCCGGGTTGGCCGGCCGGCCGGGCGACGGTCTGTGCCTGCGGCACGGTGACAGCCTCGGGTGCCGGC